>Ga0170475_102430782_pt1 | contig 12081 bp, 12 predicted proteins | sample Soicark_Litter_5_FD_111474 | JGI IMG/M metagenome (GOLD analysis project Ga0170475, IMG submission 111474) | Avena fatua rhizosphere microbial communities from Hopland, California, USA. Combined Assembly of 48 SPs | reverse complement strand
TTTACACAGGAAAATTTGGACGCATTAAATGCAGCTATTGCAGAGGGTGTTAGCACAGTGATGTACGGAAACAAGTCTGTTACCTACAGGTCTTTAGATGATATGTTGAGACTCCGCGACCGGATGGTGGTGGGGCTTGGTCAGGCCAAAGCTAACGTCCGGATATTCCCTAAACACAGTAAAGGATTTAATTAATTGTTATGTACGAACCGAATTTTATAGATAAGTTTATTGGCTTTTTTGATCCAAAGGCTGGGCTGGATAGAGCAAAGGCTAGGTTTCAGCTTGTAGATGTAGCTGACAAATTACGTCAATATGATGCTGCAAGTGGTGGTCGCCGGACAGCAGGATGGCGAGCTAACGGTTCATCCATCAATGTAGAAAATCAGGGAGCGCTATCACGTTTACGCAATCGGTCTAGGGAATTGGTTAGAAATAATTACTGGGCAAAACGTGCAGTGCAGGTTATTACAAACCACACGGTGGGATCCGGAATAATACCCGCTTTTAATGGGGATGATATAAATAAGGCACGTGCTGGTGCTGTATTTAAAACATGGGCAAAAAAGAAAAATTGTGATTGGGATAACCGATTAAACTTTTATGCGTTGACCAAGTTGATCATGCGGACCGTTGTTATTAGTGGAGAGGTAATTGTTCGTAAGAGAAGAGTCAAACCAAGGGCAGGAAGCATACCCATTAAACTACAGGTTCAGGAGGCAGATGTATTGGATACATCTAAGGATGGTATTATGCGTGCTGGTGGTGGGTATGTAATACAAGGTGTCGAGTTCGATAAGGATGGCAACCGGGTTGCTTACTGGTTATTTGATAATCACCCCGGAGATAATTTTATGAACAATTTGGAGAGCCGCAGGATCCCTGCGGAGGATGTTCTGCATATATTTGAAGTGTTGCGTCCGGGTCAGGTTCGCGGGATTCCGTTTGGAACTACTGCCATGATGCGAATGAAAGACTTTGATGATTATGAAGATGCACAGGTTTTACGACAAAAAATTGCGGCCTGTTTTACAGCGTTTGTTACCAAGCCGATCGAGCAGGAGTTAATTGCCAAGGGTGATGCGGAGACTATCCAGTTAGCGGAGAGGTTAGAGCCTGGGCTTATTGAATATATGAATCCCGGCGAGACCATAACCTTTGCAACACCACCCCCGGTTCCTGAATATTCAACCTTTAGTAAGAACGTGCTGCTCGGATTCGCGGCGGCGTATGGTATAACGTACGAAGCGTTGACCAACGATCTGTCCGGAGTTAGCTTTTCATCTGCCCGCATGGGTGGTTTGGAGATGGCAAAGAACGTGGAAGATTGGCAGTACAATTTAATGATCCCGGATTTTTGTGAGGAAATATATGAATGGTTTGTGCAAGGCGCTCAGATCGCAGGACTGTTCGCAGAGTCTGTGAGTTGCGATTGGACACCGCCAAGACGTGAAATGATCGACCCGGTTGCCGAAACCAATGGTAAAAGATTATCGGTACAGGCAGGGTTCAGTAGTTGGTCCCATGAAGTTCGTAAAGAAGGATGGGATCCGGATGAATTGGCAGCGGAGATACAGGCCGATGCCAAGCGCTGGGATGCTGCCGGGTTCATGCTTGCAAGTGATCCGAGGTTTGGAAACAAGGACGAGGGGAGACCTTCAGGAACTACTCCGGGAACTAACGCAGAGACGACACCGGGTGAAACCTCAAAGGCTGAGGAAAAAAAATAATTTAACAAAAAATTTTGTGGGATTTAAAAAAACCACTATTATTGTGTCGTAAACTATTTAAAGTGGCAGAACAAAAAATAAAAATCCAAGGCATGCAAGCTCAAGTAAGAATCCTCACGGACTCTTATAATGAAGAGCAGCGTACTGTGGATGTTGTAATAGCTACCGACTATCCGGCGCGGATGTATGACTGGTTAAACAATGTTTACTTTAATGAAATTTTAGATTTCTCCAACACCGCAATCCGCAGAGCGAGATTAGATGCTGGGCTTCCTTTATTAGATAACCATGCAAAGTATGGCAGCGTAACGACTGCGGTATTGGGTATCGTTCAGAACTGGAGGATGGAAGGAACACAGTTAATTGGTACTTTAAAAATATCAGGCCGCGAAGATTGTAAAGGTTTACTCCAAGATATTAAGGACGGCATTGTTCGTTTCCTTTCTGTTGGTTATAATGTGTTTAAGTATTTAATTGAGAGACTCGCAACCGAGGCTGAAATTGCTACTTATCGCGCCATCGATTGGGAACCTTACGAGTGTTCTTTTGTTACCGTTCCTGCGGATCCTAATTGTTCAGTAAGAACATTAGAGACTGCGGATTCAAGTGGTAACGTTCGTCAATACGAGACTGTCGTAGACGATAACGATTTAGTAATTAATCATTCACAAAATAATTCCAGGTCTATGACTCCCGAACAACTACAAGCAGAGCGCAAAAGATGTACTGACATAATGAATGCAGTACGTGTTGCTAATTTGGATTCAACCGTTGCTGAATCTTTGATCAGCCAAGGTAAAACAGTTGAAGAGGCGACCGCTGAAATTACCCGCTTAAAAGCTGAAGCTGGAAACGGGCAGACACAGCCGCCAAACAATACACCTCCAGCACCAGTGGCAGATGATGCATTGGCTTCGGAGCGCAAACGTTGCGCCACTATTATGACAGCAGTTCGCAATGCGAAGCTGGGAGTGGATATCGCAGAGCGTTTGATCAATGAAGGTAAAGCTGTGGAGGATGCACTTTTGGAAGTAACAAAATTATTCGGTCAGGACGACTCCAACGGAGGGGCTCGTAACCATGTAAAGATCGAACAGGATGAAGCGGATAAGCTCCGCGAGAGAATGGCCGATGCTATTCTTTTGAATTCTAACTCTCTGGTTAAGATCGATGATCCTAACAGATTAGCAGCTGCCCGCGAATTCCGTGGACGCAGAATGCTGGATCTTTGTCGTGCCGTGCTTCAGGCAAACGGTATCTCAATGGATGGGTTAAGCGATATGAGAATCGCCCAGCGTGCCTTATCGACTGGTGACTTCGCTTATATCTTAGGAAGCTCTGTAAACAGAAGTTTACGTGCTGCCTATCAATTAGCAGAGCGTACCTTCTTAGGATGGGCGCGTAGAGGTACTGCTAATGACTTCCGTCCTAAAAAGGTAACTCAGTTATCCGGGATGGTTGGTTCATTTGATGAAGTGGAAGAGGGTGCTGAATACACCGCAGGATCGCTTGCTGATTTTCAGGAGCAATATTCTGTACTTAAATACGGTAAAATTATCCCTATCACATGGGAGGCTTTGATCAACGATGATTTAGGTGCATTCGCAAGGATCCCTCAAGCCATCGCAAATAAAGCTGCTCAAAAACAGAGCGACCTTGTGTATGCGATTCTATTAAATAACCCGGCAATGGCTGACGGAGTGGCTTTATTCCACGCAGACCACGGGAACTTAGCAGGTGCTGGCGCTGCTATTTCAGAGACATCTTTGGGAGTATCTCGTCAATCATTCAGAGAGCAGACGGATCCGTCCGGCGACTTCCTGAACTTGATGATGGATTTCTTAATTGTAGGTTCAGCAAAAGAAACTCAGGCGATGCAATATATTTCAGGTAACTGGATGCCAGCAACCGCCGCAAACGTGAACCCGTGGAAAAATCTGCAATTAGTTGTGGAGCCACGTATCACAGGAAACGAATGGTTTACTGCTGCTAACCCGTCAGTAATTGACACCATCGAGTACGCATTCTTATCCGGAGAAGAGGAACTGTTTACCGAGCAGGAGCAAGGTTTCAACAGTGACGTCATCAAGATAAAAGCGCGTATGGTATTCGGTGCAAAAGCCATCGATCACCGTGGGCTTTATAAAAACCCAGGTGCATAAGCACTAACAATTTTCTACTTGACATAGGAATAGTAATGGTCGGCTGCTAACCCCAGCCGACCTTAAATTAAAGGCAGTAAAAATTTAAAATAAATTACAATGAAAAATTTTGTAAAATCAGGCAAGACGATTGCCTACTTAATCCCTGACGATGGCGCATCACCAGCTGGCGATATTACCATCTTACCGGGTGAAGCTGTATCAGTTGGTAATGATATGGTAGGTATTGCCACCGTTGGTGGAGTAACCGGAGATACTATCAACCTTGATTTAACAGGGGTTTATACTCTTGATAAAGTAAGTGCGGATACTATTGCACAAGGGGATAAAGTTTACTATGATCATGTAAACAAAAAAATTACCGATGCTGCAGACGATGCAGGATCGTCAGTGGTTACATTCCGCTGGGCAGGATGGGCTTGCGAGACAGCAGGTAATGGTGTCACCTCTATTGACGTAAAACTGAGAGGTTAAGGTGTCCGTATTTGATTCCCATAGGAAGGCACAATGGAAGAGCCTGACCGGAATCATGGGCGAGGACGGGTCATGGTCTCCAAGCATCGGAGGACCAACTTTAGAGGCCCGCGTACTTATTCGTGAAATATCTGAAATTGATATTATAAGTGGGGTGGAGTTCACCCCACTTTCTTTTATTATAGAATACGAGAATCCTTTTTTCCCAGGCTTATGGGATGCAGTAACAAAGCACAATCGGGTGGAGCAAATTAAAGTAAATGAAGTTTACTATCATATCCGGACCATTGAAGCCTTCGTGGATGGAAATATTTTTAAATGCATGGTTGAACGTTTAACCGCACCGTTATGAGTTTCGAGGAAGAGTTAGAGATAGATATCAAGGAGCGACTTGAACCGCTTGCCACATTGCATGGTGTGGAGGTCGTTGATTTCCCTATTAATAAATCGGGTATTCAACCAACGGTGATCAAGCCGAGAATCATGCCAATATTCGCCGGGGAAAAAGCAGGTGAGGAACGGTCGACTGATCAGGTACAGCAGGAGGTTGATGTAATGGTGAATGTTTGGGTAAGCGCAAGGGAGCGACATGGCATCAATGGTTTATATTTCTGCAAGGAGAAGATGGAAGAGTTCCTGCTTGGCTATATACCGAAAGGATGTATCCGTAAATTAATCCAGGTGGATGGACAGTTCCCGGATCTTGAAACAGATAACTGGATCTATGTTGTTACTTTTAAAACGTCTCGTTTAAAGGTTCAGTTTGATGATTCGGAGAGTGGTCCTTTATTATTAATAAGTACGTTTAATGAAAATATAAGCTAATGTTATGGCGCAAGATGTTGTATTATATCAGGGCGAAGATAGCCCGATCGTTTTTGATCTCGGGACGGATGTGTTCGCTGACTTAACCGATGTTATTATTGGTGTTCGCATTGATAAGACGTTAAAAAAGACTTATAAAAAATCCGAGTCAGATGCTGCAAAGCAGGTGCTGGAGGTGGAAGATGAAGCGAGCAAGTGTTGCATCCTTCTGAACCGTACCGATACCCTGCAATGGCCTAAAGGTTTGCTGGTATTTGAGATCACTTTGGTATATGAGGATGAAGATTATCCTAGTGGAAGACACGACACCGAGGTCGTTCCTGTTGGTCAATTTGGTGAAACCTTAACCCGTTAAGTCAATGGTCGTATCAATTACAATACAAAGCGCAGGGTCTGCTACCACTTATCTGTTGGAGCGCACTAAATTCGTTATCGGGATCCAAGGCCGTCCGGCTCCCGATACTAAAGCAACCACCGGGACGATTATAGCCTTTACCAAACCATTAGTTTATAATACACCCGCGCTGCCTGGGACCGGAAATATATCGAATGACTTGGAGGGTGCCAAGATTGGGATCCGACAAAAGATATACCATACTGCAGGTGCTGGTGGAATAGCCCCGACCGTACCTGCCGGATGGGTGTTGATGGGTGGCGAATACCTTACGGATCCTGATGAGGCGATCTTAAATGTGATCTTTGCCGAATGGGTCTCGGAGAGCCGGGTTGAGTATTATATTTATCAACCTTCGTAATTTTTTTAGTAAAAATATTTTTGCACATCAAAATAGTTTTATATTTGTGAGTGTTAAACACAAAAAATCATGGAACAAAAATTTTATAGATCGAACATGAAGACCACCCTTTTCTTCTCAAATAAAGGGCAGAGCGTTGCATTCGCACCAAAGGATAAAAAAAACTATGGGAGGATGATTACGTGAAGACTTTAGTGGAAAAGGAAAAGATTGTGGAGGTTCCTGAAGTAGAGGAAAAAAAACAGCCTGAAGTAAAAAAGAAGGATGATAAATCCGGAAAAGGAAAAGGCAAAAACAGTGACGAACAGTCGCTGTAACTTTCCGCAGTAAACATTATTTATTGACAATAGTTACAATTTTTAAATAAAAGTCTTATGGCCTTTTTACATGGTGTTGAAACAATAGAAATAAAGAAGGGTGCTAAAACCGTAAAGGAAGTGCGCTCGGCTGTGATCGGTATCGTTGGAACCGCTCCCTTTTCACCTGCTGATTTGTCTGCTGATAACGGGCTTATGCTTGTTACCAGTCAGTCCGATGCTGCGAAGCTGGGGGATCCAATACCGGGGTTTACTATTCCTAAAGCGTTGGAGGCAATCCACGCGCAGGGAGCAGGTACGGTGGTAGTCGTGAACGTTTACGATCCGACCCTCCATAACGTAACTGAAACCGGGGAGGCCCAAACTATTGTGAACGGTCAGGCTGCGCTTGATTACGCACCGCTGGATAACCTAGCGATCGTGAACCAAGCCACTGAACCACTTACCGTGGATACCCATTATACCATTGATTCGTATGGTAAAATTACTTTTACTGCAAGGGCATTGAATGGAGTAACTGAAGTATTGGCCGAGGGTTCTTTTTTAATTACTGGAGGTACTTCTAACCCCGGCACAAACAAGTTGACATCTTATCCTGTAAATGGAGTGGATATCCTTGGCGCTGCAGTGGATTGGACAACCTCTAATGATAATACTGCGGCATTGGTTGCAGCACAGATTAATACCTATGTTTCAGCCCCTAATTATACAGCTGTTGCTGTTGGTAATAAAGTTACTTATAAGGCAGTAGCTGGATCTGGCACGACTCCCAATGGGTTCGTAGGTGCTGGAGTAATTGGTGGCGATGTGACTATTGGTACGCAGGTGCCAATGGCCGGAGGTGTTGATGAGGAAACCGCCAGCACTTCTATTAGTGCGGATTATGACAGGTTCGATCCGACTACCGTTGGTGCTGTTGAGATCATTGGAGATATTGACGGGCTTACCAACGAGCGCACTGGGTTGAAACTTTTACGCATGGCTTACAACACGTTTGGATTCCGCGCTAAGTTGATCATCTGTCCGGGCTTCTCTACCCTTGCCAGCGTAAGTGCTGAAATGGGTGTATTGGCATCGCAGGTAAAAGCAATGTATATCGTGGATGGACCTGAAGGTGCAACCCCGGCGACAATTATTACCAGCCGTGGTCCCGCAGGAACCCTGAATTTGAATACCAGTGACCCGCGTTTTATCCCCGCATTTCCAATGGTTAAGGCATTCGATTTGGCAACCGAGACAGATGAACTGCGTCCGTTCAGTCAGTACCTTGCCGGAGTTATTGCGGCCACGGATAACAATGATATCGCAAGTTATGCAGCCTCCCCTTCCAATAAAGAAATTAAAGGAATCACCGGGGTAGAGCAATTACTACAGTGGGAGCTTCAGGATACAAGCAGCGAGGCTAACCTTTTAAATGAGGTGGGTGTTGTATGTATCATCACCGGGTTTGGTTTAGGATTCCGGGTATGGGGAAACCGCTCTGCGGCATTCCCATCGAACACGGATCCGGAGAACTTTATATCGGTAAGAAGGACAGCAGATATTCTGCATGAATCTGTAGAGCTTGCCACTATTCAGTTCGTGGATAAGCCAATTACCCGTGCAATTATCGACAGTATTATCGCAACGGTGGAAGGCTTTATGCGCACCCTTGAGGGTAACGGTCGTTTACTACCGGGCAGCACCTGTACATTCGATGAAGCCGATAATCCGGCGACTGAAATAGCAGCAGGTCACCTGACCTTTAATCTTAATTTCATGCCTCCAACACCAGCGGAGCGCATCACTTATAAATCGTTTATTGATATTAGCTTGCTAAGTCAATTAGCAGCTTAAAAATTGTTGAATTATGGCAAATGCTAATCGTGTTACCAACGCTAACTGCTACGTAGATGGCGTGAACTTCCTGGGCAAAATAAAAGAAATGTCCATGCCACAGGCTAACTTTAAAATGGTTGAGCACTCTGCCTTGGTTTGCAGGGAGTGGTTGAATTCCCCACGGGCTTCGAGAAATTCGAGGCTAAAATCATGTGGAATTCTTTTTATAAAGAGGCGCTGGTTGCACTTGGCAATGGCTATAAAACCGTGAACCTGCAGGTTAGATCCAGCATAGAGGTACAGGGTGCAAGTGGTCTGCAAGAGAGACAGCCAATGGTTATCTTTATAACCTGTACTCCTAAAAATTTACCGCTTGGCGATTTCAAGCAGAACGAGAATGCGGAACTTGAGACTAACTTAAACGTTACTTATTTCAAGTTGCAAATGAACGGGGAGGATGTTTATGAAGTTGACCCAATGAATAATATTTATAAGGTGGATGGGGTTGATCAGTTATCTGATTACCGTAACCATATCGGTCAATAAAAAAAACCATAATCGGTAAGGCGGGCTGGTAGGGATGTGATCTTCTGTTCATATCCCCTGCTGGCCCAAATTTTTGTAATTAAAAACCATAGATATAATGGAAGATCAAAACGACAAAAACAAAACCGGGGGTGATAAACAGACACCGCCGCCGCCACCTGTAGTGATAAATACAGAGCCGGAAACCTTTACTTTACCAAGTGGAAAAAAGGCCACTATAAAACCTTATCAGGGTAAGCATATCAGGCAAGCACTGAAGATTGCTGATGGCGACACCAGCATTATTCCCTTCGCTTTAATTTCTTTAATAGTTACCGTGGAAGATAAGCCCGTTATCTATGAGGACATCGATGAAATGTATGGACCCGATGTAATGAAGTTAATGGAGAAGTTCGGGGATTTTACATAAGCCCGGAGGGTATCGCCTTCCTGGCGAATCAGTCGGGTACACCATTGTCTGAGTTGTTAGAATGGGAGGTGCGGGACTTGGCATATTGGTACAATGAACATTATAAATTGTATAAAAAAATGAATCCGGATCCGGAAACAACATGAAAAAACTGATGAACGTGGCGGTGATATTGTCAGCCGTGGACAAGATGTCTGCGGTTATCGATATGGCCGTCAACCGTTCATCGGCAAAGCTGGCAGCGTTCTCAAAGAAGGCCAGCATGATGGGGGATAAGGCATTCAACTGGTCTAAAAAAGCCCTCGCCACCGGAGCCCTTGTTACCTTCGCTTTATTTAAAACAGTACAGGCTGCAGAGGATGGTGCAAACGAATTCGCAAGGTTAGATAATATCCTTACCCAAATGGGGGTGAATGTTCCCGGCCTTGCAGATGAAATGAAAGCCTTTGCTGATACCACGCAATTTGAGATCGGAGTGGATGGTGGTAATATTCAAATGGTGCAAGCCAAGCTGGCTACGTTTCAGAACGTAGTAAATAAAACGGCTCGTGATGCTGGTGTATTTAAACGTGCCACTATGCTTGCATTCGACTTGGAGGCTGCTGGATTCGGAGAAGGAACCGCCAATGCGGTGCAATTAGGCAAGGCTCTGAACGATCCAATTAAAGGGATTAATGCATTGACCAAGTCTGGTATCACTTTTACTGCAGAGGAAAAAAAGAAGATTGAAACCCTCGTAAAATCCGGGCGCACATTAGAGGCACAGGAAATAATTTTAAAAGCTATTGAAAATCAGGTCGGCGGTACAGCTAAGAAGACTGCGAAGAGCAGTGAGATCATGAAGATAGCGATGGGCGAATTCGTGGAAGAGATCGGTGGAGCTTTGCTTCCTGCCTTTCAGGAGTTCACTCAATTTATTACTAAGAAAATACTCCCCGGATTCGTTAAATGGAAGTCGGAACACACCGGGTTATTCAATACAATAGTAAAACTAGTGGCGGTGTTTGGATTGGCTGCTACCGTAATAGGATCCTTTGGGATGGTATTCGGTGCAGTGATGAAGGGAATCTCAGCCGGTGCGCAGGTATTAAAATTGTTTACTTACGTAACCAAGCTGGCAACTGCAGCGCAATGGTTAATGAATGCTGCTGCAGCTGCTAACCCATACGTGCTTATCGCCATCGCCATTATCGCTATTATCGCAGCGATCGTATTGGTGATGGTTTACTTTGATCAACTGTATGACTGGTTTATGAAGCAGAGCGTGGGGGTTAAAATACTGATAGCAGCCTTGGTTCTTTTATTCGCCCCGTTCCTTATATTCCCTATAATGATACGGTTACTTATTAAGAATTGGGATCTTGTTAAGGCTAAGTTTAACCAGTTCTTAGGATGGTTTAGAGGCTGGGGTAAGTTCATCCTCCTGCCATTGGCTCCATTGATTGGTATCCCTTTGCTAATTGTGGCCTATTGGGGTAGGATTCGATCCTTCTTTGTGGGCCTTTGGGGATTCGTGGTCCGGGTGTTCAGGATGCACGTTGCTATCATCATGGCTATTCCGGGGTTAATACAGGCCCGCTGGGTTGCGATGATTAATTTTTATAGGAACCTTTGGGAGAACATAAAAAGCGTGTTCAGTGCGGCGGTAAATTGGGTATTTGGAATCCATACCCGTATGTACGAAGCCGGGATGAATATCATGAATAGTTTATGGGAGGGGTTAAAAGCCACCATGAATAAGCCTCTTGATGTTATCCGTAACGTTACCAACGAGATACGAGACTATTTTCCTTTTAGCCCCGCCAAGCGTGGAGCCCTGAAGGATATACATAAGATCAGGCTGATGGAAACCGTGGCTCAATCGGTAAAACCTAATGCGGTTATGCAGGCAATGGGTAAAGCAACCAATGCGATCGCCTCCGCAGGTAGGTTCCCGGTGGGAGCAGCTATGCAACCAGCAGTAAATGCAATGAATAATATTAAGGGATCCCCACAAGTACCTGCAGGTGGAGGTATGGGTGGAGTGGTATTTTCCCCGAATTATAATATTACAGTCAACGGTGGTGATGGTGCCGGGACTGAATTAAAGGATCAATTTTTACAACTGGCCCGTCTACATGGAGCAGAAATGATGCGAATGTTGAAGGGCTTAATGGCTAATGAAGAGCGTAAAAAATTCTAATCATGCACGGGCAATTAGGAGATATAATATTCGAGGGACTGGTGGGGTTCCAATCTTTATCCCAAACGGGCGAGGAGAACTATGCAGAGCATGCTACCATTGCCGATAAGCCAAGACTGCAAAAGTTAGGCAGTAAGTTGGATACTATTGAACTGAGTATCCGGTTTAGTGTCTCGTTTTGCGATCCTGAACTAGAACTCAATAAGCTGCTGGAGGCAAAAAAGAAGGGGCAGATATTACCGTTTACTTTAGGTAACGGTCGTTATTTGGGTGACTTCGTTATTAAGCAAACCGGACAGGACATTGATCAAATAACTGTGGGCGGTGCTATTCACCAAGTGACTGTGTCGGTTTCTTTATTGGAGTATTTTACTCCGGATAAAGAAGCAACTGCACAAACCCAGGCTGTGAGCAATGGCTTTGCAAATCAGCAGAACGATCCCCCGTTGATCACTCCGCAGACACCTTCGTTAGCGCCCTCCCAATTAGCTGGCGAGAGCCTTGTTGGTACTAATGTAAATATGAATGCGATCAACGATGTAGCACCTTCATTAGATGCATCCAGTACGATCTTAAAAACAACCGTGCAGACGATGCTTGGTAAAGTTAATAAAGGGTTAACGGATTGCGGTCAGTTGATCACGACCATTGATGCGGATCCGCTTACCGAATTATATGCAAAGACCCGGAATTTATCAGCAAGTGCGCAGACGTTAATTACCCGGATGAACGATTTGGAATCCGACCTGCAGCAGCTTTTATCGGACATTGATAGTAACCCCGGTGCGGTCGTTGCGGATATTGGAAACGTTGCGGATTCGGTATCGGATGCAATGGCTCAACTGGAACAGGTTAAGTCGGAC
>Ga0170475_101234330_pt1 | contig 12081 bp, 9 predicted proteins | sample Soicark_Litter_5_FD_111474 | JGI IMG/M metagenome (GOLD analysis project Ga0170475, IMG submission 111474) | Avena fatua rhizosphere microbial communities from Hopland, California, USA. Combined Assembly of 48 SPs | reverse complement strand
TGGATCGTTGTGCACATCAGTGATCGCCAACCGCTATCCATTCGATCCAGCCTCGGGCACGGACGTTTCGATTGAGGATTTCACCCGGCTGCTCGGACCCGGCGGAGCGATCGACGCCTTCGTCAATGCGCACCTGAAGCCTTACCTGGACACCTCAGCCTCGCCGTGGAAGGTGCAGGCGGTGGATGGCGTATCACCGCCCGTGACAGCGGCTGACGTGGCGCAGTTTCAACGGGCTGCAGCGATCCGCGACCTGTTCTTTCCCAATCGGTCCGCGCAGCCCGTCGTGCGCTTCGAGTTGGCGCCGGGCGCTCTCGATAGTGGGGTAACCGGGGCACGCCTCGACTGGGGAAGCGTCACCGTTGTTGCGCGAAACGCTCCGGTCCGTCCGGTCGCGCTTGTGTGGCCGGCGCGACCTCCTGGCGCGGCCGCACGGCTTACCATCGAGGAAGGCACGCCGGCGGTGGTAGAAGCGTCCGGCCCATGGTCGATCTTCCGCCTGATCGCCACCGCCCGTGCCTCTTCGACAGGTGAGCGCACCACCTTGACGTTCCGCGGCACGATGCGACAGGCGCGGTTCGAACTGCGTTCGTCGCCTAACCCGCTTGGCAGCACAGTGCTGGCGGACTTCCGCTGTCCGGCGGTACAGTGAGACCTCGCGCGGCGTACCGGCTGGACAGTACAGCGACTTCGGCGCAATTTTGTTAGGCGCATGATTGAACCTTTCCCGTTGCCCGACCTGGCCGACGGTACGCCGTGCGGCCCTGATCTGGAGCTGGACCCGGCATTCGGCGAGCTGGAACGTTCGGCGCAAGGCAAGCCCGAAGTCCAATTTGGCAACACGGTCCACCCCGCCATCCCGCCTGATTGGAAAGAGACGGTGCGTCTGGCCGAGGAGCTGCTGGGCCGGACGCGCGATCTGCGAATACTTGCCCTGCTCGCCATCGCACGCCTGCACTTGGCGGGGCTCCCGGGCTTCAGCTCCGTGCTGGCATTGATCCCGAGACTGTTGGAGGAGCAGTGGGAGCACGTGCACCCCAAGCTCGATCCAGAGGACGACAACGACCCCCTCTTCCGAGCCAACGCACTGATCGTCCTCGCCGATCCCGCACAGGTGCTGCGCCCGATGCGGGACACGCCGCTGACAATGCCCGCCCGCGGACGTGCCGTCACATGGCGCGACATCGCGATCCTGAACGGGGCGTTGGAGCCCGAGCAGGGCCGCGAGAGGCTGAACGAAGCGGCCATACGCGACAGCTTCGCGCGCACCGATCCCGCGCACCGCCTGATGGTACGAGCGGCGGTGACGCAGGCGTCGGGCGACGTTGTCGCCATTGCGAAATGCTTCGAGACGCGCGCTCGCCTGGACAGCCGACCCACTAAACTTGATGACCTCGCACGACTGCTGCGCGACATTGAGCGGGAGCTGGATCGCTTCGAACCGCCCAGCGAAGAGATCCCGGAAGACACAGAGCCCGAGACCGCGACGGAGGGAGGCGATCAGGTACCGGAACCTGTACCTGCCGCGGTGCGCGCGCGGGCATCCGCGGCGACCATCCAGTCGATCAGGTCGGTTGGGACGCGTGGCGACGCGCTATACGCCCTGGAGCTGGCAGCCGCCTATTTCCGTGCCAACGAACCTACCAGCCCTCTGCCGCTGCTCATCGAACGGGCCAGGCGCCTGGCCGACTTGCCGTTCCTCGAGATTCTTCGCGAGATCGCCCCCGATGGGCTGCCCCAGGCCCAAATCGTCACCGGCACGGCGAACGAGTGAAATTCTTCATAGAAGATGCCTGACATTTTTGGCTAAAAGCCCGGCCGTCAAAGTCGCGTTGCCGGCGGGCGCTACGCCGGTCTAAGGTTCGGCATCCGAGACGGTGAGGGGAGCCGCGAAAATGGCCAGGGCAAGCAGCCAAAAATTTATAGCGCGCAACCGTGCGCCTCGTGTGCAGATCGAATACGACGTCGAGACCTACGGGTCGGAGAAGAAGGTTCAGCTGCCTTTCGTGGTCGGTGTGATGGCGGACCTGTCAGGCAAGCCGGAAGAGGCACTGGCGCCGGTGGCCGATCGCAAGATGCTGGAGATCGACGTTGATAACTTCGACGACCGGATGAAAGCGATCAAGCCGCGCGTTGCCTTCATGGTTCCCAACACGCTCACCGGCGAGGGCAACCTTGCGGTCGACATCACCTTCGAGAGTATGGACGACTTCTCACCCGCTGCGGTGGCAAAGAAGGTAGATAGTCTGGCCAAGCTGCTCGAGGCACGGACACAGCTCAGCAACCTGCTCACCTATATGGATGGTAAGTCCGGTGCAGAGGCGCTGATAACGCGCGCCTTGAATGATCCTTCGCTGCTGCAGGGAATCGCCAACACGACGCCCGCACCCGCGGCTTCGTCAAGCGAGGCCAATACAACCAGCGGGGAGGAATAAGGCATGTCGGCAACTCAATTCTCAGTCGCAGACACCGAAGCCCGGCCGCTGGGCACGGAGAGCGATTTCTCTGCCCTTCTCTCCAAGGAGTTCAAGCCGAAGAGCGACCGAGCACGCGAAGCCATCGAGGCATCGGTTCATACGCTGGCGCAACATGCACTGGCCGACACAACGCTGATCTCGGATGATTCGCTGCGCTCGATCCAGAACATGATCGCGGCGATCGACGCCAAGCTCACCGACCAGGTCAACATCATCATGCACCAGGAGGAGTTCCTGGCGCTGGAAGGTGCCTGGCGCGGCCTGCATCATCTGGTGAACAACACCGAGACGGACGAGACGCTCAAGATCCGCGTCTATAACATTTCCAAGCGTGAGCTTGGCCGGACGCTAAAGCGATTTCGCGGCACGGCATGGGACCAGAGCCCGATCTTCAAACGCATCTACGAAGATGAGTATGATCAGTTTGGCGGCGAGCCGTACGGTCTGCTGGTCGGTGACTATCATTTCGACCATTCGCCGCAAGACGTGCAGCTGCTGGGCGACATGGCACAGGTTGCCGCCGCTGCACACACACCCTTCATCACAGGGGCGGCGCCGACGGTCATGCAAATGGAGAATTGGACCGAACTGCGCAACCCACGCGATCTCACGAAGATCTTCCAGACCCCGGAATATTCGGCCTGGCGCTCTCTGCGCGAGAACGAGGATTCACGGTACGTGGGCCTGTGCATGCCACGCTTCCTGTCTCGGCTCCCGTATGGTGCCAAGACGGAGCCGGTGGACGAATTCGCCTTCGAGGAGGACGTCAGCGGCGAGGAAGGTGAGCGGTTTGTCTGGGCGAACTCTGCCTATGCAATGGCGACCAACATAACGCGCGCGTTCAAGCTGTACGGCTGGTGCTCCAACATCCGCGGCGTTGAGAGCGGCGGAGCCGTGGAAGGATTGCCGACATACACTTTCCCGGATGCCGATGGCGGCGTCGCGATGAAGTGCCCGACGGAAATCGCGATCCCGGACCGTCGTGAAGCGGAGCTGGCGAAGAACGGGTTCATCCCGCTGATCTTCAAGAAGAACAGCGACTTCGCCGCATTCATCGGTGCGCAGTCACTGCAGAAGCCGCAGGAGTACCTCGACTCGGCGGCGACTGCCAACGCCAATCTGGCGGCTCGCCTACCGTATCTATTCGCCACCTGCCGGTTCGCGCACTACCTCAAGTGCATGGTGCGGGACAAGATCGGCTCGTCGAAGACCAAGAATCAGCTGAAGGAGTGGCTCGAATCTTGGTTGTCCCAGTATATCGACGGCTCGCCGGATTCGAGCACTGACGAATACAAAGCTGCTCATCCCCTGGCGGGAGGGGCCATCGAGATCGAAGAGAACGAGGAGAACCCTGGCTACTATCGTGCGCGCTTCTACCTCAAGCCACACTATCAGCTCGAAGGTCTTAGCGTCTCCCTTCGCCTCGTATCACGAATGCCGAAATGAACCCTTGATAGGAGGTCACACCCATGGCTATCGACGGATACATGTACTTTTTCAACTACAACAATGAATACGAAAAGTCCGAGTCGCAGGTCGCTAAAAATGTCGACAATCAGAGAGACCTGTTCTGGCGCGATGCGAACTTTAATTTCAAAGCTGCCAATGACGCAGGCGGCCTATTCGAGGTCGAGGACTGCTCGTTCGACGTCGAGCAGACGCTAAATATTGGCAGTCAAAGCACTGGCGTCGGAGCAGGCAAGATCGTATTCAACCCTTTTTCCATCACCCGGAAGATCGACCTGCTTTCGCCTAAGCTTTTCGAGATGAGCTGCTCCGGCACGCCCTTCAAGAAGGTTGCGCTCGGACTGCGCAAGTCCGCGGGCGGTGACACTACAGGTTGCGTGTTTGTCGCGTTCATCTTCAAGATGGTGGGCGTCAAGACCATCTCCTGGTCCTACGATGATGAAGCGCCAAAGGAAACGACAACCTTTGAATACGGTGGCTTCCAGATTCACTACAGACCACAGAAGCCGGATGGAACTTTCGGGGAATGCAAGCCCGGCGGCTGGAACCGCGTCAGGAATGTGAGGGACCAGATGCCCAACGAGGACATCAAGTTTGATATCAAATGATATCTCCTAGTAGCCACCTAAGACGTTCCAGACGATGAGGCGCCGCTTCACGACGTCGAGCGACGGTGGCTGAAGTCATGGACGCTCGAGCCGCTCTGCGGAACGGGGATGCCAGGCTGGCGATGGACCTGTTAAAGGCCGAAGTCCGCAAGGCTCCCCGTGACGCGCGACTGAGAACATTCCTGTTCCAACTGTTCTGTGTTACCGGCGAATGGGACCGGGCTTTGACCCAGCTCGCCGTCGCCGGGCAGCTCGATCGCGCAGCGGAGCCCATGGTGCAGACCTATCGTGCGTTAATTCGCTGCGAGGTCCTGCGGGAAGGCGTGTTCGCGGGACGCCGCAGCCCGACGGTACTAGGTGAGCCGGGCGAGTGGGTGCCGTTGCTGATCGAGGCAACGCGCCTGCTCGCTCATGGCGAGGCGACGCGCGCGACCGACCTGCGGGATGCGGCCTTCGAGGCGGCGCCCGAAACGCCGGCGACGATCGATGGCACCGAAGGTAGCTGGATTGCCGACGCAGATCCTCATCTTGGCCCTGTGGCCGAGGTCATGATCGACGGTCGCTATGTGTGGGTTCCTTACACGCGCATCCGCTGTATCGCGCTGGAGCCGCCGCAGGATCTGCGTGATCAGGTCTGGATGCCCGCCCGCTTCACCTGGAGCAACCAGGGAACGGCGGTCGGCTTCATGCCAACCCGATATCCCGGCACGACAACCGGCAGTAATTCTGCTCTCTGGCTCGCTCATCGCACCGAATGGACCGACTGCCACGGCTGGTCGATTCCGGTCGGGCAGCGGATTCTGGTCACGGACACTCAGGAAGCTGCGCTCATGGACATTCGCCGCATCGACCTTACACCGGAGCAGGCCGGTGCGGCCTCTGCGGCATAGGTGACGCAGCATGTCGGGCATCAAGGGCCGCGAACGGCTGCAGCCGTCACTGCTCGACCGGCTCATCGATCATGATCCGGCCCGCAAGAAGGACGCACCGAACGAGCAGGCCATGACGGCCGCGCAACTGCGTCAGGCCGTGGTCCGTGACCTCGTAGCCCTGCTCAACACATCCAACCTCACCACTCTCATCGACCTTTCGGACGCGCCACTCGCTGCGGCATCGACGCTCAACTTCGGCATCCCTGGCTTCGCCGGCATGCTGGAGAGTTCCGCGCCTTCATACTCCATGGAACGCGACCTCGCCGAAGCAATACGTCGCTTCGAACCGCGCATCGACCCGGACACGCTTGTGGTGCGTTCGTGTGGCGCTCGTGACGAAAGCGCAGTCCCCGCGCTAGTCTTCGAGATCTCGGGCGAACTTTGGGGGCAACCGGTAGCGCAGCAGGTGTTCTTCGAGACAACCATCGAGGTCGAAACACGAGCGGCCAAAGTTGTCGAAATGCGCCATCCCGGCACCGAGACCCACCGCTGATGGACAAGAACCTGCTCCAATATTACGAGTCCGAGCTCAGCTACCTGCGCGAGATGGGAACTGAGTTCGCGCAGGAAAACCCCAAGATTGCCGGGCGCCTCGACCTCGCCAATACCGAGGTGGCCGATCCCTTTGTGGAACGGCTGCTGGAGGGTTTCGCGTTTCTCACCGCACGCATCCAGCTCAAGATGGAGGCGGAGTTTCCCACCTTCTCGCAGTCGCTGCTGCAGATGGTGTATCCGCATCTCGCCGCACCGACGCCGGCGATGGCCATCGTGTGCGTGACACCGTCGGATGCAATTCGCAGCAATCCCAATGGAGTGGCGCTGCCGGCCGGAACCGAACTGCGCAGCGTGCTTGGCACTGAAGACCAGACAAACTGCATCTTCCGCACCGCGCACAGGCTTCACCTGCTGCCGATCGAGTTGGCCGAGGCCGAATATATCGGGACGGCGGCGACGGTCGGGGCCCTTGGCCTCCCCGAGCCCGTCGTCGCCAAAGCGGCGATCCGGCTACGGCTGCGCAGCACGGGGGGACTCCCGATCGCAAAGATCGCGCTTCAGCGTCTGTCGTTGTACCTGGGAAACGAACTTGCCCGAATGCGGCTGTATGAGCAGCTCGCAGCCCATGTGCTGTCAGTGGTCGTTCGTCCAACCGAGCGTCCCGTGCCGTGGCAGGAACGGCTTCCGGCGGAAGTCATCGCGCCGCAGGGCTTCGAACCCGAGGAGGCGCTGCTCCCGCCGCAACCGGAGACCTTCGACGGTTATCGTCTGCTGCAGGAATATTACGCGCTGCCGGAGCGCTTCCTGTTCTTCAGCCTTGGCGGGCTGGACCGGGCCGCCATGCGCTGCGCGGGTTCCGAGCTTGAGGTCATCATATTGCTGGATCACGCTGAGCAGACCCTCGCCAGCCTGGGACCCGATTATCTGGTGATAAACTGCACGCCGGCGATCAACCTATTTCCTAAGCGCAGCGACAGGGTCAGCATCGAAAAGGGCAAAACCGAGCATCTGGTCACACCTGACCGGATGCGCCCGCTCGACTACGAGGTATATTCGATTACTTCGCTGGAGGGTTTTCCGACGGATGGCGGCCCAACGCAGACGTTCTTCCCCTTCTACTCGGTGAACGATCTCAGCCGTAACCCCACGCATGGCAGTTTCTACATCGCGCGGCGACAGCCGCGGATAATGTCCTCTGCGGCGCGGCATCGTGGACCGCGATCAACCTATCTCGGCCACGACCTGCTGGTCTCCTTGGTGGACGCTGAGAACGCTCCTTACCCGGACCAGCTTCGACAGCTCGGTTTGGAGTTGCTCTGCACCAACCGAGACCTGCCGATGTCGATGCCCGTGGGCAAGCGGAACACGGACTTCACGGTCGCGGTCAACGCGCCGGTCGCATCAATTCGCTGCCTGCTTGGGCCCACACCGCCACGACCGTGCCGAAGTGACGGCGCGCTTACCTGGCGTCTCATTTCGCACTTGGGACTCAACTATTTGAGCCTCACCGATACCGACCGCCATCAAGGCGCGGCGGCACTACGGGAACTGCTCCGGCTCTATGTGCCGCCCAACGATACGCGCGCGGCACGCCAACTCGAAACACTGATGTCGGTGTCTGCCGAGCCGATCGTCCGACGATTGCCGGGAGCCGGTCCCATTTGTGCCGGTCGCGGCCTGCAGGTGAAGCTTACTTTCGACGAAGCACCGTCTGGCGGCGCGGGCGGCATCTTGCTTGCTGCGGTGCTCGACCGGTTCTTTGCCAAGTACGTGTCGATCAACGCATTCACCGAGACCGTGATGACGAGCCCGGATCGCGGCCAGATCATGCGCTGGCCCCTGCGCCTGGGTCGGCGTTCGGTGGCATAGACGCCATGGCGGCTGCCGACTTGGTTGCTCCTCTGCAGGAGGCAGGCCGGGTGTCGGTTGCGGCCGACGCGGCTCCAGCCGCCGCAGCGCCCGCGAGCATACTGCCGGACGGCGTTGCCGAGGCCCCGCATCGCTTCAGTTTCCACGAGATCATGCGCTGGCTGGAAGCGAAATACGCCGGTCAACCGCGCTTTGGACACAGCAGCCGACCGGCGCAGGACGTCATACGGCTGGGACAGGAGCCGGACGTTACCCATGCTCCCGCAGCGCTGGCTCGCATTGAGCCGGGTCAGGAGGGCCGGCGGGACAGGCTGTTGGTGCAGATGTTCGGCCTGTTCGGTCCGGACGGACCACTGCCGCTTTACCTGACCGAAATGGCGCGCGAACGCCAACGCAACCATGGCGATGCAGCGCTGCGCCGATTCCTGGACCTGTTCCATCATCGCCTGTTGTCGCTGCTGCACCGTGCCTGGGCCGACGTTCGCCCCACGGTGAGCTACGACCGTCCGGACGAGGACCTGTTCGGCTTGTGGATCGGTGCGCTGATCGGGCTCTCGACCCCAGGCCTGCGCAATCGTGACGCGATGCCAGACCTTCTGAAGCTGCATTTCGCCGGGCTGCTGTCCGGCCAGACGCGACATGCGGAAGGCCTTGCTGCTATCCTGTCAACGTTTTTTGCGGCACCCGTCAGGGTGGACGGCTTCATCGGAGGCTGGCTCATTCTCTCCGACGATGACCGCACCTGCTTGGGGACGAGCCCGCGAACCTCCGCACTGGGCTCGACGGTGTTGCTCGGCCGGCGGGTCTGGAGTCGACAGCACAAATTCCGCGTGGTCTTCGGCCCATTGACCTTGGCCGAGTATGAACGCCTGTTGCCCGGCGGGCTCAGCTTCGATCGTCTCGTGCCGATCGTGCGCAATTGGGCAGGCGACGCGCTTGCCTGGGACGTCAATCTTATATTGCGGCGGGACGAGGTTCCGGCGATCCGGCTCGGGCAGGCCGGCAAGCTGGGCTGGACAACCTGGCTCATGCCACGCTCGAACCCGAGCGACGCCGCCGACCTGTTTCTTGAAGCCGGTGCCGAGAGCCACGCGCGGGCGGTGCATGCTGCAAGCATACCGGAAGCCACTCGGGGGAAGGCTGCATGACGGAAATCAGCCGCACAACGCTATTCGGCAAGCTAAACCCGCTCGCGTATCGCGCCATCGAGAGCGCGACCGTCTTCTGCAAGATGCGGGGCAATCCTTACGTAGAGCTCGCGCACTGGCTGCACCAGCTCCTGCAGGCAACCGAAAGCGATGTGTATCGCATCGTGCAACAGTTCCAGCTTGATCCGTCGCGCCTCGCCGCCGATCTGACGACGGCACTCGACCGGCTGCCGCGTGGCGCGACGGCGATCCAGGATTTCGCGCCGGTCATCGAGGAATCGATCGAACGCGCCTGGATCTTCGCGACCTTGATGTTCGGCGCAAGGCAGATCACCACCTCGCACCTGCTGCTCGGTATCCTCAACACGACAGCTTTGCGGAACGCGCTGTTCGCCATCTCGCGCCAGTGGGAGCTGGTGAAACCGGATGCGCTGGCAGACGCGATCCCCGCGCTGCCTGAGGCCAAAGCTGCACCCGCGTCGGATCAAACGGATCAGGCCGAGACACAGGCGGTTGTCGGTAAGCAGGAGGCGCTGCAAAGGTTCTCCGTGGACCTCACGGCGCGGGCGCGCGCCGGCGAAATCGATCCTGTGACCGGACGCGACGCCGAGATCCGGCAGGTGATCGACGTGCTGATGCGGCGGCGGCAGAACAATCCCATCCTCACCGGCGAGGCGGGTGTCGGGAAGACAGCGATCGTCGAAGGGTTTGCGCTGCGCATCGCAGCAGACGACGTGCCGCCGCAACTGCGGAATGTGAGCGTTCAGATGCTCGATGTCGGTCAGCTGCAGGCCGGAGCCAGTGTGAAGGGAGAGTTCGAGAACCGACTGCGCCAGGTGATCGACGAAGTGCAGTCCTCACCCACGCCCATCATCCTGTTCATCGATGAGGCGCATACGTTGATTGGCGCAGGCGGTGCGGCCGGAACCGGAGACGCGGCCAACCTCCTGAAGCCAGCGCTGGCGCGTGGCACGCTTCGCACCATCGCCGCGACCACCTTGTCGGAATACAAGCGGTATATCGAGAAGGACCCGGCACTGACGCGGCGGTTTCAGGTCGTGCAGGTGGACGAGCCGGATGAGGCGACCGCTATCGACATGATGCGCGGCATCGGGCTCGCGTTGGCGAAGCATCACAACGTGCTGCTGCTGGATGAGGCGATCGAGGCTGCGGTGCGCCTGTCACACCGCTACATTCCCGCGCGACAGCTTCCCGACAAGGCGGTGAGCCTGCTGGATACCGCCGCGGCGCGGGTCGCAATCAGCCTCCACGCAGTGCCACCGGTCGTGGAAGATACCCGCCGGCGAATCGAATTATTGCAGACGGAACGAGATATCATTGCGCGCGAGGCCGCAATCGGCATCCCGGTCGAGGATCGTCAGACGCGGATCACCGCCTTGCTGCGCGAGTCAGCGCAAGCGCTGACCAGCCTGGAGCAGCGGTGGGAGAAAGAACGCGGGCTGGTCTCGCAGCTGCTTCAGATACAGGCGGATCTGGTGGCCGGCGAACGTGACGATGGCTTCGTGGATCTCTCGGCCAAGCGAGAGGAACTGACGGCGCTGAAGGCAGAGTTGGCGGCGTATCAAGGCGAGCAGCCGATGATGCTGCCCAACGTAGACCAACAGGTGATCGCCGCGGTCGTGGGGGATTGGACCGGCATTCCTGTCGGGCGGATGGTTCGCGACGAAGCGGCGGCGGTGCAGAACCTTGCCACCACACTGGCCGAGCGCGTGATCGGCCAAGACTACGCCATGCAAACGATCGCCCGACGGGTGAAGACGTCGCGCGCCGGAATGGCGGATCCTGCCAAGCCGGTGGGCGTCTTCATGCTGTGCGGACCATCTGGCGTCGGCAAGACCGAGACCGCGCTGACGATCGCCGAAGCACTATACGGCGGTGAGCAGAACCTGATCACCATCAACATGAGCGAGTTTCAGGAAGCACACACTGTCAGCACGCTCAAGGGCGCTCCGCCAGGCTATGTCGGCTATGGCGAGGGCGGCGTGCTGACCGAGGCGGTGCGACGCAAGCCATATTCGGTGGTTCTGCTCGACGAGATCGAGAAGGCACACACCGACGTCCACAAGATGTTCTTCCAGGTCTTCGATAAGGGATCGATGGAGGACAGCGAGGGTCGTTGGATCGATTTCCGCAACACGCTGATCCTGCTCACGTCCAATCTTGGCACCGAGCTGATCATGGGAATGTGCCGCGATCCGGATCTGATGCCGGAGGCAGAGGAGGTCGCGCAGGCGCTGCGCCAGCCCTTGCTCACACTGTTCCCGCCGGCGCTGCTCGGCCGGCTGATCACCATCCCATATTTCCCGCTGTCGGACGGCACGCTGCGCAACATCATCCGGCTACAGCTCGGCCGCATCGGTGCCCGGATCAACGCAACACGCGGCATACCGTTCACCTATGACGATGCTGTGCTCGAACTGATTGCGAGCCGGTGCACCGAGCCCGAGAGCGGCGGGCGGATGATCGATGCGATCCTGACCAATACGGTGCTGCCCGACATCAGCGCGGCGTTCCTCGATCGTCTGCTCGCCGGCCAGCCGGCGGCGCGTGTGCACGTCGGTACCGACGGCAGCGGGTTTGCCTATACGTTCGACTAAAGCTGCCTTCGCGACGTTGACTTGACGCCGGGTTCAAGACGGATTTCGCTCGTTGTCCGTAAACTCGCCGAACTGCAATCGGTCCGCCAAGTGCTGCTTTGCTTCAGGCAAGAGAACGTGCTCGTCCCGACAGCGTGCTGACTGGTACCAAATCGCCCTGAAAGTGAAGTTCTGGCTGGCACCCGACGAATGCAGCGTGGTGGCGGTAAGTGTTCCGTCCAGCTCGGGATTACGGTCGTGACAGTGGAAGACCGTGCGCAGACCCGCTGATAGCAACCGGTGACGGCAACCTGCAGTATTCCTGTTTCGCAACGGCTCAGCAGGGGTCCGAGCACGAGCCAGGCCGCGCTTGGCCGCGCACGCAATACAACCGACACCAACGCGGTGATGACCAGGCGGCCCGGCCTGCCAATATCGTGCCTTCTCTAGCTAGCATTACAGTCGTGATTTTTCTATTGCGAAGCGGG
>Ga0170475_102005973_pt1 | contig 12082 bp, 8 predicted proteins | sample Soicark_Litter_5_FD_111474 | JGI IMG/M metagenome (GOLD analysis project Ga0170475, IMG submission 111474) | Avena fatua rhizosphere microbial communities from Hopland, California, USA. Combined Assembly of 48 SPs | reverse complement strand
TAGCCGGCGTATTGTGGGATCAGTGGGGATCGTCCGCCACGTTTTATGCAGGCGCGATATTTAGCGGCCTTTCACTGCTGCTTTTGCTGCTGCGCAGATCGTAATATCAATCCTTTCCTCTCGTTACGTTATGGGCGAGGATTGGTATGAGATCAACAAAGCGTTTGCGGCAACTGTTTAACCCCTTTCCTTTTTACAGTCCGTTTGTATAAATTGCGCTGTCGTTGAGACTACCAGCCCCCTTCGCCTTGCGCTCGCCATCGGCCCATTACAAACCTCAATGCAATGTTGCAGACGTCTGTGGACCCGACTGCGCCGTATCGTAAGACACATTGCCGGTTTCGATAAATACCTTCATGCGCCTCAGGTCTTCATCCATTTGCCGCTTTGGGTCGCCATTGAACATCAAGGCAATGGCATGACCAAGAGCGTCTGCCGGAGGGCCATAGGACATGTGCACGGTGACGCGCGTACCGTTACCATCCGGGGCAAAATGAACCATTCCCCTATGTTGAATCGCTGAAGCGGGCTCGCTTCTCCAAGCCAGCATTTCCGGGCGCCGGACTTCGGTGATTGCTGCATTCCATTCGAATTGCACGCCTGCCGGACCGCGGACGATCCAGTGCGACCGTCCGTAACCCAAATCGCGTACTTCCCGTACATGGGACATGAAACGAGGAAAGTTTTCGTATTTTCTCCAAAGATCGAAAACTGCCTCGGGTGTCGCCTCAATGTGAATTGTCTTGTGCAAGTCCATGACCCGCCGACCGGCAGCAATGTCGGCCGAGCGCTTGAACGGCATATTGCTGATGCTGCGCATCATCAGGGCTAAGCCGGTGGCCGCCAATATCAGATTGGCCGGCCTGCGCCGCATCCCGCCCAGCATCCCTAGCGTAGTGGCCCCAATCAAGGCCACGATGCGCAGTGCCGGCGTCCGGCTGCCTTGCGCTGCCGAGCCACCGAGTTTTGCGCTGCCCTGCAGACTCGCAATGCCATCTGCCTGCTCGTGAATTTGCAGCCTGTCTTCGAGCTTGCTGACGCCATGCACGCGACGAACCGTATCGAGCAGTTGTTGCCGTTCGTGGGCAAGTACCGGTCCGCTCAAGATAATGCATCCTTGCCGCGCAGTGATCTCGATTGCGTGCGGGTTCGATACGGCGCGTCCAATCTTTTGTCGGACACGCGCCATCAAAATCCGATCATCAACGGGGGCGATGTTGCGCCTGGACAGCATATTGCTTGTCCGAACCCGAAGGCCTTGCACCCGATCGCCAAGATCGCGCGATACCATATCGAGCGTATCGCCGGTCCTGATTACCGCACTGCGCATCTTGTCTATTGCCAAACCACGACGCCGCCGCCCCCGCTCCGGGTCAGATAAATACATTGCAACCACACCAAACGCAAGGCCACCAAGCATCCATGTTATCCGTGGTGATTGCTTTGTTGCCGAATCCTGATTCATTACCCACTCCTTTTCGCCAATAATCCAAACCTTGCCCCTTGGTTTACCACGCAAACTGCATACTGCATGCAAACATTGCGCCAGTCGAGAAGCGATGAAGCTGCCGGAATTATTACACTCAGACAATGTAGAAATGGCGCGTGGCAGCGGTAAGAAGTGCATCTCACCATTGCGCATCGCCTGCCTCGGCGACGTGATTGCCCAATCGCGAACATGACGACCGCCGCCGTCCTCGATTGGCATGCTTTTCGCGGCAGTGACGGTTTTGGTTGATGGTGCTTGTCATGAAAATTCAATTGAAGAAACTGTCCGATCAAGTGATTGTACTTACCGGTGCCACTAGTGGCATTGGCTTGGCGACAGCACGCGAAGCTGCCAAACGAGGGGCCAGGCTGGTTCTGGTCGCCCGTAATGAAGACGCGTTGAAACAGGTATGCGATGAATTAAACCGCCAAGGTGCAGAAGCCATTTACGTTGTCGCCGATGTCGCCAACGAAGCCGAAGTTCACCATATTGCAGAGGTGGCGATTCAGCGCTTTGGGGCTTTCGATACTTGGCTTAACGTGGCGGGCGTCACCATTTTTGGAAAGAACGAAGAGGTTTCCATCCAAGATATGCGCCGCTTGTTCGATATCAATTTCTGGGGTGTCGTATACGGTTCCCTGGTTGCGGTGCAATATCTGAAGTGGCGCGGCGGCGCGCTGATCAATATGGGCAGTGAAACATCGGACCGTGCCGTACCCTTGCAAGGAATTTATTCGGCATCCAAGCATGCGGTCAAAGGATTTACCGATTCGCTACGCGTCGAACTGGAAGAAGAGGAAGCGCCGCTGTCGGTCACGCTGATCAAGCCGGCGGCGATCGATACGATGCTGGTCAGGCACGCAAAAAATTATCTGGAAACAGAGCCCAGACTGCCACCGCCAATCTATGCACCGGAAATGGCGGCCAATGCATTGCTGCATGCCGCCGAACATCCGACAAGAGACTTATATGTCGGCGGTCATGCCAAACTTCTCGGTACTGCCGCACACTACATGCCGCGTCTGGTCGACAAAGGCATGAAACGTTTCATCTACAAATATACGAAAACCAACAAGCTGCCGGTCAGCAGTGACGACAACAATTTATATACCCCTAAAAACGACCTGCTCGAACGCGGCGGCGTCGGTGGACGCACCCATGAAACCAGCCTTTATACCAGCGCTGTCACGCATCCGGTTGCAACAAGAACCTTAATGCTGAGCACCGGACTTGCGCTGTTTGCGATGTGGCAAACACGCCGCCACCGTCTGCATCCTGACTGAGGAACGTGCGCAAAAATGCGCAAAATCCAAGTGACAAATGCGTGTCGAGACGACAGCCGGCGTTTACCTCCCACCAAACACGCATCGTCGCCGGCTCTTTATCTATCCCGATACCGAGGCGCCCAGCGTGGCCTCTTCAAACCAGGTTTGCACGAGTTGCAAATGCACGCGCTCTTCGCTCAATGCCACTTGGAAATCTGGCGTCATCGATGACTGGCCTTGGTCCTCTGCCAGTCTAATCAACATTTCCCAGCCTGACTGATCGGCCATTTCCGCCATCAGGATGGCATGCAGCGATTGCGATATTGCCATGCGAGGATCGGTCACGGCCTGCATCAAGCCGCTCGACTCCACGCCGACCAGATCGGCGCACGGCGTTTGCGAAGTCGGATCGCCACCGACCGACTCGATTGCGTTGGCGACGATCGCAAAATGCCGGGCCTCATCGGCACGAATTTTCCGCAGGTCTTCAACAGTCATGCTGGTCCCGCTGTGTCCGCTCGCCTCGAATTTGGCGATGAGTGCATCGTACAGGCGAGTGCCGGTTCGTTCAAATGCCAGACGCTCGCCCAGCTTGTCGAGCAATAGCTGCGGCTGGTTGCCGGTCAACATCGAAAAACCGGTCGTCATCGCGCCCTTGATTGTTCCGGGTACTGGTACGGAACCCAGCGGCTCGGCCTCTTCCACGTAAGAGCGCCGCATCTCGGCCATCGCTTCCCCGTCGCTCGAAACGGGTGCACTGCCTGATTGCGGCAAACCTGATTGCATCGGACTGGTGTCAAAAGGCGACATTTGCACGCCGGTGCGGTTCATGCCGATTGGGCTTTGATCTTTCATTGCGGCTCCTTTGCATTGATTAAATGGATCGGCAAGATTACGCAGCGATTGCAATCTTGCGGTTCAGTTCAGTCCCTGGCGTCCACATATATCCGGCCGCAACGGCCTCGCTCGGTGAACCAGCGGAATTGATGAAGGTGCGGTAGTCGATCGATGCCGCGCTTTCCTCGGATACGTTGACAAATTGTGCTCCCTTGGCACGCAGGTCGATTTCCTGTGCCAGCACTTGCCGTACAAAGTCGCGCTGGCTTGCAAATGCAATCGGCTCCGGCAAATCGCTCGGAAACAATTCCGCCGGATCGCGCCGTTCGATTTGCTTGAACAATTCCGCGACATGGGGAAAGTGGCCCAGTTCATAATCCAGGAAGCGCTCCCAGATTGCCTTGATACGAGGATTGCTTTCTTGCTGCATGCAACTGTAGTAGTTGTAGACCTCTACCGCTTCATGCATCAACCATTGCTCCAACAACGACTCTTCCGGATCGATCAATGAGCCGTATTGCGTCACGTGCTGCTCCTCGATCGACGCAATTTCGGCGTACAACTGGCGCGCTACCGGATCTGCAAATTGCGGACCGATATTCATGTAGTAGTCGTGGGTTTGAAATTCCGATGCGGTAATGGTCAGTGCGTGCAGCTTGGTGAGCGGATCGGCGCTTGTGCGGTTATAGGATTCACGCACATCGTCTTGCGGTGCCCGATGTTCGACCTTGGTCGGCCGTCCCGGCAAGATATCCGTGTAGCTCTGCAAAATGTTGTTGGCATCCTTGCCCTCAAGCCGGTCGAGTAGTGCCGAGTAGCGGTACAAATGGTCAAAGTCTTCCAGCAAGCCGAATCGGTAAGCCTGTGCGAAATATTCATCGGGTTCATGCTGGGCGACAGCGGCGGTGACTTCAATCGCAACCTGCTCGTAAGCAATCGTCGTTTCCAACGGGGAGTGGTCAGCGCCGAGCAACCAGTTGACGGTAGTCGCCTGGTGCTGTTCGGTGCGGCGAATCCGTGCCAGAGACTGACGCAGTTCGCGACTCATGCGCGCCGCTATATGTTGGAATCGGATGGCTTCGTTTTCGATGCCATTCATCAAGATAATACGCACGCGCGTAAACGCATCGTCGTCCAGTTTGCTGATCGGCTTGCCCACCATGTCATGCCATGTGAAACGTTGCCGGTCTAATGCATAGCCTTTCGAACTGAATAGATTTAAAGCCATCGCAATGCTCCTTTCCTGATAAAGAATATGAGGGTGTGCGAGGAGAAATAGTCGATTTTCTTCGCCGTGTAAGGCGGGACACTTACGGCATTACCTGATTTGGATCGCTCGCCTGTCATGCGCCATCATGCGCTGTCATGCGATACGAATGTATGTGGGTCTTATGCCGAGCCCGTTGACATTAACGCCAATGAACCTCGCAACTTCCATGCCGCCGCAACGCAGAGAACGACGGTGCCCGCACACGGATGCCCGGCGCTGTATGCAGAGGGTTGGCGGGCAGGTCCTTGGTGAGAACCAGGCGAGAGTATTTTTTGCAGAGGGGACAAGTAATGATTACAGCAACGGCTCGGTAATCTCTACAAAAAAACGGAATGGATGCATGCCGCAACTTCATGCATCGCAGGTAGGGAACAGCAAGAGGAGGGTCGACCGCACCAAGGCAACATTCAGCTTGGTCAATACTGTGGATAGAAAGCAAATGCGCCGCGTAGTGCGGCGCATTGATCATGTGAACCTTATACTTTTTTTTGCGGCACCTTGCGTTTTGGTAACGCCGCCGCTTGCGCTTCGGTGGCATCTTGTGCCGCAGCTTCGGGCGACATTGCCGCACTCACCACTTGCTTGAATTGGTCCTGCAGCATATTCCACCATATTGCAGGATTGGCCATTGGCGCCGCCATACTGGCGGTATCGGATAATGCTGGTGACTGGGCTTGTGCTTTCGATTTGGCAGCCGCTTTCGCCGCAGGCTTCGGCGTATCTTTGAATTCGGCTTTCAGTTCATTCCTGGCTTTGCGCTTGGTTTCAGTCGTCGGCGCGGGCTCTGATTCATATGCCGGCTCATCTTCGGCTGCCGCTTTCGGAAAGGGAAATGCCGATGCCTTCTTGGCAGCCGCGTCTGGCTTGACGGCCGAACTGAGCGTCTGCCCCACCGATTGCAAGGTCGAAATCGTCGCGCTCTGCACTTCCAATGCCTGTATCGTGCCGCGCAACATGTTCATATTTACATTCAGCCACGATTCGACCGCCTTCAAATCCTTGATCTGCTTGTTGATCTCTTCCACCGACAGCGTCGGCATCACCATGCCTGGAATGCTCATGCCCGGCGTGCTCATGCCACCCCACATGTTCTTCATGAATTCGAGCGTGTCCGTCATTGCGCTCATGCCCGGGATGTTAGGCATGGATGGTTTAAGCATGGCATATCTCCGTTGTTCAATGTTTCCGAGCGTAGCAGATAACCTGGGCGATTAAAATGCCAAAAATCAAATTCCAGAGCGGCTGCATGCGGCAAGTCGTCGGTAATTCAGCTGCTGTCACAGGCAGATAATATCTTGACTTGAAACCGTAGCCGCTGCCCTCATTGTCAAAGCATATATCGCTGTCGCCCACTTACTTTGGCGAATTGCAAATTGCCCACCACCTCCATGTCCGCATTCGCGAAAACCTCGGACAGGTTATTCATTATGCCGACGCTGATCGGCCCCGCCACCGGCATCATGGTTTATATGCACTACCGCCCAATGCCCACGAAAATGCTGCAAAACCGAATTTGACGGGGAGTGTCAATGTGGCATGCCTCATCGTAAATAACCTCCTGAACGAAACAAAGTGCTGCCGGTTATCCTATGCCGCTGCGATGCGTTTACACTAGCGACATGACGACGGCCCCGAAGCTTGAACAACACCGCACAGCCCCTCCCCTTGGCGGGAGGCGCTGGGTTGCGCTGTGCATCGCGTCGGTGCTGCTGCATTGGCTGGGGATCAATTGGGCAAGCGGGAATCTGCACATACCTTCGCTGCGCGGCAAAAGCGACACAACTGTCACATCAGCCCTGCTCCTGGCGCCAGCAAATTCACCGGCCGCGTTGCCCGCAGCCGATGCCCCGCCGCCCCAACCAAAACCCAAGGCACGGCATCGTCCGGCACCGCCGGCGTCCGCGACACTGGCAGACCAGGCCCCGTCACCGGCCGCAGAAACCATGGCGCCAGAAACCATGACGCCAGAACCTGACGCCGGCATGGAAGCGCCAGGCACCAGTATCGAATCCGCCGTCGCGCCGCAGATAATCACCGTGCAAGCGCAGCAACCGAACACGCCCGGCAAAATATCGAATGCGCCACCGGCACAAGCGAACATGCGTTACAAGGTAAGTCCACCGCCGTCCGTGGAACTGAAATACGATGTAAAAAAAATAGCGCACGATGGCAATCCAACGTATGGTCACGGCACCATCAGTTGGCAAACCCACGGGTCCAATTACACCCTCCATGGTGACGCCGGCATATTGTTCATCACCGCGCTGACGTTCAAGAGCGAAGGCATGATCGACGACTTTGGGGTCGCCCCCGTGCTCTACAGTGAAAAACGCTTTCGCAAATCGGAAACCAACACGCATTTCCACCGTGAGCGCAACATCATCAGTTTTTCCGCGTCCGAAACCAGCTACCCGCGTGAAGGCGGCGAGCAAGACCGCGCCAGCGTCATTTGGCAGCTCTCCGGCATCGGGCGCGGCGACAGTGAAAAATTCGTGCCCGATGCCGAGTTCGATATCTTTGTCGCCGGCGTGCGCGATGGCGAAATCTGGCCCATCCGTGTGATCGGCCAGGAAGACATCGAAGCCGGCATCGGCAAAATGAATACCTGGCATGTCGTGCGCACACCCAAACCCGGCTCCTACGATCAAAGGCTCGATATCTGGCTGGCGCCGCAACACGAGTGGTATCCGGTAAGGTTGAGGTATACCGAAGCCAACGGCGACAGTCTCGACATGCTGTTATCCGATATGCGCGTTGCCTCGGCACCTTGACCATTCCTCCTATATTTTTACATGATGATCTCTCGACTTTTTCTTATCGCCGCCACTGCCGCACTACTATCGAATGCAATAGCAGCGCCGGTCTCGGCGCCAAACCGCACGGCGCCAAAATACAAATTGAATGTACCGCCCTCGGTCGAGTTAGCGTACGAGGTCAAGGCAAAGCAAAGCGGCATACCGCTCGATGGCGATGCCCGCGTCCAATGGCATGTCGGCAGCGACAAGTTCGAGCTGGTTACCGAAATGCGCGCCATGCTGGTCGGAAAAATCATTGACGCGAGAAGCGAAGGCCGCATCGATGAATATGGACTGGCGCCAACCACATTCACCGAGAAACGTTTTCGCAAGTCCCCCAGCGTCACATCATTCGATCGCGCAAGCAAAACGATCAGCTTTAGCGAATCGAGTGAAACGTATCCGATCAAGGGGGGCGAGCAGGACCGCAACAGCGCGATATGGCAACTGATTTCGGTGGCACGCGCCGCGCCCAAGAATTTCACACCGGGCTCGAAGTGGTCGTTCTTTGTGGTGGGTCAGCGCGATGCCGATCTGTGGGCCTTCAAGGTCATCAAGCAAGAAAAGATCAACACGCCGTTGGGCGACCTGGATGCCATCCATGTCATGAAAGTGACGAAATCTGACGCAAAGAACCAGCAACTCGACATCTGGCTCGCACCGTCGCTGGAATGGTATCCGGTACGCTTGCGTTATACCGATCCGAATGAGGATTTCATCGAGCAAACGCTGGTCAATATAACGAAAAAACCATCCTGAGCCGACAAATATACGCCGCGCTCCATGCAAGGACATTCGATGCAATCCGCGCAGCGTCCCTGCAATACGATCACACCCTGCACCACTTTTTATTCACGGCACATTGATGACTTTTCCCAATAATGCACTCGTCCTGTTCAGCGGCGGACAGGATTCCACCACCTGTCTCGCATGGGCATTGTCGCGTTACGCGAAGGTTGAGACCATCGGGTTCGACTACGGCCAACGGCATGCCATCGAGTTGAGCGTTCGTCCCGCGTTACTGCAAAAACTGCGCGCCTTGTCGCCGGACTGGAATGGCAAACTGGGTGACGATCACATGATCGATCTTTCATTGATTGCGAAGATTTCCGATACCGCATTGACTCAGGATGTGGAGATCGCGATGCAGGCCAATGGCTTGCCAAACACGTTTGTGCCGGGGCGCAATCTGCTGTTCATGACAGTGGCGGCGAGCGTCGCCTATCGGCGCGGGCTGGACGTGCTGGTGGGCGGCATGTGCGAAACCGATTTTTCGGGATATCCGGACTGCCGCGACGACACGATGAAGGCATTGCAGGTCGCACTCAACCTCGGTATGGCAACCCGGTTCAAACTCGAAACACCGCTGATGTGGATCGACAAGGCGGCGACTTGGGACATGGCGCGAACCTTGGGCGGGACCGCTCTGGTCGAGCTGATTCGCGAGCACACGCATACCTGCTACCTGGGCGAACGCGGCGCGTTGCACGAATGGGGCTATGGATGCGGCACATGCCCGGCCTGCGAATTACGCGCGCGCGGTTATCGGCAATTTGCGGCGGCGTCTAGCCAGGCCCTGCCCGCAAAAGACGTCATTGGCTAAGCTGCGTGTTGCGGCGGCATGCCAACCGACTCCGGCGAATGGAAGGCGCGCAGTAATGCCGCCTCTTTCTCTTGCGCCGCTTTCAAATGCCGTTCCTTCACATGCCCATAGCCCCGGATATCTTCGGGAATGCAGGCAATCGCGGCCGCTTTCGCAAGATTGTCGGCATTGAGCTTCGGCAGCAATGCCGCAATCGTCTCCCGGTATTGCCCGATCAACGCGCGTTCGGTCTTGCGCTCCTCGGTATAACCGAAAATATCCAGAGCGGAACCGCGCAGGAACTTGAATTTCGCCAGCACGCCAAATGCCTTCATCATCCACGGGCCGAATTCCTGCTTGATCAAGTGTCCCTTGTCGTCGCGCCTGGCCAACAGCGGCGGCGCGAGATGGAACTTGATCCGGTAATCGCCCTCGAACATGCCGGCGATCTTGTCGGCAAATGCGCGATTGGCATACAGACGCGCCACTTCATACTCATCCTTGTATGCCATCAGCTTGAACAGATAGCGCGCCACCGCTTCGGTCAGCCGCAATGGCTTGGATGAATCGACCAGCCGTTCTTCCGCCACGCGCACCTTCTCGACGAAAGCACTGTACTGCCGGGCATACCCGGCATTCTGGTAGGCCGTCAGAAAATCGACGCGCTTGCTGACGATATCGTTGAGCGTCGGCGCGCGCTTGAATTCGATCACTTGCTCCGCGTTGTCATTCGCCTTCACCAGTTTCTGCACCGATGCGACATCATGTGCAGCGGTACGGCCCCACATGAACGCCTGTTGGTTGAGATCAATCGATACCGCGTTCAATTCAATCGCCTTGGCAATCGCGGCTTCCGATAATGGCACCCAGCCTTTTTGCCATGCATAACCCAACATGAACATATTGGTGGCGATGGCGTCGCCCATCAATGCAGTGGCGATCTTGCCGGCATCGATGACATCGACGCGGTCGTTGCCGCAGGCGGTGCGAATATCGTTCTCCGCCGCCGCCCCCGGGAATTGCCAGTTCGGATTCTTCACGAAGGCGGCCGTTGGCGTGCCGGTCGAATTCACCACCGCATGCGTGCGCCCTTCCCCCATGCGCGTCAATGCATCGCGGCTGGCGGTGACGATGACATCGCATCCGATCACCAAATCTGCGGCGCCGGTGCCAACCCGGGTCGAATAAATATCGTCAGGACGGTCCGCCAGCCGCACATGCGACATGACCGGCCCGCCTTTCTGCGCAAGGCCGCTCATGTCGAGCACCGAACATCCCTTGCCTTCGATATGCGCCGCCATCGCGAGGATCTCGCCGACGGTCACCACACCGGTGCCGCCGATGCCTGCGACCAGAATGCCGTAGGGCGCTTCGGTCGTGGGGAGTACAGGCATGGGCAATTTGAACGCACCATCGGCTTGCGGCAGCGCCGCCTGCGCGCGCTTGGGCTTTTTCAGATTGCCGCCTTCAACGGTGACGAAGCTCGGGCAGAAACCGGTGACGCACGAAAAATCCTTGTTACACGATGACTGGTTGATTTGCCGCTTGCGGCCGAAATCGGTTTCCAGCGGTTCGACCGACAGGCAGTTCGATTGCACGCTGCAATCGCCGCACCCTTCGCATACCGCTTCATTGATCACTGCACGCTTGGCCGGGTCAGGATACGCGCCGCGCTTGCGACGGCGGCGTTTTTCCGATGCGCAGGTCTGATCGTAAATCATCGCCGATACGCCTTTTGCTTCGCGCAATTCACGCTGTACCGCGTCCAGTTCGCTGCGATGGCGGATGGTAACGCCGGACGCCCAGTCGTAACCGGCGGGATATTTATCCGGCTCATCGGTGACGACGATGATCGGGCTTACGCCTTCGGCGGCGATCTGGCGCGAGATCATCGCCGGGTCGAGCGGACCATCCACGGCCTGGCCACCGGTCATTGCGACCGCATCGTTGTACAGGATCTTGTAGGTAATGTTGACCTTGGCCGCGACCGCTGCACGAATTGCCAGCAGGCCGGAATGGAAATATGTGCCGTCGCCAAGGTTGGTGAATACATGCTTTACGTTGGTGAACGGCGCCTGTCCGACCCAGGTCACGCCTTCCGCCCCCATATGCGTGAAGGTCGACGTTTCGCGATCCATCCACAGCACCATGTAATGGCAACCGATACCGGCCAGCGCACGGCTGCCTTCCGGCACCTTGGTGGACGTGTTGTGCGGGCAGCCGGAGCAGAAATGCGGAATGCGGTCTTTGTTCGGATCGGGCTTGGTGCTGTGCACTTTCAGCACCGCTTCTTTCGCTTCCAGATAGGCGATGCGCTCTTTCACGCGTTGCTCAACCGGATGGCCGGCGAAGTATTTGGAAATGCGCGTCGCAATCGCGCGCGCAATTTGCGCCGGATTCAATTCATAGGTTGCCGGCAACAGCCAATGGCCATGGCCTTCGCGGTGAGTATTGCTCCATTCGCCGGTATCGTCGAACTTGCCGACCACGCGCGGACGTACATCGTCGCGCCAGTTGTATAACTCTTCCTTCAGTTGGTATTCGAGAATCTGGCGTTTTTCTTCCACCACCAGGATTTCTTCCAGCCCTTGCGCAAATTCGCGCACGCCTTCCGATTCCAGCGGCCACGTCATGCCGACCTTGTACAGGCGGATACCGATGTCGCGCGCGACGTGTTCGTCGATGCCGAGGTCAGCCAGCGCCTGACGCGTATCGAGATAAGACTTGCCGGCGGTGATGATGCCGATGCGCGCATGCGGGCTGTCCCAGATGATCCGGTTCAACTTGTTGGCGCGGGCATACGCGAGTGCCGCATACCATTTATAACTGTTCATCCGCGCTTCC
>Ga0170475_100137323_pt1 | contig 12083 bp, 9 predicted proteins | sample Soicark_Litter_5_FD_111474 | JGI IMG/M metagenome (GOLD analysis project Ga0170475, IMG submission 111474) | Avena fatua rhizosphere microbial communities from Hopland, California, USA. Combined Assembly of 48 SPs | reverse complement strand
TTTCATTTCCATAGATCCTGTCTACGTTTTGCCTTTCCGATATGAAACTCGTATCCTACTGATATTCCTCAAAAAGTGCCCTTAAACTGCCAAAGCAGTGTTATGGGGCTGGTTGCCCAGTCTTGCCGGAAGCCTGCTGATGACCGCCTCGGCCGCCTATGCGGCGAGCCCGGTGCGTGGCGTGACGGATACTGAAATCGTTATCGGGACGATCACCGATCTGTCGGGCGTGACCGCCGTGCAGGGCGTTAACAACAGCGACGCGGTCCGCATGGCGTTTGAGGAAGCCAATGAAAAGGGCGGAGTCAATGGCCGCAAGATCAAGTATACCGTCGAGGACAACCAGTATCAGGTGCCGCGCGCCGTCCAGGCGATGAACAAGCTGCTGAACAGCGACAACGTCTTCGCCACCATCGACAACGGCGGCACGCCGATGAACGACGCCAACATGCCGGCGCAATTCGCCAAGAACGTGCCCAACATGTTCCCGCTGACCGCTGCGCGCTCGATGTACGAGCCCTACAACAGGCTGAAGTTTGCGCAGTTCGCGTCGTATTACGACCAGATGCGCGCGGCAGTAAAATACTTTGCCGAAAAGAAAGGCCGCAAGGCGTTCTGCGTCACCTACCAGGATTCCGACTTCGGCAAGGATGTCCTGGCCGGCGTGGTGGCACAAACCCAGGCGCTCGGGATGAAGGTTGTCGAAACGACAGCGCATCGTCCGACCGACACTGATTTCAACGCACCGATGAGCAAGTTGCGTGATGCCGGCTGCGACGTGGTAATGATGGGCACGATCGTGCGCGACACCAACATCATCATTCAGACCGCGCGGAAAATGAACTGGGATGTCGATCTCGTCGGCCAGTTCGCGTCCTATGATACGGCCGTGGCCAGCCTGCCGGGCGGCGCCACGGAAGGCTTTTTCTGCATGACGCCGGCGCTATACGCCTATCCAGACGATCCGCGTCCGGCGGTGCAGGAATTCGCCAAGAAGTACAAAGCACGATACGGCCGGGACCCGAACTTCCATGGCGAGGTCGGCTACACCGCCGCGCAGGTGGTCCTGCTGGGGTTGCAGCGGTCCGGCCGGGACCTGACCGTGGACAGCTTCATCAAGGCAATGGAGAGCATCAGCAATTATAAGGATATTTTCGGCTCCGAACTGTCATTCGGCCCGGACCAGCATCATGGCTCGACCCGTTCGTTCCTGACTGTCGTCAAGAACGGCCGCTGGGTTCCGGTTGAGGAAAGCGCATTAGGCTACTGATTGTGCCCCACGGGAAGGGATCATCCCTTCCCGTCATGCGCCGACTATGGCCGATCATCGGGCCGGCGAAACAGGCAGCCCGATTTGGCGAACCAGGAGACCGCCGGGCGTCACGCCCCCACCCCCAGCATCCCGTCCCGCATCAACGCTGCCGGCGTCAGTACTTCCGTATCAACGCGACGATGCGGCCTTGCACCTTCACCCGGTCGGCCGGGAAAATCCGCGTCTCATGCCGCACGTTGCATGGCTCCAGCGCAATCGAGTTGCCCCGGCGGCGCAGGCGCTTCAGCGTCACCTCGGCATCATCGACCAGCGCAACGACGATCTGCCCGTTCTCGGCCGTATCGCCCTTCAGGATGATCACCGTGTCGCCATCCAGGATCCCGGCCTCGATCATCGAGTCACCGGCGACTTCGAGTCCGTAATGCTCGCCCGGCCCCACCAGCGCCATCGGCACTTCGACATGGCTGCTGGTGTCGCGCAAAGCCTCGATCGGCAGGCCAGCGGCAATGCGTCCATACATCGGCAATTCGATCGCCCCGGCATCACTGGCCGCACGCACCCCGGCCAGGCGCTGCGTGAAGTCACCACGGATCACATTGGGCGCAAATCCCTGTGCGGCATCAGTACCGGTCGAAGCGGTGGTTTCGCGCGGAACCATATTATCCGGCAGACGCAGCACATCGAGCGCACGGGCACGATGATGGCGCCGGGCAAGATATCCCCGCTCCTCCAGCGCCGAGATCAGACGGTGGATACCGGACTTCGACCGCAGGTTGAGCGCGTCCTTCATCTCCTCGAAGGAAGGAGAAAAGCCCGTCTGCTTCAGGTGGCTGTCAATATACACCAGAAGTTCATACTGTTTCCGGGTCAACATGATGGGCGTCCTTGAACTAGGCGGCCGGAACAAACCGGCAACCACCAAGGGTGTTCTAGGTTGGTTCCTTCCCCCACGTCAAGCAAAACTGTGGAAAATTTTGATTGTTCCCGCGTGCAAGCGCCATCTTTTGCGATCGGCCTGCGTCACAAACCCAGCGAATCGAGTCGGATGACGGCTACTTCAGCGCCTTCCGGTAAAGCCGGCGCATACGGCGGGCGCAGGATGAGTGCATCCGCCTGCGCCAAGCGCCGGAGCATGGCTGAGTCCTGAACCTGAAACGGCGTCACGACCAGCCGCCCCGTCTCGCCATGATGAATCGCCGCTCGAAGATGATCGGCACGTTTGTCGTTCGCCTTGACCGCCGCTCCGAGAATCGCGGTGGTGGCCGGGGGCGGCGCAGCCGGCAGGCCGGACAGCCGCGACAGCGCCGGCAGCAGGAACAGGATCGCACACACCATTGCCGACACCGGATTGCCGGGCAGGCCGACCACCGGGGTCGCGCCCTGTTGCCCAAACAGCAGCGGCTTGCCCGGCCGCATGGCGATCTGCCAGAAATCCAGCGTCAGGCCGCGCGACTGCAGCGCCGCGATCACAAGGTCATGATCGCCCACCGACGCGCCGCCGGTGGTGACCAGCATGTCCATCCCGGTCACCGAATCGGCGACCGCGGCAATCGCCGCCTGGTCGTCCCTGGCGTTCGGCAGGATCATCGGTTCCCCACCCGCCGCTCGTACCAGCCCTGCCAACGCATGGGAGTTGGAACTGACGATGCCGCCCGGCGGGATTGGCTCGCCCGGCATGGCAATCTCGTCACCGGTTGCCAGGATCGCGACGCGCGGACGGCGGTGCACCGACAGCCAGGGATGGTTGGCGGCGGCAGCCAGGCCGGCATCGCGGGATGTGATCCGCCGCCCGGCCGGGATCACTGCATCACCCGCCGCGAAATCCTGCCCGGCCCGCCTTATGTGGCGGCCGAGCGCCACCGCTTCATTGACCCGCACGCTGTCGCCGTCGCGGGTGGCATCCTCCTGCAGCAGGATCGCGTCGGCACCTGCCGGGACCACGCTGCCCGTGAACAGCCGCACCGCCTCCCCCGGGCCGATGCGGCCGGCAAACGGATGACCCGCCGGGGCTGCGCCGATAACCGTCAGCACGGCGCCCACGGTGCCGTCGGCGGTCCGCAGCGCGTAGCCATCCATCGCAGACACATCAGCCGGCGGCTGTGTCAGGCGGGCCACGACAGGGTCCGCGGTGACTCGGTTCCAGGCCTCGGCAAGCGCGACGATCTCGGCCGGTGTCGGGCGCAAGGCGTCGAGGATACGGGAGCGGGCTTCTTCAACGCTGATCATACGGGGTCCGCCTGGCAGGAACGTATTGGCCCACTGTGCGCAATGCGGAGCGAAGTCTCAAGATTGCCGGACACAGGCGCGGCGGTTTATTCGCGCCGGATACCGGTGAACAGGATCAGCCCCTTCATCATGCCGGTCAGGTCGCTGCAGTATGCAACGGACCGCCGGGTTGATCTATGCGGCAGCAGGTCAGCAACAGGCGCGCCGCAGCCTGCGACGGGCGCGATCAACAATCCGAGGGCTCAGCAGCAGCCGTTCAGGTGGTCGCCCGCTCGACGATGCGGAAGGGGACCTTGACCCGGTCGCTGTCACGCGGCCCCTCCCCGGCCAGCCGCCGCAACAGCAATACCGCCGCCGATCGGCCGGTGCCGGTGCCCTCGGGACTGACCGTGGTGATCGGGGGCTCGTTCATGGCGCTGATTTCGAAATTGCCGAAACCGATAACGCCGAGCTGCCCGGGGATCACCACACCCTGCACCCGCGCCTCGGTTACCACACCGAAGGCCATCAGGTCGGAGCTGCAGAACAGCGCGCACGGCTGATCGAGCATCGGCAGCAAAGTACGCATGCCCTCTCGCCCTGCCGACGCGGTGCTGGGGGCGGACGTGGCCTGTTCCCAGATGACAGTCTTGCCCGCGGCGGTCACCCCTTGGATGAAACCGCGCGCCCGGGCGAGCGCGCGGGAATCCCGGGCCGACAGTGAGGCGAACCGCTGATATCCCTTGGCCAGCAGGAATGCTGCAACCTCCGCTCCGATCTGGGCGTGGTCGAAGCCGATGACCATGTCGATCGGGCGGCTGGAGACATCCCAGATTTCGATGACCGGAATCCGGGCCTCGATCAGCAATTGCAGCGCGCCGGGGCTATAGCCGGACCCGGTGATCAGCAGCGCGTCCGGCCGGCGGCCGAGCAGCGCGCGGAACAGCGCCTCATCATCGTTTTCCTCATAACCGCTGATCGACAGCATGACCTGGTATCCGGCCTGGCGCATGGAAGCGCTGAACGACTGCACCAGGCCGGCGAACATCGGATGCGCAATCGTCGGCACGATGGCGGCGACCATGCGGGATTTGCGCGACGACAGGCCGCCGGCGATCAGGTTTGGCACATAGCCGAGGCGCTCGATCGCCGCCCGCACCCGGGCGGTGGTTTCCGGAGAGACGCGATCCGGCGTGTTGATCACCCGGGAAACGGTCATCGGAGCGACGCCCGCCTCCGCCGCCACATCGGTTATCTTGACGGGCGCGGGACGAGTCATTGGGGCGCGCTCCGTATCAGACACCGTATTTTCCCTTATTAGGGTGGAACGGCGCCATCCTAACGCGCCGGTGCGCCGACGGCCAGACACTACCCGCGGGTCTGGAGCATTTGCGTCAAGTCAGGCAGCATGGCGGGATCAAAGTGGCAGAAGGAAACCAAACATGCTGAAATCCGGCGTATCGATGTTCTTCACCGACTATTCGATGGCACCCGGGGAACTGGGCCAGGCGCTGGAGCAGCGCGGCTTCGAGTCACTCTGGGCGCCGGAGCATTCGCATATTCCACTATCCCGCAAATCGCCGTTCCCGGGCGGGGGCGACCTGCCGAAGAAATACTACGACACGATGGATCCGTTCGTGACGCTGACCGCGGCAGCGGCGGCAACCAAGACGCTGATGGTCGGCACCGGAGTCTGCCTGGTGGCGCAGCGCGACCCGATCCAGACGGCGAAGCTGGTGGCCTCGATCGACCAGGTGTCCGGCGGCCGCTTCCTGTTCGGTATCGGCAACGGCTGGAACCAGGACGAACTCGAAGACCACGGCATCAAATTCGCCGATCGGCATAAGGTTGCGCGGGAGCGGGTCGAGACGATGAAGGAGATCTGGACCAAGCCCAAGGCGGAATATCACGGGGAGTTCGTGAACTTCGACCCGATGATGACCTGGCCGAAGCCGGTGCAGAAGCCGCATCCGCCGGTGATTGTCGGTGGCGCGTTCCCCTATTCCGCGCGGCGGGCGATCCGTTATGGAAACGGCTGGATTCCGCAGGCGGCGCGTGGCGGCTATAAGGAAATCGGCGATCTGATCCCCGAGTTCCGCAAGATGGCGACGGAAGCGGGCCGCAACCCGGACGAGATCGCGATTACCGTTTGGTTCCCGCGCCGGGAGCTGGATCTGATGAAGCGCTACGCGGATCTGGGCGTGGAGCGGGTGGTGTTTAATGTTGAATCGGAAAAGGCGGACAAGGCCTTGCCGGTGATCGATGAGATCGCCGCGTTCATGGCTAAGGCAAACGCATAGGTCCCCGTGGCGTCATGGCGGCGGGGCCGCCATGACGCCCGCTCCGTCAACCAGCCAGTTCTATCGCGGGCAGGACCAGCATCGCTTCATCCGCCAGCATCAGCGTGTCGATCGCCGTCCCCGTCAGCGCGATGATTACCGCAGCGAGCATGGGCGCCATCCATAAGCCGATCAGCTTTGCCCCAGCCGGATAGATCGGCCCTACTGCCAACCCAGGCCGAGGCGGGTCAACAACATCGTCATCCATTTGGCCATGGCCGCCCCCAGGGCCGCGAAGGCACCCCAACCGGTGGTTGCACCAGCAATGATCGATCGCGGCAAAAAGCTATCCGCCAACATACGGCCTGGTATCTGCACCATGCAGTAGGTCCAGAAGAAGCTGCTCAGCAGCAGGCCCTGGACTGATGGGGAGATGCCGAACTCGCGACTGACCTTCGGCATCGCACGGACAGCGAGGCGCCGTCGATATAGTTGATCGCGACAGTGCCCTGGATCAGGACGAAGATCCGCCAACGGATGTTTGTTATGCCAGATGCGGCTTGCCTCGAAGTAGTCGTTGCGAATTCGTTCGATACACTTTTGAATTCAACCAAAAAGGGATTTGGTTGGCATGGTTGTCGAGCACAAGGCGTAAAACTTGGGCTGTGTCACAACCCTCGGTAGGCAGGCCTAAACATCCATTGGATGGCGTTGAGAGCTGGCTGGGGCTTCAAGCTGCCGTAATTTGGAAGTTGTAGCGTAACAACTATGTCATTGGCAGTTATCAGACGGTAACGGGAGCGCGATCATGCGGTTGAATAGTCCAATTCATCGAACCGACTCCCTGTTCGAGTAAACGTACCGGGCACAAGAAACCGTCCCTCCCGACTTCGTGAGACGATCTATTGTAGGTTTCATGTTTGAACGTGTCGTAGCGAAAAACCGGGAGATAATTTACGATGATAGAACGACCTGGGCTGTCTCTGTGCCAGCATGGAGGGGCCCTTTCCCGCGATATCGTCGCTTGGATTATCTAGAATGACCGGCAGCGCACTCAGTGAGCGTCAGATCGCCGTACAACCTGTTTCCGACAACTTAGGGTCTTACATCAGCACAGCGTCATTCTGGTCGCCCGTGCATCCGGTCGATGGGACACCGGCATGGCTTGAGCATTGTCCTTTCGCGTTTTGGTTGATGGAAGTCTTGCGACCACTGACCTTCGTGGAACTTGGTACGCATATGGGCGTCTCATATCTGGCGTTTTGCCAGGCGGTGCAGCGTCTTGGATGGTCGACATCCTGTTATGCAATCGACACCTGGTTAGGCGACGACCACGCGGGTTTCTATGGCGAGGAGGTTTTCCTCTCACTCAATGACATAAATAAACGGCATTATGGGGCCTTTTCGCGTCTGGTCCGCAGCCTGTTTGATGATGCGCTGCCCTATTTTCCCGACGGCTCGATCGACCTGCTGCACATAGACGGCCGGCACGCTTATGAGGACGTCTTACACGACTACGAGAGCTGGCGACCAAAGTTGTCCGAACGGGCCGTGGTTCTGTTCCACGATACAAACGAACGTGAGCGTGACTTCGGCGTTTGGCGCCTGTGGAGCGAGTTGGCTGGTGCCCATCCGTCATTTGAGTTCCTACATGGCCATGGCCTTGGTGTTCTGGCGCCGGGCCGCATCGTGCCGGAGGGCGTACGGGATCTGTTCCGGTCCGGCCCAGAAACGCAGGCCGCAATCCGTACTGCCTATGCGCGGCTTGGTGCCGCAGTGTCGTTGCAATGCCAGCTTGACCATGCGAACGCCCGGATGATCGCACACGACCAGCAGCGGCAGGCAGCGGTGGCGGCGGTTGCTGCGGCCGAGTCAGCGGCGGCGGCTTCTGCCTTAGAGACCACCAAGGCTCTGGCGGCCAAAGCCGAAGCAGCCGATATGGCGGCCGCATGTTCAACTGTCGCAGCCGCTGCCATTGCTGAGCGTGCCCGCCTTGAGGCGGCGTTGCTGCGAGCCAAGCAGGAACATGAAGCGGCCTGCAGTGAGAGGACCGCGTATCAAAACAACAGCCGTGCCGAGATGCCTGAATTGATCCTGGCCAGGCTGAAAACCGTTGAGGCGGAGCGGGATGCGCTGTTGAACTCGACGATCTGGCGAGCCAGCTTGCCGTTGCGGCAGGTAGGTGAGGCGATGCCGGTGCCACTGCGACGCAACGCTCGCCGGCTGCTGCGGGCCGGCTCTGGGCTCGCCAAGGTAATGAAACTTCAGCCAGCCGTTGCCCCACCGCGGTGGCTGCAGGAAACGGAATATGACCGCTGGGTGCGGCAATACGACTCCCTTACGGATATGGATCGTAAGGCAATCCGCAAGCACATCGGTAATCTGAAGTATCAGCCGCTGATTTCTATAATCATGCCGGCCTATGAGTCGTCCGAGCAGATGTTGCGCGAGGCGATCAGGTCGGTTCAGGCACAGCTCTATACGCGATGGGAACTTTGTGTCGCTGACGATGCATCGCCATCCGATACCGTTATCCGCGTTCTGCGCGAGCTAGCCGGGACCGATGCACGTATCAAATGGATAAGACGTGAAATTAACGGCCACATCGCCGCCGCCAGCAATTCGGCACTTGCTCTGGCGACCGGCGAGTTTGTTGCTTTTCTGGACCATGATGATATCCTGCCGGAGCATGCGCTGTATGAGGTTGCCGTCGAACTCGAACACCATCCGGACACCGACCTGATCTACACCGACGAAGACCGCATCGATAATACCGGGCGACGTTTCCAGCCGTATTTCAAACCTGACTGGAATATCGACCTTCTGCTCGGCCATAACATGTTCAGCCATTTCGGCGTCTATCGCCGGTCGCTACTTGACAGTATTGGCGGCTTTCGGGAAGGCGTAGTTGACGGCAGCCAGGACTACGATCTGATCCTGCGCAGCGCGGCGGTTAGCAATCCTGCGCGAATCCGCCATATTCCCTCAGTACTGTACCATTGGCGCCTGACTTCGGATCCATCGTCGTTTTCGCAGACGCAACTCGACCGATGCATTGCCGCGGCCCGGTTGGCGATCAGCGACTTTCTGAAGGCGCAAGGGATATCCGGGGCCGAGGTATTGCCGGCGCCGGCAAACTCAGAATGGAACCGGGTGAAGTGGCCGCTGCCTGATCCGGCACCACGCGTCACCTTGATCGTGCCGACCCGCGACAAGCCGGCATTGCTTGCACGCTGCGCCGCTGGTGTGTTGCATCGTACCGACTACCCGAACATCGAAATGCTGATCGTCGATAACGACAGCCGCGATCCCGAAGCCTTGGCGTTGCTGGCAAAGCTGGAGAAAGACCGTCGCGTTCGGATACTGCCTTATCCAGGTCCTTTCAATTACGCTGCGTTGAACAACGCCGCAGTGCAGGAAGCCACGGGTGAGGTCATTGTCCTGGTAAACAGCGATATCGCCATTATCGATCCAGGATGGCTGCGCGAAATGGTCTCGCTTGCATCGCGGCCCGACGTTGGTGCCATTGGAGCGAAGCTGTTGTACGGCGATGGCACCGTCCAGCATGCGGGCGTTGTTCTGGGTGTCGGCGGCCCGGCAGTTGCGGGTCATTTTGGACACCATGCTGCTCGTGATGATGGCGGATATGCTGGCCAGTTGGCACTGACACGAGAACTGTCTGCCGTTACAGGCGCATGCCTTGCCTTGCGTCGGGAAGTCTATGAGGCAGTAGGTGGCATGGACGCCACTAACTTGCCGGTATCCTACAACGATGTCGATCTTTGCTTGCGGATACGCGAGCGCGGTTTACGGGTGATCTGGACACCGTTTGCAGAACTATACCACTTGGAAGGTGGTTCACGCGGCTATGAAGATACACCGGAGAAAATGGCGCGAGCAAAGAAGGAGGCGGACTACATGCGCCGCCGCTGGAAGCGCGTGCTGGATCACGACCCATTCTACAACCCGAACTTTGACCTGAAGGACCACACGTTCGGTCTCGCTATGCCACCCCGGCGAGAAAAGCCGTGGCGGCGCCAACAGGCCTGACGGGAGATATTTCATGACCTCAAGACCCGAAATTCTGCTCGGTCCTATCCACCGCGATGACCGCATTCTTGAACTCGGCCCTAGCCATAATCCAATTGCACCAAAGGCGGATGGCTGGAACACACGAACCGTGGACCATCTTTCGCGAGAGGCGCTGGTAGAAAAATATGCTGGCCACCTGAATGTTGACACCAAGCGAATAGAGGAAGTGGACTACATCTGGAACGATGGGCGGCTGAGCGATGCCGTCCCACCGGCGCTGCATGGTTCGTTCGACGCCCTGATTGCCAGCCATGTGATTGAACACCTGCCTGATCCGGTTGCCTTTCTCGAGAGCGCCAGCGTCCTGTTGAAACCGGATGGCGTTATCGCTCTCGCGGTGCCAGACAAGCGCTACTGCTTCGACTATTTCCAGCCTCTGACCACGACCGGCCAAGTCATTGAAGCGTATACAAAACAATCTTCCCGGCACAGCCCCCGATACGTTTTCGATCATTATGCATATGCCGTAGCGGGAGACGACGATATTGTCTGGGGACAGCATCCGCCGCCCAGTGTCCACCTGATGTATTCGATCCAGGATGCACTTGCCAAGTCCGCCGCCAGCGCAAACGAAAGGGACTTTGTCGATGTTCACGCATGGCGATTTACACCTGCGAGCTTTCAACTTCTGCTGCTTGAATTGGAAGGGCTGAGTTTTACGGACTGGTGCGTCGAACGAAATACTGAGGCCGTAGGCTGCGAATTTTTTGTCTGGCTACGGCGAAGCGGCAAAGCGCAAGCCGCGCAGCCAAATGAAGTTCTTGCGGCACGACGTCTCACCCTGCTCAAGCGAACGTTGCTGGAGACACGGGCTCAGATCGATTGGCTACTCACAAGCGAACCAGAGCTTGTGACCGGACCGCTGTCCTTGCTCCCGACAACTTCGCGAAGTGCATCGGCGACTCAGCCATCCAGGGCAGCCGAACCATCGCAGGCGGTGCCGCGCTACGTCGACTGGCTGCCTGCACGCGAGAACGCTGCGCGTGCCTTTGAAGGCGAATGGAGTTCGGCCGTGCCGGGACTGCCGATGACTGGCAGCGTCCCACTGTTCCAGGATCCGCGCGTGACCTGGTTTGAGGAAAAGCTCGGCGGCTTCAACGGCAAAAAAGTGCTCGAACTTGGACCGCTCGAAGGTGGCCACACCTACATGATGACCCAGCGGGGCGCCTCGGTGACCGCGATCGAATCCAACTCCAGGGCCTGGATGCGCTGCATAGTCGTCAAGGACGCACTCGATATGTTCGGCGCAACATTTCTGCTGGGCGATTTCGTACGATATCTTGCCGATTCTCCGCCGTCCGTTGATTTCGTGCTTGCCTCCGGCGTCCTGTACCACATGACTGATCCCGTTGATGTGCTGCACAACATCTGCGAAATTACCGACGCCATTGGTCTGTGGACACATTATTTCGATCTTGAAAACCTGCAGACCCGGTCTTATCGCGAGAAGTTCGATTTCTCGCCACGGCAGTTCACGACACCGCACGGCCGCACCGTCAAGCTCTACGGTCAGCGATATCTTCAGGCGCTGGAGTGGACCGGTTTCTGCGGCGGCTCGGCACCCGGAAGCGTCTGGCTACGCCGGCAGGACATCCTCGGCATCCTCGATGATGAAGGATTTGATTGCGACACGTTTCAGGACCAGCCGGACCATCCGAATGGTCCGGCCTTCTGTGTCTTCGCGAAGCGGCGGTAGCTTACCGCCGCCCCGTCGGCACCTGATTGAACGGCATCCCCTTGTCGGCCCTGATATCGGGCGGCAAGCCCAGAACCCGTTCCGCAATGATATTCCTCAGGATCTCATCCGATCCGCCGGCAATCCGCGCGCTGGGCGAGCTCATCAGTGCTGACTGGAACATGGCATAGGCTTCCGTCAGGCCGTCATCCACCACCAGCCCCCCGGCTCCCATCAAATCAAGCCCGTAGCTCGCGATATCCTGGAGCTTCGATGCATTGACAAGCTTATGGATGGAATTCTCCGGCCCCGGCGTCTCTCCCTTCGACAACGCCGTCATCGTGCGGAACCGCGTGAACTTCAGCCCCTGCGATCGCGCCTGCCACTCGGCGATCCGTTCCCGCACCGCGGCGTTCTGGATCGCCGGTTTGCCGTTGATCCGAACTTTACGCGCCAGTTCCACCAGGTCGTCCACTTCCGGCCGCTGCACATCACCCACGGCCAGGCGTTCGTTCATCAGCGTGGTCAGAGATACCCGCCACCCCTGCCCCACCGCACC
>Ga0170475_109949042_pt1 | contig 12084 bp, 12 predicted proteins | sample Soicark_Litter_5_FD_111474 | JGI IMG/M metagenome (GOLD analysis project Ga0170475, IMG submission 111474) | Avena fatua rhizosphere microbial communities from Hopland, California, USA. Combined Assembly of 48 SPs | reverse complement strand
GCGTTCAAGGCGGCCCCCAACTCTTGGCCACCTCCCTGCCCGGCGCGACGCTTTCATCGCGTAGCAATCAACGAGGATGTCGTTGGCCTACGCTTGAATGCTTGCGTGGGGAAGAGCAAGAAAACTCGGAGAAGCAAGCGGTCTCGATCTCAACGGCCGGCGGTGAGCGCCGCGCGACGGGAGCCAGACGCACTCGAACTGGCCTTGTCAGCGTACGATCCGGACGAGCTCTGGACGTTGATTTTCGCCGCCGCCACGTCCCCGGGCAACAGGCATCGGTCGGTGACACTGGGAAGCAGCTTCGCGGCTGCGCTACGAGCCTCCGCCGCTCCGGCGCCGGACGAGTACCAACCGCTGCCGTCGATCCAAGCGCTGTCCGATCTAGCGGCTACCACCTATGGGATCGGCCTGGAGCGTGAAGATTTCATCGCCACAGACCCCACCCGACCAGCCTTCCTCGCCGTCGGCTCGGAGCCGCTGCGCGCGGTGCCTGGCCTCACCGAACGGCCGGTCGCCGACCTCACGCGTGCGCTCAGAATGGCGGAAGCGGTAGACGGTCGCCTCCACCGGCGATTTCGATTCGGTATCGCGAACGTGGTGAACGTGGCGATGAGGTACGGCGATTTCTGCGTGCGCCACCTTGCGGACGCATGGGTTCCAGCCCCGGACCTGGAGCTCAACGATGAGGTCTCATTGCCGGACGTTGAGTACGAAGCGACGCGGGCCTTCCGCAACCTGGACCCCCTCGACCACATCGAACTCGGTGAGGCTGACAAAAGGGCGTTGGAATGGATGACGAACTCCGCAGGTAGGGCCGCGTTCGACGTGGAGAGTCTCTCCAGTCCGTTCGAAAGGTTCCTTCGCTTTGCTGACACGGCGGGTGGACATCGATGGGTGCCGCCACTCTTCATCCCGGAGATCATGGCTCATGCCGCCCGAGAGCTGGTGTCTGCGCTCGACCGAGACAGCCAAGCACGAAAGGCCCTCCGGAGCTCTTGCCTGAACCAGATCCGTCAAGCCCTGTGGCGCTTCTCCCACCAGTTGATCGAACCCCCGCCCTCCAGCGAAGGCGCCGCCATCCCGCTTCGAGGGATTGACGTTCAGTGGTTGGTACCAGTGAATCCGTCCACTTTCATCGCCGTCTCGGTCATCTACGTCCCCGACCTGGGGGCCTCGCCGCCGCCATACATCGGCTCAGTGGAGCTGGCGAAACAGGTGAGGGCGCAATCCGGCCCTGTGCCGGTGCGGATGGTGGGCGGGCGACGAGGAACCATCAAGTCGGGCGCGGAAGTCATCCCGTTGACGGTGTTCGCGGCGCCCGGTCACATCGCTGTGCCGCAGGCGGTCGGCGAAGCAAACCTCGCACTCGAAGACCTGACATGGATTGCGGAAACTGCCACGTCCGACGATGATCTTTACGCATTCGCGCGGGATCTGAGCGCTCCCGATTTCCCTGAGAGCTTCGGGTGGGAGGCGATCAACTACTGGGAGCCGTGGAAAGCTAATGGCAAGTCTTTTTTCAAGGGTGGTGTGGTACCCAATGCCGTCTACTTTGAAGCGCACGCGGGCGAGGCCGAGTGGGATCGAGCGGTAGAGCTATCGGATCTCGAAGTGGCGCTCATCGGGGTTGGGCTTCCACCGATTCGAGACCTCCGAGCGGCAGAAGTCGCCCCGGGGCCCGTCGCAAACGTCGCGATAATCGCAGGCGACCCCACGTATGACGCCACCCGCGGTGTCAACACCGCGCCGAGTGTTGACGGGTGGTCGCTCGCTCTCACCGAACCCCCCGTTGCCGTGGCACGGGGGGTTCTAGAGGCAGCATCTACCGACCACCGACGGTTCGTCTTCGACTTATGCGGCGGGCTAATCTACGGCTTCGCTGCGCTTGGTGGCCGATGGCGTTCCGCGCACCAGGGGATCGATGTGCCCGGATACGTCCTCTACCTCCACGTATCGGAAACAGTCCCGGGTGAATCGTCCGGCGTGGTCACGCCGTATCTCGACCCGCACGTGCGTGCCATCGACGAACCGGTCAACGTTCTGTGGCGCATCGATGTCGAGGGCTTCGCCGACTCAGCGAATGGAGATCCGCAGGCGGCGAATCTCCTAACAGCGGACGCAGTGTTCGATCTGCTCCGCGCGGGAGGCATGGATGTCGACACCGCAGCGGCGCTCCGCGACCATTGGCGCACAGCGAAACCCTTTCTCATCTTGGAGATGAAGCAGGCACGGACCACTCTCAATCACCTGCCTGATCCGTGGCGTCTACGACCCTCTGACGAAAGCCGTATGGTTGCGGCGTTGGGGCGACGACTCCACGATGCCGGCGTTCAACCTGGCGAGTACCGAGCGGATGATGCGAATCGACTTATCCGCGAACATCTTGCGCCCCTTGCTCTCGAAACCCTGACTGAACGAATCAAGAGCCACGATGGGAGCGAGGTCGTGCTGACGGGTATGGAGCAACTGGCGAGGGTGATGGACAGCGCCATTCATCAGCAAGACGATCTATCCCGAGTCGCAGCGAATCTCTCGACCGAATGGGATCCGCTCACCCGCACGGCCGAACTCTCGGCGGAGACACTTCAGCTTCGTCAATGCAACGAGATCGTGGTGGAAGCCGCCCTGCGCATCCTGGACAAACCGGCGGCGACGAAGCCGATCACTCCTCAGGCATGGAGCGGTCTCCTTGCCGCCGCAGATGCGTACCTCACCGCGACCACATTGAGCGAGCGGATGTATCACCAAGTCGCGCCCGCAGTCATCACTCTCAGCCCGATGTACGAGCTGACCGTGGACGACGATCCGCATCCCGACGCATCGGCGTGGGGCCTACGAAACGACGAACTGACCCGTGCAGCCGCGGGCATTCGGCTGCACGGCACGCAAGACGACGACTCGCTGCAACAGGCGAACGAAGAAGACCACGTCGAAGATGCGTTCCAGCAGGCATGGGGAGCGACGTCGCAGGACATGTTCTCCACCCTCGCCGCGCTCGCAAAGTGGGAGACGTTTGAGCCAGGCAGGACGACTGCCCACGTCACCGTGGCCGAGGCCACAGTGTGGGTCTGTGATGCGCTGGGCTCGGGCGCGGATGAGTCGCAAAGAACGAGTAGTGCCCCTTAGGGTGGTGTAGCCCGCGGTGGTCCGGCTCGTCGTTCACGACGTAAGCGCGGTCACCGTGTGATCCTTCGAGAAAGCTCTCTACTTCTCACTCGAATGGAGTCATCACGATGACCGCTCCTCATATTGTCGACCCTGCTGGCGTGCTCAGCGAAGCACTGTTGGACGCGTCGCCGGATCTGATGCGCAGCTTGCTGCAGACGATGATCAACGCGTTGCTGTCCGCGGACGCGGACGCCGTCGTTGGCGCGGAGTGGGGTAAGCCCTCACCCGACCGGCTCACGCAGCGCAACGGTTACCGGCACCGCGACCTCGACACCCGCGTCGGCACCATCGACGTCGCCATCCCGAAGCTGCGGGCAGGTACCTACTTTCCCGAGTGGCTGCTCGAGCGCCGCAAACGCGCCGAAACCGCGCTGATCACCGTCGTCGCGGACTGTTACCTCGCCGGGGTCTCCACCCGTCGGATGGACAAGCTCGTGAAGACCCTCGGGATCCACTCACTGTCCAAGTCCCAGGTTTCCCGCATGGCGGCTGAGCTCGATGAGCACGTCGACCAGTTCCGCCACCGACCCCTGGGCGATGCCGGTCCGTTCACGTTCGTCGCCGCCGACGCGCTCACCATGAAGGTCCGCGAAGGCGGGCGGGTCATCAGCGCCGTCGTCCTGATCGCCACCGGTGTCAACGCGGACGGACGCCGTGAAGTCCTCGGCCTGCGCGTCGCTACCTCCGAGACCGGAGCGGCCTGGAACTCGTTCTTCGCCGACCTCGTCGCCCGCGGCCTGGGCGGCGTCCGCCTCGTCACCTCCGACGCCCACCAAGGCCTGGTGGAGGCCATCGCCGCGAACCTGCCCGGCGCGGTCTGGCAGAGATGCCGCACCCACTACGCCGCCAACCTGATGAGCGTGACTCCGAAGAGCATGTGGCCTGCGGTGAAAGCGATGCTGCACTCTGTCTACCAGCCGCCCGACGCCGACGCGGTTCACGCCCAATTCGACCGGCTCCTGGACTACGTCGACGGCAAGCTCCCGGACGCATTCGAGCACCTCGACACCGCCAGGGCGGACATCCTCGCGTTCACACAGTTTCCCGAAGGGCTCTGGCAGCAGATCTGGTCGAACAATCCGAACGAGCGCCTCAACCGAGAGATCCGCCGGCGCACCGACTCCGTCGGGATCTTCCCGAACCGCGACGCGATCATCCGCCTCGTCGGCGCAGTCCTCGCCGAACAGACCGACGAATGGGCCGAAGGCCGCCGCTACCTCGGCCTCGACATCCTCGCCAAGAGCCGCCTCACCCTCGTCACCGACACCAGCACCGCGGAGGTGACCGACCCCGTCCTCGAACTCAGCGCCTAACCCCTCACATCGAAGGACCGACCGCTACACCACTACCAGGGACTTGACCGCGAAGTGCCCAAGTAGGCACATCGTTGTCGCCTGCTGACAAGGTTGCGCTGCCAATCCTCGTCATTGGCGCGACACTCCGCTTTACGTCGGAATTACTCCGATTTCATCGTGGGTAATCCGATGTAAAGCGGTTACTCCGATCTAAAGATGCAAATGACAAGAAGTTCTTGACAGCGGCATCCGCTCGTCCTAACGTACAACCAAATGGTTGTACGAACTGAACTCAGCGAAGCGGAGATCGACCGTGTGTTCCATGCACTCGCGATCTCGACCCGGCGCGACATCCTGCGCCGGACGATCGAGCGCCAGCATTCCGTCTCCACACTCGCGAGCGACTACGAGATGTCGTTCGCGGCGGTGCAGAAGCATGTCGCCGTCCTCGAAGAGGCCGGCCTCATCATCAAGCGCGCCGAGGGACGCGAGCGGCTCGTCCGCGCGAACCCCGAGATGATCGCCCGTGCGCGGGCGCTTCTCGCCCGATACGAAGAGCTGTGGCGGGCACGCATCGCCCGGCTCGATGACCTGCTGGCCGAGAAGCCGACCGACTCGGCCGGCTCGGACGAATCCAACGAAGGAGTCTGAAATGCCTGTCGCCGACATCATCACCGATCACGAGAACCTGACGATGACCGTCATCGCCGATCTCGCCGCTCCGATCGAGCGCGTCTGGGGCGTCTACAGCGACCCCGAGCAGCTCGGCCGCTTCTGGGGCCCTCCCGGATGGCCGGCGACCTTCACCTCGTGGAACCACGAGGTCGGCGGCCGCGCCACCTACACGATGCACGGCCCGCGCGGCGAGAAGGCATCGGGCTACTGGGAGTTCCTCGCCATCGAGAAGCCGCACCGCTTCGAGGTGCTCGACGGCTTCAGCGACGAACAGGGCACCCCGAACGACGACCTGCCCGCGATGCGCATGGAGTTCACCTTCGAGTCCACCCCCACGGGCACCCGGATGCGCAACACCAGCCACTTCGTCTCGCTCGAGGCGCTCGAGCAGGTCGTCGCGATGGGCGCCGTCGAGGGCACCCGCATGGCGATGTCGCAGCTGGATGCCGTGCTGCAGGACCTGCGCGACTACGCCCAGGGCAAGGGCACGCGCGTCGAGCTGCTCGACGACACCCACGTGCGCATCACGCGGCTCGTCGAGGGTCCGCGCGAGCTGGTCTGGCGCGCGCACACCGAGCCGGAGCTGATCAGGCGATGGATGCTCGGACCCGACGGGTGGGAGATGACCGAGTGCGTCGTCGGCAACGAGCCCGGCGAGACCTTCCGCAACTCGTGGGCGCCCGTCGGCGACACCGAGGGCGAGCCGTTCGGGTTCGAGGGCGAGACGCTGCTCGTCGACGCCCCGCGTCGCGCGGTGACGACCGAGCGGATGCAGGGCACCGACGGCCCCGAGACGCTGAACGACCTGAACCTCTACGAGGAGGACGGCGCGACCCTCGTCACGGTGCTCATCGAGTACCCCGACAAGGAGACCCGCGACATGATCCTCGCCACCGGCATGGCCGACGGCATGGAGGCCTCGTACCAGCGGCTGGAATCGGCCGTGCTCGCCGTCTGACCGGATCGGGTTCGATCAGCCGCGGCGGGTGCTCCACAGCGCGAGCCAGACGAGCACCGGCTGGAAGAACAGTCGCGCGAAGCGCTTCATGTCGGTGTCGAGCCCGAACCCGTCGCGGTGGTGCGTCCACTGCGACACGTTGCCCGGGAAGATCGCGATGAAGAACAGCGCCGTCAGCCCCCCGACCAGCCGACGCTGCCGCCACGCGAACAGCAGCGCGGTGCCGAGACCCACCTCGACGACGCCGGATGCCACGACCGTGGTGTCGGGGTCGACGGGCACCCAGTCGGGCACCTGCGCGCGGAACTCCCGGCGCGCGACGGTGAGGTGACTGACCCCGGCGAAGGCGAGGAAGCCGCCGAGGGCGATACGGGCGAGAGTGCGTGCGGTGCCGGCCATGCCACGATCGTACGCGGGCGCGGCGGCGGGCGGCTCGGATGCGCCGGAATCACCGCGCACTCAGGAACGCCCGCCCCCGCCACCTACGGTGGAGGGATGCTCGATTGGACCTCGTGGACCGGAACCGCCGTCGCCGTCGTCATCGCCCTGGCCGCGGCGATGGCCGCCGTGCTCGCCCTGCACACAATCACCTCGCTGCTCAGCCGCAAGGCCGCCTGGGTGCGCGATCTCGATCGCAGAGCCCGACGCCCGTGGGCGGTGGTGTGCCTCATCGTCGCGCTCTGGATCGCCGGGGCGGTCAGTCAGCCGGCGAGGGAGGAGTGGTGGCCGGGGGTGTTGCACCTGCTGCTGATCGGCACGATCCTCGCAGGTGCCTGGCTGCTCGCCTCGGTCGCCTCGTTCGCGTTCGAAGGCCTGCTCACCCGCGAGAAGGTGACCTTCTCGGGCGCCGACCTGCGCCGCCGCCGCACGCAGATCCTCATCATCCAGCGGCTCACGGTCGTGCTGATCGCCGTCGTGGCCGTCGGCATGGCGCTGTTCTCGTTCCCCGCCCTGCGGGTGGTCGGCACGAGCGTGCTCGCCTCCGCCGGCATCGTCTCGGTGATCGCGGGTCTCGCAGCCCAGTCGATCTTCGGCAACCTCATCGCCGGCATCCAGATCGCGTTCACCGACTCGATCCGCGTCGGCGACGTCGTCGTGATCAACGGGGAGTTCGGCCGGATCGGCGAGATCAACCTCTCGTACGTGGTCGTCTACGTCTGGGACGAGCGGCGCCTGATCATCCCGTGCAGCTACTTCACGACCAACGTCATCGAGACCTGGACGCGCCGCTCGGACGCGATCCTCGGTACCGTCTACCTCGACCTCGACTGGCGGGTGCCGATGGATGCCGTGCGCGCCCGGTTCGACGAGATCGTCGCCGGGTCGGATGCCTGGGATCGCCGCAGCAGCGGCGTGGTCGTCACCGACTCGCAGGGCGGCTTCGTCACCGTGCGCTTCACGGTCTCGGCCAAGGACTCGGACGATCTGTGGACGCTGCGCTGCGCGGTGCGCGAGCAGATGATGACCTGGCTCCAGCAGGAGCATCCGGAAGCCCTGCCGCGCACTCGGGTCGCGCTCGAGAGCTGACGGTCAGTCGCGCGTCGACCACAGCGCGAGCATCACGAGCACGGGCTGCAGGAACAGCCGCCCGAACCGCTTCATCTCGGTGTCGAGCCCGGGGGCGCTGCGGTGGTGCGTCCACTGTGTCACGTTGCCGGGGAGGACGGCGACGAGGAACGCGGCGACGAGACGGCCGGTCAGGCGCCGGCGCCGGCGGCTGAGCAGCATCGCCGATCCGAGCGCGATCTCGACCGCTCCGGATGCCACCACCGTCGTATCCGGATCGCCGGGCACCCAGTCGGGGACCGCGACCTGGAACCCGCGCCGGGCGAAGCTCAGATGCGCGATGCCGGTGAACAGCAGGATCCCGCCGAGAGCGGTGCGGGTGATCGTCTGCGCAGTGGTCGCCATCCCGCGAGTGTACGCATCGTGCCGGGCCGGCGCGTCATTCGTCGGTGCTGGAATGCAGGCCTCGCCGGGCGGAGAGCAGCGTCACCTCGGGGTGCTGCTCGACCAGCATCCGCTCGGCCTGATCGAGCACGTCACGCACGTGCGAGGCGTGGGTCGCGACGACCGAGACGCCGATCAGCGCGCGACGGTGCAGGTCCTGCGCGCCCACCTCCGCGGCGGCGGCCTCGGTGCGACGACTGAGGTCGGCGATGATCGGCCGGATCACACTGCGCTTCTGCTTGAGCGAGTGGACATCGCCGAGCAGGATGTCGAGTTCGATCCAGCCGATCCACATGGCGTCAGTCTGACATCCTCTGAGCGGTCTCAGATCAGTCGACGCAGCGCCTCTTCGAGGGAGACCCCCTGCGCGTCGGCGCGGTCGCGCAGTCGTGCGTGCTCGGCGGCGGTCAGCGAGATGGTCAGCTCGAGCGGAGCGGATGCGGCCAGCCCGTCGAGCTCGTCGAGCCCGTCGAGAAGATCCGCCGGCTCGGCCCACAGCAGCGCGGCATCCTGCGGGGCGCGCGACGGAACCGAGGCGGACAGCGCCATCGCCTCCGTGGAAGTGGCACCGGTATCGGTCAGGGGGACGAAGCCGGGTCCTCGACGCGGCTCCTGCTTCTGCTGGTAGGCCTTCGCGGCGGCGTTCGCGCGCTCGTCGGCGGCTTCATTCAGCGGATGCCCGGCGTGCCCCTTCACCCACGAGAACTCGACGTCACGGCCGCGCATCGCCTCGTCGATGCCCTCGAGCAGGTCGCGGTTGAGCACCGGGGCGCCGTCGGCCTTGCGCCAGCCGCGGCGCTTCCATCCGGGCATCCACTTCGTCACCGAGTCGATGACGTAGCGCGAGTCGCATTCGATGACGAGCTTCTCGTCGACGCCGGCGGTCGCGCGCAGCAGCTCGAGCACTGCCTGCAGCTCGCCCTGGTTGTTCGTGCCGTGGGGTGAGCCGCCCGCGGCCCAGCGGTCGTCGTCGATGTACCAGGCCCAGCCGTTCGGGCCCGGATTGCCGAGGGCGGAGCCGTCGGCGGCGGCGGTGATCGTCATCCTTCAACCGTAGGCCGTCGGTGAGACACCGCCTGCAGTGGGTACCCTCGAGGAGTGACCGGATTCGCGCTGAAGACCGTGATCATCGTGGTCGTGATCGCGCTGGTCGTGATCGTCGTCGCGCGCATGTTCCACCGGCCCAGCGCAGACTCGGCTCGCACGCAGGGCTCCGAGCGGCGGATGCCTCTGCTCGCCTGGCTGGGAGCGGCCGTGCTTCTCGCGGCCGGATTCTTCCTCGCGCTGGTCTCGTTCACCTCGCGGTACACCGACGACCTGCTGCCGATGCGGATCGCCGCGGTGGTCGCGCTGCTGGCCGGCGGGGCGGTGCTGTTCTTCGCGTCACGTCGGGCGCGCCGGCGCTGACGGGCCGGGGGGACTACTCGCCCGCGTCGGCGACGTCGGTCGCCTCTGGCGACGGCGCCTTCACGGGGAACACGATCGTGGAGTACTGCGCGCTGAGGCCCACATCCATCAGATCGAGCGACGGCGCTTCGTCGAGCCGCGCGGTCGGACTCGTCTCGTCGAGCGGCTCACCGGGCAGTGCGGCCCACGCGCTGGGCTCCTGCGGCTTCTGTGTGAACAGTCCCATGTCCTCATTCTCCTCCGCCCCGCGTCCGCGAGGGCCGAACCTCGGCCGACGTCAGAAGTCGGCGATCACCAGTTTCTTCATCTCGAGCATCCGCTGGTACGCGCCCGGCTTCGCCAGCAGCTCGCCGATGCTCTCGGGTACCACCTGCCAGCTCACCCCGTACCGGTCGACCAGCCAGCCGCACTGCTCGGCCTCCGGAACGGCAGACAGGGCATCCCAGAAGTGATCGATCTCGGCCTGATCCGCGCAGCGGATCTCGAGCGAGACGCCGGGAGTGAACCCGAACTCGTGCCGCACGTTCGAATCCATGAACGAGAACCACTGGTCGCCGATGCGGAACTCGCCGATCATCACGCTGCCCGCCGCGGCCGTGCCGGACGCCTCGGGATACTCGACGACCGTGCCGAACGCACCGTCGTCGAACAGCGACAGATAGAAGTCGACGGCCTCGCGGGCCTTGTCCTGCGCGTCGCCCGAGAACATGATCTGCGTGATCACGAACGGCCGAGACTCACCGGTCGGATCGGTGAGCATGAGCTGCCAGCTGACGCCGTACCTGTCCTGCACCCAGCCGTAATGCGGGCTGAACGGGTACTCGCCGAGCGGCATGAGAGCCTGCCCGCCGTCAGACAGTGCGGCCCAGGTCTCATCGAGTGCGGCGCGCGCGGCCTCGGCGTCGCCGTCGAACAGCCGCGGGTCGAAGTTCAGCATGAACGAGATCGACGGTGTCGGGTGGAACGTGTCGTCGGAGTTGATCATCGTGATGCGGAACCCGGCCACGTCGAGCTCGACGACGACCGGCTCGCCCTCCAGCCCCTTCTGGAAGTCGGGCAACTCGTCGGGATAGCGCATCGCGACGTGCGCGGTCGTGCGCGGCAGCGACCGGCTGTAGAACTCGCCGGCCTCGCCCGCGTCTCCGGCGAACCAGAGGTTGGGAACGATCTTCTGGGTCATGGCCACTCCATCGTGGTGTTTGTGCCTGTCGGTGAATCTCAGGGCTTGTCGTCGTCGTCGTCGGAGTCGGCCTCGGCGTCGGCCCCGGCGTCGGCGTCGCGCACCGCGTCGACGAGCTCGCGCCACGCGCCCGCGAGCCGGGTGTCGGGAACGACCTGCTCGCGCTGCTCGTCGCGTACGCGCGCATGGATGCTCCACACGTAGCGGTCGGCGCCGCGGGCATCCGGATCCAGATGCTCCTGCCACGGACAGCGGTCGACGAGCTCGATCCACGTCGGAACCTGCTCGGGGGCGGGCTCTGCCCGCCAGCGGCGGCGGAGCCCGGCGATGCCACCGGTGCGCACGACGGCGACGACGATGCGATCCTGCGCACCGTCTGCTGCCGCATCGTCAGCGGCGTTCTCGATCTCGTGCACCATCGATGACTCCGACCGTGGTCCACGCGTCGCGGACCGCTGACTCCACGGTAGACCCGATCTCGGCCGCAGCGGTGATCGTCTTCTCGGCGAACTCGGTGAAGCCGGCAGTCGACGACAGGTCTGAGGTGAGCGCGCGGTACCAGGCGAGCCCCGCGCCCTCCCACGCGTTGCCGCCGATCGCCTGCGCGGCCAGCGCGAACGCCCGGTTCGGGATGCCGGAGTTGATGTGCACGCCGCCGTTGTCCTCCACGGTCTGCACGTAGTCGTCCATGTGCGCGGGCTGCGGGTCTCTGCCGAGCTCATCGTCGTCGTAGGCAGTGCCCGGCTCGATCATCGAGCGCAGGGCACGCCCCTGCACAGCATCCGTGAAGATGCCCGCGCCGATCAGCCAGGACGCCTGGTCGGCCGTCTGCCCGAGCAGATGCTGCTCGGTGAGGGCGCCGAGCACGTCGGCGATCGACTCGTTGAGCGCCCCCGACTGGTCGCGGTAGACGAGCCCCGCCGTGCTCTGGATCACCCCGTGACCCAGCTCGTGTCCGATGACCGACACCGAGCGCGTGAAGCCGACGAACACCTCGCCGTCGCCGTCGCCGAACACCATGCGCGAGCCGTCCCAGAACGCGTTGTCGTAGTCCTCGCCGTAGTGCACCGTCGCGTTCAGCGGCGCCCCCGCGCCGTCGAGCGAGTCGCGTTCGAACGCCTCGAGCAGCAGCCGGAACGTCGCGCCGAGCCCGTCGAACGCCTCGTTCACCGCGGCGTCAGCCACCGGCTCGTCGTCTTCGGCGCGCACGATCACGCCCGGCAGGGTCTCGCTGTTCTGCGCGTCGAAGATCGTGCGCGTGGGAGCCGACGTGACCTCGGCCACCAGATCGCCGTTCTCGTCGATCGACAGCTCGAGCGCGGCGTGGAACGCCGGCCGGCCCGCGATGAGCGTCTGCCGCGCCGCCGCGGCGGCGTGCGGATACCGCTCGGACCGCGCCAGCTGAGCCAGCAGATATCCGGGCACGATGCCCTGGTGAACGGACGGGTGCG
>Ga0170475_132735811_pt1 | contig 12086 bp, 9 predicted proteins | sample Soicark_Litter_5_FD_111474 | JGI IMG/M metagenome (GOLD analysis project Ga0170475, IMG submission 111474) | Avena fatua rhizosphere microbial communities from Hopland, California, USA. Combined Assembly of 48 SPs | reverse complement strand
CGTAAAGCGTGCCTTCGAGTTCGGTCACGTACGTGTCGGCCCGGTCGTCCAGGGAACGGATCAACCCGTCTTCGAGTGCTTTCAGCAGGCCGAGTGCAGTGATGGTCTTCGCCATTGAGTTGGACAGCATTCGCATGTCGGCGGTCCGCTCGTAGTTGTAGCGCTCAGCGACGATTCGGCCGTCCTTCACCACCAGGAGCCCCGTGGCACGCTGGCGTTCCATGTAGTCGTCGAGCGTCAACGATCGGCCAGCGAAACGGTAGTGGAATCGCGTCTCTCTGGTGGCCCTCGGCAGCGGAATCGGCTTTTCCGCGGCAGCCAGCGAACACGACGGATTGAAGCTGTCCATCGCGCTGAACGAGCCGACCACGTAGGGCGCCTGATAGGCCTGTTGCAGGCTGCGCGCAATGGGATAGCCCGCGGTCTTGCCCAATTCTTTCTCGTCTGGGGCGGCCTTTCCCGCCGTGGCGATCAAAGCGAAGAGGGACAAGAAAATCACGCGGACGCTTTTCATGGGAGGTTGTCATCACTTTCGGGCCGGCAGTGTCGCGCCCTCATGTGTCTGGTGTGCGAAGAGGCGAGGGCTCAGTGACAAATCTGCCTTTCTTGAAGGCCAGTCGGCTGAACGGCCAGTCCGCGCCAGCAAATGGTCGGAAAAAGGTGACGGCGCAAGCGGATTGCCGCACCATGGCGATGGCAACCGCAAGGAGTCTCACCATGTTCCACACCATCTTTCGGGACCGCCGCGATGCAGGCCGTGATCTGGCCCAGCGGCTTGTGCGCTACGCCAACCGGCCCGATGTCACCGTTCTGGCGCTGCCGCGCTGCGGCGTGCCGGTGGCAGCGGAACTCGCCGAGGCGCTGCATGCGCCGCTTGACGTCTTCGTCGTCCGCAAACTTGGCGTGCCGGGACAGCCTGAACTCGCGATGGGGGCCATCGCGACCGGCGGCGCCCGGGTGCTGAACGAAGACATCGTGTCCAGCCTGGAGATCCATGAGGAGGCCATCGAGGCCATCACCGCCGAGGAACAAGAGGAACTCGCCCGCCGCGAGGCCTCGTACCGCGAAGGGCGGCCGCCGTTGGACGTGCATGGCCGAACGGTGCTGCTGGTCGACGACGGGGCGGCCACCGGTGCGTCGATGCGGGTGGCGGGACTGCTTTGCGCCAGCTTCGCCCGGCCCGCATCGTCGCGGTGCTTCCGGTGGCTTCCCAGGCCGCGTGCGCGATCGTGAGCCACGTCGCCGATGCGGTGGTGTGCGCGCAAATGCCCGAACCGTTCCATGCCGTTGCAGTCTGGTACGACAGCTTCGATCAGGTCGATGACGACGAGGTGAACGCCATTCTGGCCCGGACTGAGGCCGGGCTGTCCGATGCATGAACGCTGTCGGCCCAATTCACTGCAAGGGCCACGCGACCGACCGCGTTCATAGCAGGCTCACACGGTGATGTTGGCTTCCTGCGCGGTTTTCTTGAACTGCGCGAGCCATTGCGCGATCAGCGACTGGAACTGCTCCGGCGAACAGGGAGTGCAGGTGGCGGCCACAGCCTCGGTCTTCTGGATGAAGGACGGCGTGCGCACGGCCTGCAACGCCGCTTCATGCAGGCGTTGCACCACCTCTCGCGGTGTTCCGCCGGGCGCCACCAGCCCGTACCACAGCGGAAAACTGAGGTTCTCGAACCCGAGCTCCTTGAAGGTGGGGACGTCGGGCAGTTGCGGCAGGCGTTGGGTGTCTCGTACCACCAGGGCCCGCAAGCGGCCGCTCTTGATGTGTGGCAGCAATGATGGGATGTTGTCGCTCGCCACGTCGACCTGCCCGCCGAACAGGTCGTTCAGGATGGGGCCGCTGCCGCGGTAGGGAACGTGCAAGAACTTCACGCCCACCCGGTGCGAGAACTGCTCCATCAACACGTGCCCGGCCGACCCGATACCGGGCGTGGCGTACGAAACCGCTTCCGGCTTGGCGCGCGCGGCCTGCAGCAGGTCGGCCATCGTCTTGATCGGTGAGCTGGCCAGCACCACCGTGGCGCTCGGCAGGGTGACGAGCGTGGTGATCGGCGCAAAGTCCTTCAGCGGGTCATAGCGAAGCGCCTTGTTGACCGCCGGGTTCGCCACGAGCGTGCTGACCGTTCCGAGGCCCAGCACGTAGCCGTCCGGCTTGGCACGGGCAACGGCCTCCGCGCCGAGGGAGCCGCCGGCGCCCGAGCGGTTTTCTACGATCACCGGCTGGCCCAGCAGCCTGGCCAGCTCGTCGCCAATGGCGCGCGAAAAGTAGTCTGTGTTGTTGCCGGGTGGAAAGGGGTCGATGAGGGTGATGGGGCGGTTCGGATACGGCGCGCTTTCGGCGGACACGCGGCCCGTGAGCGCGAGCGCGCCAAGGGCGCTGGACGAGAGAAGGAGACGCCGACGGTTCAAGGTCATCGTGGAGGTCACTTTCCAAAGGGTTTGGTGAGGTGATCCGCACTGTGCCCTCGATGTCAAGCCTCGTCCATCGATGAACTCTCACGAGGCGTGCTCGACCGAGGCGACGTTCGCCGTTCGCGAGTGCATTCTTATGAGGCACTGCGCGTTCAAACGCGCGCCTTTTCGATCAGGCGTGCATGCGACGGTCGGCCTTTGCCCGGGCCGGCATCAGCAGCTTGATGGCAGGCCCCAGTGCCTGGCGGGCAGTTGCCTGGTCCGCCCAGGGGTCTGCCTTGCGGAACGAAAGGTGCTCGCGGGCGTTGGCGATGGTCCATCGGCTGCCGGATTCAAGCGATGGCAATTCGTCCCAGTGCAGCGGCATGGACACGCCGAGCCCGGGCCTTGCGCGGGCGCTGAATGCCGCGACGGTGGTGGCGCCATGGGTATTGCGCAGGTAGTCGATGAAAATCTTGCCCACGCGATTGGACGGACCGCTCTTGAGAACGAAACGCTCAGGGATGTGCTGCGCCATGTGGGCGACTACCGCCTGCGAAAAGGCCTTCACGGTGTCCCAGTCCAGGCGCGGGGCGATGGGTACCACCACGTGGAGCCCCTTGCCGCCGCTGGTCTTGAGCCAGGCCTCCAAGCCCAGTTCGGCCAGCAGTGCGCGGGTCAGCGTGGCGGCCTCGCGCACTTGCGCGAATTTCACCCCTTCACCCGGGTCGATGTCGAACACGATGCGGTCGGGTTTTCCGATCGTGCGTGCCATTGCGTTCCAAGTGTGAAATTCGATGGTGTTCATCTGCGTGGCGCTCGCCAGCGCTTTGGCCGTTCCTATCTCGAGCAGCGGCTCGTGTCCGGGCCACAGTGCCGCGTCGAGCTGTTTGACGCCGTCGAGATTGAGTGCGCCGGCGTGCTTCTGGAAAAAAAGCTCGCCGGTGATGCCGTCGGGACCCCGCACCAGCGAGCAGGGCCGCCCCTCGAGATGCGGCAAAATGAATTCGCTGATGCTGTCGTAGTACCGCACGAGGTCGAGCTTGGTCGCGCCAGTGCTCGGGTCGATCACGCGGTCGGGGTTCGACACCTTCATGGCCGTCTTGAGTTGCGTGGGGGACACTGCCTTCTCCCTGGTGATTTGTCGTGGGGGCTTGTCGGTGCGCAGCGCGACGAAGACCGCGTGGCGGATCTGCTGGTCGGGCGTCCACTCACCGAATGTCACTTCCGCAATGCGAACGGGTCGCACCCAGCGCACGTCGCTTGCGGCGCGGCGCGTCCCACGGCCCATCGTGGGCTCGGTGTCCGGTGTGAACGGGGCGGTGCGCGCCTCGATGCCGCTCAGTTCCTTCCACAGGCTCCGCGCCGTGGCGGTGTCCCATCCTGTGCCGACGCTGCCCACCGACACGAGCCCGCGCTGATCGTCGTACAGGCCCAGCAGCAGGCTGCCCACCTCGTCATCCGTGCCGCGGCGCACGGTAAAACCGGCGATCACGAACTCCTGGCGCAGATGGCATTTGAGCTTGAGCCACGACCTGGATCGCCGTGATTCGTAGGGCGCGTCGGCGCGTTTGGCAATCACACCTTCGAGCTTCATCCGGCAGGCCGACGCAAGGATGCTGGCCGGGTCGGAGCGGATGTCCGGGCTGAAGCGCACCCGATCGTCGCGGTGACTGTCGAGCAACGCCTTCAGGGTGTTTCGGCGTTCGCGCAGCGGCATGGGGCGCAGGTCACGCCCCTCCAGGAAGGGCACGTCGAACAGGTAGTAGATGATGCGGTCGGTGCGGGCGTGGTCGAACGAGTTCTGGAGCGCGTTGAAGTCGGGCACGCCATCGTTGTTCAACACCACCAGTTCGCCGTCGAGCCAGCCGGACTGGATGCGCAGTCCCCGCACGGACTTGGCCAGCGCCGGAAGCTTCCTGGTCCAGTCGTGGCCGCCCCGGGTCAGGAATGTCGGCACACCGTTCTCGATCCGCGTCATCACGCGGTAACCGTCGTATTTGATCTCGTACGTCCAGTCGCCTGTGGTCGGGGGCGCCTCGGCCAGCGTGGCCAGCTGGGGCGACAGCATGGCCGGCAGTGCAGCCTTTGTTGCCGGCTTCGGCTCCCTTGCTGGCGGCGCCAGCGGGCCTGCGCTCATCACGCTGTCAGGCAAGGCGGTGACCACGTCGAAGTCGTCGTGTGACCTGGCATGGCCATCCCGCTTCTTGAACAGCAGCCAGGCCTCCTGGCGTTGGCCATCGCGCGGTTTCATGCGCACCAGTTCCCACCTGCCGGCGAGTTTCTCTCCGTGCAGCTCAAACGTCAGTTTGCCGGCCGCCAAGCCCTCGGCAGGATCGTTCAGCGGAGTCCAGGTGCCGCGGTCCCAGACGATGACGTCGCCGGCACCGTACTGGCCAGGCGGAATCGTCCCTTCGAAAGCGGCGTACGACAGCGGGTGGTCTTCGGTGCGCACCGCCATGCGCTTGTCCGATGGATCGAATGACGGACCCTTCGGCACGGCCCAGGAGAGCAGCACACCATCAAACTCCAGGCGGAAGTCATAGTGCAGCCGCGTCGCATCGTGTTTCTGAATCACGAACGACAGTGCCTTGCCGCGCTTGGCGTGGGCGCCGATGGGCTCCGGCGTCAGCTCGAAATGCCGCTTGGCGCGGTAACGCTCCAGCCGATCTGCGCGCATCGCGACCATTGGAGGTCAAGCGCTCTTGCGCGTGGCGGAGGACTTCCTGGCGGCTGTTTTCTTCGGCGCTGCAGCGGGCTTCGTCTTGGGTTCGTTGGCCGCGCTGTGGCGCCCGCCAAGGCTTTGCTTCAGCAACGCGGTCAAGTCCACCACGTTGGCGCTGCCGGCCGGGCCAGCGTCTTCAAGCGGAGTGACCTTCGCGGTCTTGCCGGCATGCAAACGTTGCTCGATCAACTGGTGAACAGCTTCGGTGAAGTGGTCTTCGTACCGATCTGCCTGCCAGGTGTCGGTCATGTCCTGGACCAGTTGCTCCGCCATTTTCAGTTCGCTGTCCTTGAGTTGCGCGGCGGACTTGCCCTCGCCGGGCAACTTCAGATCTGCCACGTCGCGGATGTCTGCGGCCCAGCGCAAGGTGTTAAGCATCAGCGCAGGTCCGGCGGGGATCAGCGCTGCCAAATGCTCCTTCGTGTGCATCACCACCCTTGCGATACCGATCACACCCTGTGCCCGCATGGCCTCGCGAAGCAGTGCGTAGACCTTTTCCCCCTTGGGCAGTGGCTCCAGGTAGTACGGGCGCTCCAAATGCACGAAGGGAATCTCGGCCGCCTTGACGAACGCCTCGATTTCGATGGTTTGCATCGTTTTCGGGTAGGCGGCCTTGATCTCCTCGTCGCTCAGGATCACATATTCGCCATTGGCCTGTTTCACGCCCTTGACGATGTGGGTACGGTCGATTTCCTGACCGGTGCGCTTGTTGACCCGCTTGTAGCCCACCGGGTCCATCGTGCGTTTGTCGAGCCAGTCGAAATCGATGCCACCCTCGGACGACGCCGGATACAGCGCCACCGGCACGTGCACGAGCCCGAAACTGATCGCACCCTTCCAGATGACCCTTGGCATGGCACTTTCCTCAACGTCCAGGAGGGCATCGTGCGCCTGGTGGCCAGGGCCGTTCGTAGGACGATTCTGCAATGCGGCGTCAGTCCCTTTCCATGGGCGCTTTACTTCTCCGCGATCGCTTTCAAGTTGGCCAGGCCGCTCTCGAAATCCTTGCCGACCATGCTGTCCATGCTGGTGAACACGCTCATCACCTTGCCGAGGAACATGTTGGGGCCGGTCATCGCCCATGTGACCGTGGTGGCATCGCCCTGCGTGGTAAGCACAAACTCCGCGGTGTTGTGCGCCTCGAACGGCGCCAGGAAATCGAGCTTGATGGTCACCTTCGATGGCGCAGATGAATCCACGATCTCCATGCGACCCCTGCCGACCTTCTTGTTGCCTTCCCAGGCGTACGTGGCGCCGACGCCACTCCGGGCGCCGTCGTGGTTGCGTTGCATCGCGGGATCCATTCGCTCCCAGGGAGACCACTGCGGCCACTGATGGAAGTCGTTGATGAGCAAGTACACCTTCTCGGGTGGCGCCTTGATGGTGGCAGAACGCTCGATCCGGAACGTGTCCGGCTTGGTGATTGCGAGGCCCAGCACGGCGCCAATCAGTACCACGACGACGATCACGATCATCTTGAACATCGGGTCTCCAGCGGGTGAGGACGGGGGCCGCATCCTAAACTGTCGGAGGTTCTGGTGGAAAGCCCGTTACCCTGGGATTGTGCGGGTCGGGCGTGATCTTCACCCGGTCACCCCCCGCGAATGCATCGCGGGCCGCCGGTCTCGCTTTCCGTGGAGCTTGTTCTCTGGCGAGGCCGCGCCGGGTCTCGTCCCGGCAGCCGAGGCAGCTTTCTGTCGCGCCAGAAAGGTGCCCCAAAGAGGCGCTCTGAACACCAGCTTCCCCGCTATTTTGCTCAGGCGATTCGGGTGGCAAATCCCCCGCACGACCACTGTCTCCAGCGCCACCGTCACCGATACCGCTCGGCCGCCGTGCCGGTCCCTTTCATCTCGCTCCGCATCGCCAAAGGTGGGGAAGTATGATTCCCGTTGGCGCGGGTTCGCGTCCCGTCAGCCATCCCACATTTGCTCATGAAAAAAAACGCAACGGGCCATGCTCCGGCATTGCCACGTGCCATTCAGACCGAGATTCACAAGGGCATCGAACTGGCGCAATCGCACGGTCATGTTCGCCGTGGGAAGGGAATGATCAGCGGCCTGATCGCTCTTTTCCTCGCCAACTTCAGCATGCTCGGGGTGCTGATCCTTCAGTTCCCCATCTACCTCACGACGCCGAAGGTGCGCGAGTTCGTCAGTCTCGAACAGTTGAGGGGAGTGCTCTTGGTCGCCATGCTGGCCGGCGGAGCCATCGCGGCATTCAACATCTGTCGGCAACGACTGCCACGGCTCGCCTGTTGGGCTCTGCTCTGGCTGGCAGTGGCGGTCATCGGGTCGTTGCTCGGCGTCAGCCGCCTGGGTCAGGGATGGCTGCCAAGTACGCCGATCAAGCATGGCGTGCCTTATCTAGGGCTCGATTGGATGATTCTCGATTTGGTGGCCACCACGTTGCTGTTCACAACGCTGGAAAAACTCATGCCGCTGCGAAGGCAACAGCCGGTTTTCCGGCGGTACTGGCAAACAGACTTCCTGTATTTTGTGACCGGCCATCTCTTGGTCGGTATCACCTTGTTCCTGGCTTATGGGCTTGTTCATGGCCTGACAAAGGGCATCGATGTCATGGTTCCTCAAACTGGATCCTGGCGGAGTTGGTTTCATGAGCTCCCCTTCGGCTGGGCTTTGCTGTTGCTCATGTTGATCACCGACCTGGCCCGCTATTGGCTGCACCGCTTCTATCACGAGACACGCGTTGGCTGGCGCCTCCACGCCATTCACCACAGCGCCATCGACATGGACTGGATTTCGGGCAGCCGCACCCATGGCATTGAAACGGTTCTGTCGACGACCGTCATCCTGGCTCCGGCGTTCGTGCTGGGTTTTTCGCAGCCAGTGATTCAGCTCTACATCTTGATTGCAGGCGCGCAAGCGGTGTTCAACCACACGAATGTGTCGGTTCGCCTGGGCCCGCTGCGTTACCTGATCGTGACGCCCAATTTCCATCACTGGCACCACAGCAGGGACAACGAGGCACTCGACCGCTGCTACGCCGCCCACTTTGCTTTCTGGGATTACCTTTTCGGTACCGCAGTCATGGCCGACAAGGACAAACGGTGGCCTCTCGAATATGGCGTGGTCGGTGACGATGTTCCTCAGGGGTTTTGGGCTCAACAGATCTTTCCGTTCCTCAAACCTCAAAAGGCTCCTCCAGGCCCACAACGTTCAATGGGCGCCACGCCATCAATCGAATCGCCTTGAATCGGTGGCGAGCCACACCGCGCTCTCCAGGCCACGCGCGTGCCGCGCAACGCAACTGCGCGTCACTGGCGTCCTCGCCGAGGGGCGAGCGAGCGAAGCGAAGCAACGCCCCGAAGCGCGTGCGATAGGTAGGCAAGCGCAGCGAAGCCGCCGATCAAGCCACCCGCGAGGACCGGCTTTGCCGGCCGACCCGGGGTCGCCCCTCGGGGGCAGGAGGCGCCAGCCGACTGGGGGGCCTCATTTCATTCCAGCATTGACCATCCAAGCCACCCCGAACTTGTCCTCGAGCATCCCGAAGGCTTTGGCCCAGAACGTTTGGCCAAGAGGCATGGTGACCTTGCCGCCTTCGGCGAGGGCGTCGAAGTGGCGCCGGGCTTCCGCCAGATCGGTGTACGAGAGCGACAGCGAAAATCCCTGTTGGCCGCTGTGAGGCTTGCCGCCCGTGTCGGACGCCATCAGTTTGCGGTCGCCCAGGGACATCAGGATGTGCATGGTTTGTTCGGCGACGTCCGCAGGCATGTCTTCGCAGCCGGGTGATCCTTTGAACTTCTGTTCGAACTCGATCTTTCCGCCCAGGGTGCGGGCGTAAAAATGCATGGCCTCCGAACAATTTCCGTTGAAAAACAGATAGGGCTCGAGCACTGGCATGGTGGTCTCCTGACAAGGAAAATCAGCTTAGTCCTCGGGGGGCGAATCGACAACCGATGGGCCCACTGGTCCATGGTGGTGGTCGGGTAGCCTTGCGGCTCACGACACGGCCCGCAGCAGGAAGGCCTGCAGCAGCCAGTGCTGGTGGTCGGTCACACCGTCCAGCCTGGCCATGGCGTCGGCCAGGATGCGCAGCGGATGGCCGTCTCCGGCAATGCCATCGAGCACGGGCCGGTCGGCCGCGGCCTCGACCCGCTGCAGCAAGGCTTGGGGCACCCCCTCGGCCACGATCGCGTCGTAAAGCCTGCCCAGCAGCCACACGGTTTCGGCGAAGGAGGGAGCGTCCATGGGTGGCAAGCTGTCCGGTCTCACGTGCACGACCTGCGCGCCGAGTGCACGCGCGGCGCGGGCGGCGGCCTCGGCCATGGGGCGCTCGGCCGAAGAGGTCAGCAGCGCGATGTTCTTGCCACGCAGCGGGCGCTGCGGTGTTCCGGCGCCTGCTGCACGGCGCAGATCGTCAGCGGTGCCGAGCAGGCTTGCCATGTCGCGGGGCGGCAGATCGTCCGCATCGCAGGAGGCTCGGTCGGGAAGACGGACGTTCATCGCATCACGCAGGGGCGTTGGGTTGTCAGCGTAAGCAGATGCGTTCAGCCGGCGTTGATGCCCGTCAAATCCTGTACGCGGCCCGATGTTCGTCACGTGTCGTTCACCGAGCGTTACCGAAGCGCAACGCCGCGTTCGTGGGGCGACAACCGGCGCTGCGTACGCTGGCGGCATGGACCTGAAAATCGCCTCGCACCCGCCCATTGACGTCCTCGCCGCCAATGCCTTGCCGCCTTCGTGCTCGCCGAGGGCCCGACACGCCACCGCAGCCGGCGAGCGAATTGAGGCCTCGCTGGCATTGGTGCGCGACGCTGTACCAGTCACGCGCCGGGTGGTGCGGGCAGGCTGCAGCGTGTACGCACCCGGTGAACCGTTCCAGTGCCTGTACATCGTGCACGTCGGTGCGTTCAAACTCGTCAACGGCGCCGCTGACGGCCGGGAGCATGTCGTGGGCCTGCAGTTCAAGGGCGACTGGCTCGGGTTCGATGGCATGGCCTCAGGGCGCTACGACGGTACGGCGATCGCGATGGACACGAGCGAGGTCTGGTCGATGCGTTACGACGACTTGCTTTCGGCGTCGGTGCGCCAACCTGCACTGGCGCGGCTGTTGCACGAGGCCATGAGCCGCGAAATGATCCGTGATCGCGAAACGCTGATGTCCCTCTGTTCGCTGCCAGCCGATGCGCGGGTGGCAGGCTTCTTGCGGCAGTGGGCGGAGGCGCTGGCCGAGCGCGGGATGCGCACCGACCAGATCACGCTTCGCATGACGCGCGCCGAGATCGGCAACCACCTGGGCATGAAGCTGGAGACCGTGAGCCGGGCGCTGTCGCGCCTGGCGCGCGAGGGCATCATCGAGTTTTGCGGCCATGGCCGGCGCGATATCCGCATCCCGGACCCCGGCGCGCTCGGGCACGCGGCTGCCACGCTTCAGTGAGGGGTATCGGGCAGGCCGATGGCCTGCGCGATGGCGTGGCGCAGTTCCTGCCGCGAAAACGGTTTCGCCAACAACGCCCACGAGTCTGGCGATGTCTCGCCGGTGCCGATCAGCTCGGCCGGGTACCCGGAGACCAGCAGCACCTTCAGTTCGGGCTGGCGGGCTTGCGCACGTCGGGCAAGGTCGGTGCCGCTCAGGCCCGCACCGAGCGCGATGTCCGTCAGCAGCAGATCGAAGCTTTCCGTAGCGTCGAGGCGCTGCAGTGCCCGCTCGGCCGTCGCACAGTCTGTGACCTGGCAGCCGAACCCATCGAGGAAGTGGACGGCCAAGGCGCGAACCTCGGGCTCGTCTTCGACCAGCAGCACACGCAATCCGGCAGGGACGACATGGGGCCGGTCCTCGGCCTCGTGTTCTTCCGGGCACACGGCGCAGGGCAGGTACAAGGTCACGGTGGTACCCCGGCCCGGCCCACTGTCGAGCGCGACCGCACCGCGGGATTGTTTGACGAAGCCGTAGACCGTGCTCAGGCCGAGCCCGGTGCCACGGCCCTCTTCCTTCGTCGTGAAGAACGGTTCGAAGGCGCGCTCCCTCACGGCATCGCTCATGCCGGTGCCAGTGTCGGCGATGGCGATCGACACGAAGGCATCGGGCTTCGCTTCACCGATCTCGAAGGAGCCGCTCAGCGCCGGCGGCAGGCTCGCGCACACGCGTACCTTAAATGACAGCGCGCCACCTGTCGGCATGGCGTCGCGTGCGTTGATCGCTGTGTTGAGCAGCGCGGATTCGAGCTGCCCGGCATCGGCTTGGCAGGGGGGAACCTTCACGGGGGTGTCGACATGGATGCGAATGCGTTCATCGAGCGTGCGCCGCAGCATGTCGGCGAGCGATTTCACCATGGCCTGCACATCGACGCGACTCGGGCTCAGCAACTGCCGGCGCGAAAAGGCGAGCAGCTTGCCGGTGAGTTCGGCACCGCGGCGGCTGGCCCGTGCGGCCGCCATCACCAGGCGGTGTGCGTGCTGGTCGCCGGCCACGGCGGGGAGTTCCTCGAGGACTTGCAGATTGCCCTGGATCACTGTCAACAAGTTGTTGAAATCATGGGCAATGCCGCCAGTCAGCTGGCCGACGCTTTCGAGGCGCTGCGCATGGCGCACAGCATCCTCCGCCCGCACCCGCTGTAGCGTCGCGGACAGCAGGTTCGACAGGGATTCGAGAAACCGAACTTCATCTTCGCCGAACCGCAGCAGGCGCTTCGAGCGCACGGTCAGCAGGCCCACGTGGCGGCCGTGGTCGGTCAGCGGCACGGCCACCGCGCTGATCAGTCCCCCATCGAGATAGGCGGCGGGCACGCCGAATCGGTGTTCGATGCGGTAGTCCTCCACGATGACCGGGGCCCCTTGCGAGAGCACGAAGCCGGGCGTGCGATGCGGGTCGTTCGGCACGCGGGCGCCCACGCCTTCCCCGGGCAACAGGCCTGAGCCGGCGACCACGGCAAACTCCAGACCGTGCGGCTCCAGCAGGAACAGCACGGCGGTCTCCGCCTCCAGCGCTTCCGCCGCCTCCGCCGG
>Ga0170475_104147425_pt1 | contig 12088 bp, 4 predicted proteins | sample Soicark_Litter_5_FD_111474 | JGI IMG/M metagenome (GOLD analysis project Ga0170475, IMG submission 111474) | Avena fatua rhizosphere microbial communities from Hopland, California, USA. Combined Assembly of 48 SPs | reverse complement strand
GCCTGGAGCCAGTGGTTCACCTGGTAACCCTGGGGCTCAAGGACCCAGAGGACCGGCTGGTAATGCAGGACAACGTGGTTCTGATGGACAGCCAGGCACTGCTGGGTCTCCTGGACAACAAGGTCCTGCTGGGCAGAGAGGACCAGTTGGAGCCCCTGGGCCTTCTGGAACACAAGGGTCCCCAGGTCCTGCTGGAAACAGAGGAGATCCTGGTAATCCAGGACCATCTGGTACACCAGGATCAAGTGGATCCCCAGGTGATCAGGGAGAGCAGGGACCTCAAGGAGCAAAGGGTAATCCTGGAGCTCAGGGTCCACAAGGAGCAGCTGGAGCTAGTGGTCAACCTGGAGCTAATGGTCAGCCGGGATCACAAGGACAAGCGGGTCCTCAAGGACCACAAGGTCCTTCTGGACCCAGAGGAGATCCAGGAACAATTGGTGATCAAGGACCTCAAGGACCAACTGGACCACTGGGAGCAGCTGGTGCTGCTGGTCCTGCAGGTGGCACTGGAGCTTCAGGTACTCCAGGGACCCCTGGACCTAGGGGTAACCCGGGACCCAATGGTAATCCAGGTCCTCAAGGTTTAGCAGGAAATCCAGGAGATATTGGAGCTCCAGGACCTGCAGGAAATCCAGGGTTGAGAGGTCCTGATGGTCCTGCAGGACAAGCAGGAGCGGCAGGACTGAAAGGAGATGCTGGTCCTAAGGGACCTGCAGGAGCTTTAGGACCTGCTGGACCTAATGGTCAACCAGGATCGCAAGGAGCTATTGGACCTGCTGGACCCAATGGAGACCCAGGACCAGCTGGTCCAGCTGGTCCTAACGGGTCACCAGTAACTGCCGGACCAAAAGGACAACCAGGTCCTTCTGGTCAGCCTGGACCTAATGGAGACGTAGGAGCTAGTGGTCCTGCAGGTAATCCTGGAAGTCAAGGACCGGCGGGACCAAAAGGTGATGCAGGATCAGTAGGATCACCAGGACCAGCAGGACAGCAAGGTTCCAGAGGTGATGTGGGTCTGCCAGGAGATGCAGGAGCACCAGGGGCACCTGGAACACCTGGTGCTGTAGGTCAGCCAGGTACCCAAGGTCAACCAGGATCAGCAGGGAATGCTGGTTCTCCAGGTGTGGCAGGACAGAAGGGTACAATAGGATCTTCTGGTCTCCCAGGAACAGCAGGAGCTGCCGGGGCGACTGGTGCTCCGGGCGCTGTTGGATTTCCCGGCCCGAAGGGATCAGCTGGGTCTATAGGGCCACTTGGTCCAGCTGGGCAAGCGGGTAATCCAGGACCACAAGGAACCCAAGGACCAAAAGGACAAAGTGGAGATCCTGGAGCACAGGGATCAAATGGACAACCAGGACCAGCTGGAGCTCCTGGCTCCCCCGGAGTGAATGGGGCTGTGGGTGGGACTGGAGCTAGCGGACAGCCTGGTCCCCTTGGAGCACCAGGATCTCAGGGTGATAAAGGTTCTCCTGGACCTGCAGGAACAGCAGGACAACCAGGAGGTCCTGGTGCTACTGGTCCTGCTGGTCCTCAGGGACAGCCAGGACCATCAGGTCAGGCAGGACAACGTGGACCAGCGGGTCAGCCTGGCAGTCAAGTACCTCAGGGAGACAGAGGTAATGATGGGCAGCCAGGTCAGGCTGGAGGACAGGGGTTCACTGGGTCCTCAGGGTCGCCTGGAGATGCTGGGACACCAGGGACCCCAGGAGCGCAAGGACCTCAAGGATCAACAGGTCCTGCTGGTAATAGAGGTTCACCTGGTACACAGGGTGCAGTAGGACTGGTGGGAGATGCAGGCACGCCAGGTTCATCAGGACCAGCAGGACCCTCTGGTACTCCAGGGATAAGAGGAGACACGGGTCCCGCGGGAGACCCAGGACCCATTGGTCTGCCTGGACCAGCTGGTAATAGAGGCTCAGACGGTACACCAGGGACTGCTGGACCTCGAGGTCCATCTGGACCAGCTGGAGACGCAGGAACTCCTGGGCAGAATGGACAGCAAGGAGCTAGAGGTGGTCCTGGAGCACCTGGAGCTCAGGGAGGACCTGGTCCTTCGGGGGCGCCAGGAGATGCAGGACAAGCAGGTTCTCAAGGACCACAAGGACAAGCAGGATCCCCAGGTACAGCTGGAACTCCTGGAAATCCTGGTTCACCAGGACCCAACGGACAAGCTGGACCTGCTGGTCCCAGAGGACCAGCAGGTGTTGCTGGACCAGCTGGGCCGAGTGGAGCCCCTGGAAATAATGGAGCACCAGGGACACCTGGATCCAATGGTCTTCAGGGTGATGTTGGGTTTACAGGTCAGCCCGGACCAGCAGGGGCTTCAGGGCCACAAGGACCACAGGGAGATCAAGGCACTCAGGGTAATGCTGGTGCACCTGGTCAAGCAGGACAAGCAGGAGCCCAAGGACCTCAGGGTCAACAAGGACCACAGGGATCAGCCGGTCCTAATGGTAACCCAGGGGCTCAAGGTTCACCTGGTCCTGCTGGTGATAAAGGTTCTCCAGGACCTGCTGGCGGTATCGGAAACGCAGGATTACCAGGACCAGCGGGTCCTCAAGGACCTCGAGGTGATAATGGTCAAAATGGTCAACCTGGGCCTCTTGGTCAGCCTGGACCTAATGGTCAACCTGGTCTACAAGGACAAGCTGGACCTGCTGGAGCACCTGGCGACCAAGGACCTCAAGGAGATCAAGGTCCTCAAGGTCCTCAGGGACCAGCAGGTCAGAAAGGTTCTAATGGTCTATCTGGACCAGCAGGACAAGCAGGTAATCCTGGACAGAGAGGAGATGTTGGACTGGCCGGCTCTCCAGGAGCCCTTGGACCTGCAGGTAATCCTGGAAATCCAGGACGTCAAGGGAATCCAGGACAACAAGGTCCGGCTGGACCCGCGGGTCCATCAGGACCTTTAGGACCACCAGGAGATCAAGGACTTCCGGGACCTTCTGGAAATATTGGAGCTTCAGGGTCTGTTGGTCCAGCAGGACCAAAAGGATCACCTGGTCCTGCTGGAGCTGCAGGGAGCCCAGGACAACAAGGCAGTACTGGGATAGCAGGAGGAAGTGGACAGCCATGACCAAATGGTAGCCCTGGTCTGGCAGGGGCACCTGGACCTCAAGGACCCATCGGATCTGTAGGACCTCAAGGAGCAACTGGACCAAATGGTCCTTCAGGTCAACCAGGCAACATAGGACCATCTGGAAACCCTGGACCTGCAGGACATAATGGAAGTCCAGGACCAGCTGGAGATATAGGTGTGTCTGGTCCAGCAGGACCGAATGGTAATCCAGGCTCACCAGGCCAAGCAGGACCCCGAGGACCAGCTGGACCAGCTGGTAGCCTTGGTCCAGCAGGTCAACCTGGTCCTGCTGGACCAATCGGTCAACCAGGACCAGATGGTCAGAAAGGTCTCCCAGGAGCCGCTGGAGCTACTGGTCTTGTTGGAGGCGTGGGTCCCAAGGGAGACCAGGGGCCGCAGGGTCAACAAGGATTCACCGGAGCTCCAGGATCAGCTGGACAAGCAGGAGCAAGAGGGGAACCAGGTCAATCAGGTCCAGCAGGATCACCAGGACCAGCAGGACCATCAGGATCTAAAGGTCCTACAGGACTTACTGGATTGGTTGGACCAGCAGGACCACAAGGTCCTCAGGGTCTGGTAGGGGACAGTGGAGCACCAGGGGATGCTGGATCACCAGGGGACAATGGCTCACCGGGCAGCCCAGGACCTGCTGGTCAACCAGGCTCAGCAGGAGCCCCAGGAGACCAGGGTCCATCGGGACCGCAGGGTTCTTCAGGACCCAATGGTCAGGCTGGAGCAATGGGAGACACGGGATTTAGCGGATCACCAGGCCCTGCTGGTAATCAAGGACAGAGTGGTCCAAATGGAGCCCCAGGTTCTCCAGGACAACCAGGAACTCCAGGACAGCCTGGATCTTCAGGGGCTCCGGGACAACCAGGACAGAACGGAGTCAGGGGTGACATAGGATTTACGGGAGCCCCGGGAGATCAGGGAGACACTGGACCAGCAGGACCGGCAGGACCAAATGGTCAGCCTGGACCCAATGGACCACAAGGGCCTTCTGGATCAAAAGGTCAGGTAGGACCAGCGGGATCACAAGGACAGCAGGGAGCTAGTGGAGCGGCTGGTAGTCCTGGAACCCCAGGGACAGCGGGAGGACAAGGAGCGACAGGACAGCCTGGTCCTGCAGGACCACGTGGAACCAATGGACAGCAAGGAGCTACAGGACCTGCAGGTCAAGCAGGATCTCAAGGACCAGCTGGACAAGCAGGATTAAATGGTGACGCTGGTTTGCCAGGACCATCTGGTCCTGCTGGAGACACTGGACCAAGTGGACCCTCAGGGAGTCCAGGACCAAGGGGTCAGCCTGGCGCATCAGGTCCCGCTGGTCAGCCAGGACCCGCTGGGACTGCAGGACAGCCTGGACCTAAAGGTCAGAGAGGAGACCAAGGACCTAGAGGCACTGATGGGCAGCCCGGCATAGCTGGAGCACCTGGAGTAGCAGGATCTTCGGGTGGTCCTGGTCCTCTAGGACAACCAGGAACTCAGGGACCCCAGGGACCTTCTGGTGATGCTGGGACACCTGGAGCACAAGGACCTGTGGGATCTCCCGGACAGAATGGAGACGCAGGTCCTGCTGGATCTCCTGGACCAAAGGGTGATGTGGGACCAGCTGGAGCACCAGGCTTTCAAGGTCAACCGGGACCAAATGGATCCCCCGGACCAAATGGAGCACCCGGTCCTAGAGGATCAGTAGGCGCTAATGGTCTTCAAGGAAATCAAGGTCCTTCTGGAAACGCAGGATCTCCTGGTCCTATAGGACTTCCTGGACCTTCAGGAGATGCAGGACCACCTGGAGATGCAGGACAGAGAGGAGACAATGGAGCGGCAGGAGCGCAAGGACAAGCTGGAAGTACTGGAGCGACTGGACTGACAGGTCAAGTTGGACAACCAGGACCTGCGGGATCAAATGGTCTTCCAGGACCTGCGGGTCCTGCAGGAGGAATAGGACCAGCAGGACCTCAGGGTCCCCAGGGCTCACCAGGAATAGGTGGGGCTCCAGGATCACCTGGGGATGCAGGATCAACGGGCCCAGCAGGCCCAGTAGGTGCACCAGGTCCTAATGGTCCCGCAGGACCAGCAGGTCAACTTGCATCACCTGGAGACAAGGGAGACCCAGGACCAGATGGTCAGGCTGGTTCTGCTGGACCACAAGGCCCTCGAGGACCCATTGGAGCAGCTGGACAAAAGGGTGTTCCGGGTGATTTAGGACCAGGAGGAAATCCTGGAATAGCAGGACCTCCAGGACCATTAGGATCTCCAGGTCCTGCAGGAAGTAAAGGTTTCCCTGGCGGACCAGGAGGACCCGGACCGGCTGGATTCGCAGGTTCACCTGGAGCTTCAGGTGCACCGGGACAACCCGGAGATAATGGCTTACCAGGACCAGCCGGACAACCGGGACCCTCTGGACCTCCTGGGCTCGATGGAGCATCAGGTGCTCCAGGAGACTTAGGACCACCGGGAGACCAAGGAATTACAGGACAAGTAGGAGTAATAGGACCAGCAGGACCAATAGGTTTATCGGGTCTACCAGGTCCATCAGGACCGCCAGGACTGTCGGGTCAGCCAGGAGGACCTGGTCCCAAAGGTCTAATTGGTCAAGCAGGGGACAGAGGTCCTAATGGTCAGCCAGGACAACCAGGACAGATTGGTCCCACAGGGCCAACAGGTGCAACTGGTAATGCAGGACCTTCTGGTCCTGCTGGTCAACCAGGACCCAGAGGTAATGCAGGTCCAGTAGGGCCAGCAGGTAGCAAGGGAACAGCAGGCTTGGCAGGACCTCAGGGACCTCGGGGTTCTGATGGTACTCAAGGAGGTCCCGGCGGTACAGGTGCTACAGGTATCGGTGGACCACAAGGAGGTCCTGGCCCTGCTGGACCTCAAGGACCACCTGGAGCGTCAGGTCCACAAGGAGGTCCTGGACCAAGAGGAAGTCCAGGTCTGGCTGGACCTGGAGGACTGCAGGGAAGTCCTGGTCCTCAAGGATTCACTGGACCACAAGGTCCTATAGGAACCATTGGAAGTCCAGGACCTGCAGGACCGCAAGGAGTGGTTGGTCTCCCAGGTCCAAGGGGAGATGTTGGTTTCGGTGGAAATCGTGGATCACCTGGTAATGCTGGGGCTCAGGGTTTCACTGGAGCGACAGGAGATCCTGGAACTAATGGTTCCCCGGGTCAAGCTGGACCTCGGGGTGACCCTGGATTTCAAGGACAACCCGGAGCAAGTGGACAAGCAGGTCCACTAGGACCCGCTGGACCTTTGGGACCTGTAGGTGCACCAGGTCAATCAGGCAGTCCAGGAGCAACAGGAGGACAAGGTTTCACTGGAGCTCCAGGTAATCCTGGTGGTCGTGGAAATGCTGGTCCAGCAGGTAGTCCTGGAGCAACTGGAGCAACCGGGCCTCCAGGGTTTTCAGGACAGCCAGGAAACACTGGACCTGTGGGTGTACCAGGTGCCCAAGGAGCAGTTGGATCTCCGGGAGCCACTGGTTCGACTGGCAATGCTGGACCAAAAGGTGACTCAGGCATAGCAGGATCTAGGGGTCCAACTGGAGCAACAGGACAAATAGGAGCATCAGGTTTCCCAGGGTCACCAGGTCCTCGAGGAGATATAGGAGATCCAGGAGTAGTGGGACCAGCTGGTCCTCTAGGGGGTCCGGGCCCTGCTGGACCTGTGGGAGCTCGTGGGGACAATGGTCTTCCTGGTCCAACAGGACGAACTGGGGCCACGGGAGGTCCAGGGCCTCGCGGAGAGCAAGGACCCAACGGCATTCCCGGCAATAGAGGGGCCGCCGGAGCTGCTGGTCCAGTTGGAGACACTGGCTCGCCTGGAACCCCAGGAGATGTTGGAGGACCAGGACAAGGCGGACAGCCAGGTCCTGTAGGTCCATCAGGGTCTCCAGGACCACAAGGGTTCAAGGGAGTGATTGGAGACACTGGACCGGCTGGAGGAACAGGAGATGCAGGACCTATTGGACCACGAGGACCAATAGGTCCTCAAGGACCACAGGGAGCCAATGGTGCATCAGGACCACAGGGTCCAGTTGGACCTGCTGGAACAGCTGGTGCACGTGGACCTAGAGGAAATCTTGGAGACACAGGAGACACGGGACCAAGTGGTATACAAGGAGATCGAGGACTCGCTGGACCTGTTGGTCCTAATGGAGAGATGGGACCGACAGGAGGAATTGGTCAAGCAGCACCACCAGGGCAGATTGGTCAGCCGGGTCCACAAGGAGCGTCTGGAGCACCGGGATTCAATGGTCCACCCGGACTAGCTGGACCTAGAGGGGACATAGGTCCCCAAGGACCTGTAGGATCCCCAGGACCACGTGGTCAAACTGGTGGCACTGGAGCAATTGGTCCCAAGGGATCTAAAGGTGATCGTGGTCCTGTTGGTCCTAACGGAGACTCAGGACCAGTCGGATTACCAGGACCAGTTGGTGATGCAGGATCAAGAGGACCAGATGGTAATGTTGGGAGTCCTGGTATTGCTGGACCTGCTGGACCTGCTGGAGATACTGGATTCAGTGGACAACTTGGTCCCAGAGGCGACCCAGGAGCAGCGGGACCAACAGGACCAACTGGTGCTACAGGATTCACAGGACCAGAGGGTCCTGCAGGAGCAAGTGGACAACAAGGTGCAACAGGATCAACGGGAGCGATTGGTCCTTTGGGACCACAAGGTCCACAGGGTATCGCAGGGTCTCAAGGAGATGTAGGTACAGGCTTCCCAGGTCCAACCGGTGCACCAGGACCAAAGGGAGAGAGAGGACCAGCTGGACCAGCCGGCTCACCTGGATCTGCAGGTACTCAAGGACCCAGAGGAGAAACAGGACCACAAGGTCCTGCCGGTCCTTTTGGTCCTTCAGGACCACCAGGACCTATTGGTCTTCCAGGAGGAATTGGAACAATTGGAATTCCTGGTGATGTTGGATCACCAGGAGTGGCTGGACCAGCAGGACCTCAAGGATTCACTGGGGCAACAGGACCAAATGGCAATGTTGGACCTGGTGGGTCTCCTGGACCAGTTGGTCTACCTGGGTCCTCAGGACCACAAGGTCAGCGATGAGACCCAGGGCAGCCTGGACCCCGTGGTGCTGTCGGTACAGCTGGTCCAGCCGGACCTGCTGGACCCAAAGGACCATTGGGTCCCATAGGACCTGCAGGGTCCACAGGATTTTCTGGCCAGACAGGACTTAGAGGTGACACAGGTCCTTCAGGACCACAAGGAGATCTAGGTCTTCCTGGATTGCAAGGACCTCAAGGAGCAACAGGACCAGTTGGTCTAACTGGACCAGTTGGTCCACCCGGGGTACCAGGACCACTTGGCTTACAAGGAGATACTGGACCTGTCGGTCCTGTTGGACCAATTGGTCCATTAGGATCCTTAGGACCACTTGGGCCTCCCGGACCTACCGGAGCCACGGGTAATCCTGGTCCATTTGCGCCTCAAGGTCCGACTGGTCCTTTAGGACAACAAGGACCTAGAGGACAACCAGGATTGCAAGGACCATTAGGACCTAACGGACCTAATGGACCAACAGGACCACGTGGTCTTCAAGGACCTAGGGGTGACACAGGAGGAACTGGTCCCCAAGGTCAGGCTGGATCACAAGGACAGCAAGGAGTCGTTGGAATTCCAGGAGCCTCAGGACCTGCTGGACCTGCAGGACCAAAAGGTCCCATTGGATTCCAAGGTGTTCTAGGTCCTGTAGGTCAATCTGGACCAGTAGGACCAATAGGACCTGCTGGACAACCAGGACCAGTTGGTCCAAATGGCCCAGCGGGACCATTAGGACCAAGCGGAAACAAAGGACCCCTTGGACCATCTGGACCTCGCGGAGATGTTGGTCCTAACGGCAACCCAGGATCCACGGGACCAGCTGGACCTCTAGGACCCCAGGGTCAACAGGGTCCTCAAGGACCCTCAGGAATACCAGGGCAGCCTGGACCTCCTGGATTCACTGGATCTCCTGGATTTACTGGTTTTGCAGGACCACTGGGCCCAGCCGGTCCTGTAGGACCAGCTGGAGGATCGGGACCTCAAGGACCAGCTGGAGCTAGGGGACCACCAGGATCTACAGGACCAACTGGTCTGCCAGGTTCTACAGGACCCACTGGACGCATTGGAGACCCGGGGCAGGGCGGACCATTTGGCCCTCCAGGAGACACAGGCTACACAGGGCCTATAGGTCGTCAAGGTCCCCAGGGCTACACGGGGTCAACAGGGCGTAGTGGAGCTACAGGACTGATGGGCAACACTGGACAACCAGGACAGAAGGGTTATGCTGGTCAGGTAGGATTCCAAGGACCTGTGGGAGCTACAGGACCTGATGGAGGACCTGGTATCCCAGGACCAGACGGACAGCAAGGACAGCAAGGATGGACCGGTCCTCCAGGAACATTTGGAGCAACAGGACCTACAGGTCGTACGGGAGCAACAGGAGCAACTGGAGCAACAGGAGCAACAGGTTGGACAGGTTATACAGGTACTACAGGCAATCAGGGACCCACTGGATCACGAGGAGACCAGGGTCCTCCAGGACAATATGGTCTACCTGGAATGACTGGATCAACTGGACCTGTTGGGCGCATCGGAGCAACAGGATCAACGGGTTACACATGACCTCAAGGAAGAAATGGAGCAACTGGATCGACTGGGTTCACGGGACCAGCAGGTGCACCAGGTCCTAGAGGTCTTGGTGCTTCAGCATTAGCTCAGCAGTCTGATCTGATTGAAGTGTCGTTCTCTCAAGAAGAAGCTAAGATTAGTTCAACAAAGAGTAAACTGAATGTTGTCACAATCAGTCTAATAGCTTGGGCTGTCACGATGAGTCTTGCTATTCTTGTCATGATAGCTCTTGTCTTTACTAAACTACGCTCACACTCTGGCAGTGACTCATTCCTCTTTACATCTCCCGCCTCTTATGTCTCTGACTCCGCCTCATCTGTCTCCTCCAAGAAGTCTTCACCTGCTGACTTCACTCCACCAAAGTTCATTGACCTTAACTTTGGAGACAACAAGGTAGAGAAGACTGGAGAGGGAAGAACTGTGGAGATCTCAATGGAAGACAGTGATGTGGAAGTGGAAAGAATTGAGGCTTTATTTGATGAAGCTTTAGATGATATAAGTCCAAGGACCAGGATGAGTCGAGATATGATTCATTAAGACAAACTGATAGGCCCAACTTCAAAATGTTTTAACAAATCGTAAACTAGCAGGAGGATCAGTGAACAGGGGAATGTTCTTTGTTGAACCAGGATCTTCTACTTTCTAACAGCATCAGCTTTCATGAACATATTGTAAATATTAATTGAACTCATAGGAGTAGATAGCATTTTAATTTATTTATCGCAATTAAATATGATAACGCTGGCAAAAACTAGTTCCCAAATCTTCACTTGTCTTCTGATACACAGGTTAATTATGATGTAATACGAATGCGCTTTAAGTTAAAATTTCATTTAAAATAGTAATCAATAATTGTTTATATTCACATTTATTTTCACAACAGTTTTTGACTCGGCATTCTCTTGCCTGCATGTAGAGTGTAGCATTCAATTGTGAAGAATTACAATTGTAAGTTTTGCTCATAATTTCTAAAGCTGAGACACCTTCAGAATTTCCACATGTAAACGTAATGCTTTATTACTACATGTTATATTTTGTATAAAGTTGACTTTACATTAACAAGCCTAATTTGAATGACTTACTCAAAGATTCTTTATAGCCTATGCATCTTATTACTGTACATTTGTCTGCATTGCTAATGAGTTCATAGAAAATCAGCTAAATGTCTGTAGTGTGTCAGTTTCACTTCTTGTCTTTAGCTTCTGCATACTAATTACATTTATTAGGCTTTTAATTCTAACATTAAACACTGACTGAGTTTTAATCTTAAACCAAAAGCCTGCGTTTAATTTAATTCATCGGCAATTTGTGTAACTTTATTGATGAAAGATTTATGCTTGTCTGACTTTACTAATAAAAGATGTATGCATAATTCAACACTGCCATTTTGTGCTAACTGTTACAGTTCAATTTTCATATGATACATTAATTTTAAAAGTTTTTGTTAAATGAGAATATTAACGTTTCTGTTATTGTTAAATTCCAAAATACATCTTCATTAGAGAAAATATTAACACAATTATAGCAGTGGTATGATATCTGAGTTGAACAATTATTATGTTCTGTTTAAAGATTTTGTAACTTTGAATGTTGTGATCTATCTATGCAAATCATTAAATATATGTATTTTTGTTTATTCTGTAGAGAAATTAATCCAGCTTATTCTTGCCAATAGTTAGCTGTGTATAAATGTTCTGTGTCAGACAGCAGGTGAACATTTTGTACGACTCGAGGGACTTGAGTCTGTAAGATGCTGCAGTTGTTACTCAATTGTAAATCTATCTTTATTACTTTAACTGAGGACTGATCGGGACTGATTTCATAGAATTCATTGTCAAATATATTGATCGCAAAATAAATACTAACATGTAACGATACTTAATTTCACAGCATACTTAATTTCACTTCATAGACAGTAAGTAATTAACAAATACTAAAAGCAATAACAGACAAAAGAGGTTCATTGTGATTGTATTACTAATAACATTAAACTTGATAGCAAAATATCAACACACAAGATTGACAACTTACAAGTTACACGAGGTTGATCAATGAAAACGTTAAGATATGCCAGGCAACAGGAGATTATACCATGCACTTGGATGCCTATGAGATATCAAGAATAATTGCACTGGATTCAATGCAAGTAAAAACGGATTTATCTGATTACCTTTTTGCCTATTACTTATCGGTAACTCGTCAGTTCCGCGGGACCGTCAGTTCCGGGACCGTCAGTATCGGGACCGTCAAAATTAGTTTTTAGTTTTCTCTTTAAAAAAAATTTTAGTTTTCTCTTCAAAATTTGTTTTTAGTTTTCTGTAGCTATGTATTTATATATATATCCCTATCTATCTGTTTGTTGTCTGTCTGTCAGTC
>Ga0170475_128588887_pt1 | contig 12089 bp, 10 predicted proteins | sample Soicark_Litter_5_FD_111474 | JGI IMG/M metagenome (GOLD analysis project Ga0170475, IMG submission 111474) | Avena fatua rhizosphere microbial communities from Hopland, California, USA. Combined Assembly of 48 SPs | reverse complement strand
GGCGCGTAAGTGTCTTCCGAAAGCCGTCTAACAACGCGAACGGAAATACCCGAGATCGTCAGGGGCGGCTCATCACATGTGAGCACGACACTCGCCGCGTTACTCGTACTGAGTACGACGGTACCATCACGGTTCTAGCGGATCGCTTCCAGGGCAAGCCTCTGAACTCGCCCAACGATGGTGGTCAAATCTGATAATTCAGTGTGGTTTACCGATCCTCCGTTTGGTATTCTGGGCAACTACGAAGGACACGTTGCCACTCCCGAGTTGCCGACCAACGTGTATCGCATCGACGCGGGGACTGGGCAACTCAGCGTGATTACAGGAGAGATCAACCGACCCAACGGGCTCTGTTTCTCTCCGGATGAAACAAAGCTTTACGTTATCGAAGCTGGGGTCACACGCGCGTGGTCCGCTCATATGACGTGGTGGACAACGGGACTAGAGGCGCCAACGGAAGGACATTTATCACTGCGGAGCCAGGCGGAACTCCGGACGGTTTTCGCTGCGATGTAGATGGGAACCTCCGGTGTGGGTGGGGAATGGGAGAAGGTAAAGACGGCGTGATGATCTATTCTCGAGACGCTAAGCCAATCGGGAGGATCGTCCTGCCGGAGCGATGCGCAAACCTCTGCTTCGGTGGTTTGAGGCGGAACCGGCTCTTCATGGCGAGCAGCCAGTCGCTCTATTCGCTCTACGTTAACACACAAGGAGCGCCAGGAGGTTAGAACGCTGCGTGCAACGCGTTCAGCGAGTCTGGGCTAAACGCGCCGGCTAAGCAGCCGCAGCAACAGGCGGTTCGATTGCTACTACAACGGGCGGCTCGATCCCGATCTGCTCCTCGAGAACGCTACGAAGGCGGACCAGCGCGTCTCGGTGCCTCACCTCGATCTCGCTCGTGCAAATCTTCGCTTCGATCAGCTGGATCATGCTGCGCGCCTCGTCCTGAGGCATGAACCACGGACAGCTCTCTCGCATAGTCGGACTCCGATTGAACGCTTCTGAGGTGGTCGATCTGTCGACGTGTTCAAGTCCGCTTGTTTACGAACCCTAAACCCGGTTCCGCCAATTGAGACGCGGTGGTTTCCTCGGGGTTCACGATGTCATCTCGCCTCGTGCGGGGCCAGAGATCGGTAGAGGCCGGTTGCATGAGGTAGCCAGGCAGCCATACGTGCTCGAATGGGATCTGCAGGACCTCCGACTTCCATAGCATGAGCTTGGCGGCTTCCAGAAAGGCGTCGCGCGATGCCAGTCCGTGCGTTCGCGATGTCTCGGTGACCGGGTCGTCTAGTACTCCGCCGCTCGATAGTACATGCTGGCGCGCTGAAAGTGGTCCCGCGCACTGACACGATGCTTATGCAGCACGGAGTGCGCGAGCGAGCGCGTCCGATCCCCCAGGGCGGCGAAGGCTGGGGGCCAGGTGCCCGGCTCGCCGTCCGAGATATTCCGAGCGGCTGCGAGTACCTCGCCCAAAGCTGCGCCCATTGAGCTAGCCGCTCCGAGGCTGCGGAGCAGCTGGAAATCCATCTCTGGATCGGCGAAGCCGCGAACCCGCGTTGCCGAACGAGTCACTCCGTCGCGACTTGCTGGCTCGGACGTGGTTCGAGCGCCGCTGGCAAGCCCCCTCTCTGGCATGCCCAAAAGCGCGTCGAGAGGAGCGCGTCCCTGCGTGCATCACGAGGTTTCACGGGAATTCCGCCCGCCTGACAGGAGCGCGAAATTTCAAACTAGTCTAGCCCACTCCCGAAGCCCGGATGATCACCTGCAACGCGGTCGAGGATGCGCTTCACGTCATGGCGGGCCCTAGCCTATGGAAGCTGTGCCTCTCGTTACGAAGGGTTCGCATCCTGGCGACAACATAAGCACAATGGACCGTGCTACTTCTGGCCGCCGACCTTGCCGCGTTCCTCTAACATCTTGTCGGTGACGCTCGCCAGCACGCCGCCCAGCAGCAGCTGGTTGGTGTAGAGGGCCTGCGACGCGGCGACCACGTCCTTGGCACGGATGTTGATGTTGTTCACGAACTGGCGCACGAACGGCGTGTCGGAGCCGTACACCATGCGCGGAATGCCGGCCCACACCATTGCGCTCATGCACATCGGGCAGGCCTCGCCGGTGCCGTACATGGTGAGATTTTCCCAGCCCTTGTTGCCGTGCTTGGCGATGTAGTCGTTCATCGCAACAATCTCCGAGTGATACATGGGGTTGGCGCCCATGTTCACCACGCCCTCGCCGACGACCTCACCGGTGCGCTCGTCGACGATTACCGACCCGAACGGGCGCCCCGGGTTACGATGCGCCTGCGCGATGGCAAGGCGCATGTATTTCTCGTGCTTGGCCAGCTCGGCCGGTGTCACGGTCTGCGCCTGGGCGGGCTTCTTCAGCGCAGCAAGGGCCGCCGCGGCAGCTGCCCCGGCGATGACAACTCGGCGGGGGGGCAGGCGATTCATGGGCGAGATTCTTGTGTGGTCACGTTAGAAGCGCTTCCAAATGAACAGGAGACAGATGGCGACTATGGCATGTTCATCTTCTGTTGCAGGATCTGCGCCCGACGCGAAGGGGGGGATTACTGGCAGGAATGAGTTTGGAAGTGGCTTAGAAAAACAGCCAGAATGCGGCCACGAGCGCCGCGTAGAGTGCCATCAACAGCGCCGCGCCGGCGATGTCAATTGTGGGCGTAGTTTTGCTCGCCAGCTGCAGCCACCAACTAAACCGGCCGCTGATCCAGGGAACGAGATAATTGAGCAAGATCACGCTCGCCACATTGCCGATGAACAGCGCGGCGGCGAATGGCAAGTTGGCCCACCCGGAGATCAGCGGCTTGTCCACCCAAGTGCCGAATAGGAAGACGACCGGATAGAGCATTAGCAGAACGAGCATGTTCTGCTTCCAAGCGGGCGCCGAGTGTCCGGCCGGCAAGGTGAACCACTGATCGAAACCGGTGCGGGCGATGCGCGCGTGAAATTCCTCCGTGAAGGGCTTTGCCTCTTCGACGAGCTTCTGGCGTTCCGGCGACTCGAACCACGCTTGTAGGTTCGCCTCGTTGTCGAAGCGCAGAATGGCAAGCCAGTCTTCCTGCACGCCCGGTACCGGCGGTTCGAAACGATAGCCCTGGAAACCCGGCGCCTTCGACTGCACCGCCGCGATGCGCTGCTCCCACGCGCGATAAGCCGCCTCGCAGCCGGGCTTGATGCGCGTCGAGATCACGGCGGACACCGGCGCGGGCAGCACGCCCTCTCCGCGATCTGCGACCAAGTGAACATCGTCGGGGCCGATCAGCATCGCCTGCGCGCCGGCCAGTCGATCGCGTCGCTCTTTCGAGTTGAGCCAGGCGGTCGCGCCTTCTGTCGTGACGAAGCGTTGCAGGATCACCCAATCGACCTGCGCCGGCGGACTGGGCGGCATCACCGTCTGCTGAACGAAGCCGCGAAAACGGGCAATCGCCTCGCTTGTTCCCTTCTGCCATTGTGCAAAGGCGTCCTCGTTACCGGGGCGCACCCGCGTTTGCGTGACGATCGTTACGCCTTCGCTGCTATTGGCGTTGCTGGTCATGGCTGTGGCGACAGCCTGCCGAAGATGCGGTCCGGCGTGAACGGCAGATGTGCGAAGCGCACGCCGCTGGCGTCCATCAGCGCATTCGAGATCGCTGGCGCGACGGGATTGATCGCGCATTCACCTTGCGCCTTCGCGCCGAGCGGGCCGATCGTGTCATAAGTGTCGGCGAAGAAGACTTCCGTCCGCGGGACGTCGGCAAAGGCTGGAATGCGGCAATTACGCAGCTGCGGGTTGATCATCTTCCCATCGGCGTCATAGGCCATGTTCTCAATCAGCGCCCAGCCAAGACCCATGGCGACCGATCCTTCGATCTGGCCCCGGCACTGCATGGGATTGATCAGCCGGCCGATATCGGCGGCATGCGCGCTGTGCAGGATGCGGATTTCGCCGGTAATCCGGTTCACCGCGAGCCGCACGCCTTGCACGTTGAAGGCGATCGTGCGGGGAGAAAGATAGGCCTTGCGCTTGGCTTCGAAGCGATGACCGACCGCGCTGCCCGCTGCATGCAAATCGACGAGCGCTATGCGTTCGTTCCCTCGGATGACGCTGTCGCCTTCGAGCCGCCATTCCGACGGCGCGGTCGCAGTCTTGAGCGCGGCAAATCCGAGAATGTTGTCGCGCAAAGCTGCAGCCGTGAGCGCCACCGCCTGCCCGGCGACGACAGTGCCGGTGCTCGCGAAGGTGCCTGTGTCATAAGGGGTCAGATCGGTATCGGCGTTAATGATCTCGATCTGCTCGGCACGCGAGCCGAGGACGCCGGCGGCGATCTGACGATGTGACGTCACCGAGCCGTTCCCCATCTCCGTCGAGCCGACCGCGAGATGATATCGACCCGTGGGCAAGAGGGTCATCACGCCGCCGGAGCGGTGCTCGGTCGGCGGTCCGGATTCCAGAACCGCAAGCGCGATCCCGGTCCCTTCCGCCCACTCATCCCCTTTGGGTGCGGGCGTGCCGCCTCCATTCGCGAGCGCTTTCTCGACAAGCTCAAGACATTGATCGAGCCCATAGCTGCCAAAAGCCACGTCCGAAGGGTCTTTCCAAACCGACTCGACCCAGTCGTTGGCACGCACCATGTTCTTGCGTCGGATCGCCAACGCATCGATGCCGAGAAGACGCGCGAGATCATCGATGGCGCATTCGATGGCGAACGTGGTCTGCGAGGACCCGTAGCCGCGGAATCCGCCGGCCGGCACCATGTTGGTGTAGACCGCATAGCCGTCCGCTTTCTTGTTGGCGCAACGATAGGCGGTGAGCGGGCTGCCGAGCGAGGCCGCGAGCGTCTCGCTGGCGTGCCCCCCATAGGCGCCGGTGTTGGATACGACATGGATCTCAATGGCGGTCAGCGTTCCGTCGCGCTTGGCGCCGAGTTTCACGCGCGTGGTCATCGGGTGGCGTGTCGTCGCGCCAATGAACTCTTCCTCGCGGGTAAACTCCCATTTCACCGGGCGGCCAGTCTTCAGGGTGGCAAGCACGCAAAGATCTTCGGAGACCATCTCCTGCTTGCCGCCGAAGCCCCCGCCGACGCGCTCGGTAAAGACGTGCACGTTGCGGGGGGACAGGCCGAACAGATAACAGAGCTTTTGCTGCGCGATAAAGGGCGCCTGCGAGCTTGTGCGGACGTGCAGCCGGCCGTCGTCGCCGCGCCAGGCGATCGTACCATGCGTCTCAAGATGCACGTGTTGCACGCGCGACGTCGAATACGTCATCTCATGCACGGCATCGGCCTCTTTGAACCCGGCCGCGACGCTTCCGACCTCGCCATGGATTTCGACATAGATGTTGCCCTTCGCCTCACCGCCCTTGTTGTGCAGGATCGGCGCCTCCGGCTCCATTGCCGCGGTGGGGTCGAATACGGCGGCCAAAATTTCGTAATCCACCTCCAGCGCCCGACATCCCGCCTCCGCGGCGGCCTCCGTCTCGGCAACGACCGCGGCGACGCGCTGGCCAAAGAAGCGCACGACATTGTCAAGCATGTAGGTGTCGTCAGGATCAACGAGGTGGTCCTCGTGCGTTGCCGTGCTGTAAAGCTTGCGCGGCACCTCCTCCCAGGTGAACACTTCGACGACGCCCGGAATAGCAAGTGCCGCGCTGCGATCGATGCTGCGGATGCGGGCATGCGCGTGCGGCGAGCGCTGCACTTTCAAGTGCAGCAAGTTCTCGACGGCCAGATCCATCGTGTAGCGCGCGTGCCCGGTGACGATCCCCTCTCCGAACGGATTGCGCAAACTCGCACCACACGCCTTCCCGGCCACGTCCTCTTCGGCGGAACGGATGCCGTGGATCGCGTCGTCGATCGCGCGGTAGCCGGTGCAGCGGCACAGATTGCCTTTCAGGGCGTGCGCAAGATCGCCCCGTTGCTCCTCGCTCAGCGCCGCACTGGTCATGATCATGCCGGCGGCGCAAAAGCCGCACTGGAACGCTTGCGCATCGAGAAACGCCTGCTGCACGGGATGCAATGCGCCATTGGATGCGAGGCCCTGGATGGTCGTGACCTGCCGTCCCGACGCGCGGAACGCAGGCATTAGACAGGAATGCACCGGCGTGCCGTCGACCCAGACGGTGCACGCCCCGCAATCGCCCGCGTCGCAACCCTTTTTGACGCCGAAGACCCCACGATCGCGCAAAAAGGTGCGCAGGCATTGACCCGGCCGCGGCTCGGCCGAAAACACTTTGGTATCGACGACGAAGTTCATGCGCGCGCTCCCGGTGCGGCCAATTCGGCGCGGATTTGCTCGGCGAAATGGTAGGTCAGATGGCGTTTGTAGTCCGGGGTGCCATGCACATCGTCGAAATAGCCATCCGTTGGAATGCGCGCGTCGATTGCGGCGCGCAGCGCCTGCGCGCTTGGTAATCGATCGAAACGCAGTTGCACCGGCCACGGCGTCGCTGCGGTGATGGTGAGCAAGAGGTCGCCCGCGGTTTCGTTACGGGTACCGATCAGCAAAGCAGCCGAGCGTCCAAGGCGGGTGAGCGAAGCGCGGCGGAAGGCGAAGCGCTTGGACAGTGCCGCGATCGGGATGTGGATGGCCCGCAGCAGCTCGCCGGGCGCGAGGATGTTGCTGTGGTTTCCAGTGACGAACTCGATTGCCGCGACCTTGCGCGCGGCACCGCCGCGCGGCCACAGCGTATAGGTCGCTTCGAGCGCCGTCGTGAGCGAGACCATGGCCCCGGCGGGCAGAGACATGCAGATATTGCCGCCGACGGTCGCCTCGTTATAGATCTTGAACGACATCAACAACGCGTGGCAGCACTCGCGCAGCAACGGTGCGGCGGTCCAACCGGCCGGCGCCAGGAAATGCTCAAGCTCGCCAATTCGGCATGTCGCCGCGATCTCGAGGCCTTCCGAGGTCGCTTCGAGCGAGCGCCAATTTAAGGTTTCGAGATCGATGAGTGTGTCGACGGCGAGTTGCGGCTCGGAAAATAGCCACGTGCCGCCCGCGAGCCATGCATAGCCTTGAAGCCAGTCGGTCAGGTCGTGGGGTGAGGTCGGGCGCTTGACCTCCCGGATCGTATTTAAGTCCATTGACTGATTTCCTTCGACTCAAATTTCATTCGCCAGCTGAACGGCGCATCGATTGTGCGTCTCCACAATCGGCCCCATGTCCATGGTGACGATCTCACCGTCGCGAACCACAACCTTGCCGTTGATGACGGTCGTTCTGGCTTGTTGCGGAGCGCAGAAGAGAATTGCCGCCACCGGGTCGTGCAGAGCACCGGCGTAGCCGATGGTATGCAGATCGAGCGAGAAAAAGTCGGCGCATTTGCCGGGTTCGAGCGAGCCGATATCGGAGCGTCCCAGAACTCGCGCACCGCCCAGAGTGGCGAGCTCGAGCACCTCGCGGGCCGTCATCCATTCATTCGCGCGCACCGCATGCGACTGCGAAAGCAACATGTATTTGCGCGGCCCTTCCGGCGGAAGCAATCCGAGCCGCAACCGCGCCAACAGCATCGCTTGGCGGGCTTCGAGCAGGATGTTGGAGGCATCGTTGCTGGACGAGCCGTCGACGCCCAGGCCGACCTTTACCCCGGCAGCCATGTACTTCTTGACCGGCGCAATGCCGGAACCAAGGCGCATATTGGAACACGGACAATGAGCTGCACCGCATCCAGTTGCGGCGAATTTCTTGATCTCATCGTCGTCAACGTGGATCGCATGCGCGAACCACACATCGTCTCCCAGCCATCCGAGGGTTTCCATCCAATCGAGCGGACGAAGTTGAAAGCGCTCGAGCGTGTAGCGTTCCTCATCCAGGGTTTCACAAAGGTGCGTGTGAAGTTTGATTTTATGCTGCCGCGCGAGGGCGGCAGAATCTGTGAGCAGCGAGGTCGTGACCGAGAATGGCGAGCACGGGGCGAGCACGATCTGCGTCATCGCGCCGACAGAAGCATCGTGGTATTTTTCGATGACGCGCTGACTGTCCTTGAGGATAAATGCCTCATCTTCCACGCAATCGTCCGGAGGCAATCCGCCTTTGGATTCGCCGAGTGACATCGAGCCGCGGCTGGCATGAAAGCGTACGCCAAGCTTGCGCGCCGCCTCGATCTGATAATCGACCATGTTGCCGTTATTGAAGACGTAGCTGTGGTCGAAAACGGTGGTGCAGCCGGATAGCGCCAGTTCGCCGAGGCCGACCAGCGTGCTGGCCTGCGAGGCTTCCGGAGTCGTGCGCGCCCACACACGATAATGAGCCTTAAGCCAGGGAAACAGATTGTTGTTCTGCCCCGCCGGCAGATTGCGCGTCAGCGTCTGGTTGAGATGGTGGTGGGTGTTAACGAAACCCGGCAGCAAGATCTGCCCGCTGAGATCTATAACTGTGTCGGCCGTCGCGGGGAGTTCTGCGTTGGGTGCGACTTTCTTGATGATGCCATCTTCCGCGTACACTCCCGCATTCTTTAATTCGCGACGCGTGCCATCCATGTGACAAGCACCTCTGCATCTTTAGCGAGAAGAGTGGTCATGTCTGGGCTCGATTGGGTTCTGCGACCGAGGACCTTCGGCGAGCGCTACACGGGAGAGGCTAAGCGGGATCCCGGTTGACGTTGCCAGCTCGAAAAACTGGCGTTGCGAAACGCCCATCGGCTGCCGTCTGCGACAGAGTTGGTCCGCCTCACGGAAGCTGAGCGAGGGAGCCGGGACCGGGCCCGGGCGTAATCAGGGTCGGCCACTGCTTGGAGCCGAAAGGGACGACCGGCGGGAGAAAAGGCGTGATACCGCGCTTCGTTGCTTCGGCGACGATAGCGTCGCGCCCGTCGCCTCCCATGAGCTCGAAATCCATTAGCGAGCTGTTTCCGAAGAACAGCGCGCCGACGATGCGATCGCTGACGACGCGGGTCAGCGCTTCGAGCATTTCTTCTGGCGTTGTCGTGAAGGAGATGGTCTCGATCAGCATCAGCCGCGAGTTGATCGCTTCAGACCCGAAGAACTGCGCTAACACGCTGAACAGAACATTGTTCTGTCGTGCCACATAGATGGTGTTGCTCGCGGCATAGGCTTTGTCCCAATCGGGACCGAGAAGCGCTTTCCACTCTGCCAACACGCCCATCCAATGAGCTACCTGGGTCTCGGCGGCCCATGCGATGATCTTCTTGAGAACTGGGCCCTGACTTTCGGAAAAGGCCTTCACGGCCGCATAAGTGACCACTCCTTTGCCGACGCATTCGTCGATAAAAGCAATGTTGCGCGCCAAGATCTCGCGATTCGTGCTGCGCCAGTCTTCTCGCATCTCGGTTCGATCTAGGCCGTCGAGCGCAGCCTGCAGCGCCGCGCGAAACCCAGCCATGGGTGCACGCCAGGACTGGTCTTCGGGCTTGTCGATGTAGGGCCCAGCCAGCACCGGAAGCACCATCGTGCTGTGGCCGACGGATTTCAGCAGTTGATAGACGACCGGAACAGAGGGTGCTTCCAGAGTCGCGTTTCCGGGCCGATAGAGGATGAATCGCCCGCCCTCGCCTGTGAACAAGCCGAGGATGACCGGATGCTGGGCTAGAATGTTCCTACCGAAAACCTTGCCAGATTTTCCGTAGAGCCCGAACATGGCAGCGTTTAGAGCCAGAACGTTCTGCCGCGCTGTCTCGCCAGGGCTCGGGCCGGCGACCATGATACCCATGTACGCCGGCATTTCCGCCGCAGTTGTGAGTGGACACATTCCGATCGCGGAGCACAGCGTCAGTGCTGCGCAGGCGCCGCGTACCCGTGAGGCCACTGACATGACGTGCCCCTTTCATCGCAGCGGCCGTTGGTCCGCATGGTCGAGCATCTGCGCCGCGAATATAACTTATGTTAGCATCAAAATGGGAGGCGCGTAAGAGAGAATAATGGAAGAAATTTCCTTAGTACCAAGCCGGGCCGGACGTGCAGATCAGGATTGGCCAATCATCCGGCCAGCCAGACTGCGCCATTCTGTTTGAGCCGCGTAAGAACACGCCGCAGGGCGGCGCGCCGTCCGCCGTTGAGGGTGTGGTCGCCCGAGTTCGGCACGAACAAGCCGTCCACGACCGAGAAGTCCCGAGCACCGATCGGTCGATGAGGCCGGATCAGTGTCGCTGCTGCGTGCGGCGACCCCCATGCGCCTTCCCATTATCGGCAAGGACGTCGCTGGCCGGCGCATAGGCGCTGGCGAGGTCCGGCGGGGTGACGCCGACCGCCTCACGCTGTCTGGGCTCTCTAACAGGTTCACTGTCGCGCTGCGGTTCCTCCCGAACTTCTGCAGCAGAGCCACCGACTGGTTTTGGTTGCGGTCTAGGAATGGGCGAAAACGTCCTTTCCGGGTCCGCGTTGGCCTCGTCGGCTCGGACGCTGTCCTGAAGAACGTGGTCGTGCGTGCTTCGCGGAGTTCCCATGAGAACTCCGCCAACGAACCCAATCGTGGCAAGCGAGGTAGCGTAAATTGTCAGTCGACGCATCGGATCGCGCAACCTCATTACTCCCGCACAGCGGGCGTGGATCGTGGGCTCAATGTTTTCTTGCCGCGTAGTTGTGGCGCCGGCATCGTTGACGCTCACATCCGGCTGCTTTGTGACAAGGCTTCGGAAAAGGATGCCGCCGAATTAAGGGGCGTTCCACGGCACCCTAGCTGCGATCAGCGAGTCCGAACTGCACCGGATCTTGAGCCGGCATTGGTGCAGGCTCCTGGCCGACCGCCGGTGCAGGATCTGGTTGAGCCGAGGTCGATCGTGCAGTCACAGCTTTGACGGCCCGGATCGGCGCTACCTTGACCTCCGCTGGAATCGCTGGGAGGTAGGCGGCTACGGGGCGTACGCTGCCCGTCACCTGAACGTCGCTCGGGGCTGCGCCGCCGCTCGCCTGCCGCGCATCCCGAGAAGACGAGAGACGCTTCGCACTGGGCCCATCCGCAACGTCAGGCTGCTTCAGAACCGCTCCGTAGCAATCAGGGAAGCCAGGGGAATCGCGCTTATCCCCACATGCGTTCTCCGTCTCACGATTAAGCTCCTTGTTGGTGGACGCTCGCGCCTTCGCTGTGCTCTGAGCAGACTGAGCACGTTGCGGGTTCCAACCGGTATCGGCGCGGTCACGAGTTAAAATTGACGTCGCGAACAACAATGCCATGCACGCTGTAGCGACGGTCGCTTTGAACATGAAACTCATAAGCGTTCCTCATCGGCACCGTTCACCAGCGACGTCGATCTCAATTCTGATTCAGCAGCACCATACGGCGCGCGTCGGCGTGGAGTGCGATTTCCAGTGCATTGAGCGCGTTCGCTGCCTCCTCCGCATCTTCAAGGGAGAACCCGATAAGCAGAACCTCATGGAGAAAACCGGGTCTGCTGGTTGTCACGTCGAACACAGTCCAGCCTTCGCGGTCCGGTCGAATGTCATAGGGAAGAAGCATGTACGATCCTCGCGTTCAGATGCCGCAAGCCACCGAACCAACGGGGGCGGAACGGCCACAGTGCGGCAATGGCGGGGCGTGCGCCGGTTCTCCTGTTCTTGGTTAATGTCGGGTATCTGGACCCTTCAGAGCTCGTCTACCCAGCCACAGTCGCGCAAGCGAAGTCTTCGATGCACCCGGCCGATATTGCTGAACTCCCGGCGAACGCAAAAACGAGCAAGGTCGGTGAGCCAGCTGGCCAGCAAGTATCCGTCCGATTCGATAACATGCGGCGCGGGTTCGCGTGGCGCCCTTCACGACCGCGAAGAAAAAACCTAGACACGCGCAACGAGCAAAGCTGACATGGCAACTGGTCGAGACTGCGAAGGGCGTCCGCTGCCGGTTTTAAGCGTGTTTGTTGGGGTCCTGGTAACCTGCACCACCGACTCTTCCGTGATCCCGGTTCGGGGTGGCGAGCCGCGGTTAAGGACAGCGCTGGGGGCTAGGCCGCTGTGTTCTTGAGGCGCGGAGTTAATGATGGCGAAGGCATCTGTGCTGGTGGTGGAGGACAATCCCATGTCCCGCGCCACCGCTGTCGACATGTTCATCGATCTCGGCTTCGCAGTGTTCGACGCCTACAACGGGTACCACGCTCTGGCGCTGCTTGAGCGCCACCCCGAGATCAGCCTGCTTTTTGTGGATGTC
>Ga0170475_101914714_pt1 | contig 12090 bp, 12 predicted proteins | sample Soicark_Litter_5_FD_111474 | JGI IMG/M metagenome (GOLD analysis project Ga0170475, IMG submission 111474) | Avena fatua rhizosphere microbial communities from Hopland, California, USA. Combined Assembly of 48 SPs | reverse complement strand
GCTTTGGTGAATGCGGGGTCGGCAAAGCTGCCCTTCTTCCGCGCCGCTGGCGGGCTGTCGTTCTCCAGCCAGGCAAAAACGCTATGAATGTAGGCGCGGGCCTGCTGATTCTTGATGCCGCGAACCCGTGCCGCTGCGACCGTGAACCCGAGTGCCTGCGCGAGATCGGCAATCCATCCGAGCACCGTGAGTTAGACCCGGTCCAGCGGCGCGTTTTTGAGGCACTTGCGAGCGTTCGGCTCGGCCAGGGAAGCCAGCGTTTCATCGACCCCGCGCGCCAAGGCACACTCTGAGCCGTGCAGCGACGCGGCGCGCTGCCCGACCTCGGAGGCGGCCCACTCGTCGGCGAAGGCCTTGATCGAAGCGTCGCGCTCGTATAGGTTGAGCATCTGAGCGACGAATTGATCGAGGCTGAGAATGTGCCGCAGGCCGCAATGGAGCAATTCATGGAACAACGTTCGCTGGACGTCCGCCCTGGAGCCGAGTTGGTCGAGGAACAGGTACATCGCACCGTCGTGGACGGCACCGCTGATGTTGCTTGTGGCCGTTGCGCCCGGGAGATTGCCGATCGCCGAACCACGGATCCAAATCGGGGGTTGGTGCGCAAATGGGCCGATGCGCTGATCCACCTCACCGGCGGCCACTGCCTCGGTGACCCATTCGTCGACCGACAGCGCGACTGAGTTGTCCGAGCGGCTATAAAGCACGTCCGATTCGTCCGCCTCCGCGCGATCTGCGCCGGTGCGCGCCTGGTGTCGGGCGCGGCCGGGCGTGCTAGCTGTTGCCCTTAGAAGCCGCCTTGCGGTCGCGAGCCAAACGCCTGGCCGAATTGAGCGCGTAGTTGTCCAAGTCGGGGATCGGCCGGTTTGCCGTCAACGCGCTGCGCAAGTCGGCTTCCAGTTGCCTCACGAAGCCCAGGTTGCACGCCGTCTTCAGCAGCGACGCGAGATCCTCGCCATGCTCTTTCTCGTAGGAGGGGTGGAGTCATCGCTATTCTCCATGGCCTTGTCGGCAATCTCCGCCTGGTCAGCGGCTGGAGTCGTGAAGCAATGTTGTTGTACCTGAATCGCACTTGCCGACGGATTGTTGTTGATGGCCAATAAGGTCGGAGACAGCGTTCCCAGCCGACCACCGTACCGCGGTGCCGCCCCGCATCAGCCTCGCCACGCTGAACTGCGTGACTGGCCGCACCGACGAGGCTGCCCTCGTCGCAACCGGCAACCTGAGCGTTGCGTAGCGGCATCGAGAATCCACCAAAGCAATTCAAGCCCGGGGTCAGTACGTGGGCGGGCGCTTGTCGCGTCGATAGCGCCGCACGGAATGGGGCTCGGTGCTGACCTGGTCGTTTCCAATTCGTTCCCTGGCGACGGCACGGGTGCAGGACGGCAATGACGGTGCGTTGCGCCACGTCGCTTGGGCAGCGACCGTCATGACGTCGAGACCTCCGGCTTGCCCGCCGTCCCATCGAACGTGATTCCGGCCTTGTCAAGAATGAACGCTTCGATCTGCGCCAAGTATGGGCGAAGCGCATCAATCGAGCGCGGCCGGTAGCCCTCGGCAATGGCGCTTGGCTTGTGCCCCATCACTTGCGCAATTGCACCGGCCGGTGCACCGGCTGCTTCTCCCAACAGGGAGAACGTGCGGCGCAGGCCGTGAATCGAAACGTGTGGGATGCCGGCATCGGCCAGTACTTCAGCGTGCGGCGCGCGGGGCTCTGCGATTCGGCCCGATGCACTCATGGGGCTCGAAAACACGTAGGGATTCGGGTTGCCGTTCTTGTCCTTTGCGCGCGGCAGACCGTCCAACAGTTGCGCCGTGTAGGGGGTAAGCGGAATGACGCGAGTGGCTTCCACCTTGTCGGCGATGGTCAGCCGCTTCCATCGGAAGTCGACGTCAGCCCACCGGAGCCCGGCCAGCTCTTCGCGACGCGCACCCGTCAGCACCAGCGCCTTGAGGTATGCGGCAGCGGTACGGCTGCGCAGCTTGTCCGCACCAGCGAACCATGCAGGCAATTGATCGATCTCCAGCGCGTCGCGTCGCTTGTTCACGCCGGGCAGCACGTCGCCCAACTGACTCGCCCGCGCAGCGTCCTTGTCCACCAGCGCGCGCAAGTCTTTCTTCGTGGCGCACCACCCGAGAAAGCCCGAGAACATCGCCACCGCTCGTGCGGCCTGGATTGGAGCGGATTGCGCCTCGTAGGTGTACCAATCCCGGATCACGTCTTGATCGATTGAAGCCAGAGGCAACGGCATCAAGCTCGCAATGTGCCCCGGCTTCGTCAACCCCTTGCCACGCTTCTTCGGCTCACCGCCGAGCGACGCGGCCTTGTTCAAATCGGCGACGTAGCGCGGCTTCCACGCACTACGGCGCTTCGGCTTGCCCTCCGCCATGTACCGCGGCCACAGATCACCCACGGTGATCGCCTCGGCGATCTCCTTGGCCCTCTGCGCTGCGGCGTCAGCCTCCTTGCGCTCCCTCTCTTCGACGACTGCGCGGTCTTCGTCGCGGGGGTCCGTGCCACGGTCGATCAACTGCCGCAGCCTTCTGGCTTCCTCGCGAGCTGCGTCGACCGACCAGGCCGCCACGCTGCCGAGCGTGCGTCGCGTCGGCTTGCCGTTCACTCGAACCTCGAACACGTATGACTTCACGCCGGCCTGCGTCACCCGGACCTTCAATCCGATGGCCTTGCTGTCTCGCAAGAACGCCTGCGACTTGCCCGGTGCGCACCTCAGCGCGTCGATCAGGCCAGTCGTCAGGCTATGCGCTCGGTCAGTGTCCGGTGCATCAGTCTTCTTCCATCGCGCCATCGTGGTGACCTCTCATGTAGACGCCATGTAGACGGAGAACCAGAATTATGCGGAATTTTGATCAACACGTCAGGCCGCCCAGATCGGGTTCAGGTCGGCCTCTTCATAGGTAATTTGGTGAGTCCAACAACGAATCTCAACATCGATGAACACTATCTCACGCGCATTCGTAATGCGAAGGTCGGGGGTTCGACTCCTCTCTCCGGCACCAAATAAGACAAGGGTTAGCAGGTTAAAAAACTGCTAACCCTTTTGTCTTTTATGACCCACGACTGGCGCCCTGTAGGGGCCCTGTAGACGGCACGCCGCGTCGATTGTTGACGCCGGGCAGCACGTCGCTCCAGGTGAGTTGGCCATCAGCCCCGCGCCGACGCGAGCATCGCGTCCATCACCTGTCTTCGCACGCGATCGAGTTCCCCGCTGGCCTGCATGCTGCGAATCACCTGCCCCACCTTCGCCACCAGGTCGCGGTGCCGCTCGTGCAGAAAGTGGTACAGCGGAATGTGCTCCAGCGGTGGGTCCAGCGGCTGCACTTTGCCGTCCAACCCAAGCCGCCTGATCACCAGCAGCCCGCTGAAACGGTCGTTCACAGCCACATCGAAGCGACCCGCGTCCAGCGACTGCATCAGATTCTCCATCGTCGTCACCGCCTGGACCGCGGGCATGCCCTGCGTGCCTCGCTCGGACGAGCCAACGCCGCGCACGATGCCGATGCTGTACGGCGCGAGCGATTTCCAGCCATGGTCCAGGCGCATGCTGGCGCCATTGCGCACGAAGGCTGTCGGCTCGATAAAGGTGAAGCTCGGCTGCACCGCGAGCAACGTGGGATATTGCTCCTGCACCGCCAATATGCGCTGAACCTCGCCGTCCACTCGTCCTTGGCTGGATTCGAGCAACGAACGCTTGGCCGGCATGTCCATGAAGTCCATCGTGATGCCCAGTCGCTTGTAGACCGCGGCCAGGATCTCTCCACCGAGGAACTGGTCGGGCACATTCTCCAGGCGTGCCAGGTGCAAGACGGTTTGTCCAACTGCAGCGCCATCGCGCCGAGCATGCATGCGCCGGCACACGCTTGGAGCAACAGTCGGCGCTCCGGGTTCGTTCGCTGCTTCACCTTTTTTCTCCGGTGTTCAGGCCGGATCCGCCGATTCGCGCTGTTGGCGCGAGGCAGCCCAGGTTTCCAGTCCTTGAAGAATCGGTTCGATCTGCTCCGACACCCGCTGCAAGCTCGCGCGAACCCCCAAAGGATCGTCCGCGCAGCACGCGCCTTCGAGCGACAACGCGGCTTCCCGCAGCCCCTGCATGCCGAGCGTGCCGGCGACGCTCCCCAGATCATGCGCTGCCCTGCGAGCATCGTCGGAACGACCCTGCGCCCACGTCTCCTCGAAGTGTCGGACGAAGTCGCGATCGGCTTCCAGGAAGCGCCGCAGCGTTCTCTCGAACAATCCTTCGTTGGACCGCATTCGCGCCGGCGCCACCGTGGCGTTCACGCCGGGAATCGCGTGCCGTTGGGCGTCGCCGGGCGCCGGCTCCCTCGGGGCCGCGCCGAGCTCGCGTCGCGGCACCAGCCACCGCGCCAGCGTGGAGAACATCTGGTCGACCACGATGGGCTTGGCAATGTGGTCGTTCATTCCAGCGGCCAGCGCCTTCTCGCGATCACCCACCATCGCGTTGGCGGTCATTGCGATGACGGGAAGCTCTCGCGTCTGCGGCCATTCGCGCAAGGTTTTCGTGGCGACAAAGCCGTCCATCACCGGCATCTGGCAGTCCATCAGCACACCGTCGAAGCGTTCTCGCTGCAAAATATCCAAAGCGTGGCGGCCATTGATTGCCACCTCAACTTCGATGCCCTCGCCCGTGAGCAGTTCGAGCGCCACCTCGCGGTTGAGCTCGTTGTCCTCCACCAGCAGGATGCGCGCGCCCTTCAGCCTGGACTGCGAATCGGTGAGTGCCTTCTTGCGCCGCTCGGTGCGCGCGATAGCCTGCGTTGCCAGGCCCAGTGCCTCGCAACAGGCATCGAACAGGGTGGAAGGTGTCACCGGCTTGGTCAGCAGCGCGGCGACTTCCACCTGTTGCTCCCTCAGGCCCCTGAGCACGTCGTCGCGCGAAAACTACGTGAGCATCATCAACCTGGGCGCGTGTCCATGGGAACGCGACAGCTCGACAATTCGCCGAGCGCAATCAATGCCGTCCATGCCCGGCATCTTCCAATCGAGCAGCACGAGGTCGTAGGGGGCGGCGGCGGCATCGGCTTCGGCCACCTTGCGCAGACCTTCTGCACCATCCGCGGCGGTATCGGTCCGCAGGCCGAGAAGTTCGCTCATACGGGCAATCAGCTCGCGCGCCTGCGCATTGTCGTCCACCACCAGGGCCCGTCCTCCCGGCAACTCGGCGGCATGCGATGGTATCGCGCTCGCCGGAACAGGCTGCAGCAGGAAGCGCAATGTGAAGAAGAATCGGCTGCCGCGGCCGGGCTCGCTCTCGACGCCCAGCTTGCCGCCCATCAGGCGCACGAGGTGCTGGCTGATCGCCAGCCCCAGCCCCGTGCCGCCGTAGCGGCGGCTGACGGAGGCATCGGCTTGTTCGAAGGGCTGGAACAGCCGTTCCCGCTGGGCAGCCTCAATGCCGATGCCGGTGTCGCGCACCTCGAAGCGCAAATCTGCGTAACCCGGACCGCGCCCGGTGACCTGCAGGGCGACAGTCACCTCGCCGCGTTCAGTGAATTTCACGGCGTTGTTCCCCAAATTCAGCAGCACCTGGCTCAACCGGAGGGGATCGCCCACCAACGCCGGAGGAAGATCAGGAGGTTCGATGTACAGCAGTTCCAGGCCTTTCTCCTCGACCTGCATGCCAATCGCGTTGGCCAGGTTGTCCAGCACGTCGGCGATGTTGAAGTCCACGTGCTCGATTTCGACCATGCCGGCCTCGATCTTCGAGAAATCGAGGATGCCGTTGATGATGCCCAGCAGCGACTCGGCCGACACGCGGATTTTCTGGAGGTAGTCCCGCAGGCGCGGCTCGAGCTTGGCTTGCAGCGCCAGGTGCGACAGGCCCAGGATCGCGTTCATCGGCGTGCGGATCTCGTGGCTCATGTTGGCCAGGAAATCGCTCTTCGCCCGGTTGGCATCCTCCGCCCGCTGCTTGGCGTCTTCCAATTGCACCGTACGCTGGCGCACGGCGTGCTCGAGCTGATCGCGCCGACGGCGCAGCTCCTCCACCGCCTGTTTGCGATCCGTGATGTCGGTGATGAGCCCCTCCATGCCCCAACCGCTCTCGCCGGCCGGCTGGTCGGATTGATGAGGCCGGGCGTTGATCAGCACCCAGATCTGCTGGCCATCGGCGCGCGTAAGGTGCTGCTCGACACCCACGATCTGGCCCTGGCTGTCCAGGTTCTCGAACAGCGCTTGCATCTGCTGGCGCGAGAAGAATGGCGCCGGAACGCGTGATTGGGCCTCGGCGCTGTTGGCGGCCGCCATCAGAGCTTGCGGAGTCGCATGGCCGAGCAGCCACGCCAGGGCGGGGTTCGCGTCCAACAACCTCCCGGCGCGGTCGAGTCGAAAAATGCCTTCAGCCGCATTCTCGAAAATGCCCCGGTACGTGGCCTCGCTGTGGCGCAAGCGACGTGTGGACTCGTCCAGCGTGTCGGCCATGGCATTCACCCGCGCCGCCAGGCGACCCAGCTCGTCTTGGCGAGTGACGCCGCAATGCGCGCCAAAGTCTCCCGCGGCGATGCGGTCGACCGTCTCCTCCATTTGCTGAATGGGCCGGCTCACCAGGCGCTTGAGGACCACGAACATCACCGCGTACAGCACGACCATCACTGTGACGATCAGTGCGGTGATGGTGTTGCGCGCCTTGCGGATTGCACGCTCGGCCACGGCACGTGTGAAGACGGCCTCCACTCGACCAACCTCCTGTGGCTGGCCACCCCGGGGCGTGAAAACGATGGGCCTCACCCGTACAACGGTCTGGGAAGGATCCACCTGAGGCAGGCGCACCGCCTCGGCGACCGTGCCTTGCTGCCCGGCAGTGACCCGGAAACTGACGACCTCTGGGTTCGGCGCAAGGGCGTCGAGTTGACCTTGGACGGCGCCAAAGTCCACCGTCCACAACGTTGAAGCCAATGAGCGGCTGAACAGGTCAGCGATGCGATCGGCACGCCCATCCAACTCGCGCAGGCGGCGCCCCCGCTCCTGGTCGGTGAGCACCGTGACCGATATCCCCGCCATCGCGACCACCACCACACCGAGCGCAAGCATCAGCCTCAAGTGAAGGCTGGCCGTGCGTGCGGCGTTTCTCATGGCGGGCACCTCGCAGTTGAGGCGGACAGCCGGTGTGGGCGGCGAAACCCCTCAACGCTTATGATACGGCCCCGAAACGGAACGTCCAGTGGGCGAACGCGCATTCCGCGCGCCCCGCGCGTTCCGCTCCCCGTCAGCGCCCTCTGCTCGCCCAAGGGCAGGGCCATTCGTGATGCTGAAGCCTGCGTCCACAAGGCCATCCATCGGCTTCATCGTCCGCAATCTTCCGGCTGAACTCGGCACGGGGTAGTCGCCCCCCTTCTTTAGACATGGTAGACACCGAACCATTGTTCATCCTCCAACGTCAGCGCCGACGGCGCCCACGATCGAATCGTTGCCGGTCTCCACGATGTGGCAGTGATGTGTGAGCCGGTCGAGCAGCGCAGTGGTCATCTCCGCATCGCCGAATGCGCTGGACCACTCGGCGAAGTCCAGGTTGGTCGTGATCGCCACGCCGGTGTGCTCGTACAGCCGGCTGAGCAGGTGGAACAGCAGCGCCCCGCCCGCCTGACTGAACGGCAGGTAGCCCAACTCGTCGAGGATCACCAGGTCCATGCGTAGCAGGCTCGTGGTGATGCACCCAGCCTTGCCTGCCCCTCTTGCTCCAATGCATTGACCAGATCGACGGTGGAGTAGAACCGCACCTTCTTGCCATGCCGGGTGATGCCCGACACGCCGATGGCCGTGGCCAGGTGGGTCTTGCCGGTGCCCGGCCCACCGCTCAGTTTTAGGTCGGCACCCCCCTCAAAAGTGGCTCAGTTTTCGGTCGGCGCCAATAGCTGGAGGGCAGCGTCCGGCGCGCGCCCGTCGACTTGGCCATTTTGATGAGCTGCATTTGTGGCCCTTCAGGCCAGCCAGCAACGCAAAACCACCCCGACGGCGATCTTCCTGCGGAATCGACTCGCCAGTTCCTCCCGCCGAGCGGGGGAGCCTCGATGCATCGAGTTCATCTGAAAAGTTCAGAGGCTCTCAGGCCTTGGCCGCGTTATGGTGGGGAGTGACGTACTGGAAATGAGGGCGGGGCAGCACGGCTGAACTACAGTCAGCGGGCGCTACATGCTGATCGAGCGGCTGACCCCGGATAGTCTGGTGCCGACAAAGGCCGGCTCGGCGCACATCACTGACCGCGAACTTGAGTTTGCGCAAGCAAGGAACACCGATCTCTTCTCGGCCTTTCCCGCCGGGCCGTAAGATGATAGCCTTGGGGTTGGCTGGAGCGGCTCGTGCGTTCTCTCTTCCAACAGGGCCAGCAGGAGAAGGCGCCGCGGCAGCGCGAAGCGCGCTCCGCCAGCGCGGTCGCTCTGGCTCGCGCTGGCGTCCTGCTTACCGGCGCGGCCCACACCAGCCGGGACGTCGGCGACATGGACATCACCGAACTGGTAGAAGTCCGGCTCTCACCGTTCGATGTCGCCTCGCACCTCGACCGAGGATACCGTACGTTCAATGCCGTGTCCGGCTCGCGCTTCGACGCGCCGATCCACAAGTTGCCCTTCGCCATCCAGGCTTTCAGCGAGTCCTTCATCGTCGACCAAAAGCCGGTGAACCTGTTCGACATTGCACGGTACTCGCCGGGGGTCACCTACCGCAGCAACGACTTCAACGAAGGCAGCGCCAACCTGGCGATCCGCGGCTTCGCTGTGAGCCAGTCGCCGGGCACCAAGAGCCCGCAACCGCGCTTTGCTGGCGTGGCGGACGTGAGCTACGGCTCTTATGGCCAGTACCAAGCGCAGGCCGAACTCACCGGTCCACTCTCTAACACGCTATTCTTCCGCGTGGCCGCCTCCTACGACCAGGACCTGCACTACTGGGAGCCGTACGACGCGCATTCGAGCACCATCGCGCCGTCGCTGCTGTGGAAGCCGAGCGAACGCTTCAGCCTGTCGCTGAAGTACGAGGGCCTCCCACCGCAGGTCATGCAGAAGCCGGGCTACGGCCGCAGAGCGGTGTCGTGCCGACGCCCGAAGATCCCAATCGCTCCGGTGAGGATGCGCCTGGTCTGCCTGACAACTGGAACAGCATGTCCAACATCGACTATCGCCGCAGCGACACCGGCGGCACCATGGCGTGGGCCGACCTGCAGCTCGACGAGCACTGGAACGTTCGTACCAGCTACTCGCGCCAGAAGTACGCCGTCGACATGGTGTTCTCCGGCAACCTCGGCATGACGAACAACACGACGTTCCTGCAAGGGCGCCGGCTCCGGCAGCAGTACGACAACCGCGACCAAACCTGGTCGCTGGATGCGGTGGGCAAGTACCGGTTCGCCGCAGCCAGCCTTCACCTGCTGCTCGGCGCGCAGCAGGTGTCGCGCCGGTTCGACCGCCACGCCGGCCAAGCGTCCAACGACCCGGCGCTGGGCAGCAACCCGGTGGCCTCGCCGCTGCCCCTGTGGGACCTGCGCGACCCCTCCACCTGGAACCGGGAGGTGGACATCCCGCTGTCCGAGCTCACCGCCGCCCGGTTCGATTTCAGCGCCAACCACACCGACCGCTCGCTCTACGCGGGCAGTACCTTCGGCTTCCTGGACGACCGCCTGTTGGTGCTCGTCGGTCTCCGCAGTACCTCCACCCAAGCCAAACTGGCCGGTTCCACACAGCCGTTTTCCTCGCGCAAGACCACACCCCAGTACGGCATCCTCTACAAGCTGACGCCAGGGCTTTCAACCTTCGCGTCGTACGCCGAGTCGTTCGTGCCGAATCAGCAACTGCTGCAGCGGCCCAACGGCACCATCGCACCGGCAGAGCCCTCTCGGGGCAAGGGCTACGACATCGGCCTTAAGGCCGAGCTGCTGGACGGGCGGGTCTCCGGCACGCTGACGTTCTTCAACCTGCGCAACAGCAAGATCGTCAACGACCTCGCCTCGACCAATTCCGAAGGCCTGATCACCATCACCAGCGTGCAGAGCGGCGAACAGCGTTCCCGCGGGCTGGAGCTTGATGCGACCCTGCAGCCCACCGACGACTGGCAGATCTACCTTTCGTACAGCTACATGGATGCGCGCATCGTGGAGTTCAGCGGCCACGATGCCGAAATCCTCGCGCAGGACCCGACCTCGCTCGATGCGGCCGGACAAGCCAACTACAAGAACGCGTACCTACTGCATGGCGCAAGGTTGCAAATGAGCGCGCCCCACATGGCCAATCTGTGGGCCCGCCACGAGCTGGGCCGCGGCTTCTACCTGGGCGGCGGCTTCAACTTCGTGAAGGACCAGACCCTGCTGCCCGACAGCCCGTCCTCCATGCGCCAGACCTACACGCTATGGAATGCGCTGGCCGGCTTTTCAGGGACGCGCGCGGGGCAGCGGTTCAGCATCGAGCTGATGGGCAAGAACCTGGGCAATGCGGACTACAGGCCGTCGCAAAGTACGCGGTCACGCCCGCGAGAAGTGCTGGTCACGCTGAAGGTCCCGATGTGAGGAGAACCGCGCGCCGCAACTCCCTGCGGGCGGGTGCGGGAGCGGTCTGGCTGGCAGCGGGCCTGCTGCTGGCCATGTTGCACCTGCCGAGAGCAGCGGGCGCACAGCCGCCGATCGAGGAGAAGCGCAGCAAGGTGGAGGCCGCCTTCCTGCGCAATTTCGCGCGCTACGTCAGCTGGCCGCCACAGGCCTTCGATGGCGACCATTCGCCCTGGACGGTCTGCGTGCTCGGCGAAGACCACTTCGGAGATTCATTGCCCGACGTGCTGCGCGGCCGCGTCGAGCAGGGCCGGCCATTCGAGATCCGCCGTGCCGAGGCGCTGGAGGCCCTGCCCAGCTGCCACATCCTTTTCGTCGCCATTGCAAACGCCGCGCAGCGCCGCTCGGTGCTGCGCCAGGTGAAGGACAAGCCGGTGCTCACCGTTGGCAACTCGGCCGACTTCCTGGCCGAAGGCGGCGTGATCCGGCTCGTGCCGGGCGAGCGCATGGAAATGAGCGTCAACCTCGATCAAGCACGCAGCGCGTCCCTCGGCATTCCAACCAAGCTGCTCGAGGTGTCGCACGACGTGGTGGAAAACGGTGTCCTGAGGAAGCTGCGGTGAGGTGGCTGTGGCCCAACGGTATTCGCGCCCGGATGATGGTCGTGCTGGTGGCGGGCGCGTTGCTGTCCCTGGCGGCGGCGAGCGCCGGCTTCCTGCTCGTGCAGCAGTCCACGCTGAAGCAGCGCGTGCGCACCCTGATGGAGGCCCACGCACAGTTGATCGCGGTGGGTGCCGAATCGGCCGTGGCCTTCCAGGACCCGGTGCGTGCGCAGGACATCCTGGATCACCTGCACGCGAACCGGCAGATCCAGCAGGCGCGCATCATCCTCGGCAACGGTCGCGTGCTCGCGCGCTACGCGGCCGGCGGCGCAGGGCAGACGCCGATGCCTTCCAGCCTCGGGCAAGGCGTGAGCTTCGCGCCAGACGGACAAAGCGCGTATTTCGGGCTGCAGCTCAACGATGGCGGCCGGCTCGACATGGCCATGACCCTGGCGGAGCAGCAGCGTCAGACCCGCGCCGCGCTGATGGTATTTGCCGTCTGCCTGATGGCAGCGGGCATCGCGGTCACGGCGGGCGTGATGATCCATTGCAGCGCGCGATCGTGAATCCGATCTCCGCGCTCGCGGGCGCGGTGGACCGCGTACGCGCCGGTGCCGACTACGCGCAAGAGGCGCCGGTGGCAGGCGCCGACGAGGTGGCTCGCCTCGGGCAGGCCTACAACGCGATGATGGACACCATCCGTGCCCGCGAGCAGGAGCTCCGGCGGCACAAGGAGGAACTGGAGCAGACCGTGCGGCGGCGTACCGCAGAGCTGCAGACCGCTCGCGATGCCGCGGAGGCGGCCAACGAGGCCAAGAGCCTCTTCCTGGCCAACATGAGCCATGAGATCCGCACCCCGATGAACGCCATCATCGGCCTGTCGAGCCTCGCCCTGCGTGGGCCACTGCCGCCGCGCGAGCGCGACTACATGCAGAAGGTCGACCGTGCCGCGCACTCGCTGCTCGCCATCATCAACGACATCCTCG
>Ga0170475_108317361_pt1 | contig 12093 bp, 1 predicted proteins | sample Soicark_Litter_5_FD_111474 | JGI IMG/M metagenome (GOLD analysis project Ga0170475, IMG submission 111474) | Avena fatua rhizosphere microbial communities from Hopland, California, USA. Combined Assembly of 48 SPs | reverse complement strand
GTTTGTTTATTTATTGTTTTTTGTGAATTCAATTCAATCTTTTCTCTCCTCCCTTCCTTGTTCTCATTCTCATTTGTTTGCCTTGTTTTGTTTTTGTTTGGTTTGGACTTGCTTGAGGAAGAAACTAGCACAACAACAACAAACACACCAACAACACTCGAACAAACAAACAACGCTCGAACAACCACAACACAAAGCATAACAACAAACAAAGTCACGTGTGTGCGTGTGGTTGTGTTGTGTTGTGTTTTCGTTTGATCAAAAAACAAAAGGTGTGTTGCAAGAAGGGGAAAAATGTTGGGAGGGACTAAAAAACAACCAAATGCAAGTGTTCTGTGTGATCACGTGTTGTTGTTGACTTGCTTTTCCTTTTCGTTTCCAATCTCTCTCAATTCTGTTCACGCACTTCCCTTCAGAAGTTGTCGAATGATGTCGGCAGTCCACACTGCAACGGTTCGATCGTACGGAGCAAGGTTCCAGATTTCGCTGGAAGATACGAATTGTGGACATTCATTCAATGCAGGTGCTCCAGTGCTTGCCAACGAAGCTTCGAAAGTGTGAGCAGCAGTGATTTGCTGTGCGAGGTATGTCTGTGCAGTCACCACCGAAGCGGCAGATTGTTCGTCACAACGCATCGCCAAATGCACCCAGTCGAACGCACACGGAGTGGCGGCAGAACAATCGCTGTTGCACAGGTTGGCAACGCACGATGCCTTGCATGCTTGGATTCCAGAACATGATGAGAGGGCATAGCCACACGCCTGTGAACTGCACTCCTTGGGACATTGCACCACCATCAACCCTTGCACCTCCGATCCCACAAGCGACACGAGCGCCGCATCGTTGATATCTTGGACTGGGGCAAGTGCGTTTGCGACTTGGAGGGACATTTGCTGGGAGCGGATGAGATCCAAGCGAGTCACGTGGCTGTCGGGATTGGACTCGGGTGTTCTGGGACCTTCTTCTTGGTGTTGTTGTTGTTGTTGTTGCTGGTGTTGGAACTCTTTGAGAATGGAGGAAATCGAAAGATGGTCGTTGGAGGGAGTGGAGGGGTGGGAGGTTTGCACGAGCATTGATGCTTCTGAGAGCACCTCAGGCATTGTGCGTGACGCGAACAAGTCAGCGGTGATGGGAATTCCCATTTCGGCAATTGCCACCACTGGAACTGGTTGGGAAGATTCGAGTTGGGTTGCCAAAACGGGTTTTGGGTTGCGAATCGCATCGTAGGGAGAACTGCCTTCCACCGGTGTGGACACAATCACCTTGGTCGTCGTGACTTGAGTGTGTTGTTGCTGGTCACGGTCAGGTGTTGAATCAGTGGCAGAAACTTCTCGAGAAATGACCAAATCATTCTCTTTTCCATTTGGCTTGTCTGGTGGTGGGGTTTTGCGATGCATTTTGGATTTGATTGAAGTCACGTGTGTCGAAACCACTCCATCTGGAACATCACTGTTATTCTCCGTTGCAATTGCTGTGGGCTCGGTTGTGGATGTGGTTGCTGCTGCTGCTGCTGTTGCTGCTGATGATGATGAAGCCGACAACACAAGGGGTGGAACATTATTGGAAACAGTGTCCACACTTGAGTGTGCCATGTTGTTGTTGTTGTTGTTGTGGTAGTGGTGTGCGCTGTGGTGGTTGAGTTTGGAAGTGATTGTGGTTGCTTGGACAGATGCCACAGAATCTTCTGTCGCTCCTCCTTCCTCCTTTCTCTTGAGGAACTGCTGTTGTTGCGGGAACAGCGATTGTTGCTGAGGAACATTCTCGAAGGACGTGTGCACGATGGAATGTGCAGGGAATCCAAGTTCAACTTGTACAAATTCAATCATTCCATCATCTTCTTCTGCATGTGCATTTGCATCTGCTGCATCGTTGTCATTGTCACCAACACTTGTTGGATCGAATGTTCCCGACTCGTCGAGTTGTGTGAAAGAGGCAAGTTGGGACGTGCAATATGCACCATCACCCGAGGTGAGCAAGCTGCCGCTTGTGGGAATCTTCGAGAGCGTCAGATCCGTGATTTTCGTATCGGCAAGAGATTGTCCCTCACGTCCACACAATCCCGTTTCTGTGGTGAAAGGGTCACACGTGGAATCACACAACCTTCTGGAGGCTGTAACGGCACAAGTCTGGAAGAACTTGGGATGGTTGGGTCCATCGGTGATCGAGAATCGATTGCACAACACCTTTGTTCCAGTCACCGAGTTTGTCAAAGTGTAGGTTGGACTTGCACAGCTGCCATCAAACTTGAAAGATCCAAGCGACTTTCCAGACTGATCTGTTTTGTCCAATGCGGTGTAAGTTCCAAAGTCATAACTGACGGTTTTGCAATTGTGTCGCAACACAGGACATGCAGTTGCATTGGACTGACTCAATTCAATGGACAACGTTTGACCTTCAAACGCCATTGCAATTTGAGTGATTGCCGTTATCCCCATTCCACCCGGTGTAAACGCACCCAAAACCGCATGAACCTTTTCTGCCCCAATCAATGAATCGGTAAACACCAAATACTCTCCTGCTTGACTGTTGAACGAAAATCCAGAAGGATAGCCAAACGGCGACCAAGTTCCAAGAGCATTCTGGCAGATTCCAACCGTTGTTTTGTACTGACATGCATTGCCAAAGTAGTTTCCTTCGCACGAGCACGTGAATGTCGATTGATCACATGTTCCATGTCCACTGCAAGCAGTTGCGGAAGAATATGCTGGATCAATGGGACATTGCGTCACTCCCCCCATACGATACGCATTTGACAAATCACTCCACGCTCCCGCTCCACACGAGGCTGCAGTGGACGTGCAAAGTCCACCACTGTTAACAGCTCTCACACGAAATTGCCAAAGCTTTGTGCTGTCAAATTGCGAAGACGTGAAGGTTTTGGAAGTGGTGGAGGTCGAGGTGAGAGGAAATGAAGAGAATTGATTCTGGAGTAACGGTGAAGCCTGGATCTCGTACGTTGCAGTCGCTGCTCCGTTCAGGTTTGGCACGTCCCATGAGAGCACCAGTCCAGAAGAAGAAAGTCGAGGCCGCGAAGGAGCATTTGGTTTCCCGGCAGGAGAAGTTCCAGTAATTGCAACCGACGCAGATTCCCCAACCTCATTAACCGCTGCAACATTGAACGTGTATGCTTGTCCAGGAGTTAAGTCGGGAATCGTGATTGTTCGTGGATACGTCACTGTTGTACCGCTAACAATCGGAGAGGTGATTGTTGCAACGGCACATTCTGGAAGTCCCGTGTTGGTGCACGACACTCGAATCACGTGACGAGTGACAGCCATTCCTCCATCAATCGATTGTCCAATACTAACCGTTGCACCAGTGGGTGACGTAAACGCAACGGAAAGGGTTTGAACTCGAGTGGGAGCCGTATTTGGAGTTGTCAACTGAAACCCAGATCCTTCCTCCGACCATCCCATTGTGTTTTGAGCCATGTTTCGCACACTGTACACACTTGCAGGAAGAAGATTTTGGATTGAACACGTGTCACAAGGATCAACACCAGCACCAGAAGTCGAACACGTTGTCACACACAACTCCCACACTTTTGGAACTTTACAGTTTCGCAACGTATCGGTTCCACCGTTGCAGTTGGTTGCTTGCAAAACCGCACACAACCCTTGCACACAGGAAAGCAAGGTTTTCTTTGTGGTAATTGCGTTGCCGTTTGCGTTGGAAGCTCCGGTGTTGATGTTGACGTTAACACGTGACACGTACTCACCAGAGAGGGCGGGTGCGGGTTGAGAGGATCCAATCATCGTTGGAGCCGTTGGCTTGGATGGGATTGTTCCAAGAGTGTTCTGCCGCACACTGTCACTCCAAGTCGACGACCCAAATGAGTTCCAGCAACGGATGCGAAGAGAAAATGGCCTGGCCGGCAACAGCTGGTCAACAGTGATGGAATACTTGGCTGCATACGGAAACGAATAACCTTCCTGCACAACCATTTTCGTTTCATACGGTTCTCCTTTCACCGAAAACGGTTCGTGGTCCCACGCCCACGACCCGCCAATTTCGAAGTCGCATCGAATGATCCGTTGCCCGTTGTCATCTGGCAACGAATACACAAACGACAGTTTGGAGGTTGTTGGAGGTTTCGAAACATCGGCGGTTGAAATGCCCGGTTGGTCGGGTGGACCCGACAGAGTCGAGAACATGGCGGGAGAGGAATATCCAGAAGTTCCAAATGCGTTGGTCACTTTGCAACGGATTTTGTAGTCGGTGCCTTCGTCGAGATTTTGCAACAGCACACGGTCGGCATTGCCCGTATAGGCAACCTGGAAATTTCCAAAGGCAGCCGTGTCTGGATTGTCGACGTGTCGACTTGGGACGCCCGAAGCGACCTCCACCACATACTGGGTCACAACATTGCCCCCATCATCCAACAAGGGGCATTGAACGTCCAAAGTCTTTCCCGTTTTCCCTTTAGCCACAACAGCACCTGGAATTTCTGGTTTGCCAGCGGGAACAACAATATCGATTTGTGCCCATTCGCTCTGTCCAATTTCATTGACGGGTCGAACGTGGAAACGGAATGTTCGATCGATCGTCAAGCGTCCCAAATCGAGCATGGAAAGTTTCAGTTGATTTGATGCAGAAGTCAAACTTGTCCATTGGAAGGCTGTTGGTGAAACCCCAACAAACCGATCAACAACCGGCAATCCAGAACCCGACACTGTTCGAGAAACATTCTTCATTTCCGCTTCGTAGTACAAAATCGCTTTGCCGTTGGGGGCCGGTTGCAACCACGACACTAGAACAGGGAATGTGTTTTCCAGAAGATTCCGAGTTCCCAGAGTGATGGTCAAATTGTACGGTGCGTCTGGGGCTGAATCTTCTGTGCGAAACACGGACATGTTCGAAGCAACCGACCATCCAATTGCGTTAAGGGAGGTTGTTCGGCATCGATACGATGTGGCTGGAACAAGTTTCTGGAGATATGTTTCTGGTGCGTCCCCTTTGTACACTTCTCGAAACTTGGGATCGTTAATCTCTGCATCTTTGTCTGCCCCTGTTGGAAGCATCACCAATCCGCTGTGCACACATGGCACGGCCATTGTACGTTTCCAGTTTGCTGGAGTCAAACACGTCGCACCGTTGTCACATTCTAGAGCATACTTGCTGATTGTCTCGCCGTTTTCTCTTCCAGGAGTCCACTTCAAATGCAACGCACTTTGTGTGAAAGCCTTCAACACCATATCCACACTGGGATCTGGAATATCGCTGAGTGTTCGGAACGAATATTCTGCACTGATAGGACCTTGACCCATACAGTTAGCAGCAACCACTTTGAATGTGTATGTGTCTCCCGGCAGAAGTGTCGTGACGTTGCAGAACAAGGACGTGATGTCATCACACACCAGTTCAAATCCTTCCTTCCCAGGTCGTCTCATCATCACATCAAACCCCTGCAACGGCAAACCATTGTGTCGAGGCTTCGAAAAGCCCACCGTAATGTACCGCTTTCCAATCACCACCGCTGTAACCGTCGTCACTTGTTCTGGAACCGTCGTTCGTGTCCATCCCGTTGCAATCGATAAAAATGGAACCACAACCGATTTTCCAACCTTATTTCTTGCCGTGACGCGACACGTGTAGTTGGTTGCTGGCAACAATCCAGTAACGTTAGATTGTCGAACCTTCCCAGTGTAAATCACAGCGAATGTGGAAGTTTCTGGACGTTGGTCGGAAGGGTAAACAGCGGGGTTGGAGTTGGGTGGGGGTTTGCATTCCACAGAATAGTCGAGAATCGGTTCGCCGTTGTGGTATGGTTCGTCCCAAGTGGTGGTGAAGTTGCCAAGCGTGGCGTTCGAGATGGTGAACCCTGCAACCGCTTCTGGAGGTTCGGATGGAACAATCACCTGAGCGGGCATGCCGACATTGCTCTGCCCCCAAAAGTTGAAAGCTGTGAGTCGGAACTCGTACTCATAGCCAGGGATCGTGGGCGTCACCCAGTACTCGTTGTTCGTGAATGGGATGTCCCGTCCTGCAAACTCCCACAGGCTGGTTGCCGCAAACTGTCTCTGGTACCCCAACACCCGCATTTCCAGAGCATACGATTTGGTGGGGTAAGCGTTGGGATCAGAACCTTCGTTCTTTGTCTGGTAGTTCCAGAGCAATTGGAACTTTCGGTTCTTGTTAGTTCCTGGAGTCACAACTGGTGCTGCTGGTTGCAATGGACGTCCAATGACACAGGGAATGAAGGTGGAGTCTGTGATTGCTTCCAGAAGGAATGCTGTGCCTGTGCTTCCATCCTCATAGTGGGGCTGAACTTCGAACTTGTACTTTGTGTTTCCCGCCAACATGCGAGCAATGTACACCTTGATGGGTCCCCATCCAGAACTGTCGATTCCAACGTCAAAGTCCATTCCCAACCCCTCGTACAACACAACCCGTTGGATTTCGCGATTCTTCTGATTTGCCTCGACTGATTTGATTGTGTACATGTCCAACGATGGGATTTGTGGCAAAATGATGTACACCTGATCACTGGTGACCCGCAACACAAACGGCTTTGTTTTCTTGTCATTTCCAACCGCCGCATCCGATGAAATGAAGGCACACAAATCGTAATACGAAGCTTGTTCATTTCGCAACGACCATCCAACTCGGAACCTTCTGCCGGGTGTCAATGTTCCAATCGTAAACGGCTTGGAAACGGCAGGACCTGAGTAAACCAACTTTGGAAGCTTCTCGATGGTGTCCTCAACTCCACAGTGCATATAGACGATTCCAGGAGGCATGGGTTGTGCGGGATAAATATCGAAGCTTGTGGGTTGTTTGTTCATGACGGTATGGGTATACCCCCACAGTTTGGTGGATCGTGTTGTGCGAATCTTCGTCGTGGTGGTTTCCGACGTGCCCACACCGTTGGAGGTTGTGATCTGCAAGGTGTAGTTTGTGAGAGGTCGCAAATCTTCCAGAAGCAAGGTTTCGCCTCGAGTGGGGTTTTTCAACTCTGCTCGATAGATTGTGTTGTTTGAGTCCGTTGCCACAACCGAAACATATCGCGTTGCCAAATCGTCCGTGAGTTCGGGACACTGAATCAACACCGAATTGCTTCCCGCAGTCACGTGCAACTCAAACGGTTCCACAAAGGTTTCGTTCAAAACCGCATTTGCAAGAGGAGTCATCAGAACAATCGGAACAGAATAGCTTGTGCCGTTCTTAGAAAATTCAGTTGTGATGACATATCGTGTGGCTGGAACCAAATCCTTCACCTCGAATGTTCCTCGCTTGCTCACGTGACTGTCTGTGATCACTCGTCCAGTGAACAACTCAGCAACCTTGTAGTGGAGAGGCTGGTCGAGAGGGTTCTGGATCATGATGGAATCGGAGGTTGGGGTCCACACATCGGGGTCACGTGGATCTGGAATGCTCGTCAGAATCGCCGACACAACATTCACCGTTGTCTTGATGGCAGAAGCAACATCACCATCCTCATCGATTTGCTGGTGATCGATCGAAAACAAACAGTCATCTTCGAAACATGCTGGAATGTTCAACACTGTGTCTCCACCCCGATACACGGATTGTTTGAGAAGGACATGGAATTCGGCAGTTTCTTGGACTTGCAAAGTGACGTAACTCAACAATTTGCGTTTTGCCGTTTTCTCGTTGTACCCTGCCGGGAACAAGGGAACTCGAATCACAAATGTTCCACCACTGATTGGAACAATCTCGACCTCCCCATGAGAAGGAAGATTCGGCAGCAACTGGCCATTTGCAATTGGGACGACCGAGTTGAGAACGATTTGGTTGTTCTTTGTGTCTGAGGTTGCGAGAGTGACGTTGGTGGTGAGGTTGTAACAGACAGGGGGGTGGTGGAGCTCGGAAGGCATCGTAAAGTCCCCCCCTCCTTGCACTGAATTGAACGACCAAATCAAGTCATTGGTGCCACACTTGGTGACCTCTCCTCGCACGGTGTTAACGGGCGAAGCATCTGGAAGCAGTTTTGGCGGGACACGAACATTCACGAACCCGTCACGTGTCTTGAGGATGGTGGGCATTCCAGTGGCAGTCAGAGGACCAAACGCTCCATCTGAGCAGGTGACGGAAACGAACATTCTGTCACGGTTGCGAGCCTTGTCAGTTGTGTTGAGCCACACCACAAACGATGCACCAGCTCGAACTTGAGACAGTCGAATTATGAGATCCGCGCCAATAGTCGCATTTCCCTCCACCAGAAGCGTCGAATTATCGGTTGGCGGCAACACAACGTAATTTGCACTCACAATCGCGTTTCCTCTCATGGTGTTCTGAGGCACACGCAAAATCAAAGACTTTTCTGGAATTCTGCAAACCACCGAAGCAATACCCGAGCTCGCAAGAGGGGCGGGAATCTCCGATGTTTCTGGAATGTGGTTGAGAATCTTCGTGTGATGGATGGCACTCATGTTTTGTTTCGTTTCCTCGTCTCCTTTGAACCCAAAGATGTCAAAGCGAACATCGAGTGGAACACGTGACACAGAAGCTTCTGGTGGCAACGAAACAACGCTGTCGCCCGCACTTGTCATTTGGCGCGTTAGAACAATCGCTCCAGTGTCGGTTCGAGTGATGGTGATTCTAGCACGTTCCACTGTGAACTCCATTCCAGTGCTTTGCTCGAATGCCATCAACACCATGTGATGCATGGACACAGGAGATTGGGTTTGATCCACAACCATGTCATCGTCTGGGGTTGGGACGCCCTGCACCGTTCGAGAAAAGAACTTTGGAACTCTGATGATGATTATCGAATCATCAAACGGAAGGATGGAAGGCAAGCCACGCAGAGGCATGATGGGAGCGGTTTGAGCACGTGTTGGTGGAACATTCCAAGAAATTCTCCATCTGAGCTTTCCTTCGAAAACGGTCGCACAAATATCCATTGTCGATCCAACGGCAGAAGGAACGAACAAATCCGTTTTGGGAGCAAGCGTCCATTCTCCCGCGCCAATGGGAGCACCCTTGCACTGACCCTCCAGCCCCTCCACCCCTGTGGTGACTTGCACCAGAACCGAATCTAGCATCGCACACTTGTCACAGTACCGTGTCGTGGTTCGAATCACAACTCCTCCCTCCACAGGAACAACGAGGATTCCAGAAGCATCGGGAACGCCTGGAAGTTTGCGGGGAGCAGCGTATGGGAATTGCTTGGCAATTTCTTGATCCTTCAATTGATTGGGAGCCATCTTTGTCCCGTTCAACACCACCACAACACTGCCATCTGCATCGTATGTCAACCCAAACCCATACTGTTCGAGTTCCGTCTGCACCAACGTCTGTGTGTCTGGAATCTTCGTGACGATGGGGGTGTAGGTGAACATCGTGGATTCTGGAAGGTGCAACTCCTGCCGACGCTCTCTCTCGGTCAACAGCTCAGACATCAAAGTTGGTTTGGTCATGAGCGAAAATTCGGTCCACAACTTCACAACTACATCCAACTTGTATTTGGAAGGATCTGGAAGGCCCTTGATCACGGTATCCGCTCCAACCGTTACATCCATCACGCGATACAGAAGCTTCTGAGGTCCCAATCCAGTACCGTTCACCACAACGTCTGGAAGAATCGGCCAACCGAACACGAGAATGTCGACTCGCATCAATTTCGAATCGACCGAAGCAAGTTGTGCGGGTTTGGGAGGGATGCGAACAACAACTCTTTGGGTGGTTCTAGAAGTCATGCGAACAGTCGATCGAATGCCAAAGGTGTTTGTGACGGGAATTGCCTCCACGTCACACAAGATCCAGGATTGGGCGGGTCCAGAAGGATCGAATGGCGGTAAACCGAATGGGGTGGAGGTGAAGAAATATTTGTCCTGTCGGAATTTTCCTCTGGGCATTCCGTGTCCAACCGACACTCGCGCGTAGTACGGAAGAGAGGGAGCTGAATTTCCCGCCACCAACATTCCAGAACCCGGCTGCATAACCGACCCAAGTGGCTTGGAGTTGAGCGCATCAAACAACTCAACACGTGACTCCATCACATCGTTTGGTGTTTTGGATGAAATGACAGCAGGGATCGCGAAGATTGCAGAAGATTCGGTGAAGGACACGGGTCTGGGCATTCCTGGGGTTGGCGGCAAAAGAAGCGCCTGACTTGATTCACTCCTTCGAATCAAAGTCTCGAAAGTCTCGACGGATCGATTTGCGTACGCAACGGAAATGGAAACAACCAGAGAAGTGTTGGTTGGCATCCCAGAGATCTTGACGGTGTCAGCTCCAGAAAGGGCACGGGAATACAACAAGTCACCGGACAACGCATCTCGAATCTCAAGCTCTGCACCAACCACTGGCTCAGCATCCGGAGCAGGACGAGGAGGAACATTCACCGAAACTTCTCCTGAATCTAGAACACTGACCTTGGGAGTTCCAAACAGAGGATCTCCAATATCACTTGTGTGCACTGCGTTGAAGACAAATGAGAAGGTTGTTTGGTCTTGAACCGAATCGATGACAATCACTCGAACAACCCAAGCCCCTTCGCGAATGTTCGTCAGATATTTCACTCCCTTTGAATCGAAAGCCTGTTGCAAAACCAACTCCTTCGAGACTGCATCGAAGATTCGAACCTCTGTTGAAAGAACTGTCACGGGAGATTTCTTTGCCAATCTGTTGGGAACGGAAATGATGAGAGAGGAGGGGGAGGAACGGTAAAGTTCTGGATCACCCGCATCGATTTGTTTCACTGGTTCGGCGGTTCGTGGTTGGTTCTTCGATGATTCCTCGTAGCGGAATGTCTTTCCAGAATCATCCAAAACGCTCATGACAACGCGATAACCGTTGGAAGAATCGAAGGTCGCAACCACGTGACTTCCTGTCTCATTGAATTTCATCTTTGCCAACACCTTTCCCGTGAACAGATCTGTGAAGACAAGAGCAACAAAAGCAGTTCGCGGGGAGTTGCGTGATCGGTATTCTGGAATGACCACAGCAACGCCGTTTGGCAACAAGGGATGTGTGTGGGGAATTCCAGAAGAGTGGTATCCAACAACTTCCTTGCCGGTGTGGGAAGTTGTCCGAATTTGCAGGTTTGTGCAATCTTCGTCACGTGGTTGAGTGAAGATGGGACAACACACAAACTGGTACAGAGTGTCGGGGTGCAAGCCATCAGCAAGAAGCTCAGTGCCGGGAGTTGCAGGGAGTGGCATCGAGAACTCCTCTCTTCCCGCCACCGCCCATGATACATTCCAGTACTTCAGATCGAGATGGTTCACCCGAGCAGGAATGTACAAGCGAATGGTGTTGTAGGACCGATCCTTCACTTGGGGTGGAACCCACATCTCGAAGTTGTTGGAAGGAATCAGCAACTCAATGGCGTGGGTGACCACCTTCCCAGCTTCGAGAAGCTGCTGGAGGTTTCCATCCTCCGGATCAACAGTCAGCTTTGCGGCTGGCTCTGAGACGATATCTTCGAAATCGTAATCGGAGTGGTGAAGTGCCTCTTCCGTTTGCACAGACGTTGCCACGACCATGATCTGGGGTCCCCGATAGGTTGCCAGATCGTAACTGCCAACAACTTCGAATCGATCTGCCTTGCCTTGCTCGTGATTGTATCCCATCATGTCAAATCCCGTAAACGATTCTTCTCCGAATGATCCTCGAACCTTGATACGCCCTGAAACTGGGATATGCAGACCTTCTGGAATATCGACGCGAATGCACGAGTAGGTTGAGTGCTGGAAGGTTCGGATCGTGACGTTTGACGAAATGATGTCGCTCAAACGCGTTTGCGACGATTTCTTTGTCAGCAACACCGAATCATCCACCTTGAGTTGCAACCACGCAGTTCTCACATACGACTCCTCCCCATTGACATTGCACATCAAATTTCCTCTTTCCTTGTCCTCTTGTGATGTCTGATCATACAGCAACACACTTGCTCCTTGCGAGGTGAGCCCTCTCGGACCAATTTCTGGAAAGATAGATTTGGCGGGAGGGGTAGGAGCCTTGTGTGAAACCGCAAGGGCGGTGGCTTCTCGAAGACACACGCACACCACACACACCACCACAAACACACAACACATGAATCCTCTCATGATGGTTGTGTCTCTTGTTGTTTTTGTGTGTGGAGTTTCCTTTGTGGGTGTTTCTCTGTCTCTCCTTTTTTTTGTG
>Ga0170475_108487560_pt1 | contig 12094 bp, 8 predicted proteins | sample Soicark_Litter_5_FD_111474 | JGI IMG/M metagenome (GOLD analysis project Ga0170475, IMG submission 111474) | Avena fatua rhizosphere microbial communities from Hopland, California, USA. Combined Assembly of 48 SPs | reverse complement strand
ATCTACAACCTGGACGTGGTGCCAATCCCGACGCATCGCGAGATGGTCCGGCAGGATCGGTCGGACTATGTCTTCAAGACCGAGGAGGCGAAATTCCGGGCCGTTGTCGACGAGATCCGTGAGCTGAACGCGACCGGGCGGCCGGTGCTGGTGGGCACCGTCTCGATTGAGAAGTCGGAGCGGCTCGCACAGTTGCTCGTCCGAGATGGTGTGAAGCACGAGGTGCTGAATGCGAAGCAGCACGAGCGCGAGGCCGCGATCATCGCGCAGGCCGGGCGACCCGGCGCGGTAACCATCGCGACCAACATGGCCGGCCGCGGCGTCGACATTCTGCTCGGCGGGAATCCGGCCGGCCTCGCCGACGACATGTTGCGCAAGAAGCACCTTGATCGGACAACGGCCGAGCCGGAGCAGATCGAAGCGGCCATGAAGGAGGCCGAAGCGATCTGCGCGGCCGGCAAGGAGCAGGTCGTCGGGCTGGGCGGACTCCACATCCTCGGCACCGAACGACACGAGGCTCGGCGCATTGACAACCAGTTGCGTGGTCGGGCCGGCCGCCAGGGCGACCCCGGATCGTCGCGATTTTATGTCTCGCTCGAAGACGACTTGATGCGCCGATTTGGCGGATCGTCGATCGCCGGGCTGATGGACAAACTGGGACTTGAAGAGGATGTTCCGCTCGAACATTCCTGGGTGAACAAGGCGATCGAGAACGCGCAGACCAAGGTCGAAGCGTACAACTTCGACATCCGCAAACACGTCGTGGAATATGACGACGTCATGAATCGTCAGCGCGACGTCATCTACGCCGATCGCCAGCAAATCCTCGAGCAGGGAAGTGTCTGCCCGACCGTCCACCGCTGGCTCGAGCAGGAGATGCTGCCGCTGGTCGACAGCTATCTGGCAGGGGACCGCGCCGATGCACCTGACTACGACGGTCTGTTGGCTGACCTGGAACGGATCCCCTGGCTGACTGAGGTGCTCCAGGCCGAGGCGATCGACGGTCGGTCTCGTGATGAGGTGGTCGAGTATCTGACCGAAACGGCGACAGAAGTCACGCGTAAGCTTCGCCGCATGATTGAGGGGTGGATTGAGGAGGAGCTCGCGCTCCTGGTCGAGACCCACTTGATCGGCGACGACGACGATAGCTGGGACTGGGACGGATTCCACAACGGCCTTCGCCAGATGCTGGGGCCGGAGGCGGTCGATCCTGACGACCTCCAGGAGCAACCGCGCGATAACCTCGTCGACTATCTGAAGGGCATCGCCAGCGACCTCTACGACCGTCGTGAGGAGCAGTTCACCCCGGCGCTGATGCGGATTATCGAGCAACAGTGGATGCTCCGCGTCATCGATCCACGCTGGATTCAACACCTGACGGGGATCGACGACGTCCGCGAAGGCATCGGCCTGCGCGCGTACGGTCAGCGCGACCCGCTCGTCGAATACAAAGTCGAAGCGGCCGCGATGTTTGACGATCTGCTCGCCACGATTCGACATGATGTGGTCTATGCCATATATCATGTCGTCCTCACGCAGCAGCCCGTCAGGCGAACGCCGCCGATAACGACGAATCGCGACGAGGAGGGTGGGAAACAGCCCGTGAAGGCCGGCAAGAAGGTGGGGCGTAACGATCCATGTCCCTGCGGGAGCGGACGAAAATTCAAGAAGTGCCATGGGCGCTGAGAGAGGTGCGATGAGCTCGCGTCCTGGCGAGATCCTGAAAGCAATCCTGGACAATGTTGAGAAGGTCGTCGTCGGCAAGCGGGCCGAGCTCGAATTGACGATCGTCGCGCTGGCGGGGCAGGGACACGTCCTCATTGAGGATGTGCCGGGTGTTGGCAAGACCGTGATGGCCAAGTCGTTGGCCCGGTCGGTTGGCTGCTCGTTCAAGCGGATTCAGTTCACACCGGACCTGCTCCCAAGTGACGTGACCGGCGTGTCAATCTATAACCAGCAAAGCGGCGAGTTCGAGTTTCGCGCCGGCCCAGTTGTCGCCCAGGTGGTACTCGCTGACGAGATCAATCGCGCCACGCCGAAGACGCAGGCGGCGCTCCTCGAAGCGATGGAGGAGCAGCAGATCACGGTTGATGGTGTCACCCGCGATCTGCCGCGCCCGTTCATCGTGCTCGCGACCCAGAACCCGATCGAGTACGAAGGCACGTTTCCGCTACCCGAGTCTCAGCTTGACCGGTTCATGCTTCGGGTCCGGCTTGGCTACCCGAAGCGTGATGAGGAGATCAGCATCCTCGACCGGCAGCAGCGGTCCCATCCGATCGAGACGCTGTCTGAGGTCGCCTCAGAGCGCGATCTGATCGAGGTGCAGGAGGCGGTGCGCGAGATCTTCGTGGACGATCTGATTCGGCGCTACGTCGTGGAGCTGGCAAACGCTACCCGAAGTCATCCGGATGTCTACGTTGGCGCGAGTCCACGAGCATCCTTGGCGCTGCTGCGAGCAGCACAGGCGCTGGCGCTCCTGCGTGGTCGAGACTTTGTCACGCCGGACGACGTCAAAGCCCTCACGGTACCGGTGCTCTCGCACCGCGTGATCGTGCTGCCGTCCGCCCGCGTCAAAGATATTAGCGGCGTCTCTGTGGTTGACGAGATCACCACCAACGTGCCGGTACCGGGGAGCCGAGTCCCAGCGTAGGTGCAGGCCGCTCGATACGCGTCCGCACAAAGGAGGCGATCCAGGTGAGGCGGCCTACAGGAATCGTGGTCCTGCTTGTCGCCACGGGGCTAATCGCCCTGGCGGGCGGCTGGTACCTGATGTTCTACGTCGCCTGGACGATCGCCTTCCTGCTTGGGATCGCCTACGGGATGGCGTTCCTTGGGCTGCGGGCTATCTTCTTCGAGCGGCGCACGCGGGCGTTGCGGGCCGATATGGGCTCGTACTTCGACGAACGCATCGTCGTCGAGAACCGCTCCTGGATACCGAAGCTCTGGCTCGAAATCGAGGACCAGGGTCAGCATCCGGAACATACAGCGTCGTTCGTGGTGTCCCTCGGTCCATTCGGACGCTTTGTCCGGCCGGTCCACACGCTCTGTCGCCAACGTGGTGTCTTCCAGCTTGGGCCGGTGTTCGCGGAATCCGGCGACCCGTTCGGCCTGTTCCGGCAGCGACGCCAGATCGACGGCAGCAGCACGCTCGTGGTGTACCCCGTGGCGCTGCCGCTGGTCGGATTCGGTCGAGTTGACGGCGAGCTAACCGGCGGGGCGCTGCAAGGTGAACGCGTCCAGCACACCACCACGAATGTCTCTGGTGTACGCCAGTACCTGCCCGGCGACACCTTCAATCGCATTCACTGGAAGACCACGGCCCGGCAGCGCCAGTTGATGGTAAAGGAGTTCGAGCTCGATCCATTCGCGGACATCTGGATCGTGCTCGACCTTGACGGCCGAACGATGGCCGGCAGCGGCGTCGAGTCGGTCGAAGAGTACGCCGTCACCGTCTGCGCCTCGCTCGCAAAGTACTTTCTTGACGAGAGCCGTGCAGTCGGATTCGCGTGCCAGGGTTTACTGCTTACGCCTGACCGTGGCACTCGACAGCTTCTGAAGCTGTACGAGGTGCTGGCATTCGCGCGGCCGGTCAGCGGTCCGCCGCTGGCTGAGCTTCTGGTTGCCGAGCAGCAACGCTTCGGTCGCACCGACACGGTGATCATTGTCACCGGATCGCGAGAGGACGCCTGGATTCACATCATGCGAAGTCTGGTGACGCGCGGTGTGCATTGCCAGACCGTGTTCGTCGATGCCGGCACCTTCTCACGCATGCCGAGCGGTTTTGACATGCTCGGGGCACTGGCCGCCGCTCGGGTGCCGACCTACCTGATTCGACGCGGTGAGCCGATACAACGGGCGCTCTCGTCGCCGGCCTTCGGGCCACGCGGAGCGGGCGTATGACACATCCGACTGCGTCTATCTGGCTCCCGACACTCGCCCCAGCGGAAGGTGCCCGGGTGGCACCGGCCTCGACACCGTAGGAGTACCGCAGCATGCCCACCACCGGACGCATCGGCCCACGCGAAGGTTGGCTCACGGTCATTCTTCTTGCTCTCGTCCTCTGGTGTGTGGTGCATTCAGTCGAGGCCGCTGAGTGGTCCGACAACCTGGACCTCCTGGTGCCGTTGGCGTGGTTTGGCATGGCCGTCGGTATCGTCGGCGTCAAGAGCGGCCTGCGTCGTCGCACGTTCCACATCCTGGCCTTTTTGATTGGGATCGAGGCGATCGTCCTGACATTCGGCAATCGAATGACGGCGGTGGCCTGGGACGACCGCCTCAACGAGTTGTCGTGGCACATTGTGACCTGGCTTCAGACGGCGTTCGCAGGCGGCAACAGTCGTGACAACGTGGTGTTCGCCTTGATCATGGCCACTGTCTCGATGGCACTCGGCTACCTGACGGCCTGGCTGATCTATGCCCGCGGGCGGGGTGGCCTGGCGCTCATCATCTGCGGGGCACTGCTGCTGCTGCACCTGTCCTACAGCTACGCCACGCTCAACTATCACCTGTACCTCTTGCTCTTTTTTGGTCTGCTACTGCTTGTGTCGCTGGAGCTCTCGCGGCGCCAGGAGTTCTGGCACCGCTCTGGCCTGGTAGTGCAGGGACAGGTCGTTCGGAACGTGGTCACCACCAGCGCCGCCGCCATCGTGCTAGTCCTGGTTTTCTCGCGCCAGGGCCCGGCCGATCAGCCGACGAGCCTCTTCGACCCGTTCTGGACCACGATGGCCGATACCTGGCAACGTGCCGAGGGCCACATTGACCGACTCTTTGGCGGCGTCTCAGGTCCGCCGGTGGTGGTCGTTGGGCTGGCGTTTGGGAACACCATGCAGCCGCGCGAGAACTTCGAGCTTGGGACCGGACCGGTGCTCAAGGTCGAGTCGCCGCGCGAGCGCTACTGGCGGACGATGTCGTACGCCGTGTACACCGGCCAGGGCATGGTCAGTGGCGACGTCTATGGCGACCGTTTCGAGGAGAATGCTACGCTGCCAATTCCGTTTGGGGCGGTCGAGGCGCGCGAGGAGCTTGAGCAGCGGATCACCGTGCTGGCCAACCAGTCCAACCTTGTCTTCTCATCCGACGCGCCGGTGCGGGTCGATCTCCCGACCCTGGTCGAGTGGCGTCAGACGCAGGAGGACCCGGCGGTTGTGCGCCTGGCCGTGATGCTTCACAAGGGCCAGCAGTACACGGTCACGGCGGCAGCGTCCGTTGCCTCGGAAGACCAGCTCCGCCAGGCCGGAACCGAGTACCCGGCGGGCATCGAGAAGTACCTGCAACTGCCGCCATCCATTCCGGATCGCGTGCGCGACCTGGCGACCGAGACGACCGCGTCTGCCCCAACGCCGTACGACAAGGCGCTGGCGATCGAAGGGATGTTGCGAGCCCTGCCGTATCAGACCATCATCCCCCCGCCGCCCTCGGATCGTGACTGGGTCGACTACACCCTGTTCGACGTCCAGACCGGCTACGCGGACTCGCTCGCCACCTCAATGACCGTGATGCTGCGGGAAGCAGGTGTGCCGGCCCGCGTGGTAACTGGCTTCGCGCCGGGCACCTACAGCGAGGAGGAGGCGGCCTACATCGTGACCGAGGCGGAAGCACACGCCTGGGTCGAGGTGTTCTTCCCGCGCTATGGCTGGATCAACTTCGAGCCGAGCAATATTCGGACGCTGCCATTCCGACCAACCCAGGATGTTTCGGCCAGCCTCCCAACGTCCGACATCGCCTTCTCCGGCGATCCAAACGACATGTACATGGACGAGGAGAGCTACATGGGTGGCTACGGCGACTTCTTGCCGCCGTTGGACGAACGCAACGACCAGGCCTGGCTCGTCGGGTTGGGCGTTGTCGTGCTGCTGCTGGTCGCGCTCGGTGCCGCCTGGTTCGGAATGACCGTGCTGTTGCGGCGTGGCCTGCGTGGGCTACCGTGGCACGCCCAGTGGTATGGACAGTTCCGGCGCCTGGCAAGCTGGGCCGGACTGGCTGGCCGGTCATCGCAAACGCCGTTTGAATACACGGAGTGGCTCGAAGGCCGGTACCCGGGCACGGGCAAGATCGTGCGCCCCATCGCCGAGTGCTACGTCCGTGGTGCATACAGCGGCCGCGAGCCTGACCCTGAGGAGCTTGCGCGCGCCTCGAAGGCCTGGGAGCAGGTGCGTCGACCACTCGCGAAGCGCGCCCTGCTTCGCGGCTTCATCGCGGCTCGGAGCCGTCTGGAGATTCTGCGTGAGCATCTTCCGCGACGCTCGCGCGCGGCTTGACACCCTCTTTCGCTTCCCGTACGATGCGCCGGTATGACCCAGGAATCCCAACCTAACGCCACCCTGCTGCGCACCGCGCTGTACCCGTGCCATTTGGCTACTGATGCTCGCATGGTCGACTTCGGCGGCTGGGAGATGCCGATTCAGTATCGTGGCATCCTGGCCGAGCATGCCGCCGTGCGGTCGGCTGTGGGCGTCTTCGATCTGTCTCACATGGGGCGCCTCTACGCGCGTGGCGCTGATGCCCTGGCAGTAGCGCAGTGGCTCACCACCAACGACGTCAGCCGCCTCGCACCGGGCCGAGCCCAATACTCGCTGTTCTGCGCTGAGGATGGCCGCATCCTCGACGACGTCATCGTCTACAACCTGGACCCCGAGATCCTTATCGTCGTGAATGCGTCCAACAGGCTCAAACTGCTGGCCTGGATCGAGCAGCAACGGTCGGTTGGCCTGGCTGGTCTGGACGTGCAGATCCACGATGCCACGCTCGAAACGGCGATGATCGGTTTTCAAGGGCCCGAGTCTGCTCGGCTGCTTCAGGAGATCGCGGGCGCACCCCTAGACGACCTGCGGTACTACGCGGCGGTCTCGACGACAGTCTCTGGCCGGACGGCCTTGATCGGGCGGACCGGGTATACCGGCGAGGACGGCTTCGAGGTGATCGTGTCAGCCGCCGATGGTTCGTGGCTCTGGGACCTGCTCCTGGAGGAGCGCGGTGGTGTCCAGCCACTTGCCTGTGGCCTCGGTGCGCGTGACACACTTCGGCTGGAGATGGGCATGGCGCTCTACGGCCACGAGATCGACGAGACGCGCAATCCGTACGAGGCCGGCCTCGGTCGGGTGGTGCGGTTGCAGAAGGGTGAGTTCTCGGGCCGCCCTGCGCTCACCGAGATCTCGGAACGGGGCCTCGAACGGAAGCTTGTTGGCTTTGAGTTGACGGCCGGCGGCGTGCCGCGCCAGGGCTACCCGATTGTGGCCGGCGGCGAGCACGTCGGCGAGGTCACGAGCGGCAACGTATCGCCGAGCCTGAACAAACCGATCGGCATGGCGTACGTGCCAGTCGCTTCCGCCGACATCGGCAGTGAGATCGGCGTCGAGATCCGCGGACGCCAGATCGGCGCCAGGGTCGTGCCGCTACCATTCTATGAACATCGAACACGAAAGAGCGCGACGTCACAATCGTCGCGCGGCTAGCCCGGAGGACATGGCGTGGACCCTACAGATCGTCGGTACACGGTCGAGCACGAGTGGGTAAAATTGGAAGGCGATACAGCCGTCGTTGGCATCACCAACTTCGCCCAGGATCAACTTGGCGACGTGGTGTACGTCGAGCTTCCGAAGGTCGGTGATCGAGTCGAGTCGATGAAGCCGTTTGGCGTCATCGAGTCGGTCAAGACGGCGTCCGACCTGTTCGCTCCCGTCTCGGGCACGATCACCGAGGTGAATCCGCGGCTCGTCGACGAACCGCAGATCGTCAACGACGCCCCGTATGAGGCCGGCTGGCTCATTCGAGTGCAACCGGACAATACGAGCGACGTCGATCAACTTCTCAGTGCCGATCAGTACGGCGAGCATCTCGCCAGTTCCTGAGTCGAACAGGTCCAGACGTTGTGTCGAATCATCGATGAATCACAGGTAGACAAGGACACTGCTGCAAAATGGCGTTCATCCCCCTGACGTCCGACGAACGCGAGTCAATGCTCGCCGAGATCGGCGTCGCATCCGTCGCGGACCTCTTCGACGACATACCGTCAACGCATCGTTTCCCGCACCTCGACGTTCCCGCGCCCCTGACTGAGCTTGAGACGGTGCGCAAGATGTCGGCACTGGCTGCACGGAACCAGGAGGTTGGAAAGCTCGCCTGTTTTGTGGGCGCTGGCTCGTACAACCACTATTCTCCGAGCGTCGTCAGCCACATCATGGGTCGGTCCGAGTTTTACACGTCGTACACGCCGTACCAGCCCGAGGTGAGCCAGGGGACGCTTCAGTACTCGTTCGAGTTTCAAAGCCTCGTCTGCGATCTGTTCGAGATGGACGTGGCGAACTCGTCGGTGTATGACGGCGCGTCCGCCGCTGCCGAAGCCGTGCTGATGGCCCTGCGCGTCTCGCGTCGGGAGCGCGTGGTCCTGGACGGCTCGGTTCACCCCGAGTACCGCGCGGTTATCGGCAGCTACCTCGACGGACGCGGCATCGACATGGTCACTTCCGACGTTACGCTCGGGGACGGAGGGGTAGAACGCCAGCCAATGGTCCCGCTGATTGACGACTCGACAGCGTGCGTCGTGATCCAGCAACCTGACTTCTTCGGCACGATCCGAGATCTGAGTGACATCGTGGCCCGCTGCCGCGAGGTCGGAGCGCTCGTGGTCTACGTGGTTGGCGATCCGGTGTCGCTCGGCCTGCTAAAGCCACCAGGCGCCTGGGACGCCGACATCGCCGTGGGCGAAGGTCAGGGTCTCGGGCTACCGCTCAACTTCGGTGGCCCGGGCGTCGGCATGATGACCTGCAAGCAGCAGCATCTCCGCCAGCTACCGGGCCGCATCGTGGGCCAGACCACCGACCACGACGGTCGGCGCGGATTTGTCCTGACGCTTCAGGCGCGCGAGCAGCACATCCGTCGCGAGAAGGCCACCTCGAATATCTGCACCAGCCAGACGTTGCTCGGGCTTGGCGTCACGGTTTATCTCGCTTCGCTCGGGCCGGCCGGTTTGAAGCAGGCGGCGGGACTCTCGCACAAGCAGACGAAAGCGCTGGCGGGTGCGATCGAGAAACTGCCCGGCTATCGGCTTATCAACGATGGTCCGGTCTTTGACGAGGTGAGCGTGCTCTGCCCCACGAACGCCGACACGCTCCGGTCAGCGCTTGCACAGCGCGAGATCATTGCCGGCTATCCGCTCGGCCATGACTATCCGGGCTTCGAGAACGCGGTGGTATTCTGCGCCACCGAGAAGACCACCGACGACGAAATCCAACGGCTGGTCTGTGGCCTCGCCGAGATCGGAGGCCGACGATGACCGAGCCGCTGCTCTCCGAGCTGAGCCGGCCCGGTCGGGTCGGACATCGCCTGCTGTCGGGCGACGTGGGTACCGACGCGATCGCCGATCTTCCCGCCGAGCTTCTCCGTGACGAGCTGCGTCTGCCGGAGCTTGGCGAGCTGGACGTAGTACGCCACTTCACACATCTCTCGGAGCTGAACTTCTCGATCGACAATGCCTTCTACCCGCTCGGGTCGTGCACCATGAAGTACAACCCGAAGGTGAACGAGGACGTTGCCCGGCTGCCGGGATTTTCTCAGCTTCACCCGTATCAGCCCGAGGAGACCGTTCAGGGCGCGCTCGAAGTGATGCTGGAGCTTCAGCAGCTTCTGCTCGCGATCACCGGTTTCGAGGCCGTGACGCTCCAACCGGCGGCCGGCGCGCAGGCCGAGTTGTGCGGCATGCTGCTCATCCGGGCCTTTCATCGTGCGCGCGGCGACACCAAGCGGACCAAGGTGCTGATCCCGGACTCGGCCCACGGGACGAATCCGGCCACGGCCGCCATGTGTGGCTACTCCACCGTCTCGATCCCGACCGATGCGCACGGCAACGTCGATCTGAAGCGTATTCGGGAGGCTGCCGACGACGAGACGGTCGGGCTGATGCTCACCAACCCGAACACGCTCGGTCTGTTCGAGCAGGAGATCCTGGACGTTACGGCCGCGATTCACGAGGCTGGTGGCCTGGTCTACGGCGACGGTGCCAACCTGAACGCGATCCTCGGTGCCGTCAAGCCGGCTGACCTCGGATTCGACGTCCTCCACATCAATACCCACAAGACGTTCTCGACGCCGCACGGCGGTGGCGGGCCTGGCTGCGGGCCGGTGGTCACGACCGCCGCGCTTGAACCATTCTTGCCCCGGCCGGTCATTAGCCGCCGGCAGAGCAGCGCCGGCGCCGACGAGTTGTACCTGGACTGGAATCGCCCGCAGTCGATTGGTAAGCTCAAGAGCTTCTGGGGCCATTTCGGCGTCATGGTCAGGGCGCTCACCTACATAACCTTGCAGGGAGATAGCGGCCTGCGCGACATTAGCGAAGCAGCGGTGCTGAACGCGAACTATCTGCGCGCAAAGCTCCGCGACGTCTACGAGGTGGCATTCGATCGAACGTGCATGCACGAGCTCGTGGCGACCGGTCGTCGGCAGAAGCAGCACGGTGTCCGAACGCTGGACATCGCCAAGCGACTGATCGATTTTGGTATACATCCGCCAACCGTCTACTTCCCATTAATCGTGGAAGAGGCGATCATGATCGAACCGACCGAAGGAGAGAATCGCGACACGCTCGATCGTTTTGTCGATGTCATGCGCCAGATTGACCGGGAGGCACGAGAGAGCCCTGAGTTGATCCACGAGGCGCCGCACGAACGGGTCGTCGGCCGGCTCGACGAAACCACGGCGGCACGGAGACCAGTCCTACGCTGGACCTGGGAGACAGGGGCAAACTCGGCGAGCCCCGGTGATGCGAGCACGCTCGTAAAGAGGAGGGTCGAGGGGTGGCAGTCGAGAGACGACCGTTGCTCGAGGTGAAGAACCTCAAGACCTGGTTCTATACGCCAGATGGCATCGTCAAAGCCGTGAACGGCGTGTCTTACACGCTCAACGAGGGCGAGGCCCTGGGGCTTGTGGGCGAGTCCGGTTGTGGCAAAAGCGTCAGCGCCATGTCGCTCATGCGCCTGATTCCGACGCCACCCGGCCGCATCGTCGAAGGTGAAGTGATCTTCGATGGCAAAGACCTGTTGAAGCTCAACGACGAGGGCATCAGGCGGGTTCGCGGTAACGACATCGCGATGATCTTTCAGGACCCGATGACCTCGCTCAACCCGGTGCTTACCGTCGGCCGTCAGATCGGCGAGGCACTTGAGCTTCACAAGGGCATGAGCCGTGACCAGGCGCGTAAGCGAACCGTCGAGCTCCTGGAGCTGGTCGGTATCCCTGCCGCGCGTGCCCGCGTGGACGACTATCCGCACCAGTTCTCGGGCGGCATGCGCCAGCGCGTGATGATCGCCATGGCGCTCTCCTGCGATCCGAAGCTGCTCATCGCCGACGAACCGACGACGGCTCTCGACGTAACGATTCAAGCCCAGATCCTGGACCTGATCGGCCAGCTTCGGAAAGACCTTGGCATGGCGGTGATCATGATCACTCACGATCTCGGCGTCGTTGCCGGCGTGGCTGACAAGATCAACGTCATGTATTCAGGCTACATCGTCGAGTCCGCTCCAGCCGAGGAGTTGTTCGCCAAGCCGCGCCATCCCTACACGCTCGGCCTGCTCCGTTCGATTCCGCGCATCGACGAGCCGCGCAAGGAAAAGCTGATCCCGATCGAGGGTCTCCCACCCGACCTGATCGACGCGCCGCAGGGCTGCCCGTTTGTGCCGCGCTGCACGTACAAGGTGGATCGTTGCGTCGAGGAGAACCCGTCGCTCGAACCGATTGAGACCGGCCACACCATCGCGTGCTGGGTCGAGGTGACCTCCGGAGGGACTGCCTGATGGCGACCGAACCACGGGCGGGCGGGACCGCCACTGCCGAAAATGGCGCTCCGGTACTGTTGAGCGTCCAGAACCTGAAGATGCACTTCCCCATCACCCAGGGAATCATCCTCCAGCGCCAAGTCGGGTCGGTCAAGGCCGTCGACGACGTATCGTTCGACATACACGAAGGCGAGACGCTGGGGCTGGTGGGTGAGTCTGGCTGCGGTAAATCCACAACCGGGCGTGCGATTCTCCAGTTGTATAAGCCGACCGCTGGTGCAGTTGAGTTTCGCGGTCGCGATCTCGTCAAGCTGAAAAGCGGCGAT
>Ga0170475_101525316_pt1 | contig 12096 bp, 9 predicted proteins | sample Soicark_Litter_5_FD_111474 | JGI IMG/M metagenome (GOLD analysis project Ga0170475, IMG submission 111474) | Avena fatua rhizosphere microbial communities from Hopland, California, USA. Combined Assembly of 48 SPs | reverse complement strand
GATGGGTGGACGGGCCGGAACAGGCGTCGAGATGGAACTGGACGATGTGCCACAACGCGAATCCGCGATGACTGCGTACGAGATCATGCTCAGCGAGTCGCAGGAGCGAATGCTGCTGGTCGCGCAGAAGGGCCGCGAGCAGGAAGTCTACCGTGTGTTCGAGAAGTGGGGACTCGATGCAGTTGAAGTCGGAAAAGTCACTTCGGACAACAAACTGCGTGTACTGGAACACGGGAAGATTGTCGCGGAGATTCCGAATCCGGCATTGACGGATGAGGCACCGGTTTATAAGCGTCCGCTGGCCCGGTGGGAGCCTTCGGTCGAACGGGAGATGCCGGAGAACGTACGCCGCGAGATGGCAGATTCAAAGTTTACGGAAGATCTGAAGGGGCTACTGGCGACTCCGAACATTTGCAGCAAGCGGTGGGTGTGGCAGCAGTATGACCACATGGTGCAGACCAACACGGTAGACAGCCCAGGGGCTGGTGACGCCGGAGTCATACGCATCAAGGGCACGCAGCGCGGCTTGGCGATGGCCCTCGACGGGAATGGGCGCTGGTGCTATCTCGATCCGAAGCTGGGCGCGATGCACGCCGTGGCTGAGTCGGCGAGGAAGGTCGCTTGTGCAGGCGCGACTCCCGTGGGCGCGACGAATTGCCTGAACTTTGGCAATCCCGAGAAGCCGCACATCATGTGGCAGTTCTCGCAAACGATCGACGGAATCACCAAAGCTTGCGAGGAACTGGAAATCCCGATTACGGGCGGCAATGTCAGCTTCTATAACGAGACGCTGGGTGAGGGCATTTATCCGACGCCTGTGCTGGGGGTCGTCGGCATTCTCGAAGACGTTCACAAGAGTGTGAAGATGCACTTCGCCGCCGCTGGACGCACCGTTGTGCTATTGCACTCTGGGGAAGCGGGCGATATCACGGATGCCGAGACGGAGTTCGGATCCTCAGAGTACGCGAAGGAAGTGTTGGGAACTTTCTGGGGATATCCGCCGCAACTTGATCTGGAGAAAGAAGCGGGGCTACAAAAAGCTGTGGTCGAGCTCATCCAGCATGGATTGGTAGATTCGGCTCACGACTGTTCCGAGGGTGGAATCGCGGTGGCATTGGCGGAGAAGGCGTTCCCCAAGGGGGTAGGTGCGCGGGTGAACCTTGCCTCTGGAGGGCTATTTGCAGAGTTTGTGCTGTTCGGGGAAGACGCCAGTCGCATTCTGGTGTCTTGCGACCCCGGCGATGTGGCGCGAATCAAACAAGTAGCGGAAAAGCACGGGGCGGCGGCCGACGCTATCGGAAAAACGATTCCTGACAAGTTGGAAATTTTGTTGGATGACAATGTAGTTGTGTCCAGTACAGTTGCGGAGTTGAGCCAGGCGTACGAAGGAGCTCTGGAGTCGGCGCTTCGGACGGATCCGGAGCTGGTTGCGGCGGATTAGAGAGCGTTTTACCAATGGGACAGGGCTACCGAGGATATAGGCGCTAATGCAGATTTCTGACAAATTTCATGACGAGTGCGGAGTGGTGGCGATCTTCGCGCATCCTGAGGCGGAGAAGCTGGCGTACCTGGGACTGCATGCGCTGCAGCATCGCGGACAAGAGTCAGCCGGCATTGTCACGTCTGATGGGCTGACCTCGCGCACACATAAGGCGATGGGATCCGTTGCCGACATCTTCACCGAGGAAGTGCTCTCGAAGATTCCTGGATCCATCGCTATAGGACACACTCGTTATTCGACGGCCGGGGACTCCGCGCTGTTGAACGCACAGCCGATTCTGGTGCAGTCGAACAAGGGTGCGATCGCGGTCGCGCATAACGGCAACCTGGTGAATGCCACTCCGATCCGCGCCAAGCTGGAGAGCCAGGGATCGATTTTCCAGACAAACAGCGACACTGAAGTGATCGTGCACCTGATTGCTTTGTCGAAGGAGCAGACGCTTCCTGAGGCAATGGCGGACGCGCTCCGGCGCGTGGAAGGCGCGTTTTCGCTGGTGATGATGAGTAATGACCGTATCTTTGCGGTGCGTGATCCGCGAGGATTCCGTCCGCTTGCCATGGGGCGAATTCCGGCATTAGAGGGCCACAAGCAGGACACGATTGTGTTCGCATCGGAAACCTGCGCCTTCGATCTGATCGGCGCTGATTACGTGCGCGATGTGAAGCCGGGCGAGTTGGTCATTGTCGGTCCGGAAGGCGTGAGTTCACGGTTTTATTCGACAGCGGCCCCGCAGTCCAGCTGCATCTTTGAACACGTGTACTTCTCGCGTCCCGACAGCCTGGTGTTCGGACGCCCGGTACAGACCAGCCGCGAAGAACTTGGCCGGCAGTTGGCTCGTGAAGCCGGCGTGGACGCTGATCTGGTCGTGCCTGTGCCGGACTCAGGAGTCACGGCTGCTGTGGGTTATGCGGCCGAGAGCGGAATTCCGTTCCGCTTTGCGCTGATTCGAAATCACTACGTAGGCCGTACATTTATCGAGCCGAGCCAGAGCGTGCGTGATTTTGGGGTGAAGCTGAAGCTGAATCCCGTGCGATCGTTGCTGGAAGGAAAACGTGTGGTGCTCATCGATGATTCGATCGTCCGCGGCACGACGAGCCGGAAGATCGTGCGCATGATCCGCAATGCTGGGGCGAAAGAAGTTCACATGCGAATTTCGTGCCCGCCAACGATTTCTCCCTGCTACTACGGCGTGGATACTCCGTCGAAGAAGCAGCTGATTGCGGCGAATAAATCGGTGGACGAGATTCGGGATTACATCGGGGCAGACTCGCTGGCTTATCTCTCGCTCGAGGGACTGAAGAAAGCATGCGGCGAGGGAGAGAAGCTCTCATACTGCTCGGCTTGCTATACGGGGAAGTATCCCACGGACATTGTCGATGTGGAGGAGATTCTGCCGGCGGCTGCCAGGCGGTAGGCTGTGGGTGCGGGCAAGAGTACAGCAGATTCCTTCTTCGTCACTACGCTCGCGCGTCGGAATGACAAAATAAGGGGCAGCCTTTCGGCTGCCCCTTAGCTCTTCGCTGTTCTGCGTTGTCTTATGTTCCTTTTACTTCATTGAGTGGGCATCCACGTCGGGATTTCCGCGATTCATTTGATTCTGGAAGGCTCCCACGAATCCCGAGTTGTAGTTCAGGAAGTCGCTGGTGAGCTGATCGTAGTCGCCCATGTAGATGCGATTGATGAACAGATCGATCCCGTGCGTTGGAGCAAAGCCGGGCATTCCGATGTCGCTGTCGGAGAAAGACGCTCCACCGTTATTGGATTCGCCGCAGTGACGCCGGATCGCAAAGTTCTCGTTATCGGCACGGCGATCGTACCAGCACACTCCGACATTCCCCGACCTATCAACCGCAACACCCGATTGATAGTGGTCGTGTCCGCTGCCGTGCGCAGGCTGGGAATCGCTGTTCACCTTCTTTCGGCCTCCCCAGGTTTTGCCGCCATCGAAGGACGCGCGGAAGAAGACGTCATCATAGGCGTAGAAGCCCTGGAGGGCCAAGGGATCTGTGACTTCCTTATCGCGTCCGTCAGCCCAGGTGATGTAGATCGCACCCTCGCTTGCCGTTCCCGAGTGATCGACCGCCATGGACATGTCGAGGAAGTCGCGGAATTCTCCTTGCAGAAAGTAAGAGTCGCCGCCCGGCTGGACGGCACGCTCTACGGTGACAGGCGCGGAAAGGTGTCCTGTGCCACGGATTGCGCTTGCGATCTGGATGGTGCGCCTACTAAACGGGAAGTCGCTCCCCAAGTTGAGCCAGGAAATGTAGAAGGTTCCTCTAGAGTCGAGGGCGATTTGTGAACCCTGCACGCCGGCTGCACCGCATGCGTTGTAGGCCACAAAGGGCTTGGACCAGGTCTTGCCACCATCCAGCGACTGGACAAATTCAATCGCTGTTCTGTTAGGGAAATTCGTGCCGCAGGCATTGGTTTTTGAAAAATCGAAGTCGGTGTAGGAAACCAGGATGCGCTTGTGGTTGGAAGGGTCGATTGCCGACCAGGGCTTGTCGATGAAGTGATCGAAAGCATTCTTGGAAACCGCGGCTATCGGGTCTCCCCAGGTCTTGCCGCCATCGTTGGAGATGTTGACCGACACAGCCGCCCATGGATTGCCACTGGCATCAGAGTAGTCAAAGATCTGGCTGTAGTAGAACGTGTTGGGATCAGAGCAATTCAGGCCAGGATCGCCTCCAAGGAAGTTGCCGTCGTTCGGTCCGGGGTTCATCGGTCCGATGTCGGTAAAGCTCAGGCCGCCATCGGTCGAGTACGAGGCTCCACTGAAAGCCTGGCCGCCAGTGCCGGTATAGAAGAAAGGAGTTTCGAACACGCTGCCTGAGTCGTTGTACCCGACGACGACGGTGTTGCCGCAGCGCGCAGTCGAGGTTTCACTCTGGGTGAACCCGCCGAATGCGGAGTAGGCAACGTCTGTGGAGGGATCCGAAACTGGCACAATGGAGGCTCCCGGAGTTCCAGCCGCGAAGCGGGCCGCTCTTGCCTGACGCCCATGAGCAATGAAGGTCGGGTCCGTGAGGCGCATTCCGTACGTGGCCCAAACGTCGGCCAGATGTCCGATGTTGGCATAGCCGTCGAGCATCTGCTGATGCGAGGGCGGGAGTTTGTTGATGCCAGCTTTGATCTGTTGCAGAAGCTTGTTGGTTGCGTTTACCTGCTCCACGGACAACTGGGCAGTGGCAAGCGGCGCGGCCAGCAGAGCGCTGGCGACGGCACCCGCTAAGTAGCGCGAAAACCTGGATAGATTCATCTGCGTCGTCTCCTTGGAACAGCAATGACTAGGAAGTTGGTCTGGGTGAGCGGATTGGCGAGAGAACGGGCACGGACCGGATACTAGTTGGGCTAGTAGTAAGACACCGCTCACCACTCTACGTCAAGGCAAAACGGAGAATTGTGCCTGCACTGGAAAGTGCGCAAGAACCTGCATGATGAAAGTTCTTGCGCACTGTTAATTGTTCAGGGCTGCGCAGTCGCGCCTAGCTCGGCCTTTTAGCTCTTACTACACGTGGTATGGATTGGAGGTCCCGGACAACACGCACATCCCGCCACGCGTGAAGCACGTCGCAGACCGCGTCCACGATGGTTCCGCTGATCTCAAGGATGAGCCATCCTCCCGGACCAAGCAGTTTTGAGGCTTGCGGAACGAGGCGAGCGATGATTTCTAGTCCGGTAGGACCGGCAAACACGGCTGATCGCGGTTCGAATTGGCGGACTTCGAGTTGGACCTGATCTTCCTCGGATTCTCCAACGTAGGGAGGATTGGAAACGATGAAGTTGAACGGAGGACTCAGCCCGGCGAGTAAGTCGGCCTGATGGAAGTGGATTCGCGCGTCTAGTTGATGTCGGGCAGCATTGGCGCGCGCGATTTCGAGAGCGGCAGAGGAGATATCGGTCGCATGGATTTCAGCTTGGGGCAACTCCTTGGCAAGCGCGAAACTGATGCAGCCGGATCCGGTTCCCACATCGGCAATTCGGAGCTCTGGCGAGGGTTCAGCTCCAAGGTCAGACTTTGCCAGTCCGAGAACTGTTTCGATGACGTGCTCCGTCTCGGGTCTTGGAATCAGCACCGCAGGAGAAACGATGAGGTCCATGCCCCAGAATTCCTGGTGTCCGGTAATGTATTGCGCGGGAACCCCTCGGGCGCGCTCGGCGAGCGCCGCGCCGTAGCGACCATGCTCATCTTCAGTGAGTTGGCGTTCGGGATGTGCAAACAGATAAGCACGATCGCAACCGAGCACGAACCTCAGCAGCAGCTCCGCATTCATCTGTGGTGAGGGAACTTGTTTGCGGCTGAGGTCAGCTACAGCAGAGGCCAGAGCTTGCTTGAGTTGCACACGGCTATTTCACCACAAGCACGGCAGCGTTAACGCAATTCGGGATTCAAGCGAAGGATTTCGGCATTTAGAACGGTGGCGAAGGCAACCCATGCCGCATAAGGAATGAAGGCGTAGGCGGCGCCACGGTCCACTCTATGGGCGGCCTTGATATAAGAGAGGATCGCGCTTTCAAGGGCGAGCACATCGGCGAGCGCAAGCCTGGGCCTGCGGATTCCGAAGAAAAGTCTCGACCATTCAGCGTTGGAGGCGAGCTGCGAGATCCAGAGCTTCAGAGCCGCATTGCGGTCGCGCGAAGGAGCGGCGCTCCAGACACGCCATCCGGACCAGGCGATCAGTGCGTACAGACTTGTCCACACGACCGGAAATGCCTTGTCGGGCGGGGTGAAACTTGGCTTGTTGAGGTTGCGATACCAGGGATCGCGATTACCTCGGCTGTAACGCGAACCGTACCATGCGGCTCCAGCAGTCGCGAGACCGAAACCTGCAAGTGCGAGCAGCGAGCTCTTTCGTGCGTTTGACATAAGGCCTTAGGTGATAAAAGCCTCTACTCTGGTTGCTTATTGGGCTGATCGCCTCTGCCATTCGTAGCCAAGATAGATCATCTGTCCGATGTGATGCTGCATGTGCGCGGCACACTGGACGATCATGTCCAGACGATTGCTGCACTCTGTATTCACGGCGGAATAGGCTGTGGACCAGTCCTCGCCAGACTGGCTGCGGATGGTTCCGATAACCATGCCGACCGCTTCATCGAGGCGATTCAGCGCGACTTCTTTCGAGGGAGGATTGGGATCATTGAATTCTCGGGGACGGTTGCGGACGTATCCGGTATTTGCGATCTGTGCGCCGATGTAGTAGTTGAGATTGCCCGTGAGATGAAGAACGAGGTGCCCGAAGCTGTTACCGTACGCGAACGGCTTGCTCCAGAACTGAGTTTCTTCGAGAGGGCTGGCGAGTTCGCGAATGCGGGCGAAGTTTGTGGCATACCTCTCGGACAGAACTGAGATGAGGGTTGTATTGAGTTTGGGCATGCTTTCTGTGTTGTGCCGAACGTCCGTTCACAAAACCAACGCGGACGAAAGCGCCCGCGCCACACCATCAAACGACGCTGGCAGCTTCCTGCTTCAACTTCTCGGCTTGATAGTGCGTGATGAGGGCCTCGATGAGGGGCTGAATTTTCCCGTCCATCACCGCGTCGAGCTGATGGATGGTGAAGCCGATGCGGTGATCCGTAAGGCGGTTCTGCGGGAAGTTGTACGTGCGAATCTTCTCGCTGCGGTCCCCTGATCCCACCATAGCTTTGCGTTCCTTGGCCAGAGCCTGCTGCTGCTTTTCCATTTCAATTTCGTAGAGGCGGGAGCGCAGCACGCGCATGCCTTTTTCACGGTTCTTGATCTGCGACTTCTCGTCCTGACAACTGACGACCGTGTTGGTGGGGATGTGGGTGATGCGGACGGCAGAGTAGGTCGTATTGACAGACTGGCCACCGGGCCCGGAGGAACAGAAGGTATCAATGCGAAGGTCCTTGGCTTCGATCTTCACATCGACATCTTCGGCTTCAGGAAGAACAGCGACGGTGACAGCTGAAGTGTGTACGCGTCCCTGCTGCTCGGTGGCCGGGACACGCTGCACACGATGCACGCCGCTCTCGTACTTGAGCTGCGAGAACACACGATTGCCTTCGATAATCGCGATAACTTCTTTCAGTCCGCCGGCGGAGGACTCCGAGGACGAGAGCACTTCTACTTTCCAGCGCTGCATTTCGGCGTAGCGGGTGTACATGCGGAAGATCTCGGCGGCGAAGAGGGTGGCTTCGTCGCCTCCGGTACCGGCCCGTATTTCGAGGATGACGTTCTTCTCGTCATTCGGATCCTTGGGAAGGAGCAGGACTTTGAGTTCCTCTTCCACGCCGATCACGCGGGATTGGAGCCTATCGAGTTCTTCCTGCGCATACGCCCGCATGTCTGGATCTTTTTCGTCGGCCAACATCGCCTTGCTGTCGAGGATTCCCTTAGTCAGATCCTTGTACTCACGATATTTTTCGACAATAGACGCGATCTCGGCATGCGCCTTGGCAGTCTTCTGGTATCTCGCCGAGTCGTTCACGATATCCGGCGAGGCAAGAGCGTTGGTGAGCTCTTCGTAACGGGCTTCGATTTGGTCTAAACGTTCGAACATTAGAATTATCAGTTATCAGTTCTCAGTCACGACTTCTCAGTCCAACCAGACCAACCGAATTCTTCGCCCTGCGCGAGCGACATCATTCTATTCGGATTTGCTGGAAACTGAGAACTTGGAACTGAGAACGTGTTGTCGGGGTGGCCCCCTAAGCAATCACCAGTTCGCCGCCGCGTTCCTTCTCGAGCGACATTGCCTGCTCAAGGGCGACGATCGCGCACTGGGCTTCGTCGTCGGAGGGAGCCTTGGTTGTAATGCGCTGCAGCCACAGCCCCGGAGCGGTCATAAGGGCAAAAAGCGATCCGCGATGCTTGGCGGCGAAGCGGATGATCTCGTACGAGACCCCTGCGATGACCGGCAACAGAACAATTCGGGAGGCGAAGCGCGCCCAAAAAGTCGTATACGGGATCAGCATGTAGAAGCCGATCGAGATCAGCATCACAGTCATGAGAAAGCTAGTGCCACAGCGTGGATGGAAGGTCGAATACTTCTGAACCGATACCGTCGTCAGCGGATCGCCATTCTCAAACGCAAAAACCGTCTTGTGCTCTGCACCGTGATACTCGTAAACGCGGCGAATATCCTTCCAGAGCGATACACCCCAGATAAACAGTAAGAACAGTGCAAGGCGGATTGCGCCGTCAACCAGATTGAAAACGATTCGGCCGCCGAGGGCCGGATCGAGCTTCTTCAGTTCCGTAGCGGCGAGCAAGGGAAGGTACTTATACATGAAGATGAAAAAAGCCAGGGAGATGATGATGTTCACGGCTGCCAGCCAACCACTCAGGGTTGCGGCTTTTTCACGGGACTTTGAGTTCGCAGCTTCCGCCGCGGGTTGCGCTGGCGGCAGAGGCGAAGTAGCTGTCTCCGCCCCTTTGACGGCAGTTTCGCTCTGCATGATGTCTTCGATCGCTACATTTGCGGAAAAACGCAGCGCACGATAGCCAAGAGTCATCGCATATCCGAGCGTCATGACGCCGCGGATAATCGGCCATGCCATCCATTTGTGCTTTTCCGACGGACGTTCGAGGGGTTCACTCAGGGTGACGACTTCGCCGGAGGGTTTTCGGCAGGCGATTGCCCAGGCATGCGGAGAGCGCATCATAACGCCTTCGAGCACGGCTTGGCCGCCGACCAGGGTTTCTTCTCCGCTCTCAAGCGCGGGCAAAAGCTGGACGGCAGCGAGGAATCGAAGGTAGTTTCGAAATAGACGCACGACTATTAGATGCTCCTGAGCAGGGCAAGACGCAGACTCTAGGTTACCACAGGCTCGTAGGGGGATCTCACCCAGATGCGGTAACCGTAAGCGAACTCAAGACTTACATGCTGCAATTCGCCAAGACATGCGACGCCATCGCGGGCACGACGAAGAAACTGGTGAAGACCGCAATGGTTGCAGACTATCTGAAGGCGCGGACGCTGCAGGAGGCTGCAATCTCGGCAGTGTTTTTTTCAGGACGGCCCTTTCCCGTGTGGGAAGAGAGCACTCTTCAAATCGGCGGACGTTGGCTGTGGCGGATCGTGGCTGAACTCGCAGGCAAACAAGATGGAGAACTCACAGCCGCCTACCGGAAGCATGGGGACCTCGGGGCGGTAGCGGAGGCCATGCTTCCGCAAAGGCCGGCTTCAGATCTCAGTGTTGTGGACGTGGAGCGCACCTTCCGGCAGATAGCGGCGACGCGCGGCCAGGCGGAGAAGGCTGGCACGGTTCGGGATCTACTCTCGCATGCCAGCCCCGTCGAGGCGAAGTACATCGTCAAGATCATGACTGGCGATCTGCGGATCGGGCTGAAAGAAAGTCTCGTGGAAGAGGCGGTCGCAAAAGCGTATGGCGCGACTCTCGCAGAAGTCCAGCGCGCAAACATGCTGCTCGGCGATATCGGAGGCGCATTGCGACTTGCCGCACAAGGAAAACTCAGCGAAGCCCGGATGCGGTTGTTTCATCCGCTGGGATTCATGTTGGCAAGTCCGATCGAATCACCGGAAGAGGGCCTCAGCTACTTCGAAGAAGCAGCGGTCGAGGACAAATATGACGGAATCCGGGCGCAGGCCCATGTCTCCGGCGATGAGGTGAAGATCTTCTCGCGGACACGGGATGAAATCACCGAATCATTTCCGGAATTGCCACCGGCACTGGCCGGTCTCCCGCACGATGTGATCCTCGATGGCGAAATCGTGGCCTGGGAGTATCCCGCAAAGGCGGTAGACGCCAAAAATATCGTAGATGAGGTCTCTTTGGAGGAAGGGGAAACGAAGGCAAGAACGCTGGGCAGCGCACGTCCTTTCACCGCGCTACAACAGCGGCTGGGTAGAAAGAAAGTCAGCGACAAAATGCTGCGGGAGAATCCCGTTGCGTACCTCGTCTTCGATGTTTTGTACGCGAAGGGCGATCTACTGCTAGAACTTCCGCTGCGTGAGCGGGCCCGCGTTCTGGATTCTTTGCTTACGGCTCCGCGTAGAAGGTCAGAGCGCACAGGCCGCTCGCATCAGGAATCACTGGCGTTTCACGCCGAGGCAGAGGAGGAGCGCGTCGAAGCCAGCATCATTCGCGCGCCTGTATTTCGGGCCACTTCTCCCGAGGAACTCGAACAACTCTTCGTCGCGGCACGCGCCCGGGGCAACGAGGGATTGATGATTAAAGACTTGAAATCCGCTTACACGCCCGGAAAACGGGGCAAGTCATGGCTGAAGATGAAGCGTGAATTGCCGACGCTGGATGTGGTCGTCACTGCCGTGGAATATGGACACGGAAAGCGCATTGGCGTGCTCAGCGATTACACGTTCGCGGTCTGGAACGGCGACAAACTCGTCAACATCGGCAAAGCTTACTCTGGGTTAACGGATGCTGAGATCGCACAAATGACCAAGTGGTTTCTTGACCATACCGTCAACGACGAAGGTATGCGGCTCGTGGTGGAGCCTAAGGTCGTGCTTGAGGTCGCGTTCAATAACATGATGCGGTCCGATCGGCACGAGAGCGGCTATGCGCTGCGGTTCCCCAGAATCGTGCGCTTGCGTCCGGACAAATCTGCAGAAGACGCGGACAGACTCGAGAGGGCGAAGGAAATTTATGAGCATCAGCAGAGTAGCTATTGAGTGTGATGATGCTCGTGCGGCGCTTCGCTGACGGGAATCACGCAGCCATGCGCCGTTTCGCATACCGCGTGCTCAAATTGAATGGTCGTATGGTCAATCCGGAAATCATGCAGCAACTTATGTTTAACATCTCGCAGAATGCGTTCACTGACGGACGGCGGAATGTCGGCGATTGAGATGTGACAGGAGAGAGCATGGGTTTCAGAGCCGATGCTCCAGACGTGCAAGTCGTGGACATCATTCACGCCTTCAACGGCACGAATGGTCGATTCGATCTTCTCCAGCTTCATGCCGCGAGGCGTGCCTTCGAGCAGTATGTTCAGGGTCTCCCGCACAATGCCGAATCCGGACCAGAGAATCAGCACGCCGATCCCAACCGACAACACGGAGTCGATCCAGTAATTACCGGTCGTAAAAATCAGCCAGCCTCCCACGATGACCGCTGCCGTCGAAAGCGTGTCGCCTACTTCGTGCAGGAGCGCGCTGCGGATATTCACATCACGGCCTGAACGGTATAGCAGAATTGCGATGACTCCGTTCATGATCACGCCGGCTCCCGCGACCCACATCATTAGGCCGGCATGCACCTGCTCGGGATGCTGAAGACGCTTGAACGCTTCATAAAAGATGAAGAAGGAGACCACTACCAGTGAACTGGAGTTGACCAGCGCGGCCAGCACGCCGGCGCGGTGATATCCGAAAGTCTTGGTCGAACTCGCGGGGCGTGATTGAAAGTAAACCGCAACCAGCGAGAGCAGCAGAGCGAGGAAGTCGGAGAGGTTGTGTCCAGCCTCGGAGAGCAGGGCCAAAGAATGCGCCCGGATGCCCGTGACGACCAGAAGCAGGATGTAACCCAAAGTGGCGGCGAGTGAGATCTTCAGAACCCGCGTGGGGCTGCCCGCTCCGTGAACGTGGACGTGCATCTTTCAAGTCTACGGACGAGCGCGGCAGGCATCAAGCGCCCACCGATTCCTT
>Ga0170475_127188271_pt1 | contig 12101 bp, 11 predicted proteins | sample Soicark_Litter_5_FD_111474 | JGI IMG/M metagenome (GOLD analysis project Ga0170475, IMG submission 111474) | Avena fatua rhizosphere microbial communities from Hopland, California, USA. Combined Assembly of 48 SPs | reverse complement strand
GAGGATACGATGGCCATCCTCGACAACCTGGACCTACTCATTACTGTTGATACTTCGGTCGCGCATCTCACCGGAGCAATGGGGCGTCCTGTGTGGATCATGCTGCCGCGCGCGCCTGACTGGCGATGGCTGCTCGATCGTTGCGACACGCCGTGGTATCCAACCGCAAGACTGTTCCGCCAAACGAATGTGCGTTGTTGGGATGATGTGATGCAGACGATTGCGGAGCAGCTTGATATGTCACGACCTCAAGACGCCATCGGCACCAGGTGTGACAGGAAGAACTCGGCACAGGCACGCCGCGAATAGCCGAGATGGGTGTCCGAGATGAAGACGCTGCGATAGAGTGGAACCTGGGTTCACGGTCGTGCTGTTCGACCGCGCCGGCATCGGAGCCCCGCTGCTCTACGGTGCCGCATTGCCGCCGGGTCTGCTGGGTCGTGCACCAGGCATCCGGTGTGTCCGGGCACGGAAGGTCAATTTGGTCGGTAACGACGTCTTGCCGGCGCAAGCTGATGGCGATCCGGTGGGCTGGACACCTATCAGCATCACCGATGCACCAGCCGCAATCCCGGTCGTGGTGGATAGTGGCTAACCGCCGGGACTTGCCTCCAGCGCCTGATCCAGATCCGCAATCAGGTCCTCTGCCGTCTCCAGCCCGATCGACAGCCTGATCACGTCTGGGCCCGCGCCCGAGGCGAGCCGCTGCTCGTCCGTAAGCTGCCGGTGCGTCGTCGATGCCGGGTGCAGGATCAGGCTGCGCGTATCGCCGATATTGGCCAGATGCGAGAACAGTTGGACATTCTCCACCAGCCTCACCCCGGCATCGTAGCCGCCGCGCACACCGAACGTGAACACCGCTCCCGCACCCTTTGGCAGGTATTTGCGTGCCAGCGCACCATACGGACTCGATTCCAGTCCGGCATAGGTGACCCACGCGACACGCGGATGCCGCTCCAGAAACTCCGCCACCTTCTGCGCATTGGCACAGTGTCGTTCCATACGCACGTGCAGCGTTTCTATCCCGGTGATAGTCAGGAATGCATTCATCGGCGCAAGCGTCGGCCCATAGTCGCGCAGCGCCACCGCACGCGCCTTGGTGGTGAATGCGAAGTCGCCGAAATTCTCGTAAAAGCGCAGTCCGTGATATGCCGGTTCCGGTTCGGTCAGTGCCGGGAATTTCCCCCCTTGCGACCAGTCGAACTTACCGCTCTCGACCACTACGCCGCCCAGCGAATTGCCGTGGCCATCGAGGAACTTGGTGGTGGAATGCACCACCAGGTCGGCGCCCCACTCGATCGGGCGACACAGGTACGGCGTCGCCAGGGTGTTATCGACGATCAGCGGAATGCCGGCCTCGTGCGCAACCTTCGCCACCGCTTCCAGATCCACGATGATCCCGCCCGGATTAGCGAGACTCTCGAGAAAGATCGCCTTACAGCGCGGTGTCAGTGCGCGACGAAAATTCTCCGGATCGTGCGGATCGACGAAGTGGCAGGTCCAGCCGAGCTTCTTGAACGACAGGCCGAACTGCGTCAGCGATCCACCGTACAGGTTGCGTGATGCGATGAATTCGTCGCCTGGCTCCATCATGGTGGCGAAGGTGATGAACTGCGCTGCGTGACCGGACGCCGCTGCACAGGCGGCTCGCCCGCCTTCCAGGCTGGCGATGCGCTCTTCCAAGACCGCCACGGTCGGATTGGTCAGCCGCGAATAAATGTAGCCGAAATTGTGCAGATTGAAGAGCGAGGCAGCGTGATCGACATCGTCGAACACGTAAGCCGTGGTCTGAAAGATTGGCGTCGTGCGTGCGCCGGTCGTCGGATCCGGCGCGGCACCCGCGTGCACAGCGCGCGTCTCGAAACCGTAGTTCACATTGGCCGAGGGCAAAGCGCGCGGCTTGGATTTGCGCTCGGTTGGAGCCTGCGGTGCGCGGTTGCGAATGATCCCAGAGTTGACGCCACTCCACGACAATTCGCCGCCAAGCCGACCAAATTCGATCTTCGGGCAGCGGTTCATGACCACTTCGATGCCCGCGGATTCGGCGCGCGCGGCAGCCTCATCGTTGCGCACGCCGAGTTGCATCCACACCACCTTTGCGCCAATCGCAATCACGTCCTCCACGATCGGCTCCACCTGGTCCGAGGCGCGGAAGATATCCACCATGTCGATCTTGTCGGGGATGTCGCGCAGGCTGGCGTAGATCTTTTCACCCAGCTGTTCCTGGCCAGCGGTCCCAGGGTTTACCGGAATGACTCGATAGCCTTTGCCCTGCAGGTACTTCATCACGAAATAGCTGGGGCGGTTCCAGTTGGATGACGCGCCGACCATCGCGATGGTGCGGACCGTCGACAGGATGCGGCGGATCTTCGCATCGGAATAGGGAATAGGATTAATTGCGGTCATCGAAGGTTTCCTTCGTCGGAACGGACGTGCGGAGTGACCAACTATATTCTATTGAAGCCAGGTATGCGGAAAGCCGCTCTGCTTCCGGATGACCCGCTGGATTCAGTCCGGCAGAAAATCGACCGATAAGATCTGATCCAGCGACCACGGACAGACGTCATCGGGCAGGTTGAGCAGACCGGCCTCTCGCTCCGCCGCTTCGCGCCCATTGACAAAGGCCGACGGCAGCACGCGCTCGGCGAACGGCCGCAGGGACGGGCTGTCCTCGAAGAGACCCTGAAGATCGCGACGGTGCACAAAGATCGTGGCTTCCCAGCTCCGCGACTGGCGCTCTGGCTGATATTTCCACTTCAGCAGGTGCTGACATATGCGCATGAGGCGCGAACGGACTTCCCGCTTCTCGCTCGCCCCCACGCTCTCGATCTCCTCGGCAAGGTTCAGCCAGTCCAAGCCCTCGTCATTGGATAGTTCGCCAGCAGCACGGCGCCGCAACAGCTCGGTCTGCTGCTCTGTCCATTGCAGGAAGTCACTGTCGTACAGGGTGCTCACTCTGCCATCCTGTGGATCGACGGCCGGTGCTTCCGAAGCATCGCACCGCGGCGACGAGATTGCGTTCACCGCGCCTGCTGGATCGCCGACAGGATCCACCGGCCGCCTGGGGAGCGGACAAAGGTCCACAGCTCGGTTGCGGTCACGTGCTCGCTCGGATTGCCATCGACGATCCGACCGCTGGCATCCACCGTCACGTCAACCATCGAGAACCGCATCGCCACCGAGGCATACTCGCGGCCGCCTTCGCTCCACGCCTGCGCCAGGTCGCCTTGCAGCAGGCGCACGTTCGTAACCTCGTTGCGCACGCCGCGGCTGGCCTGCTCGGCAAGCTGCTCCGAGAAATAGCCAAGCATCTCCGGCGTCACCAATGCGCGCAGCGCGTTCAGGTCCTGCCGGCTCCAGCCATCTTGGACCCCCTGCAGCAGTTGCTCGAAAGCCTGGTAGTCCTGCGGAGCGATCTGCAACGGCGGCGGTCCACCCGGTCGCGCTAAGCCTCCACCACCCATCGGCCGCGCTTCATTGTTGCTGCGTGCGAAGATGTTGGGGCCGCCGGCCAATGCTGGCGAAGAGCGGCGGTACAGGGCGATCAGGAACCGCACCAGCAGCACGACCAGAAGGATCTGCAGCAGGAAGCCCAGGAAGCCGCCGAAGCCCATCATGCCGCCGAAGAAGCCGTGGCCGAGCAGCAGCCCGCCAATCCCCGCGCCGATAAGGCCGCCCATCAGCCCCGACATGAAGCCGGAGCGCGGCGCATAGCCAGGCGCACCATAGCCGCCACTGGGGGACGGGTTGTTCGGTGTTGCGCTGCGCTGCATCGGCGCCGCCGCGTTCGGTGCCGTCCTCGTCGACGGAGGAGACGACCATGTCATGCTGCCACGGCTGCCGTACGAACTGCCGCCGCCGGCGCGAGCATCCGCAAGGCCCGGCGCCAGCGCGAGGGCCAAGGCGGATACCGCCGCCAATCCCAAGGACGTCCGTCGCATTGTTTTTCTCTGTTTTGTGATCATGGGCAGAATATGGTGGTGGTGCGCCTCAGGCGCCAGCCATCGTCATCCCTTCGACCCGGATGGTCGGCGCATCCATGCCACGCCGAAACCGTAGGTCGTTGGCCGGGGTCAGGTGCCCGAACATCTCCACCAGGTTACCAGCGATGGTGATCTCCGCCACCGGCTCGGCGATTGCCCCATCCCGGATCATGAAGCCGGATGCGCCACGGCTATAATCGCCGGTCACCCCGTTCACGCCCATGCCGATCATCTCGGTGATGTACAGCCCCAGCTTGATGTCCGCCATCAGTTCCGCCGGCGTCATCTCTCCGGGCGCAAGGTATAGGTTGGTCGGCCCCGGCGCGGGTGGCCCGCCGGTACCGCGCGTTGCATGGCCGGTGGACTGCATGCCGAGCTGCCGCGCCGACCGGCTGTCCAGCAGCCAGGTGGTCAGCACACCTGCTGCGACGATGTCGCGCGCGGCGGTGGGAGTTCCCTCGCCGTCGAAGATGCGCGAGCGCAGCCCGCGCACCCGACGTGGATCGTCATGGATTTCGATCATATCGCGGAAAAGGCGCGTTCCCAGGCGGTCTTTCAGGAACGTCGTCCCGCGCGCCACCGACGCCCCGCTGATCGCCCCGACCAGATGACCGAGCAGGCTACCTGCGACACGCGGATCGTAAACCACCGGCAGCTTTGCTGTCTTCGGCCGGGTGGGGTTCAGCCGTACCACCGCCCGTTCGCCGGCGCTGCGGCCGATCGACGCGGGGTCATCGAGGTCCGCCAAGTGTATCGTAGAGTGGTAATCGTAGTCCCGCTGCATCGCCGTGCCGCTGCCAGCAAGGGCGGTGCTGGACACCGAGTGACCGGTGCGCGCATGACGGCCAGTGAAACCAGCCGACGTGACCAGAAACGCCTCGGTGCGCGAGAAACCAGCCTCCGCGCCCTCCGAGTTGGTGATCCCAGGCACCGCCAATGCAGCCTCTTCGGCGATGGCCGCGCGGTTCAGCAGGTCGTCGGTGGAAGGCTCCGTCGGGTCTTCCAAGTCTAACGCCGCCCGCTCCGGCGCCGCGGCGGTTTCAGCGAGACCGGCATATGGATCTTCCGGCACCACTTTCGCCATCGCGACCGCCCGTTCGGCGAGCTCGGTGAAGCTGGCGGGGTCGATGGCGCTGGAAGATACGATCGCTGCCCGCTGCCCAAGGAATACACGCAGCCCGAGATCGCGGCCTTCCGATCGCTCGGTGTGCTCCGTTTTGCCCAACCGTTGCTGGACACCGATCGCCGTTCCGGAGATCAACACCGCATCCGCCGCGTCCGCGCCCGCGGCGCGCGCGCGACCAATCAGATCAGCGAGGAGGTCAAGCGGCTCCGGCATTGCGAGCTCCTTGCAATCACTCTCTTCATATAGCGCTGACCAGCGGCGAATAATGCGTGTACGACAGGATGCGGGTCACCGTCCCTCGAATTCGGCGGGATATTGTCGGGCGATGGAGCATCGAAATCATCCGGAACGTGCAACGTGCCGGCCAAGGCCCCCAATTCCCGCGGCTCCCGCTTCAGCGCAAATGGCACCAGGCGAGCCACCGGTGTTCCTGCCCTGGCGATAATGACCTCCTCGCCAGCCTCAAGCCGCAAGCCTCTCTGCAATCTCCCCAAGCCCGGGCACTCGCTCCGCTGGCCCCATCGTCGCCAGCGTCGGTGCGCCGCGAAACAGCCGTGCGGCGGCGCGGGAGACGTCAGCGGTGGTTACCGCGTTGAGCTTCGCCACCGTCTCCGCGGTCGGCACCACCCGATCGAACACCTGCAACTGTCGGGCGAGCTGCTCGCAGCGGCTACCGGTGCTCTCCAGCGACATCAGCAGGCTTGCCTTCACCTGCGCACGAGCCCGCGCCAGTTCCGCCTCGGTGACCTCGTGTTGCACCTTGCGCAGCTCCTCGAGCGTGATGGGCATCAGCTCCTCGGCCTCGCTCTCGCCGGTGCCGGCGTAGATCCCAAACAACCCGCCGTCGAGGAAAGGCGAGCTGAACGAGTAGATCGAGTAAACCAGCCCCCGCTTTTCTCGCACCTCCTGGAACAGCCGGGACGACATACCGCCGCCCAGCAGCGTCGAGAGCAGCAGCGCCGGATAGTAGTCGCGGTCACCGTAGCCGACCGACGGGAACCCCAGAACGATGTGGACCTGGTCCAGATCGCGTGCTTCGCGGAATTCGCCGCCGCCATAGCGGGCCGGCGTCATTCCCGGGACCGGGTCGAGCGAAAGATCGGCGAAATGCTGGTTGACCAGAACCAGGATCTGCTCGTGCCGCAGCGCGCCGGCGGCGGCGACAACGACATTGGGCGCCGCGTAATGCCGTCGCATGTAGCCGGTCAACATGGTCCGCGGCATCGACCGGATGCCTTGTTCGAAGCCCAGCACCGGCCGGCCCAGCGGCTGGCCGGGATAGGCCTGCTCCTGGAAGTGGTCGAAGATGATGTCGTCTGGCGTGTCGTTCGCCTGCCCGATCTCCTGCAGGATCACGCCGCGCTCCCGCTCCAGCTCCTCCGGCTCGAAGGTGGAATGGGTCAGGATATCGCCGATGATATCGGCGGCAAGCGCGGTGTCCTCCTTCAGGACCTTGACGTAATAGGCGGTTTGCTCGCGGGCGGTATAGGCGTTGATGTGGCCGCCCACCGCCTCGATCTCCTCGGCGATCTGTGCCGCCGACCGCCGCTCGGTCCCCTTGAACGCCATATGCTCCAGGAAATGGGATACGCCGTTCTCGGTCTCCTCCTCATGCCGCGAGCCGGTCGCGACATAGGCCCCGAGCGACACCGTCTCGACGCGCTCCATGCGTTCCGTGACAACGGTCAGGCCAGAGGGCAGGCGGGTCAGCTGGATAGCTTCGTTCACGGGGCAGGTTCCTGGTTATAACGCTCTTCACTAGGTTGGCGAGGCGGCCAGTTTCAATGGCCGATCGACCCAGACCATCCCCATGGCCCGCCGCGGCTCAGCCCAGCCGTACGAACTTATCTACGCTCCGGTCAACAGTCAGGCCAGCGTAGACATTGCCGCGCGAATCAACCCCGACGCCGTGCACGTGGCGGCTTTCCATGCGGGCCAGCACATCCCCCTTCGCATCGCGCACGCAGACATACGCGGGCTTGTCGCCGTCTTCCTGCTCGGCAATGTAGAAATTGCCATCCTTGCCGCGGGTGATGTCGTTCGGGCCTCCCATGCCGGTCCACACGCCGACAAACCGGCCGTCAGGCGTGAAGATCTGGACGCGCTTGTTCGATCGGTCGGCCACGTAGCTTGCCATCATGATCAAAGGCGATGCTGTGCGGCAGATGGAACTCGCCCTGCGCCTTGCCCGGCGTCCCCCATGACTCGACCAGCTGCCCGTTTGGCGTGAACCGGTGCACCCGCGCATTGCGGTAACCGTCGGTCACGTAGATGGCGCCGTTGGGATGGGCGATCATCTCGGTTGGATGGTTGAACGGCCCAGCCGCTCGTTCCGACAGCCACGGCGACCCAGTGCAGCCGGTGTCGGAATGCACGCCGCGCTGACCCAGCTCCAGCAGCGGCTTGCCATCGAGTGTGAACGATTTCGCGACCGAGTCGGAACGGTCGGTCGTGTACACAACGTCATCGATGATCTTCAGGCCGTGCGGATCCGTGACCTCGCCGGAACCCCAGGCGCCCAGGAACTTACCCTCGGGGTCGAACACCACCACCGGGGGGTTCTTGCGCTGGAAGACATAGATGCGGTCCTGCGAGTCCGTTGCCACCCGGCTGACGACGCCGAGTGATTCGCCTGGCGGCATCTTGAGGAAATCGCGGATCACCTCGTAGCGATAGTCGCCTGTGCCAATCTGTGTCATTTTGCTTCCTCCCGAATCATTGGATCAGCAGCCACACGCCAAACAACATCATCGCGCCGCCACCGATCCGCTCGATCCGAACGCCAGCCGGCAGCAGCTTTTCGGCGAAGACAAGGGCCGCGATCGCGGCAACCCAGAGCAGGCTCATCACCCCGGCGGCAAACAGCAGCGTCATCAGCAGCCAGCAGCAGCCCAGGCAATACAGCCCGTGATCGCCGCCCATGCGCAATGCCCCCGCCCATCCGTCGCGCCAGTGGTTCAGCAGGAATGCGAACGGTGACCGGCAATGACTGAGACAGGCGTGCTTCAGCGGCGTGAACTGATAGATCCCCGCCATAATGAACAGAATGCCACCGAGTAGCGAATTCTCCAGAACCAGCGCCGGCGTCAGCAGGGCATAGCGTTGCAGTGCCCATTGCGCTCCGGTGGCGGCCAAGCTGAACGCACCCCAGACCAGCAGGTAGCCAGCGACGAACAACACCAAAGGCACATAAGTGTCGTCGCGCTCGCGTTTGCGCCGCTGGAGCGTTCCGAAGGTCAGAATCATTGGCGCGGCACTCGGCAGCATCATGCCAAGCATCATCACCCACCACATGGCGAACACCAACGGCGCGGCAAATGGCGGGGTCATGTCCGGCATATCGCCCATGGCCATGTCCATGCCGTGACGGGCAAACACCAGGTACAGCCATGCGATGGCCGTCACGCCCGCGATCGCCAGCAGCGGCACGGCGCGCCCCTGCCGCAGCAGGTTCATAGGGGCTATGCCGCCCAGGAAAACGGGGCGAAGTGGCCGTTGTTGCCCTTACCAGCCAAGTCAAGATCAAGGCCGAAACCGTGCAGATGAAACTGGTTCGCGCGCGCCAGCGCCAAGCGCCGATTTGCTGGATGCGCCGTGTTATCGATATAGAACGGTTCGCCGCTGCGGTTGCGCGAAGCAACGCCCTCGATCTCGAATGACAGCATGTCCGGAATACTGACCGAGCGCTTCAGCCCTTCGATCTTGAACTCGATCGGTTTGAACTGTACGCCGCGAAAGTCGCTGACCAGGTTGCTGCGAATCATTCCCGGCGTACCACCCGCCTCGCCGGAAACAATCGGCGCCAAAGCGGCACGCTGCGCGGCATTTGCCCGTTCGTCCACCACGCCGGCGAACACCCAATCGCCGTCGGCCATGATCTTCCCCGAGCGGATCAGCAGCGCGAAACACAGGCCCGACAATTCGGTTTCGCCACGCTTCCCCTGCTCGATACGGAAGATCAGCGCGGCGGTGCAGTGATCATGCGTTACTTCGCCCTGCGGATTGGTGTAGATGCAGGGACATAGATAATGCAGTTGCAGCTCTCCATGTACTCGCCGCTGATCTGCCAGTCTGGCATCGCCTCCTCCTAATGCGCCCTGCACTGGCTGCCTGACGGCCAGGGCAGCCCAAGATTCTCCCGCAATGTCGCGCCCCTGTACTCCTTCTGGAAAATTCCGCGCCGCTGCAGCTCGGGTACCACAAACTTCACGAAATCCTCGAATGTGCCTGGAATGTGCGTGCCGCCCACGACATAGCCATCGCAGGCGCGTTCCACGAACCACTGCTCCAACCGGTCCGCGACTTCCTTGGGGCCTCCGACGATCGACTCGCGTGGGCGTCCGCGCCGTGTCACTTCCAGGAAGTCACGCACCGTCGGGTTGCGTCCGGTCACGCGCATCACTCGATCGCGCATCGCCTGCATTCCCGACATGCCTTCCAGCTCTTCGTCGCTGAATGCCTCGTCCATCTCCTTCTTGGCAAAGTCAAAGTTCAATGCCTCGGACAACAGCGACAAGCCATCAACCTCACGGTAGAGGCTATCGATCAAGGCCATCTTGTCTTCGGCTTCCGCCTTGGTCGCCGCTGCCACTGGATAGGCAATCGTATTGATGGTCACCAGTTCCGGGTCGCGCCCTTGCCGCGCAATACCTTCCTTGAAGGCCGCATAGCGTCGCTTGCCCTCCTCGAAATCCGGATAGCCGACGAACACTGTCTCAGCCCAGCGCTCGGAGAACTGCACGCCGCGATCCGACGAGCCGGCCTGGATGATCACCGGATGTCCCTGCGGCGACCGAGGCACGGTAAATGTGCCACGCGATGTCAGGTATTTCCCGCGATACTCCATGCGGCGCACTTTGTCCGGATGCGCGAACAATCCTGACTGTTTGTCCACCACCAGCGCATCGTCTTCCCAACCATTCCAGCAGCCGAGGACGATTTCCATGAACTCGTCAGCGCGGTCGTAGCGAAGGTCGTGCGCGAGGTGTACTTCGCGCCCCATGTTGTGCGCCTCGCCATCATTAACCGACGTCACCACGTTCCACGCCGCTCGACCGCCCAGCATATGATCCACCGTTTGGAACCGCCGCGCTACGTCGAACGGCTCATAATATGTCGTCGAGGCAGTGGCACCGATACCGAGACGACGGGTACCGAAACCCATCGCTAATAAGGTCGCAACGGGGTCCAGCTTCACCACCCGTACGCCGTTCGCCACAACTTCGGCGGGGTTGCCACCATAGATATCCGGCATCGCCAACCGATCGTCGAAGAACGCGAGCTGGAATTTTCCTTCCTCCAGCACCTGCCCGATCTTCTGGTAATATTCGGCAGTTGTGAAATCCGTGCGGCTCTCCGGATGCCGCCAGGAACTCGCCAGCGTCGTGCAGTTCTGCGCCTGCAGGAATCCGACCAGCACCATCTGACGCATGACGTCGACCTTTCAGAACTGATAGCGTCGCAAACCGCCATCCACTGGAATGACAGTCCCAGTGATGTAGCGGGCCAACGGCGACGCAAGCCATACAGCCATCACTGCAAGGTCTTCCGGTTCGCCCCAGTAGCGGACCGGTATTTCGGCCTCGGCGAAGCTCTTGCGATAATCCTCTGGATAGTTGCGGCGGATCTGCTCGCTCATGATGCGGCCAGGCGGGATCGAGTTCACCGTGATGCCGTGTTGGCCCACCTCGCGCGACAATCCTTTCGCCCAAGCATGCAATGCGGCCTTGGCGGAGAATGCCGCGTTCAAATGCTCGGGCTCGGACTTGCCGGTAATGTTGATGATGCGTCCCCAGCGCCGCTGGATCATCTTCGGCAGCAGCGCATGTGCGATCTGCCGCTGACGGGTGAAGTTCAGCGTCATCGCCTCCACCCAGCGCTCCTCCGGTGCGTCGATCGGCAGCACGCGGCTGCCACCGGCGTTATTCACCAGGATATCAATATGCCCAAGTTCCGCGTAAGCGACATCGCGCAGCATCTCTGCCGCGTCGTCTGCCATAATATGCTGGCGAACCAGCACAGGGCGCACGCCACCCGCCGCGCTCGCTTCCTCAGCCATCGCCTCCATCAACTCGATGCGCCGCGCCACTGCGGCAACGCGCACGCCCTCTACCGCCAGCATTCTGGCAATTGCGCGGCCAATCCCCATGCTGGCTCCCGTCACCAGCGCTGTCTTGCCCTTGAGCTGCAGATCCATCGCTCAGCGTCCCTTGAACACTGGCTTGCGCTTCTCGATGAATGCCTGACGCGCCTCCTGCGCATCCTCGGTCTTGCTCAACATCACAGTGACGCCCTGTTCGAAGCGATAACCGTCGCGCGCCGGCATGTGCATCGTCGTGTTCATCGACTGCTTGGCATAGCGCACGCCGATCGGGCTCTTCGATGCGATCTCGGCGGCGAGCTTCAGCGCCTCCGGCATCAACTGCTCCAACGGCACGCAGCATTCCACGACGCCGGTGCGATACAGTTCCTCGGCCGGCACCCGCCAGCCGGTATAGAACATACGCCGCGCACGCGAGCGGCCGAACAATGTCTGCAGCATCGCGGCGCCGCCGGCGAGACCAACATCGATCTCCGGCATGCCCAGCTGAGCATTGTCCGAGCACAGAATGATGTCGCAGGATGCCGCCAGCCCGAGGCCCGCACCGAGCGCCGGACCATTGACCGCTGCAATCACCGGCTTGGCGCATTCGGCGATGGCGTTAAAGCATTCGCGCGCCAGCCGGTTGAAGTGCCAATACTCGCCCGGATGGTCCGGATCCGGCCGCTCCTTCATGTCGGCGCCGGCAGAGAACATCCTTCCGGTTCCGGTCAGGATCGCCACCCGCACATCGTCCCGATCAGTCAGCGAGTCGAAGGTGGTGATCAGTTCCTGGCGGGATTCCGAGTTCTGCGCATTAACCGGCGGACGGTCCATCACCACGGTGGCGATATAGTCCTGGACTGTCAGCTTGACCGAACCGCCCATGGCTGTTCCTCGATCGGCATTCCCG
>Ga0170475_122451686_pt1 | contig 12103 bp, 9 predicted proteins | sample Soicark_Litter_5_FD_111474 | JGI IMG/M metagenome (GOLD analysis project Ga0170475, IMG submission 111474) | Avena fatua rhizosphere microbial communities from Hopland, California, USA. Combined Assembly of 48 SPs | reverse complement strand
GCCGAGACTGTCGAGCTTGATGATAACCGCAATGACAGCCAGCACTGGCAGCAGCAAGAGGAGGCCTAATGCCGCTCCCGCGACGTCCAATACACGTTTCACTGCCATCGTCCTGTGCGATGGGCAGGCTGGTACGGGGCGATCGTAGTCGTATCGCATGGCGCGTCACCCCAGGACTTCGCGCACGACCGCGGCGACACGATCGACCTGGGCATCGGTCATGCCAGCAAACAGCGGCAAAGTGACCGCACCGGCGAAATAGCGACTGGCGACTGGGAAATCGCCTGCCGCGCAGTGATAGCGCTCTTTCCAGTAGGTCATCTCGTGCAAGGGCCGATAGTGGACCGATGCGCCGACACCTTCCGCAGTCAGCGCTGCGATCAGATTGTCACGGTTGGCACGCGCACTCTCGTGGACACGTACCGGAAACATGTGCCAGGCATTAAGGCCACCGGGAGGTGCGGAGGCCGGGCACTCGATCGGCAGGCCCGCCAGTTTTTTGAGGTAGCGTTCGGCGGCTCGTTGGCGTGCCGCTTGTAACGACTCGGCCCGCGAGAGCTGGACGACGCCGATGGCCGCAGCCACGTCGGTGAGGTTGTATTTGAAGCCTGGCGCCACGACGTCGTAAGCCCAGGAGGCGCCGACCTTCCGGAATCGGTCGAACGCGTCCCGGTCGAGCCCATGCGTGCGCATCACACGTGCACGTGCAGCGATTTTGGGGTGGCGCGTCACGATCATGCCGCCCTCGCCGGTAGTGATCGGCTTGCTGGCATAGAAGCTGAAGACGCAGGCATGCGATTCCCATGAGCCGATCAGGCGATCGTCACAGCGCGCCGGCAAGGCATGGGCAGCATCCTCGATGACCTTGAGCTCGTGACGGCGTGCAAAGGCCAGCACTTTGGTCATATCACAGGGTAAGCCGCCGAAGTGAACCGGGATGATCGCCTTGCAGCGCGGGGTCAAACGGCGCTCGGCGTGGTCAAGATCGATGCAGCGAGTACTCTCGTCGACGTCGACCAACACGACTTCCGCGCCGAGATAGCGGATGACCGAGGCGGTCGCCGTAAAGGTAAGCGTCGGCACGAGCACCTCGTCGCCCGGACCGATTCCGCACGCCTCGGCTGCAAGGTGCAGTCCCGCCGTCGCCGAATTCACCGCGACCGCCTCGATTTCGTCGTCCATGAAGGCGGCGAACTTCTGCTCGAACTCGCGTGCCTTGGGGCCAGTGGTGAGCCATCCCGACCGCAGCACCGCTGTTGCCGCCGCGATCTCTTCCTCGCCAATGGCCGGCTGGAAGCAAGGAATGCCAGCCGGAGCGGCGCGCGTGCTTTTCGCGACTGCTTTTGATCCACGTATCGCGCGGTTCCGTTGGCCCGGCGAATGCAGTGAGCGTTGTGGTCGAAGATATTGCATGATTGCTCCCCCTAGGCGGCCGATCGGTTCGCTGCGGAATCGATGTGATCGATGTTCATCAGCTCGCTCTCCCAACCGGAGATATTGAAGCTGCTGAAGCTCTTGGTTCCACGTTCCTTCAGGTAGAGAACGTTGCTGTAGGTCGGCAGCGAATAGTGCCCGACCTGGTTGGAACGCACGATCGCGAGGACCTGCGTGATGCCGCGCTCGAGGGTCCATGCGGGCTCGAATCCGAGCCGGGATCGGATCTTTTCGAACGAGACGCGGTAATTGCGTCTGTCGAGGAACGTGTCATCGGACGTGATCTCGGCATCTGGCGCCTGCCGTTTGATAAGTTCAGCGACTTCGCCCAAAGTGTAGTTCTGCGCGTCGCTCCCGACATTGAAGACCTCGCCCGCGACCAGTTCGATCGGCGCCTGCAACGTTACCGCGATCGCTCGTGCAACGTCCTGGACGTGCACGAAGGGACGCCACTGATCGGCGCCGTAGACCGTGATAGCTCCATCGCGGACAGCCTTGGCGCAAAGCACGTTGACGACCAGATCGAAACGCGTCCGGCCGGAAATGCCGTAGATGGTGGCGAAGCGCAGGCAGGTAACGGCGAAGTCCCGATCGTTGAGGCCATCGAGCACCGCTTCGGAGGCAACCTTGCTGCGTGCATAAAGCGACTGCGGATTGAAATGCGCCTCTTCGTTCACGATCTCGTCGGAGGCGCCGTAGACCGAACAGGAACTCGCGAAAATGAATCGGCGAACGCCGCGTGCTTTGGCGATCTCACCGATGACCTTGGTTGCCGTCACGTTCACGTCGACCGTGAGATCGGTGTCGACAGCACAAGCGGGGTCGCCCACCAGCCCGCCGAGATGGATCACTGATCCCACGCCGCTCATCGCGCGGGTAAGCACTTCGATATGACGGAAGTCCTCGCGGACAATGTTCAGATTTGGATGTCCGGCGACGAGAGACAGCGTCTCTTCACCGTAGTGCATCGCGTCGAGAACCGAGACCTGCAGACCCAAGTTCAGCAGTTTTTCGACTAGGGCGGAGCCGATATAACCTGCGCCGCCGATGACAAGAACCCTGTTATCGTCGGCCCCCCCCTGCTGCTCGTTGCCATCGGCGCGCCAATTCTCCATGCGTAGGACCGCCGAAGCGATGCGTGCGACGGAGAGCGGAATGGCCGAGGCGACTATGGTCGCGGTCAGCGCGCCAATGCCAAAGCTCGTCGGCGCTACCGTTATCGACAGGATCGCGCAGCCTATCACCAAAAGCACGAGATTGACCGCGGCGATCAGATATATCTTCGCTATCAAGCCATAGCTGCCTGCGCGCGTATAGAGACCGACGGCGGTGTAGCCCGCGATCGCGAGGGTCGTGAGGAGCCCGATCAGCAGGACTATCCCGGCCGACTCCGGGGCGATAATCGCGGCCAAGTCTTTGCCGTCGATAACGAGCCAACCGAACAGAAACGTGCTCCAAATCGAGCCGGCATCGGTGCTAATGCGCAGAACCGTGCCCAGCGTCGGCCGCAGCAAGGAAAAATTACGAAAGAAATTGCGAAACAGTGCGGTATGCTCAAACGAAGTAAGCCTCATAAATTGAGTTGGCATGAGCTTAGCCCTTCATGTTCTCCATGTTACTTCCGGGCGTCGGATCGTTGCCGCTTGAGCTAGATCCGCAGACACGCATGTCCGGGATACGAACATGCTCGCGTCTGATGTTCATCAAGTTCATCGCCTCGGCGCGTACTCGCCGGAGCTTACTCTTGCCTGCGCTCTCATCGCATGGCTAAACCGGGTTATAACCAGCAAGAACCAGAAGGTGCGCGGCCAAGCGTGCGCTCGCCAAATGGATAGAGGCGAGCCGATCTCATGCGCGATGCCGCCAGGGCTGCGGCGGGACGGTGGCTGGACGAGTTGACGAGTGTCCGGCGCGCCGAACATTGTCACGCGAGGCAACGCGACCGGCTCGCTCGTTCGGCGTCGACGTGCAGAGCAGTCGCCATTGTTGCGAAGCCGATGACGGCGCCGTTGTGCCGCGACACTTCGCTTTCTTCGCCGACCCATGAAGAAAGGCGGATTCGGCAAGCCGGCTTCCGCTCCGTCGTGCCACTCGTATCAATACGAGAAGTCATCGCTCGCCTACCTGCGCGGAAGGCCGTTGCGCATTGCGAGACAGAGGGGGCACGTCAAGAGCACCAGGGTGATCTCTTCGCCAGCCAATCAGCTTGAGGCCGCGCTACCCTCATTGGCTTGCGACTTGATGTGCCAGGTGGGTGGAATCGAGCTCCCCGATGCGGTCAAGAATTCCGCGTTAGCAGCTCCGCATACAGCGCGATATGACGAGCGACAATCGTCCGCAGGCTGAACTTCTCCGCAACCAGCTCTTCAGCACGTCCAGCCATTATTTCCGCCGTGTTGCGGTCGCGAAGCAGGTCCATGATCCTCGCCGCCAGACGGTCGGAAGCGTGCGGTCGCACCAGGAATCCGTTCCAGCCGTCGCGGATCACCTCGCAACAACCTGGCATGCTTGTCGATACGATCGGGAGGCCGGCAAGAGCTGCCTCGAGCAACGCCCGAGGCACGCCCTCGCGATACTCGGTCGGGAACGCAAAGACGTCGGCTGACCTGAGCAGCGCCGGCACATCGGATCGAGGCCCAGTGGCAATGACATAGGGCGCATGCTGATCGATCTCGGCTTGCGTGACCGCAAGCGGACCCTCGCTTTCGCGCGGTCCGACCAGGAGGAAACGAACATCCGGTCGAGCCCGATGGACCAGCGCCGCTGCCTTGAGCAGCGTCGGAATGCCTTTTCCGCGCGTCATGCGCGCGACGGTGATGACGATCGGGGACGTGCCGAGACCGAGCTCTCCGCGAAGCTGCTCTGCGGGAGCGGACTCGGCCAAAGCCCGTCTGAATCCTTCGACATCGACTCCGCCGCCGCCGGCTGGGATAACGACGCCGTTTTTCCCTGTCATCGTGTGGCGTTCGAAAAAGGCCAGATCCTCGTCCGTCTCGAACACTGTGGCATCAGTCGATCGGGCTGCCGCACGATACAGCGCGCAATAAACCGGGCGAGCCGCTAAGGCCAGCGGAGAGCGCGACGAGAAGACCCAGCCTCGCCCGCAGATCGTTCGTACAATCGCCGGATGGTCCGTGGTGCGGGCAGCCAAGGGGAGGAACAAACATGGTTTCGTGTCGTAGCCCTGCGCCAAATCCGGACAGACGTCACGAAGAATTACCGACATTGTCTTGAGCGCCGTCCGATCAGAAATTGGACTCACGAATCGATCGAAGTGGAAGGGACGAAAATCAAGGCCAACCCGCCTGAAAGGAGCGGAATCCCCGCTCCCGGCTGCGGTCACCCGAAAGCCGCTATCACGCAAGGAGAGCATAAAGGGAATTCGCAGGTGATGGTCCTCGCCTCCAACATAAAGTAGGTGTGAGCTCAATGGAACGCTCCCCTCGTAGGGTGAACGAGCGGGAGATAGTTACGATAGGCGAAGTCGCGCCCTCGACCCAAATCGGCTGCGATCCGCAGATAGAGAATGACTTCACGCCAACGCCTCAGCCAGACCGCCACGAACCGTGGGTTCAGGGACTTTGACAGCGGCAGCACTTCGCAATCGAAGAGATCATTCAGCTCGGTGAAATAGGTCACTATCAATTTATCTTCGTTCTTCACACGAAAACGAACGCGCTTAGAAATGCCCAAGCTGCTCCAGTTCACTTGTTTGATACACATTATGAAAACGTTGGCGCTTGCGTGAATCTGGATCGGGTTGTCGTTATCATTCCAGGTCTCGAGCTTGCGCCAATGTCTGCGATATATGTCTATTTCGTAAGCCGTATCACCCGCCTCACTATGCGCAACCAGGGTTATAGGTTTTCCTCGAAATAGTCGCCGGAGGAAGAACGGCGTTCCGGACAGGAGGCCCGAGGCGTAACCGGCAACAAGGTCCTCGGTCAGTACAGTCCGCGCCTCCTGGCGTGCCGATGTCTTCAACGTGTCGGAGATTGCGTCTTTGTAGCGCTTCAAGTTCTCATCGAGGTTGGTGTACCAGTCCTTGTCGGTGAGGGTGAAACCATTCTCATCATCCCACCCGTCACCGGGCGCAAAGACGACGCACTTGGGCTGTGTGATGCCGCGCGCCTCGAAATAACGTTTCACGTCAATTCCAAGGTTTATGTATCCATTAAACCGCTCGGTCTCCGGGTGCAGGTAACAATTGTTGCTGGCAAAAGGAATAGCGTACTCGGCCCTGACGGCCTGCGCGAAGTCTGCGAACTCGGCGCTGTACTTCTGCGGATCGTCTATGTGAGTGCCGCCCCGATCGACAATCTCGTAACACAGCCTGGCGTTCGCCGAACTGTGGCTTCGCAATACGAAATCGATTTTCGGGTGGCGCTGTAGGATCTGCTGGAGCGGGAGGCCCATAGTCTTGCAGTCATTGGCGTTCAGGATGGTCTTACCGTCGGCCTCGATGACCAGAATCGAGTCGGGGAAGTGTCCAAATTGATAACTCGTAATCTGAAAGCCGGCGGCGATCTGGTAGGGTTTGCCATGGACCAACTCCGTGATCCAAGTGCATCCCATGGCTTTGAGGTCCTCGTAAATGCGGCGGTCAGGGGTCCTGGGCACCAGCATATGCCGGTTGAGCCCGAGCCGGCGAAGGGTTGGGCCGTGAAAGTGGTCCCAATGCATGTGCGTGAGGTAAATAAAGTCTGGATTGAGCGTCTCAACAAGGCCATCTGGAACGGGTGGGTAGTTCCACCAGGAACGCCAGTAGGCGGAGCCGACCAGCCATGGGTCGCACAAGAGCTGCTTCCTACTGCTCGTAACCTCGAGACACGCGTGACCTAGAACACGGAACTTCATCGCAATCGTCCTTTGCCATGTGACTCAGGATCAGAGAGCCGCTCTCGCCTCATAGTAGTTGCGCACGCTAAAACTCGTGCTTTCCTTTCGGGTGACGTTTGCAGCTAAAGGGGGGTAACTAAAATGGTGCCGCTCTCCTCGGCCATGCGAAGGAGATCTGCACGCTCAACCGTCCGTCGTGCAGCTTCAGCCGTGGCACAAACTTCGGTTCCGGCGATTTCTTACGACTTGCCAATAATCCCGCTGATCGACACTGCGTTCAGTTTTCAGCGACGGATTGTCGTCCCGACGCACGCGTTTGACCATGCGGCTTTCGCGTCGATCATCCGGAGAACTTAAGCAGCTTCAATTCACCACATGGGCTTTGCTGATCAGGTTACGGCCCGCGTCAGCCTAGGACCTGGTGCTGAGGCCGATATCCCGTTCTACCTAAGCAGGCTACGGACGAGGAGGATTTCTCTAGCGCCCATCGCCACTTTCGAGCGGAGCGCCGATACTGGCCGCCGCCTGGTCCTCTCATAGTGCAGCCCAAACGGCCCCAACAACCGTTTGGATCGTCTCATCCAGTGGTCGGTTCGTATCGACACGGATCTCGGGCGTTCCGCGAAACTCGGGTCGGTTCTCCAGCTCCCAGCGTCGCCGTACTGCCGCCGCATCAGGGCCGCCCTGTTTCAGTCGTCGCGCGTCCCGTTCGATTGTCGTCTCGATTGGCGCCGTCAGACGAATGAGCAGGCCCGGCTTGGGTAATCCCTTGTAGAGGGCTCGCTCTTGGTTCATCAACCAGCGCTTCAGCGGAGAGTTGCATTTTGCCACCGCCGCTTCGTCAAAGCAGCTGCTGTCGATGGCGCCCGCGCTTTCCGAGGGATACCGGTCCGTGATGACGATGGAGCCAGCGGTCGCAGCCCGCAGGGCGCGGCCAACCAGCTTGCGGCGATCATAGGCAAGGAGGGTCATCCGTACGATGTAGACCAGCGAATATCGCCCCTCCTGGCGGCGCTCTGGCTTCTCGTACTCTCCGGAGCGCTCCTTCAAGAGTAGGAAGCGCGCCGTCGGCAGGAAAAGGCGAGGCAACAGCGTGAGCGGCGTCGCGCGCGGCTTGCCGGCGTGAACACGGATTACGTCCAGATGCTGCCCTAGCCGCGTTGCCAGCGTGCGGCCGATCGTGGATTTACCGGTCGCCTTCGGGCCGACGAGCGCTACGATCATGCCGCCCGTCTGCAGCACCAAGTCCCTGCGATGCCCGAACCGCTTAGCAAGCAACGAGAGAACCCGCCAGATTCGGGAGAGCGCTCCGACCATCGGGCTCAGCCGCCGCAGTCCGCGCAATCGCCGGGCGACGCGCCAGCCGAGGACGATGCGCCGGGCCACGGCGCGCTTGGCCTCGATGGCGTCCAACAACTGTCGAAGCAGCGGCGGGTCGATGCTCGGGAACCAAGTCATGCAAAGCGTCTCGGCGCGCTGCGCATTGGCTGCCTTGCGGAGCCAGGCCAGTTCACTTGCGACACTGCGATAGTGGCGATGGATCATCATGATCTCGATCGGGCCTGTGTGCTTGAGCGCTATCCGGAGCGCGAATAGCACGAGCTCCGCTTCGGGTGTGGGGATGCTCACTCCATGCAAGTAACGGGTCTGCTCCAGAAAGGACCTTTCGATCGGCAGCCGGTAGCTCTTGGCCAAGCTGTCACCGCTGACGATCTGAAAATAGGCGTGCACATGCACCAATTCGGCGCTCGCCTCGTCCAGTCCCAACGCGTGGAAGACGCCTGGATGCCCAATGCCGGAGCGCGACTGCGTCAACTTAAAGCCATTATCGAGCAAGGCCGTGTGGAAGTGGTCGGCGTCACGTTGGTCAACGAGGAGGTCGATGTCTTCTGCAGCCGCAAGCGTCTCTTCGAGGCGGATATTGCTTTTCCAGTGACAGTAGCGGACGCCTTTCCGTTCCAGAGAGCTGAAGAGACTGCGGATTGCCGCATTGCTTGAGACCGCCGGTCCCTCGTCTTCCGACTGAAGCGAGGCGGCTTCTCTCACGCAATTCGATGAGACCCTATCGTCCACCTTGACCGATCCCGCCTCGTAACGCATCGCAGCACCTCCGCAAAAAAAATCAGATTCACAATTTCGGCATGGCTTTGAATGAAGCGGCCAAACCCGGCATGATGCCCAGGCCTCTGTGGATAAAGATGCCCATTGCCACGTTCCAGCCGACAAGGGTTACCGTAGTAGCGAAGGCAGCCCCGGTCATCCCGAACCAATGGATCATGAATAAGCAGCCAACGAAGCTCAAGGCGCCGCATGACGCAAGTATCGCTGCGCCGGCGCGCTCGTGCCCGGTCATCGTGATAAGGTGCTGTTGAGGTCCGCATGCGGCAGCGAACACCTGGCCGAGAACGAGGATCGTGACGATCGGGGCACCTGCCACGAAATCATGACCAAACCACGCGAGGAGAGGCCGCGCGAGAAGCAGCAACGGGATGGCGGCGCATGCCGAGCCGAGAAGCGACAGGCAAGCCGCCTTGGCGCTGAGCGATTGCAGGCCGGCCCGATCCCCGCTTGCGAACAATGCAGAGACAGTGGGAGCGAACGCGGTGGCAACGGCCATCCGCGGCAGTGCCATCAATGCCGCCATGTTGAACGCCAGCGCGAAGATACCAGCGTCCCGCGTGTTTCCGACCAGGCCCAGTGCGATGACGGCGGAGCGACTCATTAGGTTGTCCGCGATCATTATTATCGTGAGTGGCAGCGTTGGTCGCCACCAATCCCCGGCCGTATACGTCGGCTTCGCATGGTCGAGGGCCGGCGGACGCAGCCGGCGCAAGAAGATGCGGTCTAGGCCGAGCACGATGATCGAGCTGAGGAGCGTCGCCCCCATCGCTAGGGTGGCGTCGAGACGGTAGAGGTTGCCCCAGAAGACCGCTGCGATTGTCGCCAGCGACAGACCATCGCGGACAATTCGTTCCGGCGCGAGAGCCGCTATGATTCCGCCGAAGGCGCGGACGACCGAAGCGCCGATGAAATGCAGTGTAAGAAATGGCACCGCCGAGATTCCAAGGAGAAACGTAAGGGCGAGCTCGGGGCGCAGCGAGCCGTGCAGGACGACGATCCCGCAGACGCCGATCAGGACGATGGTAATCGCGGTTCCCGCTGCGCCGCGTTGCGAGTATTGAATCAGGCCGCGCACAAGCGCCCATTCCTCCTTGACCTGATACGCTGGCACGAAGCGCAGGAGGGAGACGTGGAAGCCTAATGTCGAGAGATACGCCAGCAGCGTTACCCAGGCCAGAACATAGGCGTAGACTCCATAGCTATCTGGGCCGATAATTCGGGCCGTGACGAGCTGCGCCACACATGATAGCCCGGCGCCGACAACGTATACGGCGAGCGCGGCAATGCTGGCGCGTCCGAGCGGCTGGCCGCGTCCGTCTCCCGCAAAGATGGCCTTGATGACCAGCGCTCCCATGGCCGGCGCGAAGCCGCCCTTGAGCGTCTCGCTGGTCACGTCGGCATCGACCCCGATAAGCCGTAAGTCAGAATTACGCGTCATCTGGCGACTCGGACGATGCGCCGTCGCTCAACAAGGCAACGATTGACCTGATCGATCTCCTCCCAGGACTTCGCCTCTCGCACGATCCGATCGACCGCTCCTTCAAGCAGGCGGCGGTCTATGGAGCTCACATGCATCATGGGACTGCCTTGCTCCTGAAGCATATGTGCCACCCCATTGGTCGTCTCGATTTGCTCCAGATTTGTTTTCAGATCGAATTCGAACAATCGCTCGAGCGCGCCTTGGCGATCTAACCGCGCTCGAAGGCGAGCCTCCAGTGTTTCCCGGGGCGCGTCGAGGCGAATGAGAAGGTCCGGGCGCGGGGTCAACGCCAGCCCGCGCATCATGACGCTTCGATCGACGGACCGCGCCAGGAGCGCCATCGAACACAGCGCCGTCATAAAACCCTGGTCAAAAATGACGATCCGATCAGATGTGCTAGCCAGCTTCCAGGAGCTGGATAGCAAGGACAGATATCGGCGATAGCGAACGGACGGCAAAAGATTGCGAGGCGGCAGGAGGTCCATCAAGCTCTCGGTGAGCTCGTCGCTCCTCGCGCCCAAAAGAACAGGCGCGGCACTGACCAGCTTGGCAGCCCTGCTCAGAGGGGCGGCCAACGCAGTTCTGCACCACGACAGGGCTCGTCTGCTCTCAATCCGGATCGGGCCGCGTTCCGCCGGTCGAGAGCTCACAATCAGCTGAACGTCGAAGCCATTCTTCTCGAGCGCCGTCGCCAACGCATGTGCGAGAGTGGTTTTTCCCGCTGCGGGTGGGCCAAACAGCTCAATGATCATCGGTGGAACCTTGCTTGACCCGTCGTGTACGCGCACGGCCGCGCGTCTCAACATGATAGGATTTACACCCGAGCCGGAGCCGAGAACGATTGCTATTGCGGGGTAAGTCACCCTTCAGGATTACACATCCAGACTTCGAAAAAGGCCTTGCACGGCCATACCGACACGCCCGCGACGCAGTTCTGGCTTCGATCGCAATGCCAATCAGGAGGACCAAAGCGAGCAGTGTTCATTGTCCGGCGATATCGACGCCTTCCGGACGCAATGCGACCTCGATCACGTCTCCAGGTTGGAGCTCAGTATCAGCGTCGGCGGTATGGCGTTCCTTCCCGTTTGCGCCGCTTCTGAACACAGTCATGTCAGCCTTGCTAGCGCCGTCCGAAGGCCGTGGAGGCCTGAGGCCAGCCAGCTGGAGTTTTTCCTCCACGCTCCGCAGCTTTGCGCGCTCGCCCGTCAGCTTCACGGTGGCGTTCTGCAATTCCTCCAGCAAACCTATCCGGCGCTGATCGTCGATTTTCTCCAGCTCTCTCGTGAACTCGGCGCGTGATCTCTTCACCTGCATGAGTTGATTGGCGGTCTGCAGTTGTCGGGTCGACGAGTACAGCACAGCTCGACGGAATTCGGCCACACGCGCGCTCGGCAGGCTGCCGTTTCCATAGGCTGCCCTGGCCTTCTGGAGCTCCTGGGTATCTGCCTGAACGCCCTCATCTTCGGCCTGCTTCTGCTCCGACAAGACGAGACCTTGCTTGTCGGCTTCCGCTATTGATCGCCGAAGAAAGTCCTTTGTCCGTTCGCGGTCTGCAGAACTTGCATTGCGGTACTCGATTTCAAGGTTCACGATCTGCGAGATCACCTCGTCTGGAACCGGCGCCGGCGGAATGGTTTTTTGATCGAGTTCGATATTCTCCCCGAGATCTGCCTTGATGCGCCAAACCCGCACGTGCTCTCGCGCCAAGCTCAACCAAACCGTGATATATTCACTACGGAGACTTGCCGCATCGAACGACGTTGCGTTAGCCCGGGCTGGCGCAGAAAATCCGCCGGCAGATGCCAAGGCCTGGCGCACGGTCATGCGAGGGCGGAACACCTGCTCCCCAGGGCGGGTCACGTCGCCGGTGATGAAAACCGGCCGATATTCCACGATCGTCGCCGCGACCTCATCCCGTTCGAACATCCGTGAGAGCTCCCGGCCGTCCGGCGTCCGGATGCGAAATAACTTGCTGGCCAGGGCAGATTGAATTTTGCTTCGGATTTCGGAAAAGTCGACGCCTTCGACCACGAACGTGCCAATGACAGGGAATGTGATGCTGCCGTCGAGTTGGACCGGCGCGCGCTGTCTCAGCTCGGGCATGCCGGACACAGAGATCTCTATAACGTCTCCGCCCTGCAAGCGGTATTCCGCCCGTGCCGGATTCAGCGAACAGCTCAGCGCGGCCGCGAGCACGCCAGTATCCAAGAGAAATAAAATTGTCGCGCG
>Ga0170475_101785224_pt1 | contig 12103 bp, 1 predicted proteins | sample Soicark_Litter_5_FD_111474 | JGI IMG/M metagenome (GOLD analysis project Ga0170475, IMG submission 111474) | Avena fatua rhizosphere microbial communities from Hopland, California, USA. Combined Assembly of 48 SPs | reverse complement strand
GTCACAAATAAAAGAAAATTTACATTTTACAAATTACTTCGGGGGGTCTGACTCAGGTATGAAGTGTTCTCCAGCAATAAAAACCCTTTCTCGAGGATCCCAAGCTTCCACAGCAGGAGCTTCATAGCCTTCCGTAACGGTTAATAACCCGAGTTTATTCATCACCCAGAAACTGCCCTTCTTTCCACCCGCTCCAGAGTTATCCCAAACGTGTTGTTTTTTTGCTTTCGAAGGCACCAGAAATCCTTTGTTTACACATCTCACACTGTCTAATGGGGGAGGTTCATTCTTTGTTGTTGCAACACATCCCAGTGCTACAAAATTTGGACTAGGAGGTATTGGCTTCCAAATGTAGATGCTGTTCCCTTCGCTTTGGTGCCACCATACGATCTTGAATTGAACGGGATATGGCATTAAGTAATTCACGTGAGCATCATCAAGGTTTCCGCTCCTCGAAATTGTACTTACTTGTAGGTCAGTCAATTCAATTGTGAATCCCTTCAATGAAGATGGAGCTTTCAATGAAGTTAATCCTTTCTTTCCTACAACTGGGGCAGCATAATTTCCAAGTATAACTCTGTGCTTGTTTCTCTTGAGGATTGATCTATGTAATGGTTGCATTGCCCAAATGGATACTTCAGCAATTGAACCGGTACCTTCGCTCTGCCAAATGGCATCGTAACTAGCGACTGGTTTCACTTTCACCTGAATTTTTAGTAAGTCCTCTTTCGTGATTCTAGATTTCTTTTCGAGTTTCTCTTGAAGTTTATTGACGTATAATTCGGGTATTGGTTTGGGGACAATTTTGATTGTGTGCCAATCGGTTACAGGACCCGTCATTTCTTCTTCAGGAGTATCCGAAACCTCTCTTTTGGTAGAGAAAGCTTCGTCAAAGTCAACATATCGAACACGACCATCTTTTGTTTTGTCAATGTACTGCACCAAGCGATAGATGTTATCTTGGGTCATTTGCAATCCGAGATATTCCATTCCTCCATAGAACTCTGAACAACTCAACCAACCATCCCTGTTCACGTCAAATGCACGGAAGGCATCCAAAAGTCGTAAATTCTTAGCTTTCAAACGAGCTCTGATACTGGCTATCAATGCATGGAATTCCATGAATTGGTATTCATCTTGTGTATTAAGTACCGCTTCTGCCGAAGTTAATTTCCAATCCTTTTGTACTCTTCTTCTACACGAGCGGACTTCATTAAAGAATGTTTGACGAGCATCCAGTGGATTAAAATGTAGTGCTTCAACTATTACGCTGATATCTTTCTTAGCAAAATATAACTCTGAATTTATAAATCGGAAGCATTGCTCTGCTGTTTGCTGTTGTCTTAATGGTGCTGGTTTGAATAATTCCGTTTGGTCAATAAGTAAACTGGAGTAATTATTGAAACCTAATACTCTTAATCCTAGTGCAACATCACTATTAGGTATCAATGGCTTCTTTTCAATTTGACTTTGATGCATAATTCCACGAATAGATTCAGCTTCATCCAAAGAAACAGCAACAAAGTATCTATTGGGTTGAATTGGATTGTATTGTTCTTTAACCATAAACTGTTTTAGTTCTTCCATAGAAATATAGCCATCTCGATTGAGATCTGCCAATCGATACAACTCATTAAAGAGACCTTGTTCTTCTACTGGAACATCCAAAGTTCGAAGGAAATCTTTAAATTCTACCATAGACAACTGTCCACTGTTATTTACGTTCATCAACTGGAAAATCTTTTGCAGACTCGACATTTGGGTATTTCCAGTGTAAGTTCCATCTAAAATACTTGGGGTAGCAGGTTTGAGAGAGTTGGAGTTTGGCGTCCATTCTAATATCATAATTAAATTCTTCAATCTTCTGACGGATGTCAATGTGAACACACGATGGAAAAGATCTTCCGACATTAACATGTATCCAGGGAATTTAATTGGCTTTCCTCCATTTAAGAAGATGATATCCTTGTAAACATAGAATTGCGTGCACGGATAAAACGTTTTTATTCCTGCGGCATCAGCAAGTCCGCTGAATTTCCATGGTACTGGATCTTGTTTCTTTGTGTTGTATTTTCTCTTGACGATAGTTTCATCTTCTTCCATTTGTTCAACTTCTTGTTCCTTTTCTTGTTCTTGTTCTTGTTCTTGCTCTTGTTCTTGTTCTTGTTCTTGAAGTTCTTCAGCATTGAAAGCTTTTTGTTGATCAGTATCGTTGATGTTATCATCTAAAATAGCAACAACTTGTGACGATGGTTGTTGGAATGCATCAGCGAACGAAACCAATTTGAGTACGTGGTTAACCATTGCTTGGTCTCTTTCTGCACTCATAAACGTAGCATTTACGCGAATTATTTCCTGCAATTTTGCAAGGAATCTGACTTTAGATGGCACAGCATTTTCAACTGAGAAATCAATTGCTTCTCGGAATAAATTAAGGGATTGCTGTGTAAAAGACATTGCTTTGGAAGTTGGTTTGGTCGTAAATTCGTTACTATTGGTAACCAAAGAAGTGAAAGCATTTTGTCTAAAGACATTATAAATGCTTTGTTCGCAAAGCATATTGAATTGAATCGATTCCACAAGCATAGAATTGACAATCAACCATGCAACGGCAGCATTAAGCATTTGTTTCTTGGGAATTTGGTTTAATGGTTGTTGGAATGCCGAAGGAGAATAATTTTTCATTAATTGCAATACTTCAGGCACGATGAAAATATCTATGGTTTGACCTTTTCCAATTCCTCTCATTCTGAAAGCTCCTTGAGCTGCATCTCTGAATGTCATATCTTTTCCAAGAGTAAGCACAGCTTTAGCATTCAGTGCATGTTGAATATCCATTCCGGTCGTGTGCACTTGGTCATAGAATGCAAACCTCCTATTCTTATTGATATCTCTTTGAGAAAGTGGCCAAACTTTCATTCCATCTCGTACTAAAATCATCTTTCGATCGCTTTCGTCCAAGAAAACGACTCCATCTACTTCAGGTAGACCAGCATTCAAGAGATAAGCAGCGACTTCTATATTGGTCATTCCCGTAATCAATGCACCGGTATCTATCAATGACCTGTAATTAAGGGGACTATTAGCTATTTGGTCCAAAATACTTTCAGGACTCCAGTTTCCTCCAATGAGAGTGTATCCACAAATTTCAGTAGAAGTAAGATAATTAATCATCTTTCCATCAGATCCGCTTTCATATTGACATTTTCCAAGTTCTAACGGAAGCAAATCACTTGGAGTTCCAGAGAATCCCATTCTTCTTGGGAAAAGCATTCCACTTCCAAGTTCTTGTCCACTTGCAGAAATCTTCATTCCTTGATGTCTCATTACTTCTGGGAAGATAGTGTGATGTAGATGATAGTGAATTGCATGAGGTAACTTATGCAAGAGTTGAAAACAAACTTCAAATTGTTCTTCGTCATCAAAATTGATGAGATGCAGTGCCCAAATTTCAACAGTTCTTCTGGTAGGATCTTGGTTATTTCCAGTTTGAACACCAAAATCGAAGGAAGCATCAACTAAGTCACTTGTGCTTTGACTAGGCTTGGCTTGAAGCAAAGCTTCCTTCTTTTCTCTAATTGATCCTTGCACTTTACCTCCAGCTAACTTCACCCATTCTGAAAACATTTTTGCAGTTGGTCTCTTTTGGTAATTTCCTTCTTCATTCCACATATCATCTTGAACTCCCTTCATTAATTCCTTAAAGTCAGGTCTTCGTAATCCTTCATATCTGAAGGCAAGGATAGTCAATCCAATTACGATGTCGGGATGAGCAAATTCAGAACGATGACTTGGAACATCTTTTCCAACGAATGGAACAGCAGTTAAAGCTCTAGATTTTGGAACATGAGGATCTTTTTTCTTCGAATTTTCAATTTGTTCTGGTGTTAAGAGACCAAATGATACACGATTGATTTTTCCGAGAACAAATGGAAGTATTGAGTGCAGCAAATCATGTCCTAAATTTAACAGTTTCATGTATTCATCATCTATCATATCAGGATTAATGCCCATGTTTTTCATCTTTTCTCTCACATTTTGTCCTGCAAGTATTGGCGAAGCTAAATATTTTGTTGCTTGTTCAGATGGAAGTCCGCTAACTTTTTGGAGAGACAACCAAACTGCTGTAAATTGAGCTAACAATGGCATTAAATTCTGATGGTAGAATCTTCGATTCAATAAAATAAAGTGAGGAGTCCATTGGAGTGTCTTCATATCAGTTCCAGTCTTCATTGCAATTCTGATTTTTTGAAGTATGTTATCTACTTCTTGACTGTTCATCAATGGTGCAGAAATCATTGGATAAGTTTTGTCCTTAGCAAAGAAGAGGATATCAAGAATAATAAACGGTAATTCCCAACGTAATCCCTTTCCGAGCCTACTGGTTGTAAGATCAAGGGCTTCTTTCTTTCCAAGAGGATAGTTAAGTTCTGATTTGAGTGGATGTAAAATAAGATCAACTTCATCCATAAGCATATAACTAGTTGAAAATAACCCAAAAATTTGCTTGCAAATATTCATTTGTTGAACTAGAAGATCCTGTGATTGAGTAGACATTCTTGACTTGAATTTAGAACCAGCTGGATTGTTATTGCTATCCATCACATGCAAAATTTCAACATATTTCAACATGAAAGCCTTGATGGAAGTAGGAGTAGTAACTACCACTGCCTTATTATCTCTGGCAGATGTAAAGTTATCATAAAGTCGTGTATTAATCTCTGTAAAACGATCGAATGCAAAAGTAAAGACAGGCTTTCTAATAATAGTACTGGAGAATCTTTCGAACATAATCCCTCTTGAGAATTCCAATAATGCAGTTGGTACTGCTTGTATTACTAAATTAGCTCCATCAGCAAGCATAAGAGCCATCAAAGGAGCAATAACAGTTGTCTTTCCAGAACCCATAATAAGTTGGTGAACAACACCTTTTTTAGCAGCACTATCTTTCACGCCATTAACGAACTGGTTCACAAGGCCAATCTGTGAATCTCTAAGCATTAAGTTGTGAATAAATTCGAAAACGAGGAAACGAGGATCGTAACGAGCAATTGGTGTACTATCCGGAGCAGTTTGCCCAATAGTGTAGGACCTTTTCACTGCAATATCTTGTGCAAGTATGTCACCCTTCAGCTCTACTTCTTGAGCCAGAGTAGCTTTGTCGGATTGAGCTACATTTCTAGAGTGAACCTTTTTTAAAAGTCCAATTAAATCGGAGATATCAAGCAAACATCTAGCAAGTTGACCTAAACGAATGGAATGGAACAAAATATCCACAGTAAGGTTGAATACTTGAGAAATTTGGTCTTCGGATAAAAATGGATTCCAAATCTTGAGATCTGATTCTCCAGTAGAAGATAAAAGTGAAGCTACTAAGTATTCGAACCAAATAGTGACTTCTTTTCCAGCACATCTTGAAAGAGCAAAGCTAATTTGAGATAATATGGCACCTGCATTATCTTTAGAGGCGTTTGAGGCTAAAGCTGGCATAAAGTTTGCTAATTTAACGACAGCATCAATAGCAGTATCGATGTAAGCAACCTCTTGCTGAAGTAATGTCTTTAGTTTGTTTTGTAGACCAAGAACATGATTAATAGCAGAAGTAAACCCTTCAGTAGTTGGATTTTCTATGTATTGGAGAATTTCAGATCGTTGGAAGAATTTCAATTTCATTTTGGATCCTTTGTTTTCTTGTTCGGCATAGGCAATGCAGTCTGTTTTCAATCGATCGAGCATAAACTTAGCCATTGGAGAATTTGTATATTGGGAAATTTCAAATGGGAAATCTCCAGATACAGTTCCTTGTTGGTTTGTAACTGAAACATAATTAGAAATTCCTAGAGCAGCCATTGGCCATGTAGCAAAGGACTGGACATCAGACTTTCCAGCTCCAATCTGAATTCCATTTACGTTAAACTGTTGAGTAGGTCTATATTCTCTATTGGAGCAAGCATAATTATTCACTTTGGGAACAGATAAATATCTTGGAATAGTTCCTCGAGCATTGGCTTTGATCTTCATATTTACGGTTGGAATAAATTTTCTCCAATTTTCGGGCCACTTTAATTGGTTCTCTTTCTCAAACTTTGCTAGCACAGGAGGAAGTTGTTTCAACAATTTTGAAAAATTGTTGTCAAGTCCCTTGAACTTGATGCTGATAAGGCTTTTTTGGTTCTGTAATTTCGGCAAATTTGCATCGTGAGCTGCAAGAGGATTCCTCATCAAAACTCTTAGAATCGACATCAAAATTCCTGGATCTTGCCTTTCTTTCTCTGGAAGATATCTAACCAGCATAGAACCCAGATAGTAAGGATCATCGTTTGCCAAAATAGAAAATTGCAAACTTCCACTCAATAATTCGTAGAAGAATAAGAATCCCAAATCATCTTTTCCTCCGTGAATTCCGAACCCATTCTCGACCCATTTGTTTAATAATTGAATAGTTGCAACTCCTTTGGATGGGGCTGGTTGTTTATAAGAGACGATAGTAAATCCACTGAGAGTATTTAAGAAGCTTCCCATTAAAGAATCATTAACAGCAGATTTATCTATAATATTATCAAATTCTTGGAATCCCGTTAATCTCGTTGGAGGGAATTGGACACTCATAGAATCTGATCCATTGATAACAAGTTCCAAATAGTTTTGTCTGTTTGTTAACTTGCTATCTTTGGCTACTTGTTGTATAAGGCGGTATTCTTCTTGTATAGTCAAACGGCAAGTAGTGGATACACTAGGCAACTTCGATACATAATTCGAAAGCTCTTCTTGCAAATCCCAAGTGGTAATGTATCCAGCGCTTTGGGCTACCAAGATCAATTTTAATCTCAAAGCATGAGCATTAGGGTGAGATTCAGTGTGTTGATTTTGAAGCAAACTCCAAAAGCTGGCAGCCTCCGGTGATGGAACTGTCACTCATGCAAGCTTCTACTAGTTGGAAGGCTTCGTGATATTGAGAGTGTAACATTCTCATGAGTAACAAATAAATAGCAGATTCGATGGTTGGTGTAAAGAGGAAGGCTTTCGAAATGTGGATTGGATAAATGTATGTTGGAACTTGTTTGGAGTGGTAAAATACCAAACGGGGTGCTCTTCCAGGATTTGTAAAATGAACGTATGTAGGAGTAAGAGCGGGAACAACCATTCCTAATTCGCCGCTGTTATTTTGTAAGATAATAGCTTGGTGGATTCCACTGATAAGACTGTTGATTCTCTCTGTTCTAACATTTGAGATGTACATTCCAACATATTGTGTACAGAAGAGTTGAACTGGACTACTGGTCGAAGATGATAACTGCTCTTCAGTACTCTTGGAATAGAAAGATAATTGAAGTCTTGGAAGTTCAATTAAGTCCACAGAAACAGCTGCCTTCGGCGAAGTAACATTGCTCTTTGTCCATACCAAGATATGGGACATATCTTCTAAACGAACAAGATATTCGGCCAATTCAGCCAAGAATCCACTAGTTCCAAGGTGAAGCATATTAATAAGTGTCATTTCCGTAGCACCTCCGGGTGCGATTTTTGAATCCTCTTCCCAAAGTGCTTGAGGAGACAATCCTGTGTATGATTTCAAATGAAGAGGAATACGTGTGATTCTTGCAGATGCTTCTCTCCCTTCTTTAGTAATTCCAATCCTAAGAATAGATGCAGCTTTCGTTTTCTCAATTACATCTAAACGTTGATATCCAGTAATAGAGTCATCACTATTTTGCCAGAACAAATATTCTTTGAGAAGTGGTTCTGGAATTATTCCTCGTAAGAAATCGTTAGGGATGTATTGTTGTTGGTCAGTTTGTTTGTCCCCAAAGTTCCTCAATATCACCAAAGAGTGAGCTGGGAGGGTAGGTCTGGAGTACTCCATGTTTGAAGGAGCTCCTAATGCGGTAACAAATCTATCATTCACGTCGCATGACTCTTCCAAACGCTTCAATGGTGGGAAATCGAAAAGAGTAGCTCTCCAATTAGAAGAAAATAGAAGAGTTCGGAAATATCTTCTGCCAGACTCGACAATCTTGAAGTAATGTACTGCACTGTACTTTCTCACAATGATTACTTCTCTCAGTGACTTTCTTGGAGTAGTATCTCTATTACAAGGTTCACACAAACGCAATTGATTTTCTGGTCTTATAACGCTGTCTTTGCTGCAGACGGAATGTCCACAACGTTTGCAATGGTGTCTCTTGTTAGTCAATCCAAACTTCGTTTTACATTCGTAACAAGAATCAGCCTTTTGTTCTGGAGCAATTTCGAAATTTTTGTCCATCGTTATATCTTTTTCCAACTCATACCCAAACAGTCTTGCGTAAGTATCATTCTTCGAATAGGATGTAGATGGAAGGAAAACATCACCGCTTAAAATCTGGTGGTTCTTTCTCAAAGGCTCAAGAGCATTGGAAATCCAAGATTCATCCGAGGAAAGAGAATCCGGATATTTTCTTGAGAAAAAACTTGGAGGTTTTGGAGGCCTATCATCGGGTTCCCAAAATTGGATATCAATACGAGTTCCCATAACTCGAACCCAAGATCTTTTGGTGGTTGCTTTAACAGTAGCACATCCTAAATTAGTAGCTTCACCAAAGACTTCCTTAAATTCTGGCATTTTGTAGATTCTTTCATCTAATTCATCCATAGCAACATTATTCAAGGTGAAAATTCCAAGTTGAACATTAACTTCAGTATCAACCTTTGTACTTTGGTCTCTAGTAAACATTCTCTCCTTCTCAGCTTTTTCTTGTTCAGCAGGAGTTCTTGGATTTAGATCTGGAACAAATCTTCCAATATTGTGCATTCCATCTTGATTTCTCCAGAATCTAGTCTTTCCAGATCCTTCAGTAGAAAGTTTTGATTGTTGACCTCTAGTAGCGGATTTTACAATAGACTCTAAAATTTCATTTCTTGGTTGATTATTGTTCATTAAATATTTGAGAACATTTCCGCGTTGTTTCTGGTACAAATCAAACATTTCAGTGTCTGGAATTCCCAATCCAACAGTTTGAACTCCTTGGGCTGTTCTCCTCACTTTCTTTCCAGTATCATTCTCAGCATTAAATTTGTAATGCCCATTTAAGAAGATCTGGCTGGCAATCAAAGCAGTTACCATCGCAGGGTTGAATTCTTCGTAATTCATATGAAGGAACAAATATCCTAAGTGAGCATAGAGCATACAAGCGGTTTGATTATCCTCAATTTTTAAAGAATGCTCGATCCATCTATTGAGCATAGAACATACTTGGTCATTCATAATTGCTCTTAATTGTTGTTGTTTTTCGTGAATAATTTTGACATGAGGATCACTTGAAGATAACCCTCTGCAAAAACCTTCCCATCGTGATCCAGAGGTTCGAGTCTTATCCCATTTGTGATGGTTCACCATAAATATCATAAATCCTTCAATTCTAACCAACAGCCTAATGACATAAAGGATCATAAATCCAGATTCTTCAGTGTACAATCCGGGATCAAGTTCCAAAGCACATTCCAAGAGATCGCTAAGTGATTTCAAAAGGGCAGCTGGACTCATCAATAACTCATTAAATAATAAACCAATGGGAGTAGCCAAGAAAGATCTATCATCAGATGGAACCATAGTTGGAATAGTTTTCTTTACTGGAGGATGCCATGGACCGGGTTCGAAAACAACGGAATCAATAAGGCTTTGCACTTCCAAAGAGCTGAGGGCGGTAATATGTTCTGGATTGGAAAAGAAGTTCAAAACAAGTGGAATTCTCAAGTAAGGAACCGTCAAATAAGACATTAGTAGTTCACTACTAGCTTGTCTAATCTTTCCATCGAAAGTAGGTAGTTGTTGAATATGAAGAATATCTTCCTCATTCTCAATTTTGGCATTGCAAAGTACCGAGGGATCAGCTCCTGAAGGTCCAGAACGAGCTCGTTTGTGGAACAATCTAGACCAGATCGATTCTTTCGTTTGATTATCTGGAGGATGGATAGACTTCAGAGTCTTGTTTCCAAAACCAGTTACAGTAATTCCTTCTCCTTCTTTGAAGCTCCATGAAAGCATAGCATCCTTTTGGTACCACTTCTTGATCTCTGGCAATGCAGTGGCATCTGGAGTAACAAGATATTTAAATAAGAAAGCAAGATCTCGGTAATATCTCATTTCTGGGAAGTTGTAAACAAATTCAGTTTGTTCTCCAGTTAAATAAAGAGGAATATTTTCAGTTGGGAATCCAATTTCAAAGCAGATTTGATCCAAAAGTTTCCCTACATTTCCTACTTGCATATCCGATTCAAATTGGAATATGAGATGATCATCCTTTATAAGATCTCTTTGAGCAATAAAATAATCCAAGATACGAGTTCTAGTAGCAATTTGGTCTGGAGTATGGAAGATAAAATCTTCACTTTGAGATTTAAAGGCAGAAATATCAATTCCAAAAGGTTGGAAGAAATATCTAGGAGTTGCAGGTGCAGTTCCAGTTAAGTGAATGCAAAAGAAAGAAGGAAAGTCAGAAGCTCTCATTCTGATCACACCATCGGCAATAGTCATCATGGCTGCTACAGTAAGAATACGTCCAGCATCGTAAACTCTATTCATTCTGAGGGACATAGAGCAAGCAGCAAAGTGGCTCATCAATTGATGGATCAAGCGGAGAATATTTAATTGTGTTTCGTATCGAATAGGTTGCTGGTACAGACATTGCTTGATATTTGGATGGTTATAGGGTAATGGAATTGGAAGGACTTGAGTAAATACGTATTCGATGAGAGAAACACTCAAAGTATGAGTGTATTTTACGACATGTGACTGATAAGCAAGTAAAGTACATAGAGCATCGGCATGATGCAATGCCGCATTAAGTCCTTCCCAGTTTTGAACATAATCGGGAACCAAAGTAAATTGAATTGGACGGAACATTTGCGCTAATTCAGCAGGTCCAGCAAGATTCTCCACACTTTCTTCCCGTAAAAATGTTTCGAATAGTGGAAATCCAAGATAAGCATCAGTTCGGAGGTTTACAGGCGGTACGTCTTTGTTGGATTTGGTATTAATTTGAGCATTTACGTATGAAAGCATGCTTTCAATAAATTGGAGCATTTTTTGACTTTGAGGAGCAGTGAGAATTGAACCTTCTGCAGGAACAATTGCCTCTCCGAAATGATTTGCCATTTGTTCGAAAGTGTAACGAACTTTTCTAAGATCAGATTCTTTTGTACAATGTTCTAATTCTTTGTACAAAAGTTGACACATTTGCCATCGAATAACTAACAGAGCATATTGGCACTGTCTTAAATTAAGACCTCGATGAGCTAAAACTAAATGAATGGCTTCTAAAATACAAAGAGAGTGAGAACCATCTCCGGACATTGGTAGATATTTCCAAGTAACACCAGCATTTCCTTCAACATTTTCAGTTAAAGTGGCTAGTAGTGGTTTTTGATTCAAAAACGGTAAAATTGTTTCATAGAGTTGTTGCGTAGTATTTGAATCAGAAGGATAGACCTGCAAACGAAATAAAAAATACCAAAGTGTGGAGTCGGTCAATCGTTCCATTGGAATATCTCTGAATTCAATAGCTAATTTATATTTGACATCTGTAGCGGAATTTCCACTCACAGGATGATATTCTGTAACTCCTTTTCCAGTATTTACAATTGAAAAAGTGTACGAATTTTCCATTCTTTCGACGACGTAAAGAACAGCACTATCTCCAGCAGTATCATTAGCCCATCCACCAGGAACAAACATAAAATCTCCTACGGCCAAATTTGCAACTCGATTTTTCATTGTTAGTAATAAATTATGAAACTGTTCTTCTGTTCCTTGTGCAACTCTAATTGGTATGGAGCTACTAAGATGTAGATCTTGGAGAGCAATAGCAAGCGATCTAACGGATATCGAAGCCTTCCAATCAAGAAAACTTGAATCTTGCAAAATGAGATCGAATGCATTTTTGTACAACTTTATGGCTGGATCAAATGATTCTCTGGTGAGTTTTGCGTCCTCCTTAGAGGGTATTGGAAAGTACCCATCGAGAAAAAGGTCCAAGAACGCTTGATCGTCCCACAGAAACATCCCTGTTTCTTCTTTGGACACACCCAAATTTTGTCTTTGTAAGAGACAAAGGTAGATGATGAT
>Ga0170475_128813768_pt1 | contig 12107 bp, 7 predicted proteins | sample Soicark_Litter_5_FD_111474 | JGI IMG/M metagenome (GOLD analysis project Ga0170475, IMG submission 111474) | Avena fatua rhizosphere microbial communities from Hopland, California, USA. Combined Assembly of 48 SPs | reverse complement strand
TGCCCTGCTGGGCACCATAGCTTTAGCAATTTTTAGCTGTAAGGATAACGGTGCCAGGTATATCGATCCAAATACCGGTAAAGAGCTAACACTGGTGAAAGATGCAAGCACCGGTTTGATGGTGGATGCTGAAACCAAGAAGCCGGTTTATATATATGTAGATACCGAAAAGAAAGATACCGTCTATGGTGAGACTGGTAAAGTGATCAATGGACATGTGGTAATGGATGAAGGTAAATACAGATATGCCGATATGAATGTAAAAGTGGAAGACGGAGAATATAAGATCAAAGGCAATGATTATAAAGAGAAAATGGATAAGGACGGTGATCTGAAGATCAAGAATGGGGATGTTAAAACCAAGGTTGACGGAAAAACAGGTGAAGTAAAAGTTAAGGATTGAGATTCAAAAAATAAAGGAAGAAGAGCCGGCTCGTTGAGTAACGAGCCGGCTCTTCTATATTTGAAGTCTTTCTATAAAATGTTAGAAGAAGAAGCCCGTTTTAAAGTTTATGTGAGTTGCTTCTGAAGAGATTCCGTAAGTAGCAGTAAGGGAGAAACGATTATAGGGGATGAAGATGGCTCCGAATCCATAACTGCCATGTAATGAATTGGAAACCTCACCCGGCATCCAGACCCGTCCCATATCATAAAAGACAAGAAGACCTGCTTTACCATTGTACAAATAGTTTTTAGTGTTGAATACCCAGCGCAGATCATTATTCAGGTAAAAAGACTGTTTTCCGTAGAATCGTTCCCTGTCATATCCTCGCATTTCTCCACTACCACCTCCACCAATAGAATTCAGATTATAATAATCCGCAGTACCACTTAGTGCTCCGCCACCCGCCCTTATTGCAAGGCTGAACTGCCTGCTTAAGGGAAGAAACGCTGTTGTACTCAGCAGGCCTTTGACAAAAGATTTGTTATCATCAATATTGCGAATATAGCCTGCACCCAGGCTTACTCCCACACCCTTAAATGGAAATACCTGGTTATCCACGTTCAGGTAAGAGTACCCAGCTTCTACCCCGGCAAAAAACTTTCTATCAAAAACAGAAGGATCTACCAGGGTTTGAACAGCGGTAATATAATGATCTCCGATGTTATTTATTTTAATTGATTGCGCAATCAAAGAGAATTCAAAATGATGCACTTTCTCAATATCCCTTTCAATTCCAATTCCAACATATTGACGCTCACTTTGCGTACGGTAATAATTAGTGGTCTTGTTGATTAATTTGCTTTCATTACCAGTACCGAAGAAATTTTCAACAGCTGGTGCATCCATTCTGGCCTTTATCACAAAATCCCATTTGCCAAAAAGCCTTCCCCATCTTCCGATATATCCAAAATTGAACGCATTACGGAGTATGCCATAGTTAAAACAAAGGTGGTGAGATGTTTCATACTCCTCCTTCTCCCATGGTTTTGGAATATAGGTGAGCGTAGCAATCACTTTAAGTCCGGTACGGGGAAAACTCTTTAAGGGATTCCGATCAAATACCTGGTAACGGGATGAAGAAATAAAAGGACGGATCGAAAAATTGAATTTTTTCTGGTGAGCTGTATCATATTCATATCTGTTACCGCGATAAATTTCAACTTCATTCTGCAGATGATCTCCTTCAAACAAAACAGAATCAGTTGCATCGGGGTCAATCACTCGTATTTTAATCGGGTTGCGACTGTTGGTTCCCCTCACTATTACCTTGTCATTGCTTTCCAGGGAGTAGATCCTTACCTCCCGCGTTTCCCTGCTGTTATACATACGGGAATAAAATGGCTCTTTTTTTATTTCTCCCTCTTTTGTGATCTTAAAGGCTTCAATCTTTGTTTCTTTTTGGTTTATGCGATCTATGGTAAACAGTTCTCTGTCATGAGTTCCGGGCAGGTCCGCACGCTGAGAGAGATATTTATAATATGCAGCAGCATACTCCTGTAAATGGTCACGCCTGGATTTTATTCGTTCAATGATGCTGTTGCCCGAAATAACAAATAACTCAGGGGGCATGAGGCGAACACTGGAACTAATTAATGTATCAGTGAGTGCCTGCTGAATCTGTTTTGCCTGTGCAATCCATTCTTCCTTAGTCAGATCAGTAAGAAAAAGTCGGTCAAGCGGCCTGCCATGCTTATTCCATCCCGGTACATCTTTAATTGTTCTATCAAATCCCTGAAATGGTTTATATACCCATCCAGCCACTGAAGGATACAATCCATCGATCTTCGTAAAAGCATGGTCTCTGTCCCGGGGAACAGGGCGATAAATATTACTCTTGCCCACATCAAATTTCGCCCAGCGCCAGTTCCCGGGGTGACGACCCCAGTCACCTATCACCATATCAAAAAGCCTGGCACGAACAAAAGTTTTTTCATCTACATGATTATCGTTGTCTTCCCAAATATGTTCAAAGAGTTTATCACTTCCGATAAGGTTGACTGAATTTCCAAAATGAGCTGAACCTTCCTGGTTTTCATCCGGCCGTTCTTCAAAAAGATATAGCTGATTACCATATTCTTTATTAAAGCTGCCCAGACCAGCCTGTTCTGGCACAAACACAATGACGGGAATTGTATGATATATTCCTGCGGCTTCAGCCAGTGGAGGAATGACAATGGCAGCAAAAGGATGGTCAACAGAACCCTGGTCTCGTGCGATGCGACTGATGAAGGTACCGCGCGCCTCATCTGGAAGATCCTGTCCAACTCGCTTGTGAACGCTGCGCAATACATACTCCTTTCCTTCCTTATCTTTTACGCGAAGGCTCCTGGTTTCTCGACCGCCTCCAGTTTCAGATGCTATTAATCCCCCTTTTGCTGTATCCAGGTAAAAATTTTTGACCCGTACTGGTGTATTCCATTCTTTCCGATAATGGTCACCCCAGAAAAAATTATGGTACCCGCTCTTTGCGTATTCTTTTCCTGCAATTACAACTGTAGTTCCTTTTACAGCAGGCGCACCAGTAACCACAGTGGTCTGCGAAATTGCAGTTCTGGCATACAGAAGCAAAACAATACTTACACAATATTTGAACACAAGTTTCATTAATTCTGATTATAAATTTATGTACTTAGATTTTAAGCGCGTACAACTGAACTGGTTTCTCTACTCCTTTCAGGGTTATCTCGCCTAAATTCTCGCACTGCCACGATTTCAGCACATTGCTGTCAAAGTACTCCTGGGAAACAATAAACTTCTGGTTAAGTTCGCCACACGCAGTACGTATTCGTGCAGCTATATTCATGGCTTCCCCACTGATGGCAATATCCTTTTTCATCACACCAATTTCACCAATAGTAACCTCTCCTAGATGCATGCCAACTTTGAATTCAGGTACAATATCATACTTGCGACGGAAATAATCGGAAGTATGTTGGAGGGTTCGCCGCGCCTGGATAACGGTATTTAATGATTTTTGAAAATTAGATCGCCGGAGTGGCCAGGTTACTACAATCTCATCACCCACATACTGGTGAATATAACCGCCATTATCAAGTACTGCAGAAGAAACATAATAGATAAAGTCCTTGATGAAAGAAAAATAGCGTTCATGCCCTAAGGTTTCGGCAATTGGGGTTGAATCCTTGAGATCAAGAAACATGATAATTCTTGTTTCTGTACTTGGCTTGAGGTATTTGCCTGTAACAGTTTGCCAGAATACACCGGGTGAATACTTCTGGTCCACCTCAATCAGCACCTCAGTGACCAGGATGATCACTATCCAGGAGAACAGGCTGTCTACAAAGTAACCGGTATGAAAGAAATAATAATTCAATTCGTTAAGAGTGGAAGCGAAACTCTGGTCTTTAATACCCATGAAATGAGCAATGAAAACAAGTGTTGTTCCAAGACCGGCGATAGCCAGAAGTATTACAGTCTTTATGACCCATCCTGCCAACAGTGAAATATTCCTGAAACGCACCATCCACTCTACAAGTATCAGGTAGGCCATGATAGCGCTAAGGCTAAGGAAAATGGCCGCCCTTAACATATACGCTGAAAAAAAATTCTCTTTATAAGGGTAGTCAAAGCGCAGTTCAGAATAAAAGGCCCGATAATAAAGCAGCAGTTCAAACGCCGTCCATACCAGCGAAATGATGGCGATCCATTGAAGCCGGTATAAGGCAATAAATGGAAGATTCTTTATTGCCTTGAAAAGGCGTTTCATTGACGGGTTTTTAGATAATTGTATATCTCCTCCTGCGAACCTCGTTTTCCCTCAGCTTTTATTCCATCATTATCCTGTATGTAAGAGGAATTTTCCATTTCCACAGACGAAGCTTTAATATGGTCGTTCCATTGGATAGTAAAATAATCTTCCAGCTCCCGGGCGAGGTTCTGTTGTTTAACAGGCACACATACCTCAATTCGATGAAAAAGATTGCGGGTCATCCAGTCTGAAGATCCTATATAAATTTTGGTCTTGCCCTCTTCGCCAAAAATGAATATCCGGCTATGTTCCAAAAACCTGTCCACTATTCTTTTCACTTCAATGTTCCCTTTTAATCCTTTTTCCTGTGTATTCAGCGCACAGATGCCTCTCACTACCAATTTTATCTGAACGCCGGCCTTTGCAGCTTTGTATAAAAGGTCAATCATCCCGGTATCTTCCAGGTTATTGAGTTTGATTCGTATGCAGGCTGACAGGTTTTTTTTCTTCCGTTTGATCTGTGCATTGATCTCCTGTTCAAATATATCCGTCATATTATACTGGGAGACCAGGATAGACTCAAATTCACGGGCTGCTTTTTTCACAGGCCTGGAACGGGTCCGCAGGAATTTGAATAGTCTCTGAAGATCCCTGTTAATGGAAGAATCAGTAGTAAATAATGCATGATCTGTATAAAAGCGGGCAGTAGTTTCATTGAAGTTACCAGTGCCGATGTATGCGTAAGACTTTACAGTACCTTCCGGGGTTTGTTTTTGGATCAGGGCAATCTTGGAATGAACCTTAATCCGCGGAATGCTGTAAATGATCTTTACTCCTGCCTTTTCCATTTCTTTTGACCACCGTATATTATTGGCTTCATCAAAACGTGCCTTCAATTCTACGAATACCACTACTTCCTTTTTATTCTTGGCCGCGCTTATCAGGGCATTGGCGATATGAGAATCAGCTGCAATGCGGTAAAGCGTTACATAAATCAGTTTCACATCCGGGTCAATGGCTGCCTGGTTAAACAAGGTAAGCACGGGACTATAGCTATGATAAGGAAAATGTAACAGCACATCATTTTTCTCGATGCGGCGGAAAATATCACCACAATCATCCAGTTGTACAGATCGTAATTGTTTTAATTCCGGGTAAACAAGATGCTTATCCTTAACAGGAAGTTTGGCCAGATCACTAAGGTTATGGTAACGGCCACCAGCATAAAGCTGTTCATATTTTAGCCCAAGGGAGGATGCCAGGAATTTCTGCACACTGGTGGGCATGCCTTCTTCAAACAGGAACCGGGTAGGTGCACCCTCATCTCTTTTTTCCAGCTTCTTTTCCAGCTCCTTTAAAATATCCTTTTTATAATTTTCTTCATCCAGATAGAGTTCTGCATTACGGGTAAGTTTGAAACTATAGCTGGAATGTACCTTGAAACCGATGAAGATACAGGGCAGATTATCACGGATGATATCATCGATGAAAACAATATGACGTTTATCATCATCTGATTCCAGGGTATAGAAGCGGGGTAGCTTATCAGCGGGAATATTGACTATTGCATGTTGTAATAATTCCTCGCCCGGTTTTTTCAGGAGAACCAGCAGGTATAACTTGTTGCTTTCAAGGAAGAGATCTTCTTTTAAGGATTCACGGATAAAAACGGGCTGCATAAAGGCGAGTATGCGCGAAAAGAAGATTTCCCTGATCTGGCCAGACAATTCAGGTGGGATCGGTTTATTATAATATAATTCAATGCCTTCCTTTGATAAACCGGGAATCAGGTCCTTATTCAGTATGCTTCCAAACTCAGCAAATTGTCCGGGAACCATTTGCTGAACTCTTTCAGCAAGGTCTTTATCTGGCGGAGGAATTATCTTGTTTAATGTTTTGTTTTTTTAGTTGAGAATATAGCAGTATTATGGGATAACGAACACGAAAAAACTCATCCATATTGGATGAGAAGATTGAAACAAACTTGATCCGTTCCATCAAAGGCACAGTTTTATCTGCTGCTTCCTGTAATACGCGATAATTAAATCCAAGCCAGCTTATATCCCTGTTGTGGTACATATCTTTTATTAAAACGGGGATCCCGTTCCTTCTATGACCTTCGGTCCCTGTGCGGTTGCATCATTGACCATTATGGCGATAATAAATGCGATAGCGGAAGTAATAATGCCGATCATGAATACATTATAGGCGATGCGCACAAGGCGATATTTTCTTCCCAGTACCTGCCCAAGGTAATAAATATCATCAACTACAGAACCATAGAGATAATTCGGGTCACGCATCATGGTGCTCATCCCCCACTTGTACTCTTCCAGCTTCACCTTATGAAAATTTCCAAAGAACAACAGGTTGGTTTGACGGTTCAGCACCTGGTCCCGGGTAAAATTACCAGTGGTGATCTTTGGCCGCGTGGAAAGTATGGCCAGCACAATAGTAGTGAGTGAACTGGCAAGGAAGATCATGGTTGGAATTGTCAGGTGCCTGTCCACTTCGATCTTTCTGATCAAAACGGATAGTATCACTGATATGATTATGGCATTTACACTGATCAGGATATTAGCCTTGTTATCTGCCATATCACTAAGACGCATATGGTTCTCAGAAGTAAGGCGCAACATGGTCTGAATACCCTTGGTGATAAAACCACTTGGTTTATTCATGTCCTTTCCATCCTCATTTGACTTTTTGGTTTCAGGTATCAGCGTCTCGCTACTATTGGATGCATATATCTCGTTGATACGCTTTTTTATCTTAGCCATATTCTTTCTTTTTCTTTCTTCCAGTAAATTTTTGCAATAGTCAGTATAATACTGATGATGCGCCAGGAGAGCCAGCGTATTCTTTTCCCAATCCATCAAGATGGTGTCCAGGTTTCTCAGCTTCATCTCCTTCTTCATCAATTTGTCAAAAACTTTGAAATCTTTGGTGCCGAAATGATAGGTATCGGCATCCTTGATGATCTGCTCCCGCAAATTGGAAGGCTCACTGTCGATACGGGTGGCCATGATAGTTCTTTCGATCTCATCCGCCAGCGCAGCATAAATATCCTTCGTCTCAATCCAGTCACGCATCAGTTTAACGCTTTTCTTTTCATGATCAATAGGGTCCTCATATAAATGACCGGTGTCATGAAACCACGCTGCCAGATTGAGAACTATGATATCTTTTTCCTCCAGTTCATAATGGGAAGCGATCTCGTTCACATGGTCTACAACCTTGCGAGTGTGATCAATGCTATGATAGACCAGGTTATGATTATGGTCAGATTCATACAACGAACTAACATAATCCTCGCACTGTTTTAATATATCCACTTGCACGGCTTTCATATTTATTAAAATGTTAGATTAAATTTTGTACCGATTGAAAAATTGAATACCGTTTCTTCCGGCGATACTCCGATAGTGGCGGATACAATTACCAGGTTAAATGGATTGTAGTAAAGCCCTCCGCCAATCACATTATGCCATTTCCGGCTTTGCTCTCCTCTATACCAAACCCGACCAATATCATTGAATGCAATGACTCCTACCTGCCCGGGTAATACATAGGATTTACCTTCCAGCACTTTTATCCGCAATTCCAGACTTCCATATGCTACAGAATGCCCCGAAAACCGGTTTTTCCTAAAACCTCTCAACACATTATTTTGTCCAAGGGAAAGGGCCTGGAAGTATTCGATGCTATCATTGAAAATATGGCCGCCTCCTAACTTTATTACACCCACAATTCTTGCCGGAATTTTCAGGCTGGCATAAACCACCATATCAGATTCAAGCTTGCTGATTGCCTGACTGTTATGGTTGAGGGGTTGGGTCATGCTGAAAGTATTAGTCCACCGGATACCGCGTGTGGGGAATATAGGATTATTCAAATTATCTAATTCTACGCCCACTTTGCCTCCTACATATGTTTTTACATTATATACTTCAGCAGAATCCAGGCCGAAAGCCCCTGGTTTACCAAGTATATATTGGGAATTGCTGTTGTAGCTGTTCCAGTATTGATAAAGAGTAGGACCGAATATTATACTTAGAATGGGTGTGGGTTTTCTCCGGAACAATAGGTCTGCGGCTGCTTCCCGGTAACGCACTCTGTAAAAAGAAATAGGCTTTGAAGGATCCACTCTGGTCCTGTTACCAAATCCAAAGAAGTTATTTAGTACCGGATTAATGACGCGGGCATTGATTAACAGGTCTGTTCTTCCAAATGCATGAATCAGCTCTCCATTATATTTGAACTGGTATGCTTTGCGGTTAAGCGCAAAGAGTGCAAGCCCTACATGGCTATTGGCATAGGGAACTTTCCGGAAGCCATAATTAATAAAGGTAAACCCGGTACCCAGCATAAATCCATCGTCACCATTGATACCTGCATAAAAACGGGGGAACCTTTTAACAGGATAATTATACCAGGTGATATTGAAATCGTTGATATTCGGGTTGTTTTCAAAAATCTTTTTGGTACGACTGGAGGCTGACAGGTAATTATTTTCCGTTGAAATATCATAGACCACAGATCGCACCGGGCTGTTCACATAGAAAGAATCATTTCCGCGCCCACCGATCATTCTTATCAGAATTGAGGTATGCAAACCGCTATCTACAGTAAACTTGTCATTTCCGTTAAAGCCGTATAATCTTATTTCTCGCGTGACCCTTGGATCAAAAACCCGCTGATACATCACAAAATTGCTGTCCGCATGTTTTCGATAGGAATATACCGTAAGTTTCAGGGAATCATTTTGACCGGTAAAATGGAAGTTCTCATTTTCATTGCTACCAAGCACTGCTACTTCTTTTGAAAGGAAGTGATAGTATTGTAACGCTCTCTGCGAAATAATATTCCGTCGGCTGATCAGCTTGTCAGTAATCGTTTTTCCATTTATTGCATATATTTCAGGAGGCAACATGTGCATTGCCTGATTGATCTTATCGTTCGTTAACTGGGAAGCGAATTTTTTGGAGATATCCCTCCAGGCGTTTTCATCCAGGCTGTTCAGGAACAATCTGTCAAAGTCCTTGGCCACTTTATTAAGCTGGTTAACCTTTGGAATATTATAACGCAAACCTTTAAGAAAGGGCATCCGGCGGCGCGCTACGTACCGCATAATTAATCCATCTGAATAGAAAAATGCCTGATCCCGGTCACGTGGAATGGGAGTATACAATTTACCCTGGCCGGTATCGCGGGTAGACCATCTCCACTGATCAAGATGCCTGTCCCAGTCTGCAATCAGCATATCCAGCAAACGTGCACGCAGGGCAGCCTGCTGGTCAACCGTATGATCATTATCCTCTCTCATTTTATTGAACATGGAATAACTGCTCTTGGTATCTTCCGTACCCTCAGGATCTTTTCTTTCCAGCATGCAAACCTGGTTGGCAAACAGGGGACGGTAATAACCCAGCGAAGGATCATCAGGAACCAAAAAGAATTCTGAAGGAGACATTAGCACACCTGTTGTATCAGCCAATACAGGTAATGCCAATGGAGCATAAGGATGTGAAGCCGAAATCAGGTCCTGTATAATATTGGATGCAAAACTTTCCCTGAAGTTTTCGGGTATTGCTTTTTCCGGATCTTTATCTATTGTACGGAGTGACCATTCACGGCCCTGTTTATCTTTCAGCTTTAAGGATTTGGTTTGCTTTCCTCCTCCTACCCCTTCAATTGTAAAACCACCCTTTTCCCTGTTAATATTAAATACTCTTAATCTCACGGGAGTTCCCCATTCCTTGCGATAATTATCACCACTAAATAACCTTTGAATGCTTGTAGTTTTTGTATAATGCTTGCCTGCTGATGCTACCACAAAATCTCTATAAACATATTCTACCTTCCTGGTTGTGTCTTCAGGTATGGGTGGCAACTTACTGTAATCAAGTATGTTTTCGGAATAGGCATGTTTTAGTGAGTCCGGTTTGTTCTTATCTAATGTGAAGTAATCCACTCTCACAGTCTTGTTTTTAAGGATATCAAGGGTGGCAAATCCATTGGCTCTTGCTACAAACTTTGCTTTCCGGCCTGGAGACACCCGGGTGGTTTTTGAGCCGGAACCACTGATCACGAAATTATAACTGGAGTCATTCAGCAACTGTAGTGCATGTTCATGCCCTGCCACCAGGATCACATGAGGATGAGTCCGTACCGCTGCCATAATGCGGTTAGTCATATTAGTATAGAAAGGATGTTTTAAATCCTGGGGCGTACCAAATACGCTTCGGGCAATGGGATAAATTGAGCCGAGAACAGGTAAGGGAATGAAAAGATTTTCGCGACTGTCTGTAAAAGGAAAAACATGCTGTTTAATCGTAAAATAGCCGCCATGCGGACCATTACTTTTGAAAGGATGATGAGTTGCAAGTATAACCAGCTTGTTGAAGTTCTTGTTTAGAATATCTTCCAGCTCGCTGATCACCTCATCAGCAGTTTTGAATTCGCAATCTGACTCAATTCCGGGCTTGTCAGTTGCCTGTATCCACCACTGACTGTCCATCATCACCAGTACCACATCATCGCTGATATCAATTGCCACAGGGCCAGGGCATCCGCCCTTGGGAAAGAACTGGATCTTCCCATCCCCATTCAGGTCAACATAGCTTTGTTCACGAAGGATATTTTGATATCCATATGCACGTCCATTCGCCCAGTCATGATTGCCCGGGATCATGTATCCACGGACCTTTGCGTCTTTTATTAAATTTATCTGGGAATCAAGGGCCGCTTTTAAATCTGTATAACTGTTATAGGTTTCATCGGGAAGTCCCGTATCATAAAGATTGTCACCGAGGTAAACCACCACAGTTTTCTCGTTCATCTTTACATTGGCTTTGATAGCGTGAAGCACCATGGCCTTGCCATTTATCAGTGATCCGGCATCTCCTACAAGAATAATTTTTGTTTTTACAGAATCCTGTGCTAATAAAATTTCGGACGACAAAACCAGCCAGCCAATCAATACCAGGACTTTCATGATCAGATTTTACTATTTGAAGATTAAGATATTCGCTACACCTACCCCTGCCGCTTCATTTGAAATGATTATGGTACCAGATGGGGTGAAACTGATGCCTTCAGGTTGCTTAAATAAGCCAGGATCAATTGGATACACCTTTTTCACGCCGCCCTTTCTGTCCGCAACTACCAGCAATTTATTAACCGATGAAATAATATACAAAAGTGTCTTTTGGGTTAATGGCTGCTGCAGAAGGCTTGAATTTCAGTTTTTCCTCATTTATGGCTGACGCTATCTGCTTCACATCAATCGTAAATGAAGAATCGGAGAAAGTTCCGTTATGTGGATTAAAGGTGAAGGTAGTAAGGGATTTCTTCTTATCTGATTCACAATCCTTGCAGATCAGTACCATTTTTTTGAGGGAATCATCATAATATAGTATCTCAAATTCGTTCTCTCTTCCAAATGTAAACGGATACTCATGAGTTACAAGATTTCCACTATCCTGAACGGAAATCTTTATAATATTTCCATTGCTTTGTAAAACGTAAAAGCTGCTATCGAACAGGACCAGATCTTCAAAATCAGCACCGGAAGAAAATTTCCACCTGCGAATATCCAGCTGGTTCCCCGGTTTTATTTTATAAAGCCATCCTTTCTCATCATTAATAGCGAAAATGGAAGAATCTTTTGCATAAAATGCCACACCTGAAATCTCATCCAGCTCAAGGGGAAGCTTGTATTGATGAGAAACCAGAAAATTATAACCTGCCGGACTTATGTATTTCTCTCCTCGTTTGCCGCAACCTGTTAAAAGGGCAACCCCAGCCAGAGCTAATAATAAAATGGTATTTCTGTACATTGTGGTTCCCGTCAAGATATCCGGGCAACTATGATTTTCAAATCCCTTGCCATCGTTATCCCTTAGTTTAAAATGCTGATATTTATTTTACTGTAAGCCATATTATTAAAAC
>Ga0170475_100956120_pt1 | contig 12108 bp, 21 predicted proteins | sample Soicark_Litter_5_FD_111474 | JGI IMG/M metagenome (GOLD analysis project Ga0170475, IMG submission 111474) | Avena fatua rhizosphere microbial communities from Hopland, California, USA. Combined Assembly of 48 SPs | reverse complement strand
TCCGTTGCGGATAGATCCCGGGGTGGAGCAGTGGTAGCTCGCCAGGCTCATAACCTGGAGGTCGTAGGTTCGAATCCTACCCCCGGAATTTAGAGCAGTCCGGGTCCACTGCGAGCCGGAGACCAACGTGCCTTGTCGCGTTGGCCTCCGGCTCGCGGTCAAAGCCGGCACTAGGGAGGCCGAGAGGGTAGCATGGAATACAGGGCCATTCACCGTTACGCGGACATGTCGGCGCGGAAGATCCGGCCGTTCGCCACGCTGATCCGGGGTCGGCACGTGGACGAGGCGCTCGAGCTGTTGCGATTCCTGCCGAACAAGAGTGCCCGCCTGCTCGAACAGGTGCTCAAGAGCGCGCTGGGCAACGCGGAGGACCGCGGCGCCCGCGACATCGAGGATCTGGTGGTGCTCGAGTCGCGGGTCGATGGCGGGCCGATGATGAAGCGCATCATGCCGCGAGCGCGGGGCACTGCGTACCCGATCAAGCGGCGCTATGCGCACATCCACGTGATCCTGTCCGACCTGGAAGAGACGGAAGCGTGAGGGCCTGAGAGGCGTGGGATACCATCCGAGGTTCGGGCGAAGGGCGGCAGGGTGAAGTATGGTACAAAAAGTCAGGCCCGTGGGCTTCCGTACCGGGATCATGGTTGACTCGCTCAGCCAGTGGTACGCCAACAAGCAGGATTTCTCCGAGCTGTTGCTCGAGGACCACAAGATCCGCACCTACGTCAAGAAGCGCTACAAGGGCTCGGGGATCTCGAAGATCCGCATCCAGCGCACGCGGGAGAAGGTGACGGTCTTCGTCCACTCGGCCCGGGTGGGCATGATCATCGGCAAGAAGGGTCAAGAGGTCGATAAGCTGACCAAGGAGCTGGAAGACCTGTGCCATCGGCACATCGAGGTCAAGACGATGGAGGTCAACCGCCCGGAGATTGACCCGCAGCTGGTGGCGGAGGACATCGCCGAACAGCTGGAGAAGCGGTCCAGCTTCCGCCGGACGATGAAGCGGGCCATCGACACGACCATGGAGTCGGGGGCCAAGGGCGTCCGCATCCAGATGTCCGGCCGGCTGGCGGGGGCGGAGATGGCACGCACGGAAAGCAACATGGCCGGGAGCATTCCGCTCTCGACCTTGCGAGCGAAGATCGAATACGGGTTTGCCGAGGCCAGGACCGCCCAGGGGCACATCGGCATCAAGGTGTGGATCAACAACGGCGATTACCTGAACCCGGAAGAGCCGGTCGAGGTGCCTCCCCCCGCTCCCGGACGGGGCCGGGGTCGCGGCCCGCGCCGCGGGTAAAGGAAAAGGAGAACGAACATGCCGCTCATGCCCAAGCGCGTCAAGTTTCGCAAGACGCAGCGCGGAAAGATCAAGGGGAATGCGACGCGCGGAAACACGGTGAGCTACGGCGATTTTGGCCTGCAGTCGCTCGAGGGAGGCTGGCTCAGCGCTGAAGCCATCGAAGCGGGCCGTATCACGGCGACGCATTCGGTGCGCGGCGAAGGTCGGCTGTTCATCCGCGTCTTCCCGCACAAGTCGGTGACCGCCATCCCGGCCGAGACGCGCATGGGGAAGGGCAAGGGTGAGCCGGAATACTGGGCAGCGGTCATCAAGCCGGGCATGATCCTGTACGAAATTGGCGGCCTGCCCGAGCCGGCGGCGCGCGATGCCCTGGCGCGGGTGGCCTACAAGATGCCGTTCAAGTGCCGCTTCGTGGCCCGACGGCCGAGTGTTGGCTGAGGATGGGCTGAAAGGGAGATGCCATGAAGCCGGTCGAATACCGGGCGATGAGTGACGAGCAGCTGGACCTGACGCTCCGGGACACGATCAAGAACCTGTTCCGTCTGCGCTTCCAGTCAGCGACCGAGCGGCTGGAAACGCCGAGCGAGATCCGCAAGGCCAAGCGCGAGGTCGCCCGCATCAAGACCATCCAGCGCGAGCGCGTGTTGGTAGCACTGAGGAATGCAGCTCAGGGGGCGCAGACGATCAATGGCTGAGCAAACGGATCGTGGCCAGCGACGCGGGGCCGTGGGTGTGGTCACCAGCGACAAGATGAACAAGACGCGGCGCGTGGAGATCCCCCGCCTGGTCAAACACGCCCGCTATGGGAAGTACATCAAGCGGCGGACCGTGTGCCACGTCCACGACGAAAACAACGAGTCGCGCGCGGGCGACACGGTCGAAATCATGGAGACTCGGCCGTTGTCCAAGACCAAGCACTGGCGCCTGGTGCGCGTTGTTACCAAGGCCCCGGCCCTGGCTCCGGCGGCGGAGCAACCGGCGCCAGCCCCCGAAGCCGCGCCGCAACCGACCCCCGCACCGGCCCCAGCGACCTGAGGTCGGCCGAGCGCGGAACAAGCCGTGAGAGGCGTGACCTGGACGGGTCTGCGCCTTGGGAGTACACGACCGATGATTCAGCAGTACACGTACCTGGACGTGGCGGACAACACCGGCGCCAAGGAGTGCATGTGCATCAAGGTGCTGGGCGGAACGCGCCGCCGCTATGCCGGGTTGGGCGATGTGATCATCGCCAGCGTCAAGAGGGCGATGCCGGCGGTGACGTGAAGCCGGGCGACGTGGTCCGTGGGGTGGTGGTCCGTTGCAAGAAAGCCACCCGCCGCGATGACGGCAGCTACGTCCGCTTTGACCGCAATGCCCTGGTGCTGATCGATACCGAGCAGAACCCGCGCGGTACGCGCATCTTCGGTGCTGTGGCCCGGGAACTGCGCGAGAGTGGCTTCACCCGCATCGTCAGCCTGGCGGCGGAGGTCGTGTAGCAGGCCCGCCGTCCAACGAGCCCGGAGCGCGAGCGACGGGTTCTTCTTGTGACCGCGCCGCGAGATCGGCCCGTGTCTGTGTCCTGTGCAAGTACGAGAAAAGTCATGGCCCGGTTGCTTGACCGTTATCAGCAAGAGATCGTCCCCCGGCTAGCCGAGAAGCTGGGCCGGAAGAACCTGCTGAGCCTGCCCCGGCTCCAGAAGATTGTGGTCAACATGGGGGTCGGCAAGGCCCTCCAGGACAAGAACCGCATGGAGCAGGCAGCCGACCAGCTGTCCCACATCACGGGGCAGAAGGCCCAGGTGACCCAGGCGAAGAAGGCCGTCAGCGGTTTCCGGCTGCGCGAGGGCAACGAGATCGGTTGCCGCGTGACGCTGCGCGGCCGGCGCATGTACGAGTTCCTGGATCGGCTGATTAGCGTGGCCTTGCCGCGTATCCGCGACTTCCGGGGAGTCAACCCGCGCAGTTTTGACGGGCACGGTAACTACAGCATGGGGCTTACCGAACAGAGCGTGTTCCCCGAGATCGACCCGGACAAGGTAACGTTCGTGCAGGGCATGGACATCACCTTCGTCACCAGCACGACCAACGACGACGAGGCCCGGGAACTGCTGCGTGGCTTCGGGATGCCTTTCCGCGAAATGTGAGCGCGGGACTTCCTAGTTGACATTCACTGATCCGTTTCCGCAAGAGCCCGGCGGCCCGGAGCTGACTCCAGGTCGCCGGCGAGGGTTTGAGCCATGATGACCGACCCGTTAGCCGACATGCTGACCCGGGTCCGCAATGCCAACACGATCGAACGGCCCGTGGTCGATATGCCGGCCAGCAAGTTGAAGATTGCCGTGGCCCAGGTGCTCAAGGACGAGGGCTTCCTCCTCGATTACCAGGTGGGCCGGCTGGCCACGGACGACAACGGCCATCAGGTCTTCCAGGACGAGCGCGACCTCGGCAAGACCCACGTGCTCCTGCGCGTCTACCTGAAGTACGGGCCCGAAGGCGAGCGCGTCATCCGCCACATCGCGCGGGCGAGCCGTCCGGGCCGGCGCCTGTACCGGCGCAGCAAGGAGCTTCGCCCCGTCCTGGAGGGGCTGGGGATCAGCATTGTGAGCACGAGCAAGGGCGTGATGAGTGATCGGCGGGCCCGATCGCAGCGCCTGGGCGGTGAGCTGTTGTGTACGGTGTGGTAAGAGGGGAGACCGACGATGTCGCGTATCGGCAAGCAACCTGTGGTCGTCCCCGCCGGAGTCAAGGTCCGTGTGGCCGACGGCCGGGTGTTCGTGGAAGGCCCGAAGGGCAAGTTGGAGTTCGCCTACCACCGCAATATCAAGGTCGATTACGACGAGGGCGGCAAGGCTCTCCGCGTGACCCGGCCCGATGATGACCGGCAGAACAGGGCGTTGCACGGCCTGACGCGGAGCATCATCGCCAACATGGTGCAAGGTGTCACCAAGGGCTACGAGAGGCGTCTGAAGATCGAGGGCATCGGTTATCAAGCGCGCATGGACAAGAAGGCGGTCGTCCTGACGGTGGGCTTTGCCAACCCGGTCGCGGTGACGCCTCCCGAGGGTGTCACCGTGGAGCTGCCCGACGCCACGACCATCGTGGTGCGAGGGGCGGACAAGCAGAAGGTGGGGCAGTTCGCGGCCGAGGTCCGGCACGTGCGCCCGCCGGAGCCCTACAAGGGCAAGGGCATCCGCTACGAGGGCGAGCAAGTGCGCCGCAAGGAAGGCAAGTCCTTCGCGAGTGGCGGCTGAGCGAGGCAACCATGAACCCGCAGAAGTTGAAGCAGAAGCAGCGGCAGCGACGACGCCAGCACGTGCGGCGGCGAATCCAGGGGACGTCGGAACGCCCTCGGCTGACGGTGTTCCGCTCCTCGAAGCACATTTACGCCCAGTTGATCGACGACCTGGCCGGTCACACGCTGGCGGCGGCCAGCAGTCTGATGCCCGAGGTCGTGAAGGAGTTCAGCTACGGCGGCAACGTCAAGGCAGCCCGAGCGGTCGGGCGCTGGTTGGCGGCCGTGGCCAAGGAGGAAGGCATCACCAAGGCGGCCTTTGATCGCGGACACTACCGCTATCACGGTCGGGTCAAGGCGCTGGCGGAAGGCGCCCGCGAGGGCGGGTTGCAGTTCTGAGAACGAGCCCGGAGCGCAAGCGACGGGTTCTTTCCGACCCGTTGCTGGCGCTTCGGGCTCGTCCGGGAGTCCGCTATCTCCAGGCGGGTGAAGAGGCTAGGATAAGACACCAGCGGCCCGGCCTTCGGGCCCGTTCATGGATACTGACACATGGGCAGAGATCGCGATTCGCGGCAGGATGGGATGGAGGACCGGGTGGTCAAGATCCGCCGTTGTGCCGCGGTGGTCAAGGGCGGCAGGCGCTTCAGCTTCAACGCCCTAGTCGTGGTGGGCGACAACAAGGGGCGCGTGGCCAGCGGCTACGGCAAGGCCAACGAGGTGCCCCCGGCCGTCGAAAAGGCGACCAAGGACGCCCAGGAGACGATGAAGCGGCAACGGCGCGTGTCGATGAGGGGAGACACGATCCCGCACCGGGTCGTCGGCAAGTTCGGCGGTAGCCGGGTCATCCTGGTGCCGGCCTGCCCGGGCACGGGCGTCAAGGCCGGGCCGGGTGTGCGCGACGTGCTTGAAGTGTGCGGCATCCGCAACATCCTCACCAAGGTCCACGGCAGCAGCAACCCCATCAACCTCGTCAAGGCGACGATCCAGGGTCTGCTGCTGCTACGGACGCGCGAGGACGTGGCCCGGCTGCGAGGAGTACACCTGTAATGGACCTGTCCAACGTACATGCCGGCGTCCACAAGTTGCGCCGCAAGAAGCGCGTTGGCCGCGGCATCGGCAGCGGTCACGGCAAGACATCGACCCGCGGCCACAAGGGCCAGTGGGCCAGCGCCGGCGCCAAGAAACCGACCGCGCTCTTTGAAGGCGGCCAGATGCAGCTGTTCCGCCGCATCCCCAAGCGCGGCTTCAGTCATGCCACCTGGGACAAGTTCTACCACGTCGTCAACGTCGGCGACCTGGACGCAGCCTTCAACGAAGGCGACACCATCGATGAGGCGGCCCTGAAAAAAGTTGGGCTGGCCAAGGGGCCTGCCGATGGGGTACGAATTCTGGGGACGGGCGAGTTGACCAAGCGGCTGGTAATCCGGGCGCACCACTTCTCCAAGTCGGCCCTGGAGAAGATCACGACCCGGGGGGGTACGGCCGAGGTCATCCCGCCGCCCAAGAAACCGAAACGCAACAAGATGAAGGCCCCCCCCCCGAAGGAGTGAGGGCGGCGGCTGGTGTGGCCGAGGCGCGGCCGCAGCAGCCGCACTTCGCCGGCCAGCACGGCGGCGACACAAGGTGGCCAAGGGGGCGGGGAAGCCTGTGGGCAACCCTCTCCCACCACCTTTTGTTTTGCGCGCCGGAGCGGGTCGTCCGCGTGAGGCCGGCCGCTTGTGGACCTGATTCCCGCCGCTTCCCGGGGACCGATCATGGGTAAACTGAAAGCCATCTTCATTATCCCGGAACTGAGGCAGAAGATCCTGCTGACGCTCCTCTTCCTGGCCATCTATCGCATCGGCTACCAGATCCCGCTGCCCTTCGTCGATCAGCGCGAGATGCTCAGGAGCTTCGGCGGGGGCGGGCCGATGGGCAACGTCCTCAGCTTCGTGTCGATGTTCAGCGGCGGCAACCTGAGCCACGCGACCGTCTTCGGCCTGGGCATCATGCCCTACATTTCCGCCTCCATTATTTTCCAGCTCCTGGGCGCCGTGTACCCGCCGCTGGAGAAGTTGCAGAAGGAAGGCGAGAGCGGCCGCAAGAAGATCAACGAGTACACTCGTTATGCCACGGTGGTCATCTGCCTGTTCCAGGCCTTCATGTACGTGCAGTGGATCATGGGCCCCAAGCCCACAAAGCTGGAGTGGGGCCTGCCGGAATATAACGCCTGGTATAACTGGCTGACCATGGTCGTAACGATGACGGCCGGCACCATCTTCCTCATGTGGCTGGGCGAGCAGATCGACGAGTACGGGATCGGTAACGGCATCAGCCTCATCATCATGGCCGGCATCGTGGCCCGTATCCCGGACGCGACGACCACGCTGTTCTTCGAGGGTGGACACTTCAAGGAGTCCGTTTTCACCCTGGGCGGAGACTTCGAGCGCCTGGTGGTATTGGCGGCGCTGTTCGTCACCGTGGTCCTGGCGGTGGTGGCCATCACCAAGGGACAGCGGCGCATCCCAACGCAGTCGGCCAAGCACGTGCGTGGCCGGCGCGTGTTCGGCGGCACCCGGCAGTTCCTGCCACTCCGCGTCAACCAGGCCGGCGTCATGCCGGTGATCTTCGCCAGCAGCTTGCTGGTGCTGCCGTTCTTTGTGTTCGGGGCCATTGCCAACTCCACCGACTGGACCTGGGCCGTCACGCTGCGTGACGTTTTCGAGAGGCAGGGTTACTGGTACACGGTCCTGTTCATCGCCCTGATCTACGTGTTCTGTTACTTCTGGACGGCCATTATCTTCAATCCCAAGGACATGGCCAATAACTTGAAGGATTACGGCAGCTTCATCCCGGGCTATCGGCCTGGCAAACGCACGGCGGAGTACCTGGAGCGCGTGATGATGCGCATCACCTACGTCGGGGCGGCGTTCCTGGCGGTGGTGGCCGTGATCCCTACCGTTATCACCACGACCCTGGACGTGAACCCCAACGTGGCCAGCTTCTACGGCGGTACGGGGCTGCTGATCGTCATCAGCGTCGCCCTCGACCTGGTGCAGAAGATCAACAGCCACCTGGTCATGCGCAACTACCCCGGACTGACGGAAGACTGAGCCCGGACGGGCCGGGTGCCGGCGTCCGACCCGGGGGGGGTTGCAGAGCGGCGTGGAGTTTCCGAGAATGTCCTTGGCGGGCGGGGCAGGGGGCCCCGCCCTTGCACCAGCGCGACGGGCCCGCCATGCGAATCATTTTTCTCGGACCGCCCGGATGCGGCAAGGGGACGCAGGCTCAGCTCCTGAGCCAGCGCAATAACCTGGAGCACATCGGCACCGGCGACATCTTGCGCCAGGCTATCCGCGAGGGCACGGAGTGTGGCCAGCGCGCTCAGCCGTACGTCCAGTCGGGCTTGCTGGTCCCCGATGAGCTGGTCAATGAGTTGATTGCCGAGTACTTCGCCCGCCCTGCCCCGCCGACCCGCTTTATCATGGACGGCTACCCGCGGACGCAGGCCCAGGCCGTGGCCTTCGACGGCGTCCTGCACTCCTTGCACCTGGAGCCGACGGCCGCGCTGCTGATCCTGGTCGATGACGCGGAGATCGTCCGCCGTCTCGGGGGCCGCTGGAGCTGTCCCAAGCCGGGGTGCAAACGCACCTACCACACGGAGAGTAAACCCCCGCGGGTGCCGGGGTTCTGTGACGCCGACGGGACGCCGTTGATCCAGCGCGAGGACGACAAGGTGGAGACGGTGCTGGCGCGATTGGTGGTATACCATCAGAACACTGAGAAGTTGATTCTCCACTACCGCGACCAGGGCTTGCTGTCCGAGGTGCCCGGCACGGGGTCGATCGAGGACGTGTACGCGAACATCATGAGGGTCCTGAACTCGCAGGCAGGCCAGCCGTGTTGAGATCCTTCTTCCCGCAGAAGCCGGAGCTGAAGTCGCCGCGCGAAATCGGCCTGATGCGCGAGGCCGGCAAGCTGGTGGCGGAAGCCCTGCGCCAGTGCCGGTCGCTGGCCAAGCCCGGTGTGCGCACGCTGGAACTGGACCAGGCCGTGGAGGCGCTGTACGCGTCACGGGGGGCCGTGCCGCTGTTCAAGGGCTATCAGGGTCGAGTGCCCTTTCCCGCGGTGACCTGCATCTCTCTCAATGAGCAAGTGGTCCACGGCATCCCGGGCCAGCGCATGATTCGGGCGGGGGACCTGCTCAAGATCGACACGGCCTGCAAGTTGAACGGTTGGTGCGCCGACGCAGCCATCACGCTGATGATCGGGGAGGTCAGTCTCGAGAAGCGGCGCCTGGTCGAGGTAGCCGAGCTGGTGTTGCGCACGGCCATGGTGGAGATGGGGCGGCGCCGCTGGTGGTCGGAGGTAGCAGGGCAGATGCAGCGCGTGGCCGAGTCGGCCGGGTACAGCGTGGTGACTCAGTACGTGGGCCACGGCATCGGCCGGACCATGCACGAGAACCCGCAGGTGCCGAACTTCGTCAGTCGGGAGCTCCGGCGGCACGATTTCCGTCTGGAGGAGGGGCTGGTGCTGGCGGTCGAGCCGATGGTCAACATGGGCAAGCCCGAAACCGACACGCTGCGGGACCACTGGACGGTGGTGACCCGCGACAGCCTGCCCAGCGTCCACGTCGAGCACACCCTGGCCCTGACGCGCGAGGGGGTCTACGTCGTGACCGCGGATGAGGAAACCTTGATCCCACGCTGAAAAGGCGCTCTCTCCTCCCTCTTGTAGGTTGGAGGCCGAGCTGATATATTGAGGGTTTCGCTATTGTCTTGAATGACTGAGGGGGAGTCCTGGCGATGAAGGTGCGAGCAAGCGTCAAGCGGATCTGTGAGAATTGCAAGCTCGTGCGGCGTCACGGCAAGCTGCTGGTGATCTGCACCAATCCGCGTCACAAGCAGCGCCAGGGCTGAGCGAGGGGAACGACCATGCCGCGTATCCTGGGTGTGGACCTGCCGAACGACAAACCGACGCACATCGCGCTGCGCTACATTTACGGCATCGGGCCGACGCTGGCGCTGCGGCTGTGCGAGCAGGCGCGGGTGAACCCGCAGCGGCGGGCCAGGGAGCTGACGGACGACGAGATTGGCCGCATCGCCAACATCCTCGACCGCGACTACACGGTGGAGGGCCCGTTGCGCCGCCAGGTGCAGCAGAACATTGCCCGACTGAAGGACATCCAGTCCTATCGGGGGCTGCGTCACCGGCGCAGTCTGCCGGTGCGCGGGCAGCGCACGCGCACCAACTCCCGGACCCGCAAGGGCCCGCGCAAGACCGTGGCGGGCAAGAAGGGCGTCAAGGAAATGCGTTAACGGAGGCAGCGGGTCGTGGCCAAGAGCAAGAAACGCAAGCAGCGCCGCAACGTCAGCCGGGGTGTGGCCCACATTAAGGCGACGTTCAACAACACCATCGTGACCATCACCGACACCAACGGGGACACGCTCTGCTATTCCTCCGCGGGCACGGTCGGCTTCAAGGGCAGCCGCAAGAGCACGCCGTTCGCGGCCCAGCGTGCCGCTGAGGTGGCAGCCGAGCGCGCCACTAAGTTCGGCCTCAAGGAAGTCGAAGTGCGCGTCAAGGGTCCTGGCTCGGGCCGGGAGTCGGCCATCACCGCCTTACAGGCGGCCGGCCTAACAATCAAGGCCATCGAGGACGTGACGCCCCTGCCGCACAACGGCTGTCGTCCGCCCAAGAAGCGGCGCGTGTAGCCACCCCCCCGCACCGAGAGAGCACGGACAAGGAGCAATGGGAAGAACGACTGATCCAGTCTGCAGGTTGTGCCGCCGCGAGGGCATGAAACTATTCTTGAAGGGCACTCGCTGTGACAGCCCCAAGTGCGCCATTGACCGGCGCAACGTGGCTCCCGGGATGCACGGTTATCGCCGGGGCAAGCCGAGCGAGTACGGCATCCGGCTGCGCGAGAAGCAGAAACTCAAGCGTTTCTACGGCCTCTTCGAGCGGCAGTTCCGCCGTTACTTCGAGCTGGCCTCGCGCTCGCCGGAGAACACCGGCGAGATGCTTCTGAGCATCATGGAGCGGCGCCTGGACAACGTGGTGCATCGCCTGGGCTGGGCCCCGAACCGGGCCAGCGCCCGCCAGTTGGTCAGCCACGGCCACATCACGCTCAATGGCCGGGCCTGCAACATCCCCAGCCTGCTGGTCAAGCCCGGCGATGCGCTAGCGGTCAAGCCCCGGCCGCGCGGACTTCAACTGATCAAGCTGAACTTGCAAGACAACCCGCCGCAGGCGCCGGACTACCTGGAGCGCCTGGGGGGCGACCCGCCCGAGGGACGAATGGTGCGGCTGCCCACCCGCAGCGACGTCGATCCGCGCATCCAGGGCATCCGCGAGCAGTTGATTATCGAATTCTGCGCCCGGTAACGTTTCAAGTAGTGGCTAGTGGTCCGTGGTCAGTGATTAGTCAGAAAGCCGACGGGCCTTTTTCTTGACTAACCACTCGCCACGGACCACTAGCCACTGTGAATGGGAAGGTAGCACATGCGCGTCCGATGGCGTGGTTTGGAATTGCCCAGCCGCGTGGTGAGCGACCGCGCGACGTTGACTGATACCTACGGCAAGTTCATGGTGGAGCCCTTCGAGCGTGGCTTCGGCGTGACGTGGGTAACAGCCTGCGCCGCCTGTTACTGTCCAGCCTCGAAGGGAGTGCTGTTACCCGGGTCAAGATCCAGGGCGTCCAGCACGAGATCAGCACCATCCCGGGCGTGGTAGAGGATGTCACCGACATCATCCTCAACATCAAGAGCCTGGTGGTGAAGAATACCAGCGACCAGCCGCGCACCATCCGCATCGACCGGCACGAGCGGGGGGTGGTGACGGCGGCCAACATTATCACCGATGAGGCGGTCCAGCTCATCAACCCCGAGCACATTATCGCCACGCTCACGGACGATGTCCCCTTTGTGGTCGAGATGCGCGTGGAGAACGGCCGGGGCTACCGCATGGCCGAGGAAAACGTCGAGCAGGAACGTGAGATCGGCGTTATCCCGGTCGATTCGAGCTTCTCGCCGGTGGTGCGCGTCAAGTACGACATCGAGGACACGCGTGTCGGCCAGCGGACCAACTACGACAAACTGGTTATCGAGATCTGGACCAACGGGACGGTGACGCCGCAGATGGCCCTGGTCGAAGGGGCCAAAATCCTGCGCAAGCACCTGAACCCCTTCATCCAGTACGCCGAGCCGGGGCCCGAGATCGGCCTCGACGTGGCCCCGGACGCGACCGTCGGCAGCGACCAGGTCGATCACGAGCTCGAGCGCAAGCTCAACATGAGTCTGGCCGAGCTGGAACTGTCCGTGCGTGCCACGAACTGCCTGGAGTCGGAAGGCATTACCACGGTCCGCGACCTGGTCATCCGCACAGACGAGGAATTGCTGGAAGTGCGGAACTTCGGCGAGACGACCCTGAAAGAAGTCAAGACCAAACTGTCCGAGCGCGGCCTGCACCTGGGCATGAAGTTGCCCTCGTCGGTTCGACGCTGACGTGCGCAGAAGTCGTGGTCAGTGGTCAGTGGTTAGTGGTTAGTCAAGACCAGCCCGCTACCCGGCCGCCTTACACTGCGACTATCTGGACTAACCACTAACCACTAACCACT
>Ga0170475_109755321_pt1 | contig 12110 bp, 3 predicted proteins | sample Soicark_Litter_5_FD_111474 | JGI IMG/M metagenome (GOLD analysis project Ga0170475, IMG submission 111474) | Avena fatua rhizosphere microbial communities from Hopland, California, USA. Combined Assembly of 48 SPs | reverse complement strand
TGAATACTCAGATGATGAAACGGTTTTTACCATGTACGCTTATCGCATTTCTGCTTATTGGTGGCGCATGCCAGCAAAAAGCAACAATGAAAACACTGCCAGATGGTCTTGCAGTTTACCCAAAAAATAATGATCAGATAAAGCTGGTCACTTTGCGGGCGTTGTCTCCAGACATAATTAAAGTGACAGCCAGCGCAAGTGACAGTGCAGTTAACAGCAAGAGTCTCATGGTCATTGACCAACCTGCGTTTTCTGATTTTACCATTACAAAAGAAGACGACAAAGCGGTTCTCTCAACCAAAAATGTCAATGCAGAAATTTTGCTCGCTACGGGTGAAGTTATTTTTAAAGACAACGCAGGAAATATTTTACTGCAGGAACAAAAAGGCGGCGGCAAATACATTACGAAATCGAGTGATGATCAGAATGAATATCATGTAAAGCAAATTTTTGAATCACCCGATGATGAAGCCTTCTATGGTTTGGGAGGACATCAGAATGGACAGATGAATTACAAAGGAGAAGATGTTGAATTGGTACAGCACAACATTGCCGACGTAATTCCTTTTGTATACTCAAGCAAAAACTATGGTGTACTTTGGGATAACTATTCCATTTCGCATTTTGGTGATGATCGCGAATATCAACCGTTGTCTTCGCTTCATCTCTTCGATAAAGACGGAAAAGAAGGCGGGCTAACTGCTGACTATTATGTCGGCGAAAAAATTGATCACACCAAAACAGAAGACAACATTGGTTACGAATACCTCGAAACACCAGCTGTCGATAATTTTCCAAAAAATATAGCGCAGCACGGAAAAGTAATTTGGGAAGGTTCGTTTTCTTCCGATGTTGATGGCGCCCATAAATTTCTCGTGTATGCATCAGGCTACTATAAAATCTGGATTGATGAAAAACTCATCATGGACAAGTGGCGTCAGAACTGGAATCCGTGGATAAACAGATTTTCAGTTGATATCGGCAAAGGTGAGAAACACAAGATAAAAATTGAGTGGATCTGTGAGGGCGGTTACATGTCCATCAAACACCTCGATCCTCTTTCTGTTGAAGAGCAAAATAAATTCACACTTTCTTCTGAAGTGGCAGACAATCTCAGCTACTACTTCATCGCGGGAAAAAATGCTGACGATGTTATTCATGGTTATCGTACGCTTACAGGTAAAGCACCGATTGTACCGTCATGGGCCATGGGCTTCTGGCAGAGTCGCGAGCGTTACAGAAATCAGCAGGAGCTCGTTGATGTTGTAAAAGAATACAGAAAAAGAAAATTACCCCTCGACAACATTGTGCTCGACTGGCAATACTGGGAAGATCCGGCGTGGGGTTCACATGAATTTGATCACACGCGTTTTCCTGATCCTGAAGGCATGGTCAAAGAATTGCACGATCAGTTCCATGCTCATCTCATGATTTCCGTCTGGCCGAAATTCAACAAAGGCACCAGACACTACGACGAAATGAATAGAAATGGTTTTCTGTTCACGCGCAACATCGCCAAGCATCGGAAAGATTGGGTAGGAACAGGATATGAGTCTACGTTCTATGATCCTTTCAATCCGGAGGCTGGAAAACTTTTCTGGAAACAAATCGATGAGAAGCTCAACGTCCTTGGCATCGATGCGTGGTGGCTTGATGCTACCGAGCCCGACATGCATTCAAATCTTTCTATTGAAGAGAGAAAATTAAATATGAGTCCGACGGCGCTCGGCCCTGGCGTAAAATATTTCAACGCTTATTCACTCATGAACTCAAAGGGCGTTTACGAAGGACAAAGAAATTCCAGTCCCGACAAGAGAGTTTTTATACTCACGCGTTCTGCCTATGCAGGCCAGCAGCGATATGGAGCTGCTACATGGAGCGGAGATATCGCATCGCGCTGGAGCGACATGAAAGATCAGATTGCTACCGGAGTTAATTTTTCACTTTCTGGAATTCCCTGGTGGACTATGGACATCGGTGGGTTTGCTGTGGAGACACGTTACGCTAACGCTTCAGGCACAACACTGGATGAATGGCGTGAGCTGAATGCAAGATGGTTTCAGTTCGGCGCGTTTTGTCCGCTGTTCAGATCACATGGACAATTTCCCTATCGTGAAATTTACAACATTGCTCCCGAAGGAAGTGAAGTGTATGCATCACTGCAATACTACGACAAGCTTCGCTATCGCCTCATGCCTTATCTGTACTCGCTCGCGGGTCACGCATACTTTCATGACTACACCATCATGCGTGGGTTGATAATGGATTTCGGTGCTGATGAAAAAGTAAGAAACATTGGCGACCAATTCATGTTGGGTCCTTCATTGTTGGTAAATCCTGTTAGTGAATTCAATGCGAGAAGCCGTGAAGTTTATCTGCCATCAACGTGTGGCTGGTATGATTTCTATTCCGGAAAATTTTTCGCGGGTGGTTCGGCAATTCAGGCTGATGCGCCACTCAATCGTGTACCTGTATTTGTAAAAGAAGGCTCGATTATTCCTGCAGGCGCTGAGATGCAATACACAAATGAAAAACCGCAGCGTGTTGTCACACTGTATGTGTACACAGGCAAAGATGCAGACTTTGAACTCTACGAAGACGAAGGGTTGAACTACAACTATGAGAAAGGGAAATACACAACAACGCCAATTCATTATGATGAAGCGTCTCACACGCTGACGATCGGCGATCGATCAGGCAGCTACAATGGAATGGTTCAAGAAAGAAAATTTGAGATCGTGTGGATCACGAAGGAAAATCCTGTGGCGCTGGATAAAGCCGCAGCCATGCCTGCAGTGGATTATCACGGCAAGACGATAAGCATCAGTATGAATAAATAGAAATATGAACTCGTTTTTCACACCCACACCTCACACAGCTAATAGCGCGTGGCTATTGGCTTAAGCACAATCTAAACCCATGAAATGTATGAATCATTTTTACAAAAAAGCATCCGTTTCTGCAGCGATGTTGTTTATGTGCATTTTCTCCTATGCACAGGAGCACGTCGTAACAGGAACTATTAAAGACCAAGCGGGTAATGGACTGCCCGGCGTAAATGTTTTGATAAAGGGAACATCAAACGGAACATCATCAGATGCGGATGGAGCTTTTTCCATTTCTGCATCGGCAAGTGATGTACTTGTCGTTTCTTTTATCGGTTATAAAACAGAAGAAGTTGCAGTAGGTAATCAAACCGCTATTGACATTAAGCTGAGTGAAGATGTCTCCACGCTAAGTGAAGTTGTGGTAGTTGGTTATGGTGAACAGAAGAAAGTGCTTAACACAGGTGCAAACCTTCAGGTGAAGGGCGAAGATCTGCAAAAGTTGAGTACTACCAATGCACTGCAGGCATTGCAGGGACAGGCACCTGGTGTACAAATCACTTCAACTTCAGGGCAACCTGGTGAGGCGTTGAAGGTGATCATTCGCGGTGTCGGTACTATTGGCAACAGTGGTCCTCTGTATGTTGTTGATGGTGTACTAACGGGAGACATTACATACCTGAATCCTGCAGATATTCAGTCGATCGATGTATTGAAAGATGCAGCATCGGCTGCCATCTATGGTTCGCAGGCATCCAATGGTGTTGTACTCATCACGACAAAGAAGGGAAAGAAAGATGGTCACGCACAAATTACTTTCGATGCCTATTATGGTGTACAGAATGTTGCACGCAAGATTCCATTGCTCAACGCACAGGAATATGCCACGATCAGAAATGAAGCAGCTGTTAACTCCGGCAAACTTCCTTACTATACACAAGACTCCATTGCTAACATGGGCAAAGGCACAAATTGGCTTGACAGGATGTTTGTAAAAAATGCGCCAACGCGAAATTACTCTTTCGGTGCATCCGGTGGATCTGAGAATTCAACTTATTCTACTGCGTTATCTTATGTTTCACAGGCTGGTATTGTGGGCGGGAAAAACATTTCGAATTACGACCGCTACAATTTCCGTATTAACTCTGAGCATAACTTATACAAACACCGTGTGGTCATAGGAGAGAATTTGTCTTTTGCCTATACAAGTAATCACGGAATTGCAGTGGGTGGTAATTACAATAACGCACTGCGCGGAGCCTTCACAACTACACCGCTTCTGGTTGACAGCAAAACAGATACAGTAGGTATGTTTAACCAGGCCAATCCGTACCGGTCGATGGTTTACAACAGCATGAACGACAACAACAATCAGCGCCTGGTTGGTAATGCTTATTTGCAGATTGAGCCAATCAAACATTTGACATTCAGATCGACGGTAGGCATCGATTTTAGTGCTGGCGAAGGACATTCATACACGCCAGATTATACGCTGTCAATTTATGCCTTCAATCATCCCAACAAAGCAAGTCAGTCGATGAATAAAGGCAGAACAATCATCATTGATAATTTGCTTAGCTATGGTTTCAATATGAGTGAGCATCGCTTTGATGTGATGGTGGGTACATCTGCCTATCAGAATACAGGAACATCTATGTATGCCAGCAATTCAAATGTGGTATTCACCGATCTCGATCATGCGTGGTTATCCAATGCAACCAATAAAGATGGTGCAAGAATTTCCATGAACGGCGGCCCTTATACACCCAACAAAAGGCTTTCATATTTTGGAAGATTGAATTACAACTATAAAGAGACATTCCTTGTGAATGCGACATTTCGTGCAGATGGCTCTTCACAATTTTCTCCTTCCAATCGCTGGGGATATTTTCCGTCTGTGTCAGCAGGATGGGTGATGACAAATTCTGATTTCCTCATGGGTACAAGCGGATGGTTGGACTTCCTGAAACTTCGCGCAAGCTGGGGCCAGGTGGGTAACCAAAATGCAAATGCATTCCAATATCTCGCGCCCGTTACATTCGCGAACACGAATTATATTTTCGGACCCACTGAAGGTACAGCTGGTCTAACACCTGGCGCGTATCCAAGTAGACTCGCTAACCCTAAACTGAAATGGGAAACTTCACAGCAGACTAACGTTGGTATCGATGCACGTTTGATGGGCGGGAAAGTGACGTTAAATCTTGATTGGTATGACAAGACCACAAAGAACTGGCTCATCGTTGTGTCTGTACTGGCAACGGCAGGTGCTGATGCTCCCTATATCAATGGCGGAAATGTAATCAACAAAGGTTTGGAGATGGCGCTTAACTACAATAACCGCGCAGGAGATTTGAGTTATAGAATTGGCATCAACGGTGCCTACAACAAAAATAAAGTCACTAACATTCCAACGCCGGATGGTACCATTCACCCAGCGAACTCATCGAATCAATTGTACAACAACGCTCCCGAATTTTACAGGGCGCAACAGGGATATCCTGTGGGTTACTTCTGGGGATTTAAAACCAAAGGTATCTTCCAGTCAGAAGAAGAAGTGCAAGATTATCGCAGCAGCGAAGGCAAAGTTATTCAGCCGAATGCAAGTCCTGGCGATGTTCGATATGCTGATATCAACCATGATGGTGTAATCGATGCCAATGACAAGACAATGATTGGCAATCCTAATCCTAAGTTCACTTTTGGATTTACCATCGGCGCTGACTACAAAGGTTTTGATTTCTCCATGCTCGCCAGTGGTGTAGCAGGCAACACACTTGTTCAGTCTTATCGTAATCCCGGCTTGAATGACAATTACACGACCGCTATTCTCAATCGCTGGCACGGACCAGGTTCTTCCAACAGGATGCCCCGCGTAACAGAGAATGGAAGCAACTGGGCCGACTTCTCAGATCTGTATACTTACAAAGGAGATTTCCTTCGCATCAGCAACGTTACTGTCGGATATAATTTAAGCCGCATCTGGAAAAATAGATTTGTGAGCCAGTTCAGAATTTATGCGTCTGCATTGAATCTCTACACTTTCACGAGGTATACAGGCATGGATCCTGAGATTGGTTATAGCCCTGATTCATTTGCGTCAGGAGTAGACCTGGGCTACTATCCTCGTCCGCGCACATACATGGTTGGCGTGAATGTTAAATTTTAAAATTTCTCCTATGAAAAAGATAAATGTTTTTATACTTGCAGGTTGTCTTGTGCTGCTAAATGCTTGCAGTAATTTTCTTGACACAGAACCGCAGACAAGTCTCACCGATACAAATTTTTATAAGACACCCGCAGATGGTTACAAAGCCCTTGTTGGATGTTACGATGGCTTGCAGTTGATCTGGAGTGGCAATGGCCTCCCAGTGAACTCAGAAGTTTTTTCTGATGATGCATTTGGCGGAACAGGAAACGCTGACGGCTTTGGCTGGCGAATGATTGATGAGTTTGACAAGACCAAGTCACCAGCTGATCAGAACTTCTTTCTAAGCAACTGGACCAATTACTACAAAGCGATTTATCGCTGCAATATTCTCATCGGAAAAATGGACCAGATTGATTGGAGCACCGATCCTGAAGCTAAAGGCATGTACGAAGCCGAAACAAAGTTTTTACGTGCATTCTTATATTTTGACATGGTGAGGTTGTGGGGAAATATTCCGCTGATCATCGAGCCAACAAAAGATGATGTTGCACAGGCTGATCCCGCCGACGTTTATAAACTCATCGCGGAAGATTTGAAATTCGCTGTCGAAAATCTTCCTGCCACACCTTATCCTGCTCAGCCGGTTTCCACGCATGGAAGAGTGACGAAGTGGGCAGCAGAATCACTGATGGCACGTGTATTCCTTTATTACACCGGCTACTATTCACAAGCTGACCTGGCTGGCGTGATTACAAAAGATCAGGCGCTCGCCTATGTTGAGGATGTAATTGCCAACAGCGGCCATGATCTCATTTCAGATTTTGCAAATCTTTGGCCGGCGGCTTCTCTCGATAACTACGCAGGTGAAGACAACATCGAAACAGTGTTCGCCGTCAAGTACACATATACCAGTGACTATAATGGCAACACCGATGGAAACCATTGGATGGTGATGAATGGAATACGCGAACAATACAGTTATCCTTATGGAAATGGTTGGGGAGGCGCAACAGTAAATGCAAAACTTTGGAATCTGTACGATCCAAATGATACAAGACGGGGCGCAAGCATTATTTCGATTGCTGATGAGAACATTGATTTTCAAAATGAATCAAAGCAACGTGAGTACACCGGCTACTACAACAAGAAATATGCGCCAATGGTCGACAAGGATGGCAACAGCCTCGCGGTAAAATTGGGTGGTGTGAACTTTCAGATCGGCCAGTATGAAGACTACGTTTCTATTCGTTATGCAGATGTATTGCTGATGGCCGCTGAGTTGGGAAGTCCGAATGCACAAACTTATTTTGACAAGGTAAGACAGCGCGCCTTCCAGACTAATTTCGTTTCTCTTCCTGCAACAAAAGATAACATCATGGATGAGCGTCATCTTGAATTTGCCTGTGAGGGAATTCGCTACTGGGATTTACTTCGCACAGGTGTAGACAACGCAGCAGCGACTATTGCCGAGTCAACTACGTTGCTGGATGGTGGAGTGGCAACACCAAAAACAATTTTAGCCTCGAAGATTCAGGAGACAAAAGGTCTTCAGCAAATTCCTTATAATCAAATTACTTTATCAGGTAATAAGCTTGTACAAAATGCAGGTTGGTAAACATTAATGTGTACGATATGAAAAAGATAAAAATTTTATTGGTTGTGCTGGCAGCTACAATGTTGTTTGCCACATCGTGTGTGGATGATAGTAATGAACTGGGTGCAGTCCTTACGAAGGATCAGATTTCTTATTCTGTTACGCAGGATCTAAACAAAGATCCAGGCGGCAATACCGTTATCATGAAAGACAATACATCGGGAACCATTCCGATGTGGGATTATGGTACGGGTCGCTCAACTCGTTTGCAGGATACGATTCACTTCGCGTTTAAGGGTGACTACGTGATTAAATTTTCTGCCGTCACAGCGGGCGGTATCGTTGAGTGTGATCCTGTAACTGTGCATGTAACAGAAGATAATTTACTCTATGTGAATGATCCCATGTGGACGATGCTTACTGGCGGTGTAGGCAACGAGAAAACCTGGTTGCTTGATCTTAACGCTGACGGTGTATCAAAATATTTTGCAGGTCCTGTATATTTTGCCGGCGATGATTTTGCATGGCAGAATAGCTGCGCGAAGGATGGTGGCAATTGCTGGAACTGGTTCCCCGACTGGAAAGGTAACACGTGGATCGCTCCGGCAGCAGATTATGGGTCGATGACTTTCAATCTCAAAGGCGGACCATTTGTTACAGTTGATCAAAAAGCTACAGCCGGTGCTGGCATTATGTCTGGTACTTACTTTTTGGATAAAGACGCCAAGACTATATCATTCACTGATGTGACGCCGTTGAACCAGGGATGGGATCAGATTTATTCTTCCGGAAGAATTATTTCGCTCACAGAAAATTCTATGCAGATTGCTTTCCATCATCCTACAAAAGCTGAAGAAGAAATTTTTAACTACATCTCAAAAGATTACAGCGACAACTGGGTTCCTGCAAATCAGCCCGATCCAAATTTTGACAATGGCAATCAGGGAGACGTCCTCGCTGTTACAGACTCAAAGAGCTGGAAGCTCGATACTCAGGTACCATTTAACTGGGCTGACCTGAATGGCGCGTTCTTGAATAACTGGTCAAGCAGGGCGGATCTGGTTGCTGCTGGTTGGCCGTCTTATGGTGATAGTGACGTGGCAGGCATTGATGGTGTATCCTTGACATTTTCATCGAATGGAAGCGTGAAACTCGTTGCTGATGATGGCACTGTAACTACGGGCACATACACTATTGACGAACCAACAAACATGATCACATTTTCTGGCATTACACCTTCAATTCCTATTGGTGGTTGGGCTGTGGCGACAACTACATCTCAAAACAAATGGAAGATCGTGAAGCTTGAAAAAGATGCACTCACAGATGAGGTAACGGGCATCTGTTTGGAAAACGTGACGAGACCGGAAAATCGGAATACATGGTGTATCATTTTGTATTGCAATAACAGAGGGGCGTTCTTCGGCGAGTTGTTCCAGCAACACCTTTCTTCGAATGAACATTCTGAATAAAATTTAAAATTAAGGTTTGGTAGAGAAGATGTTATCTCCGGTCATTGATCGGAGATACTCTTTTTAAAATTCAATTTTTTTCTGCGTGCCCTCCGTGCTTCACTACGAAACTCCGGGTAACGGCAATTCACCGCGTGGTTGAGCACAGCGTTACATGAGATTACAATTGACAGTGAGAACGTGAGATTTAAAAATGATGGTGATGAATAACAAAATAAAAATGAATGTGAAACGCATGATCGTGTTCCTGTTATTGCTGGCTTCTTCGATGCGGGCAATTTCACAAACAGAAACTTACTCATGGCATAATGTTGCCATGGGTGGCGGTGGCTTTGTATCGGGTATTATCACCAGCAAGACTGAGCAAAATCTCATCTATGCGCGCACCGATGTTGGTGGCGCCTATCGATGGGATGCACCCAACAACAAATGGATTCCGTTGCTCGATTGGGTTTCTGAAAACCAGGTTGGACTCATGGGTGTTGAGTCGATCGCCATTGATCCGGTTGAGACAAATAAAGTATACATGCTTGCTGGCACTTCGTATTTCAATAATGGATACACCGCGATTCTTCGCTCGAGTGATTATGGAAATACCTTTTCAGTTACGGATGTAACAAGTTTGTTCAAGGCACACGGAAACGGAATGGGCAGACAAAATGGAGAACGACTTACTATTGATCCCAACAAAACTGATATTCTCTTTTGCGGTACCCGCGCAAATGGTTTATTCAAAAGTACCAATGCGGGTGTATCGTGGAGCAAAGTAAATTCTTTAAGCGTAACTACTACAACCAATGCAAATGGAATTTGTTTCGTGGTTATGAATCCATCGTCAGGTACTTCTGGAAATGCAACACAGACTATTATCGTTGGAGTATCACGCACCGGCTCAACGAATCTTTACAGAAGTAATGATGGTGGCGCAACGTTCAATGCAATTGCCAATGCGCCCACCACTTTAATGCCGCAGCGCGCTGCACTTACAAGTGAGGGGAACCTTTACATTACCTATGCAAACAACGAAGGCCCGTGGAATATCAGCGGAGCGGGCAGCATCTTGAAATATAATTTGACAAGCGGTGTATTTACCGATGTAACACCATCCGGTTTTAGCGGCGCATTCGGTGGCATCAGTGTTGACCCTGCTGATCCAAAAAGATTGATTGCCTCAAGCACCAACACATGGCTGTATCAGGACAACGCCTATGGTGACAGAATTTTTCTAAGCACCAATGGAGGCACGTCATGGACGGATGTTGTGGCAAGAGGTTTTAGTATAGATCCCAATGGAATTTCATGGATCACGGGTAACTCCATTCACTGGGCCGGTTGTGTTGAGTTCGATCCTTTCAATACAAAGAAGGCGTGGATCATTTCAGGCAACGGAATTTTTCAGACAGACGATGTTGATGCGACCACCAACATATGGAAGTTTCAGGTGAAAGGTCTTGAGGAAACAGTTCCGTTGGATATGCTGAGCATTCCAAATGGTCCGATGCTGTCGGCCATTGGCGATTACGATGGCTTCACACACAATGATGTAACACAATATGCGACTCGCTACTCACCGCCGATGGGAGCGACTACAAGCATTGCCGTGGCATCACTGAATCCTAAGATTGCACTTCGGGTAGGAAACCAGAATGTGAATGGAACGACATCAGGATTGATCTACTACTCGGATGACATGACACTCACGTGGCAAAAGCGGCCGGCCAGCGGAACGTTCGGTTTCCTCGCTATATCAGCCGACGGAAAATATTTTCTACACAGTCCTGAAAATGTAAGCAAGACTTATCGCTCTGATGACACCGGCAATACATGGACACTCGTTGCAGGTTTATCTGTTTCGTCAGCGCGCCCGGTGGCCGATCCTGTCAATCCCAAAAAGTTTTATGTTTATAACAACAGCAGCGGATCATTGCTTGTCAGCACTGACGGTGGTGTCTCGTTTTCTGCCGCAGGCTCACCAGGTACCGGTGGTGCAAAAGCAATCAGGCTGACTCCTTACAAAGAAGGTGACGTGTGGGTGCCATTATACAATGGTGGACTAACACGGTCGACTGACTCAGGGCAGTCGTTTGCAAAAGTTACTGATGTTACTGCCTGTACCGCTGTAGGCTTCGGCAAAGCGGCACCAGGAAAAGATTATCCCGCTATCTACATCTATGGAACGGTTGGTGGAGTAGTTGGTCTTTACAGATCCATTGATGAAGCCACAACATGGACGCGCGTCAACGATGATGCACATGAATATGGCGGAACAGGTAACGCACAATTTGTTATGGGCGATATGAACTTTTACGGACGTGTTTATATGAGCACTGTTGGAAGAGGAATTGTCTATGGAGAATCTGATCAAACCTGCCAGCCCGCATTGATCACGCCTGAAGTTCAATTGAATGAAGGTTCCATTCAGCAGACAAGTATTACTACCGCGCAGAATGGCGACAATGTATTAATGACGCCGAACCCGACAACTGACGGAACCTGGACATGGACGGGACCCAATAATTTTTCTTCTTCAAATCGCGAAGTAGCATTGAGCAACATCCGAAATAAACAAGGAGGAATTTATTTTGCGCGATACACCGATCTCTCCGGCTGTGAAACGGCGTGGCAAACATTTTCCATCAACGTTGTTCTCAAGGCGCAAAGCATTTCAGTAAAGGGAGAGAATAATGTTAATCTCATCAATCAGAAAGACGGAACACTTCAGATGCTCGCACTCGTGTTGCCTGATAGTACGACTGATCAAACAGTAACATGGAGTATCACTAGCGGAAATTCATCCGCAACAATCTCTACCGATGGAATCCTTACTGCCATAACAGATGGAACAGTTACCGTTCGTGCAACAGCCAAAGATGGATCAGGTGTGTTTGGTGAAACTTTGATTACCATCAGCAATCAAACCGTGACGGCCGTTGAAAATGAAAAAGGAAAATTCACTTTTTATCCGAATCCCGTTTCGTCAGCGCTGTATATCGAAAATGCAAATACAATAAGTGAGATGTCACTCATGAATTTACAGGGACAAAGCATCCGAACAATTTTAAATACGG
>Ga0170475_106379284_pt1 | contig 12112 bp, 1 predicted proteins | sample Soicark_Litter_5_FD_111474 | JGI IMG/M metagenome (GOLD analysis project Ga0170475, IMG submission 111474) | Avena fatua rhizosphere microbial communities from Hopland, California, USA. Combined Assembly of 48 SPs | reverse complement strand
GACACGTCCTTTCGGCCAGGTGCCTTTTGAGTTCAGCAGAGCTCGTAACGGTTTAGGTCGTAACCATGCCGCCAGATGCTGCTCTCTCCAGGTAGAGCTCGTAACCAGCCAGGCTGAGCGTCACAGAAACTGCTCGATCTTCTGAAGTGCGTAATTGTTACTTTGGTTAGAATCGAATTTAAAGTATGATTTTATATATATAATGTGCACTGTTTGTAGTACAGGCGGACTTTGTCTAGTAAAATAAACATGATCTAAAAGAAAGGAAGGGGAGACGGAATTTGTCATCCCTCCAGCCTCCGTAATCACAAAAACAAGAAAAGTTAAAACGGACCATTGCAGTATCCGAGTGCGCCTAATTTTGAGCCAACGAAGCCATCATTACTGATGCGTTGGCGAAGAGAGTGGTTTGCATCGCTTTACTCTGTATAGTTGTAGCGACTGATTGTGTTTTTCGCAATATCTCATTCATTCTGCGTAGTTTTGAATCACCATCCAATGGTTCCATAGGTTCCAATGTGGCCTCTTCATATGCTAGAGAATCTATGAATGAGTCTTGCCATACACCCTTTACGGGACGTATTGGTTTGCGGTATTCTACTGCGTTATCGATAGCGTAAGCTGAAACGTCTTGTATTGACAACAACGTTAGTGCTTCTTCCCAGGGAAGCATGTCCTTTGTGGACCAGATTCGCTGACCGAGTATACGCTCGAGCCACCACTCTTCTTCCTTGAATCGCTCTTTGTAACAAATGCGATTGTACAGTTCTTTGTACTTCGTTTCTCGTTCTCCTGTGAGAGACAAGAGGTGAAGCACAAATAATGACTTGACCTGTGCGCCGTTTTCTAACATCTTCTCATTAATGTGCAGGTACGGCACTTGCTTGTCAATAGCTGGAAGTTTGAAATGAGGAGTTAATGGTGGTACTTTGAACACATCACTTATCACTTTGTGCTCAAACATGAATCCACCGGGATAGGTCAAGACTGGTGTTCCAGTTCCTGCTTCCTTTGGTTGCACGACATAACCCGGTTTCAATCTTGATGGACGGCCGATGCGTTGTTTGTTAGTATCAGGATCAGTCCAAACGATTTTTGGTTTCTGACCTCTATCTATCACAAGCATCTTGCCCGAATCTATCAAGACGTCGACCGGTGGTTTAATGTCTGTCCCGGCATCAACATACGGTGTTGCCACTATCACTCCTGTTTTCGGCACGTCCCTCTGATCAGAACTAAACTCTGTTCCTCTATGACCGAGATACTGAAGTTGCGCTATCACGTCACGAACACCGCGCTTTGTAGGTTCAACTATCAGTGATCTGTCTATGAGGTCAGGAAGTTGGTTTTTTGCCATTTGGAAGAGATTAATGGTTTTAATATCACCATTGGTTTTGTAAATTGTCGTCTCGAATCTCTTCTTTATTGGTGGCATTAGTGTGATTGTTCCTTTGAGTGACGGAATGTCTTTGGGCGTTGCACTCATAAGGAATATCCTTGCCTTACACTTTGACTCTGCCAAAACCATCTCACCTGACATCATGTGGAACTCATCGAAGAGCACAATATCATTCTCCACATCAACATATTCCATGTTATTTAGGAAGTGGCCATATGTCAAAACATACATATCCATCGCTCTCGACCTTCGAACTCCCTTGTGAAGTTTCTGAATCTTGAGTTTGAAAGGTGGATTGTATTCGTCCCTTAATGCTATCGTTGGCATGACCAACCAAATTCTCGCGACTCCGTTCTTGTTCCTTTGGCCCAAAATGGCCGCAGGGAAAAGAGCAGACTTGCCCGTTGCAGTTGGAGCTGCAACATATGCGCGCTTATTTGGTTGTGCTGACAGCTTTTCAACATATGGTGTTGCAAATTCCATCCATGGATTGGTGATGTTTGTGTTCTTGACGTCTGCTTGTTTGAGTTCATTACCCTTCTTGTACAGCCTTGAACCTTGTTCGAAAGGAGAACAAGCCAAGTCACAGGCTAAGCCTAGAGGTATCATGCAGTAACCTAAGATTGTAGGACAAAAGTCCACTATCACTGCTGCTATCCTCTTTGATACCAGAAACTGATCTTTTGGCATCATTGAACTTATCACTGTGGAACTTTTGCCTTTCGAATGGTAGTATACCGTGTTTGAAAGGCCGTACACTTTCTTTAGACCCCAAAAAGTCCATGCATAAAATACCCACAAACTTCCAATAACCGGTATGCCCTTCACCCAATATTCCAAAACGCCTGTAACAAATACAAAATAAATCACTGAGATCAAGATCACCATCCCTTGGTAGAGACGGGGATCATTGATCAGAAAGTCTTCCCGCCACTGCGGGTCATTCCATCGTTCCCAGGCCAATATGGTGTTGGTTATTCCACCCCAAGGTCCTTCAGCTATTCTCTTAGCGAAGATTGCGTAATCTATCTTCTCTAAAGGCATCTCTTTCATGAGGGATGATAGCGTGAATTTTGCAACCCAATCATTCTGGACAAAGAAAGGGTTATCTGGGTAGACTGCCTCGACACCAGGCATGAATCTTTCGGCCCAAGCTTCGGGTATCATCATTGTCAATGAGGTCACTTGGTCTGTGACGCTCCGGATGATAGAATCCCAACCCTTTGGTCCTTTTGCCAACTTTGCCAAAAAGATTTCATGAGCCTGGGGGTCTCTGTCTTTGATGTTCATATGAACATCGATGACTTTGATGTATGATGGGAATTTTGCCTCTTGTTTGATCCTCGTAAGGACTGCCAATTGTCTAGGTGAAAGAGATTGCTCCTTCCACCTTGGATTTACTTGTATGACATGTGGCGTCTTGACGGCATTTGATCCTTGAAGTTCCCATCTAACTTCATATCTTTGGAAGATATTGTGTTGTGCGAGTAGCTGGTTGACTCCATCACAATATGACTGTGCTATTTCGCAGTACAGTCCTCTTCTGAAAGCGCATACCTGGGCGTGACCACAGTCACGTTCGATCATAGTCCATAAGTATCTCTGCTCTGATCCTTGATAGTAACGGATCGCTGTTCTTCTCATATTAATGGCAGTGACATTCTGTTTGACTAAGAATCTTGGGTTGTCAAATTGCTTCATTGCTTCCTTATCATTAGGATCAATTTTGTTGGCACGGGCAAGTGCCGAGATTTTCCAGTACCTCCAAGATTGTAGATCTGCTGAGTCTTCTTCGTTAGGAGGAGAAACGAACTTTGACAGGTACTCAGCTTGTGTAATGTCACGGGTCATATCCAATGTCAGTGTTATTCCAAGACTGGCACAGTTCTGTTTGAAGGTGTAAACATCCTTTACAGTGAACTTGTTACTCTCGAGAAAAGAGAGCCATATAGTGTCATCTGATGTGTTTTTGAAGATGTTATTATCCCAGAATGCTTCAGGTGGAAGCCCTGTTGTCATGCACCATGCTGTCACTATCCCTATACGAAAGGACCAAGAATTGTCCCAGGTTGTCGACGTTTGTCCAGTGGTGATTCCACGTGACTTGTCGTACACCCTAGACATGAGACTGAAGTCTGACATGCATAATGTCTTGATATCGGCTGCCATCGCCCTCCAGTCTTGCTTCTCATATAGGTGTGAGCGTTGGTTCTGTTCGATTTTGTATTTGTCTTTCCATCTACCGAATTCGAACCGTCCATTCCAGTGTGCATTTTTGGGGCATTGGTGTTTCCCGTGCGTGAGCACTACAGAGCCATCTGGTGCTTCTAAGCTCTTGTAGTACTCATTGACTGCATGGGGATCATGGTGAGATTTAAGGTCATGAACTTTGGATTGGTCTGCCAATTCATGAATAGTCACTAAATTCTTGATCCCCAGTTGACTAATGAAAGAGTAGGTTTCGAGGTCTTCCGTGGCAATACACAAGGCCTTACGTTCAGGCCTAGTAATCCCTACAATCCATGCATCCTGTATTGAATCGTATTTTGCTTTAAAGATGCTATGGATTTCTTTGCCTTTAGGGTGATTCTCAAATGAATATCGAGCAAGCTCACCAAGCCCAGTCATGAGCTCTGGTGTGACCCCGCTGTCATACTGGGTGGCATCCATGAGGAGTAATCTGCCCTTGTTGACCTTCATCTTGTCATCTATCTCTTCCCAAATATGTGCCATGCCTTGGTTCATAGGCATGCCACTCCCTAACCCGGTTTCTCGCCAAGTCTCACGCTTGTTTCGATCCAATTGAAAGCAGTTCTCGAGAAGATTGAATATTAGAGAATCAGCTGTCACAGTGCGAACGTTTTTACCATTTAGTAGAGACTGTAGATTGACGACTTGAGATTTCTCAAAACCATGGATGAATCGGGTGGGGTACTTGCCTGTGTGCAAGTATTCTGTGACTAAATTTTGCAGTACCTTGATATAGCCACGGTCTTGAAGCATTTGCCTCGTCTTGACATATTTATTGTTGAGGAAAGGTATCCCTGATGAGTACTTCAGCTTCATGTAATTTGCTACATGCTGCATCGGTCGTACTTTCGAATCCTTAAAGGAGGATTCGAACCTATCCTCTATCGAATGACAAACCTTAAGAATCAATTCTTCTTTAGCGGGATCAGTTCCACGTGCATACTGATGTTCATACCGCTCAAAGGATGCATCAATCCTGTCAGGATGTCGCTGTGCGAATATCACTCCATCTGTGCCTTGAGGTGTGCCTTGCTCAAGTAGCTTATTTATCATATCTTCATACTGTGGAGTGTTCCTATACTCGCCTGGTTTCATGCCAAGTAAAGTTGCCTCGTTTTCTGACATTATGGGTGTTCCAAGCCTTAGATTACGGGCTTGGACTCCACCGATGATGTCTGTGTGATCTTTGGCGACTGGATGCGCTCTGGCATGTCGCTCGATGTCGGAACATAGTGCTTCATAATCTTTCAAGAAGGTTGTTTTGCCTGTAAAGTTCATCTCAACAAGTAAATCCTCAAATTCCCGCTGCGGATCAAGAAAGCTTGACCTCCACAGCCCCGTTGGACCCCATACTGTCTTGATGCGCTGAGATTTCTCCTCGCCTAATACTAGGTCTAGGAGTTGACAGAAAGTATGCCAAACATGCTTCACATACACCTCGGCGATGTAATATGACTCGCGTAGCAGGTACAGAAGTAGCCCGAAAAGGGGCTTTATTACATCTTCTGTCGCATGTTTGATTCCTTGTAGCCACATGATTATCTCAGACACGTACGGTATCTGCTTGCAATATCGAAGAGCTTCAGTAATTGATTCTCGTACTTCTTGCCATGTCGTTGCTTTCCATGGTGGGATATCAAGCACTGTCATCATAGGATCAACAGGTAGCCTAAAGTCCACCATCGCATTGGCTAAGGTTCGATTAGCGGCCTCCTTGATGATCTTTTCATCACCAGTGTCTTCTGCAGTTTTTGAAATCATGATTGCGCTAAGTGCAGCGATATGTTTCATGAGTTCAGGAAGGCACTCCGGACTATTTACTTCATCCAGATTGTGTGCCAGGTTTGGATCGGTCATTTGTTGGAGAGTTAAAAGACTAGTGTCTTCATCTTCTTCCTCTCCGTTTGCTGAATCACCAGCAGCATCATTATGGGGTTGAGGGAACTTTGTCACTGCCTCTTCCTCTTGTCTTGGTGGAGCCTCAATAACTGGCTCCAACTCCCATCCCTCTGCGGTACCTGCCGCAACTCCGAAAATGCGGTACTTCTCATGTTCTGATAAATTGTAAAACTTGTCTCTAGTACGCATGACCCATTGAAGGGTCTCACCGAGACCAAGCAGTTGAACATGAAATGTTGTAATGAATGTCATGAACGAAAAGGCAAGTATTGAACGTTTTGCCAATATACGTAACACAAATGAAGTGCAGTTGTATGTTGAAGAGTATAGTCCGGTTGGTTCGGTTGTCATTGCTTCAAGATCGTAGAGGTTACATGGTACGGGCATAGTGAATGCCGGAATCACGACTCTCTCTGTCTTTCTGAACCCGAATGGCTGTCCTATGTTCTCTCCACGTGTTTGAACAAGATATCGACCTTCGTAGATGGCTCCTGATTTGATGTCTCGTATGCCATAATGACCGATGGGCCAAGATGTCGTATGCCGTCCCACCTTCACTGGCTCATAGAACAGTTCGAATTCTGGTTCCATGAAAGCCACGAGGTCTTGACCTAGGTACATAGCGATGTTGATGTTTTGACATATACAGACGAATATTGTCAGCGGGTTAAGCTTGATCACCGCTGGAAATTTCCATATAAATCTGCAAAGTTCGAAAAGGATGCCTGCGAAGACTCTCCAGCCTTGTCTCTTCATTCTGTTGTAGACGAATTGTCTGAACGCCCATGGTATAATTAAAAAATTTACTACTGCGGTCATCAAATATTTCCGCACGCAAAGGTAAAACAAATAAGTCCGAATTAAAAAGAAAATACTTGCAATCATGTTTTTCTTTAACATCCCCATCCTATAAGCAACCACTGACCTTATCCTCACGTAAAGAGGAACATCCAGTGTAAAATGCTTCAGAATAAATCCGTAAAGAAACCATATTCCAGGTTGACGAAAATCGCTCACTTCAAGAGGCCGGATGTAGTCTCTATCCAGAGTTCTATCATGACCGATCATTTTGCAACCAGCAGCGAGACCAGTTTGCATGGTCCCCGCACCGCCATGGCAGTGAATGATCTTGTAATCCCGAAATATTTCTTCATGGTCACCCTCAGGGATCCTAGGGCATGTGTTCCTGATATATTCTGGTATAACGGATTCATCAGCAGAACCACTTGTCCATCCTTGTTCATACGTTCCTCGATTGGTTCGTTTCTTGAGGAATGTATATCCGTTTGCCGATCTCGGTACGTTGCTATCCAACAGTGCACCAATGTGCAGGTCTGTTTCTAGCAGCTCTGTGCATGTATTCATCATAAAGATGATGGTTTTCTGTAACATGTTTAGAGGTTTTGTTTTTGAACCGAAATCAACTGGATGGATATACTTGCTTGAGGGTGACAGTGTAAAGCAAGCCCCGGGTCCTGATGCGACCGGAACGTGTGGTTGCAAAACTGCCCCGTACCCAAGCAAGCTTCCATACATGGTTCTGAAATAGGATGGCTGAGATGCCAAAATTTTCCCTTCTTTAAGGCCTTCGAGCTCTTCAGTTGTGACCTTTCTCCGATCAATGATGACCGTCTTCAGACCGAGTCTTGCGGCGCAGTTTCCGACCATCTTCATTGGTCTCTTGTCACCTTCCGTCCCCATCACCTGTATGGCAAGCATATCCTTTAGGTCATCCTTAGAAAGACCGGGAGGGTGCTCTTCCTCGGTGATGGTAAGGAGCGGGTGCTCTTGATCAGGGTATTTTCCGAAGGAGGGATTAGAAAATGACATGCTATAAGCAAAATAAAATTTCAACCAATAATACAAAATGAAGCCCCAATAGTGTAGATCGGGTATAGGGTACAACCTGTCATCTGCCTGATTTGGATGATAGACACAATCGATAATGTAGTCTAGCAACCAAACTCCAGTCCCATTCGCCATGGCGCCAAATGGGATTCTCTCTTCATCTTGTCTAGGTCGTGTCTCATACTCGAAACCATTGGGGCCTATACGAAGGGGACCCACCAAGTCTCTATCTCTTTGTTCCGTCATCTTCTCCCTCCATTCTTTATGGAGGTTCCAATTCACGAGGAACTCAGGTTGGTTCTTGACTTCCCTCCAGGGGATGTAACCATTTGTCAGCTTTAGTTTGGACTCATCAAATCGTTTCCGACCGGGATAAAATGTGTAATACATATTGATCATGTTTTCCCAGTTGAAGCGATCCCATGTCGCCAGAAGGTCTCCGTTTTTGTTCCAGACCTTAACATTCACAGGATGATCCCAAGTTTTTGGTAAACATCCTGAAGGGCGAGTCCCTGACATGTCGTGGGATTTAATAATGACAGTATTGATGGGTATATGATTGAAAATAACCTCATCACCTCCGTAAACTGTCAATGCATTCACCCATTGCCTCCTTGAGATTGTCGCCGAGAGACAGTTTGGCCTAACCCACATATTGTTGACTGCATATGGTCCGATCCACCAGATGCAACACTTAGGCCACGGGAGACTTGAATCGGGTTCGAGTGGTCGCATATATTCCCAATCATGGTGGGAACCGTTAGCAATCATGAACCCCTTGGCTGCTGACTTGTAGAAGCAGATGAGAGCTCGAGTATTTCTTAACGCAGGTCCATTGAACCTGGTGTAAATATTTAATTGATTGTCCCCTTGCTCTTCCATCCATTCACAATCTGACCCGATGAAGTTCACCACGGGCCATCGCCACTTTGTCCAGTTTGTATTTGCTGTTACGCATACATACTCATGTGAACGTTTCTTGATCCAAGCTTCGATCCAGCTATGGAATAAGTCAAGCGACTTTGTTGCTTCCTCAAACCATGGTTGTTCACCTTTGTCAATGTCTTCAAGAAAATCGCCAGGCAATGAATGCATGCCTGTATTTGTCAGTTTGCGAATCCCATTTGAATCTTGTTGCTGATGTCTCATTGCAAGCATTTCCAGGTTTACGACCTTTGGAAAATGCCGGATTTGGAGACATCCTTCTTATAAGGAGAATCAACTAGTGGGATGTACTTTGATTCGTTGGTTTCGGGCCCACAATGGCAGACTAGCTGTCCATCCCAAAACCAATATAAACCTGGTCGCTTAGCATGATATCCATCAAACGTGTGGATGTTCCATTCCTTCCGACCTGGGTGACAGTGAATCGCCCAGTATTCCCACTTCGGGCAACCCCACCTCTTTTTCCAGGCAAGAGCCATGCCTATGACTGAGCATAACTCTAGCCCTGGGCCTGCCAATTTGAAGGCGGCATTCACACCATTCACGAAATGGCCTGACCCTCTGGGGTCAGTGTCGTCCATCCCATTTTCTGTCTTGTGTTTCCCTATCCAGTCAATCCACCGTTGGACGTTAGGATAGGCGACCTCAACAGTTTCAAGCATCATAGCGATGTCACACTCTCTCATGTTGTGTTGAATGTGTACTATGGTGGATGATTCTTTAACACCGGTGCTGCATGAAGTATCTAAGGATTGCCAGAGGGTCTCTACCTCACCTGGCTGATCAAGGATTCTCTTGCGCAGGAATTCTTTAGTCTCTGTGTCATGGAAGAAACCCTCTGAACCGAATGTTTTCGCGCCTGCGATTGTCATTAGACGGGTGGTAGGTGTGATTTTTGACCGCAAAGGGGACACGGTCCTGCTGATTTGCTCAAACGAGCTTGGGCTGACAGAAAGTCGATCATGACCTTGGCGTGTGTTTGATCGAGATCTTCCCCTAGTCACATCAGCAAATGATTGGTCTGGGGCAGATAGATTGCGCTGGTGCGAGCGTGATCTACCCCCTGAAGATTCACTGCCGCAATGAGCGATTAGTGTTTCTTGCACCATCCAGTTTATTTGACCCCCACTGGCGGGGGTTTCCTCTGACCATAAAACACGAATTGTGTGAATGTCAGGATAAAGGATCACTGAGATCATGCCGCTTTTCGGGCATCCCTTGCAAGCTTTCCACGTCATTGCACCATATATCATTGAATCTATATTTGTCTTGACTACCTTCTCGGCAAGAAAGGCATTTAGATCAGTGACGATATGCGTTACGTGTCTATCGTCGACCTTATTGTGGGTATTTCTCCCAACAACATTAACAACGAATTGATAGTCCTTGTTCGGAATTGCATTAGCCGAAGAAATAAAGGCATGAAGTGATTCGCTATCTGCCGGTATCTTTGAGGTGATCACTTGTTTGAGTTCGTGAGATCCTTCTACAGTCAGATTTGTCTCTCTCCAAAGGTTATGTCGTATTAACACAGTGCCACAATCCTTGTTCCTCTGGGCGAGGTGAGCCTGAATAGCGATTTCCCGCACTTCCTGACCCACTATGCCATTGAACATGTTTGACTCAGTTGCAAATTCCTTTGGCAAAAACGCAGTTCTCCGCAATTCACGATCCTCAAGATCGATGGGTGTTGGTGAGCTGATGTTGACTATAGGCACTTTTGTGATCAAATTTAGAACCGGCCCGGGATTCTTCTCTACACCTCCTGTTTCTCCCAGTTCTTTTTGTTGACTTCTGAATCCCATCTCTGTAGGCACTATTTTGCCATCGATGAAGACGTTCCTCGAGTTTTGCCTCTTGTGACCCCTCTTCTCCGCTTGATGAGAGCTAGGGATATTGCGAGTCACAAGTTGAAGTTGCAACGAGCTTGCTGCTTTCTTGATTCGATCTCCGAATGAGTCCTTAGACACAGTCGACATATCTGCCCTGCTCTTCGAGAGAGTGATGTGCACTCTCAACGCTTCACAAGGTAACAGGTATTGGCTTCTAGTCCACGGCCTGAATGGTAACCCACTCAAACTGGCGACGGAAACCATATCCCTGTACATCTTCTCAGATACGACCTGCCACCATTCGGGAAATAATTGTTGGATGAAAGAGAATCTGGTGAGAGTTTGATTCTTCACCCCATCCAAGTAAGAATCTAGATCATAGAATCGCAACACTGCTTGGGCCCCTTCCTTATATGGCATTCTCAGTGTCTGGAATTTGTAAGCCTTGTGGTCTAATTCGAAGAGTTTCCTCCCAGCAAGACCTACCAAGTCCTCATCTTCTAAGTACCCAGAGATTCTGGCACTAGTGTCAAGATACATGCCCTCCACTTTTTCTGACTCCTTCAGATCTGACGATGTGAACAGACCTTCAGGTGTAGGTAAGCTTTGGTCTGCCTCTGCATGAACCGGTTCTTTTTGCTTAGGGGTTTCTTGTTTTATTGACTCTTCCTTATGCCCCGGAACATTAGGATTAGTCTTCTCTATGGGGCTTTGGACTCTAAAGAGCTCATCGTCGTCAGAGTCCTCCCCTTCTTTTGATCCTTTCCCCAGACTGATGTGTTCGTACAATTGTCGTGCGGACAACTCCTCAGACGGGAGCTGTAGCTGTGGAACAGGCTCCACGTCAGGGAAGGAACCATCATCATCTACGTCATTCATGAATCGATGAAGATATGAAACCGACATTCCAAGTGCTGGGGCAATCGCTCTTATCATCGAGGGGTTCTTCTGGCGTTTTTCAAGATACAGGCGTTTGAGCCCTGCAGCGGTTAATTGATATTTCATCCCTTCTTGCCAAAACGCACCCCAATTCATGACAGTCACTTTGTGATCGTTGTCAAGACGGTAGATATTCATCCTCCTTGTCAGGAAACACACGTTTGAAATGTTCACCTGTAAACGGTAGCCTAATAGCTTGTAGAACGCATTGGGTTCTTTAACTACTAGGGAAACTTTAAGGTTGTGCATTTCCTGTCCACAGTACTGAGCCCCGGTGATGTCACACAGTGTTTGGTGATGTTGCTGACAAACTGCGATCTTCGGATGATCGCAAAGTAGTTTAGCAACCTTGTCATGACCAAAGTGTTTCACTGTGCCTGAGGCAAACTTGATGTAGAGGCCAGGCTCATCAAGATGGGTGATTTCAAGGTCACCATCCTTTTCTTGCACGAGAATTCCATTTTTGGGACAAGGTAGCTTCGTCCTCTCGAAAAACCTGGCCAGAGCTAACATGAAGCCCTGAGGGGATCGTGTTTGGTTCCGATAGGCATTGTAAATCTCGTGTATGTACATATCTGCTGGACGACCTTGAAGATCAGTCACAGTGTACCACTTCTCTTGTTTATTCTTGACGATGCGACGTGGGTCTAGAGCCACTCGTTTTTGATGCCAGAAGTCGTATACATCCTCAAGCTTTTCTTTCTTGGACCATTTCCTCACGATGGGTTCCTTGGGTCCGAATCTGAAAGAGCCGATGTTGATTTCAACGGGCCTGAGCTCTTTCTGTTCTTGTTGACGATTTCTCTCCTCAATCGCCTTGAGCCGTTTTTCTTCCTCCTCTGCTTCATCTGCACCGGCATAGAAGTCATCAGGGTCTGCTTCAACTGCCCTCTCCTTCCCTTTCTTTGACCTTCGAGGTTTTACAACAGGCACATTTATAGCCTTTAAAGGCAAAGGAGGGCCTTGAGACGTCTTGACCACATTTGCAAAAGATACCCTT
>Ga0170475_115614854_pt1 | contig 12114 bp, 19 predicted proteins | sample Soicark_Litter_5_FD_111474 | JGI IMG/M metagenome (GOLD analysis project Ga0170475, IMG submission 111474) | Avena fatua rhizosphere microbial communities from Hopland, California, USA. Combined Assembly of 48 SPs | reverse complement strand
GGTAATATTCCATCAATAGCCATCACAAAGAAGATTGGAAAACTGCACTGCTCTGTCTGTACCGATAAGCTGGATCATAATATTTTACTACCCAATGGAGATGTAGTACTCTGCTGTATGGATTACGATCAGGATCACGTTATCGGTAATTTAGGGACCATGACGTATGAGCAACTATTCCAGTCAGCAGAATATAATAAAGTGATAGAAGGATTAAAGGATGATAACAGTGAAATCCTTTGCCGCTACTGCGAAGTATCAAAACCAGTTTAGGTGGATATTAATGATGTACATAAGGAAACGCCGGTGTTTAAGTACACTACCAAAGAAGGAAAGGTCATTACTCTTCCATTAAACGGTTTTGCTCATTGTCGTCATGAGCCAACAAAAACCTGTGCTATTGCTCACTCTGGATATACATTATTTGAATCAAATAAATCCGAAAAAGCACTGGATGAGATATGGAAATATGTTACTTCTTTAACGAGTACTGAAAAAGTACATGATGCGTGGTTTAATGGAAATTTGATTGAAATAAAAATACCAGAATCTATGATTAATAAAAGTTTTACTATTTTATAACCAAACAACAAACGGTATCAATTATGGAAGTCAACACAGATCGCGGTCCAGTGACCGAAAAGAAAACAGAATTAAATTTTGGCGCAGCCGTTCATCATCTTAAAGAAGGAAAGAAGCTGGCCAGAGCAGGATGGAATGGTAAGGGTATGTATCTTTATTTTGTCCCTGCTAATTCCTATCCAGCCGTAACAGAGATCGCTAAAAAGGAATTCGGTGAAATGGTTCCTTACGCTGCCTATATTGCTATGAAGACTGCACAGGGTAATGTAGTTCCCTGGTTAGCATCACAGACAGATATTTTGAGTGAAGATTGGGAAATAGTTGAGTAAACACTGCAAACTCTAACCCCTCTTTCAATACAACCAGAACGCCCCGATTACCGGGGCGTTTGGCTAAAATTCCAGAAACAATAGCTGATACTGCAATATAGTAAAACTATTTTAATTTCACTTAAAATAGCGCTATGGCAAAACTTATAAAAGAAGAATACATAGACAGCAAGGGTCAGTCTCATACTAATTTAATCTGGTGGTGTCCCGGTTGTGACAAGTATCATGTTGTCTCTCCTGAAAAACATTCGTGGAATGGATCAATGGATAAGCCTTCTTTTTCTCCTTCACTGCTTTGCAACCCACCAGATCATAATCCACCATTATGCCATTCATGGATGACTGATGGAGTGATTAAATATTTGAGTGATTGTGAACATTCGCTGGCAAATAAAGAAATTGAGATACCAGATATTCCAGATCATGTAATGGAATTATTTGTAGAGAAATAAAAAACCCCGTGTATTGCTACACAGGGCTAAAAATGGGTTAGTGAAATCTTATGTTGGACGGTTTCACAGTTTATTAAACAAAACCACTACAGAGTGGCCAGGTTAATCAATATGTCAAAGATCACCCGCTAACTCTTTTTCAAGTTCAGCGATCTGTAACTTCGTGAGTTTGGTATCAAGGAATGTTCTATATAAAAAGAAGATACCGCCAATCACAACGACTGCGGTAACAATTTTCATTGATAGACCAGTTGCACGAATAAATTCTTTGGTAACGATTGGTTCCATTATTTACTTACTCTAATTGCAATGTAAACCAGTAAGCCAATCATAGCCAGGTGATGAACATTGTTACCACCTAAAAAGTTGGCCGAACGTGGATCGAAGACTCCTTCCATAATTACATATTGTTAGTTTGAGGGGTGAATGAAGTATCCGGACAAATCTACACTAAGTATTGGTTAAACGTATTTTTTGGAAAATAAAATAATTTCCAAAAGTGATTTTGTTTCAAAAAAAGCCTTATGTCAGCTAATAGTTTTATATTTTGGTGCTTCAATTTCCCTGCATGGACCCCATTTATTCGCCTAAACCTGTTGAAGAGCCTAAGATTGGCGATATGATTTATTATGAAGAAGATGTTTTTATTTTTGCATCAAAGGCTGATACACAGCCAGTTTTCGCTGGAAAGCGGATCAGTATTATTCAGGTCCTGCGTCCCGGTGATCCCGGCCAGCTAATATGCAAAATCATAAGGAGCGCTGGCTATAATGCCGATCCTATTGGCGCTGAAATTCCAAAACCAACCCCTAATCTGAAAACTGGATACTTGTTGCAGGAAATGGAATTTGATATAAAATTTTATGATAGTAGCTCGTACAAGTCAGGTGGCCAGTTGGAAGGTGAAAAGGATGGAAAAAAGGTGGTACTTGATAACGCCAGTCAAGGTGGAATGTCTGTAGGATCAAAACACACAGAGGGTGGTATCAAAGGAGTAGTAGGATCGCAGCAGCAGCCAATTGAATTCGAAGGTGAAGAGATTATTTTAACAGCACCTGTTTCCTCCAATACTGATACCTATGAATTCGAAGGAAAGCAATTAACTGGCCGTGAAATAGCCAGCCAGATCAATCAGGATAATGGCGGGGTATCCTTTTCAGAGGGTGGCCAGCCTAATTGTCGTTGTAAACACAAAGAGTATAAATTTGGTGGATCAACCATGAACGATAGAGATATAATAAATTATATCAATTTCATGAATAAGCCAATTAACGAACGCATCCAGCATTTAAACAAATAATCATGGCAAAGAAACTTTCAAGAATGAATTCTAAATACGCCGGTGGTGGTAAGCCAATTGGTAGTACTGGTCTTTTCGAAAAAGGTGGAAAGACTTATCAATATGCAGGACATAAAGTAGTTATCGGTATATATAGAAAAAGATATGTGGTAGTTTCTGCCGATGAAGGTGACCACAAGGGACTGCTTTGGGCAAATGAATATTTTAAAGAAAAGGATGACGCTATTCAATTTGCTAAGGATAATAAATTTGATATTTTATCCGACAAGGTTTTTGAACCTAATAAACAGAAGTCTAAGGAAAACGGATACGCCGTATTTGATTTACCAAAAGAATTTTCTGATGGTGGATGGACTGGTAAGCCAGTTAATAGTGGAGATATTACGCAGCCTGTGTACGCTAAAGGCGGAATAACCTTTCAAGAGATAGATGCCATTGTTGCTGATCTCAATAGTAGATATGATGGTAAAAATGAAGACGAGTTACTGAAAGAGGCTAATAAAAAACTTCATGGGTATGGAGTGGAAGGTATTAATGAAAAAGGATTGATGGCTTCCTATGTAAACATGGGTGACACTTACGATTACACTGTTTTATACGATCAGAACGAAGATAAATTTGTTGCTACCAGTTGGGGTGATTGGTATGAAGAGAATGGAGGGTTAAACGAAGGAAGTGTTTTTATTTTCAATTCTTATGAAGAGCGCGGCGTATGGACGATTGATGTTACAGATGCAAAAACTGATAAATCTGTTTGGGATTATCGGTTTGAAGGTGGAGAAGATGAGACATCACTTGTTGATGATGGATTTATGCGTAACATGCAAGATATTTCCGGTCTTGAAGAGTATCTTAAAGGTCATAAAGTTATTGATAATGAAGCTAGATTAATAACTCAAAGAGATTATGATCGTGGATTTTATTTGCGTGGTGGTAAGCCAATCGGTAGCACTGGTCTGTTCGCTAAAGGAGGCGCTGTAGATTATAACAATCCTGAATCATACGATGATTATCACCTGGCGCATGATGTAGAACTTTTTGCTGAAAATGATGGCAATCTGTATCGCCAGCGTTACATTCCTATTATTAAAAATCTTAAGAAGAAAAAAGATAAAGGAACGTTTAATGAAGAGTTGGCAGCAACGCTCTGGAAATATTATTGGGAGGATGCTGATAAGCGTTATCAGAAGCAGATCATGGAGCGTCAGCCAAAGGGGTATGTCTTATCTGTAAAAGATCGGCAACTCTTGTCGGCTAAGATGGCGAATTGGGTTGGATCAGTGGCTCATGATAATGATCTTACCTTTGCTAAAGGTGGAGAGTTGGATGATGAAACAAATGTAGATCACCTGTTCAGAGAAGTTACGGACTATGGAGAGACAGCTATTGATGAATTCGTGGAAAATAGCAATGGTTTTGGTTATGAAAATAATTATGAACGTAGAACGGGAGAAGTTGACCATAAACCTTCTTCCGGATTTATTCCATTCACCAATGGTGGCGTAGATTCTACGTGGTTTGAATATGCCAGTAGCTTGGTAGGTTCGGGAAAAAGATTACCTACAAGTACACTTCAAAGCGAATTGGAGCGTGTTGAAAATTTCTGCTATACGAATGCCAGGGAAGAGTTTATAAAAAAATATCCTGCTATCGTTGAAAAGATTGGTGAAGATAAGATCAACTATAATGATCTGTATGATGAAGGATTTGGCAGTGAAGCTGAAGAATTGAGTGAAAGCGAACATGACTGTATGATGGATGAAACAATTATGTTCCGTCTTGGATTCTATTTATATAAACCAACTAATAGTCGGTCAGTTGATCGGAAGCCTACCTGCTATGTATTTGGTATTGTAAATATGGAGGCACCTTATCACCGTGAAGGAAATATGGAGGATTTTGTAGAAGATGAATTCAACTTCCATAATCTTGAAGGTTTCAAAAAGAAACTGGCAAAATCCCTGGAAAAAATTAAGTCATGGTATGAAGGCGGAAGTTACGATCAAGGAAGAGAGCTTGTGGTTCGCAGAATGGCAATGGGTGGTATGCCTTCTGATGATATAGGTGGAAAAATGATCCGGATCGTAAATCCTATGACCACAGACAATACATTAGGCGCACATGCTGGATCGCCAATTACTTCACAAGATGGAGTATGACCTATAAGTATAAATATGTAACAGCAAGAGGAAAAACCACTCTTGCTGTTTTTCCTCAAAAAAGTATCTGCCCGATTTGGGAAGCTACTTTTCCTTCCTATACACGTATACATGGAACAGATATGCTTGTAAAGGATAAAGATTTGATTGAAAGCGGTGTAATGAAATCTTTTTCAGACGCAGAAGGGTTGGCGCTTCATTTGAAAATAATTGGAATTATCTCGCCAGGAGATTCAATTAAATAGCATGAAACTACTTAGTAAAACCGGTGAGAAGATATTTGAGCGTGCGAATAAAAAAAAGATTATTCCTGACTCTATTGATAAGAGAGTAAAAAGAATGACTCCGGTGTTACTAAAAACTGTTCCAGAGTTAAGGGAGTCGCCAGAAAATCCAGTTGTTAGGAAAACCATTGGGACAAGAAAGGAAGATGGTCATTGGGCTATCTATAATAAGGTGACCGGTGAAACTCTTCCGCAAAGAGATAACAATTTCGAAACGCAGGAGCAAGCTGAATCTGCAATAACATTGGCATCTAAAGCCGCTTATGCTAAAGGCGGTCAAACTAATAAATCAAATACCATGTCTGACAATGCAAGAATATACGTAGCTGATCTCGCAGCCTACAATGAAGGAAAATTAATCGGCGAATGGCTTGACCTTGATGACTATTCCAGTGGTTCTGAAGTGATGGACGCTATAAAGGAGCTTATGGAAAAATGGTCAAAGGAGCAAGGTGAAGATCGGGAAGAATACGCTATTCATGACTATGAAAATCTCCCAAAATCTTTTTATAGCGAGAATATGGGAGAAACTGATTTTGATGCCTATTACGAAGCAAAGAAGGTAGCTGATGATCGTGATATTCCTGTTGATGTCCTGTTGGAATGGATGGGAGATCACGGCGTGGATGATCCTGAAACGGCTGGCGATGCTTATCAGGGTAAGTATGATGACATGCAGGATTTTGCCTATAGAATGGTGGATGATGGTGTTATAGCTGATACTTCTGATTATATCACTATTTCAGATACAGATCGCCGCATCCTTGCTGGTGAAGAAGCTGACAATATCGTTGATAATATGGACGATGATGAACTAATAAAAGACGCTGATCTGGAAGATGAGTTGGCAGAGTTAGAGCAGAAGCGTGATGATGCTGAAGAGGACGAAGAAAGTGAAGATGAATTTGATTTTGATGGAGAAAAAGAAAAGTTAGTCGAAAAGGCAAAAGAAAAAATACGAGAAGATAAATATGATGAAATACACGAAGAGCTTGCTGATCCTGTTCAGTACTTTGTAGAGGATCATGGAATGTACAGTAAGGAGGATTTGGCAAAAGCAAGTTTTGTGCAAGTTGATTATGAAGCACTCGCCAGGGACCTTAGCCACGATTATGATGAAGTTCGATATGAAGGAGATTCTTATGTATTCAGCAATAACTATGCAAGTGGTGGCAAGGTTAGTAAAAAAGCTAAGGGTGGTCCTGCCGAAAAAACAGAAGCTACTCCTGTAGATGATGGTTTAATAAAGAATGGTGATAAGGTTAAGATAAATGAAAAAATTATCAATGATCGAATTGAAGTTCATTCCGGTTCACCCAATTCCAGTAGTTCCTTAGTCCTGAAAAAATTTAAGAAGCTGTTTGGTCAAACAGGTGAAGTGTACGCAGTAGGGAAAACTTTAGCTGCTGTTACATTTCCTAACAATAAATCTATATCAATCAATAAAGATTATTTAGATAAAGTTTCTTTTTCTTCCGGTGGTAAACCAATCGGTAGTACTGGATTATTTGAAGATGGCGGAGATATTGATAAAGCTGATTTCTCTTTTTTGAAAGATTTATCTGATAAAGAAATAGAAAAAAGAAGAGATTTAGCGTATACTCAACTTCAGAAAATTGGAAAAAAATATGGAATGAAAAAATCAGATGTATCTAATTACTCTGAAAATATAAAAAGATCATACGATCAATTGAATAAGCAGATATACGAGTATGATATTGAATTAACCGTAAGAAGATCAAAAAAAAACTCAATAATAAGGATTAAATTCGAACCACTTATATTAATAACTAATCAAACAAACTGTATGTTATTTACGGACATTCTAAAAAAACACGGACTCACTGAAGAGACTGTGAGTCACGCTCTAAAAGTTAAGATCAAGCGCTACAATAAATTCCTGGCGGCCATTGGGGTAGAAAAAGAAAACCTGACTAAGGCTACCACTGATAGAGCAAAGCAGGCTATTGAAAAAGAGATCACGAAAGGAGAAGAGTATCTTGTTACCCTCAATCAGGACATCTGCGATCACATTGAAAAATTCGCGCAGAATATTGAACTGAACTTAAGAAAGGCAGAGAACTTGAAAAATACCAGAGCAGCTAAGGGAAAAGCAAAAACAGAAACGCCTTCGCCTGAAGAAACTCCTACTCCTGCACCTGAAGAAACGCCTGCTGCATCTTCAACTCCTGCTGAAGAAGTAGTGGAAGAAACGCCTGCTGCATCTGAAGAAGTTGCTACAGTGGAAGAAGAGTCGAAAAAGAAAAAAACTCCGTGGGGTCTTATACTAGGTATTGGCCTTGCACTTGCAACCGGTGGTGCCATTGCGTACCATCATTTTAAAAACAAAGAGTAAAACTTCATCTATGTCTGAAAAATTTAAGACCTACGTTGTCGATTCAAGTACCGGATCAAATATCGCTGGCGCAGCCGTGTACCTGCTCAATAGCAACGGTGGTATAAATAGGCAGGTCGCTACTGCCGATGATAATGCTTATATTGAAATTGACTATACGCCGGGTCAAAAATTTCAGATAGATTTCCCTGGCTTTGAGCCGATGGTTATTGATCCGCTCACTGTCAATATTGATAGTGGTATAGAACTCGTACCTGATGCTGATAGCACCGGAGAAGAAGTAATCGTAACGGCAAAACGAAAAAAAGTTCCAAAACCAAATTACACGCTGCCTGTTGTACTTGGATCAGCAGCACTAATTACATTTGGTTTCTGGTTGCACAACAGATTAGTGTAATTCCGATTTATTATAACCTTTTTGGATTCAAATCCAATTTAATCAACTAAAACAAAACTTTATGAAAGTAACTAAACAGTCAGCTACACTTGGTGGCATCATGATCGCTTTTGCATGTATTGTATTTCAACTTGGATTTTGGGCCTTATTATTAGAACCGATCCAGAACGCTTTTGTATCAAAGAACCTGGCCAATGGTACGCACGATAAGCCGTCTGCTATCATATTTGGTGCATTCGCAGCAGTGATTGGATTTTTATTTGGCGCATTCACCAACATCGGAAATGAGCTTACTAAAGCAAAGGCATTTGGTATTGAATATCCTGATCTTCACTTTCATGATATTTTTGTAAAGAGAAGTTTCTGGTTATGGTCTTTGGCATGGACTGTTGCGTATATGATTGTTGTTCTCTTCTGGTGGAGAGGCCAGATATAATGACCCCGCTTCTATTTCAATTAATATATGCCGGATGGGTGGTATGGTTTGCCTACCTGAATAAACTCTGGATCAAGAATGAATCTGGATTTAGACATTGGGCAAACAGTATCTCCCATCTCTGTGCTGCTGCCTTTATGTGGCAGCACTGGCATATTAAATATTCGTTCGCTATTCTTTTTTTAGTTCGTGCGATATTTGATGGATCACTTAGTATGTTTCGCGGACTTGGTTTTGATTATGTAAGCGCTGATCCAAAATCCATCGTAGACCGGTTTGAAAAAAGATTATTCGGAATGAATGGCTGGCTACCTAAACTCATCTATCTCACCATCTGTCTTCTTATTAACCTAATCAAGTTCTAGTATGTATCTCCTTGTCATTATTATCCTGGCATCAGTACACTGCGTACATGATGGAATTGGTCATTCCTATAAAAATACAAAAATCGCAAAGTGGAAAAATCAGGATTTTTGGGACCCGAAAAAAAGGAATCGCGGTAGCATATTAACTACAGTGGTGATGATGTTTTTAATTGTCACCGGGATTGTGCTTAATGAATATCCTCTATTCAATATCCCTAAATTTGCAACCATTATAAAATTACTCATTGGATTTATTTTGTATATCGCTGCATATAATTTATTTTGGGAGTACGTGTTAGAAGACAAGTCACCAAAAGATAATTCCAATGAAAAGATACTTGATCCTGTCAAGAGTAATCCGTAACGTGATAACGCTTCCGGTCCTACTGATTCATCTAATGAAAAGACTTACTAATAAAACCAAAAAACCATGAAACGGTTCGTTAACTTTTTAAAGATATGGGATGGCGTGTGGTCTGTACCACTGGCCATTTTCCTTTTTATCGGATGTGGATACGGGATCGTGTCTTTATTTGGACCCGAAGCAGGAGCAATGTTGCCGGTATATTTGCAGCGATTATTTTACGCAGCACTCTGTCTGGTGATCTGCAATTTTGTCGTTCTATTCGGTATGTATTTCAATTTCACCAGCGTATTCAAGTTTTACGCAAAGGACTGGTCAGAAGAGTTTAGTAAACTTGACACAAAAACAAAGCTACGGGTAGTGCTTGGCATCTATTTTGGATACTTTATGTTTTTCACCCTATTCTTAATTTTTGTATAATGAAAAAAGCATTAACCTTTATTAAAACGCATGTGTATACGTGGATGATTTTCTCCACTGTCGCAGCAGGTCTTATTCTTTTCTCATGCAAGGATAAAACGGACAGCCAGCCACCTAAGCAGGAAATTGTTGCACTGGAAGATCATGGTATTGACAGCGCCCTGCTGATCTCTACTGACACTGTAGCTGGTCAGGTTATTAAGGATTCATCTCTACTTATTATAGCAGATAATCCTTCATCTGTTATTACACCAGTTGAAAAGGAATTACCATCTGGTGCAATTGAAGGAGTGATCTATGTCAGGCCAACTGATAGTATTGTTCGCTCTATCTATATGTCACAGGTGGGAGTCAGGGAAGCTACCGGGCGCAATGATGGGAAAGATGTAGAGAAGTATCTACATTCTGTTCATCTTGAAAAAGGTTCAGCGTGGTGTGCTGCGTTTGTAAAATGGTGCCTGGATCAGGCGAATGTTCAAACCACGATAACCGGCTGGTCACCTACTGCTAATAACAAAAATAATCTTGTATACGTTAATGGTAAGTACAAGAAGGATATTCAACATGGAGATGTGTTCACGATCTATTTCATGAACTTGAAACGGATCGGTCATACCGGTTTTGTAGATGGAAAATTTGGGGTCAATTCTATACAAACAGTGGAAGGCAATACGAACATGGCCGGATCAAGGGAAGGTGATGGGGTCTATATAAAGATCAGGCCAAAGAGTTCCCTGTATACCATCAGCCGGTGGTTCTGACAATATTTATTCAAACTTGTGGTGAAATATCCTTAATATTAGCGCCGAAAATTGTATCCAATGGCACTACCCCACGGTTCTACACTTCGCGCTAAAAGAAAGAATGGCACCAAAAGGCCAACCCGGAAATTAAACTTGATGGTAATGCAGGCACCCACCAAATGCCTGGAAGATGCCTTCGGGTATAATGTGTGTGAAGGTGGTGGTGGCACCGGAATAACTCCCCATGTATTACCAACAGAGCCTATTACCTATGATACGATCCCGGCAGAAGAAGCGCCCGTTAGTCAGCCGGTGGAGGACCCTGTTAGCGCTCCTGTAACTACTCCTATATACAATCCATATACACCGATAGGTACAGGTATATTCACACCAACGGATACTACCCCAACGCAACAGGCACCTGTACAGGATATACCAGTACAGGAAACACCAGTGCAGACACCATATTACGATCCCGGTGTAGTACCGGTAGAAGTTTCACCGGTAGGTCCTGCACCTACCACGGCAGTACCAGAGCCTTTTACAGTTCCACCAACGGTTGATGATCCGCCAGTAATACAAACGGATCAAATACCCCACGTTGAACCGGCTGGTGCTGCACCCACAGTTGATTCACCCGACATCATTCGGACAATGAATGTTCCAAAGTCAACTCCTTATCCAATGGGACCTGGCGGTGGCGGTGGTGGAGGATCAACCAGCAATACACCCAATGCTAAAAAGAAAAACTGGTTTTGGGTAGTAGTAGGAGCGACTGCTGCTACTGCATTTATTTTTTATCAAAAGAAAGTTGCAAAGTGATTATACCCGATTCACAACCCAAATCCTATGTGCTGGTTCATCAGGATGGCACACAGGAAGTAGTGTATCTTAATGAAGCGCCTGTTAAAGGGATTGCTTCATTGAAGGATCACTTAATGATTAGCTATGTCGTGGTGGGTACGGTAGCGCTTGCACTCACAGCTTATTTAACTTACCTGCAATTAAAAAAAATGTAATGGAACCAGTACCACAAGGAGCAACCGGAGCGGTTAATGAGCCTGTATATAATACATCTGCAACAGAGACTCCTGCTGCACAAGCAGCAGTACCTGTGGCTGCACCAGCGCCTGCACCAGTGATAGCTCCTGCACCCAAAGCAAAATTCCTTGATGGGATCACGTTACCAGATGTGATTGTAGGGACGCTTATAATAGCGGGTCTTGGTCTGGCCATTTACTATTTCCGCCAGAGAATAAAACATGCTGGTCGTGAATACCCGGAGTTACGCACAGATGTTGATAAAATAAAACAACAATTGGAGGATATGAACAGCAATGATCCGGTGACAAATACCCAATTTGGTATTTAAACCCCTATCTTCGCGCTGTTTTCACATTCTTCAGTTTTCGTCAAACCCATAGAATGTATCTGGTCGCCCTGAACTTCGGTTCGGGGTTCTTTTTTTATTATATTTGATTCAAGTTTTTAAAAAAGCACTGGTTGTCTAGCCACCGCTTTCCGGTTAAATAATAACTACTTTATTCCCCTCTTCACAATGAAGCAGGAGATTTGGAATTAAAACACGTCCCGGTATTCTTATCGGGACTCTTTATTTACTATATTTATTTTTCAATTTCTCATAGCAGTCATCAAACAGAATTTTACTGGATCACTCCTGGCATTCCTGCCGGGAGTCTTTATTTTTATCTGCCTCCATTAATTCCTTCAGCCTTGCCAGATACTTATCTAACTCTTCTCTGGTTGGAATGTAGTCATGTTTCACTTTTGGTATTGGCGGGTTATCATTGCCGCAGGTATGCGGGATCGCTATACGTGTCTTTACCCCGGTCCGGGCAAAAAAGCACGCCTGACAGTTTCTTCTCATAATTAGTATAACGTTTTTAGGTTACAAGTTTTATTTCCC
>Ga0170475_103897301_pt1 | contig 12120 bp, 13 predicted proteins | sample Soicark_Litter_5_FD_111474 | JGI IMG/M metagenome (GOLD analysis project Ga0170475, IMG submission 111474) | Avena fatua rhizosphere microbial communities from Hopland, California, USA. Combined Assembly of 48 SPs | reverse complement strand
CCCTGGGGACGCCCTTGGGGACGCCCGTGCGTTCGACAGCGAATGTGGTCATGACGCGCGTGCCGATCGTAAACGCTTCTGCTGTTGCATGCGGGTTGCCAAGGTCGATAGCTTCAAGTAACCGTTCAAAGCGATCTTGCCACCGCGCGCGTGAGCGGAATGCAGCGGGATTGGGACGCCTGGAAGGGGGAACGTGATGACGCAACAAAATGCCGAGTGGCTCGGGCTTCAAGGCCGGGTGTGCGTGGTAACCGGGGCGGGGGGTGGCATCGGCCGAGCGGTTGCGCTCGGCATGGCGCAGGCCGGCGCATCCGTTGTGCTGCTCGACAGGAACGTCGAGACGTGCCGTGCCACGGCTGATCTGCTGCGGCCGACGGGCGCCCGGACGCTGGCGCTGGAGTGCGACATTGCGGAACCGGACAGTGTCGCCGCCGCGGAACGGGCCTCGCGAGCACTCGGCCCTTGCGACATCCTGGTCAACAACGCCGGCGTACTGCGGGCGGGGCCACTCGCCACGGTACGGCTTGATGACTGGAATTTGCTGCTTGCGGTCAACCTGACGGGCTACCTGTTGTGCGCCCAGTCCTTCGGCAAGGCGATGATCGAGCGCGGGCGTGGCGCCATCGTGCACACGGCATCGATCGCCGGCAGCCACGCGCAAGGCTTTTCCGGGGCCTACAGCGTCAGCAAGGCCGGCGTGCTGATGCTGTCACGGCAACTGGCGGTGGAGTGGGGACCCCATGGTGTCCGGAGCAACGTCATCAGCCCGGGCCTTGTGCGGACGCCAATGAGCGAAAATTTCTACCAGGATCCAAACGTGGCCGAGCGCCGCGCGGCCGCCATCCCGCTGCGGCGCGTCGGAACGCCAGAGGACATGGCACAGGTCGCACTGTTCCTGGCGAGTGATCGCGCGGGCTTTGTAAACGGCCAGGAGATTATCGTGGATGGCGGCTTCGAGCACATGCTCATGAGCCTCGTGCCGCGCCCTGGTTTTGAGCGCGGCAATTGACGGCAGCGAGGGCCCATGTGCCGTTACGACGGCGCAAAAGACGCTTACCTGTAGGCCAGTGAATCCGGCGACAAACCCATGGCCGTGACGGTCGCCGGATTAAGCTGCCCGTTCGGCTGCAAGCCGCGGTTCTGCTGGAACTGCTGAATCGCGCTCTGCGTGCTTTGTCCCCAGACGCCATCGACGCCGCCCGTGTAGAAACCCAGGCTGCGCAAGCGTTCCTGAATGGTGCGCACCGATGAGGACCGAAGAGTCTCCGCTGCAGGGACAGGCGGCGGAGCGGCGGCTTGTTGTGTACCCAGCAGGGCGGCGGGGTCAAGGTTCAGTGCCGCGGCGGTTGCCTGGTTCAACTGGCCGGTCGCCTGCAACTGGTGGCTGGCCTGGAATCGCTGCAAGGCCGCAGCGCTATCGGGGCCCCAGACGCCGTCCACCGCGCCGTTATAAGCGCCGGCCGAGCGTAAATGCTCCTGAACGGCTTGAACGGCAGCCGGAGGGACAGGCTGGACATAGGCCAATGGGGATGTGGTCTGGCTTAAGGCGGACGCGCTCAGGATTGCGGAAAAAAGCGCGCCGGTGGCACATATCGCAAAGGGTTTCATGCTACGCACCGTGAATTGTGTGCGATGAAACGCTGCCTTATCCGCCCGGTTCCCCCGATAACCTGCCAGCGAACCGGCTTTTCGCCCCAGTTCCTATTCAACTTACAATGATCCATGTCGGCTGCGTCCTTTGAGCCCGTGCCGTCGTTACCGGGTGGCTTCGGCTGCGCCGGTACCACGCACAGGTCTGGAATGGCCGATCAGCATCGAGGGAGTGTGCACAACACCACTGGAAAGCTCGGTCCTTATCGGCGAACACTGTTCATGGTGTCGCTCCGGTTGGCAAGCAATCGGGGCAACACTGCCTTCTGGCCGCAGACCGAGCAGAGCACCGACCTTGGCCCCATCAGCATCATGGGAACGTATAAAGAAGTGGCTACGCGTCCATGTTTTCAGGATATGGACCGCCGGTGTCGTTCTGGCCGCTTATGTCTATGGCTGGATATACTTTCCCGAACTGCTCACCTGGTGGAAACGGACGACCACAAACCTGATTGAAACCGGCTGCGGCTACCTCCCGTATCCCTGGGGAGACCGCATCGAAGCGACGCTCGGGAATTTTGGCCTGTGGGTCCAGATCACCCTCGCCATCATCGTGTTGCGCATCCTGGTCTGGCTGGTGCTGTGGCTGTTGCGCAGCATCCGCACCGCCCGCCACCGCGGACCTCAAAATCAGATTTCATTACCAACGGAAGACCGGCAGTAGATCGCCGGAGCGGTCATGCGATACGGGAATCGCCGATCAGGCTGAACGGCTGATCGGGATCACCTGATAGAAGTCGTTGGCAATACTGCCTGAAATGCCACGGCTCGCCTGGCCCATCGCGCCGCAGCGACCAGATCACATCGTAACGGTCATCCGGCCAGACCCAGTCGGCGGAAAGGCCCGCCAGGCGCTGCGGCACAACGATGGCGCGGGCCAGAACCGCCAGGCCCTGATGCTGCCAGCAGACCAGCATGACCCCCGCCTGCCGCGCCAGCGCCGCACCGAACGCGTCCTCCTGGTGCAGCGCCCAGGTGAGATCGACGCCGCAACCAAGCTTCTGCGCCAGAGGCAGGACCGTCTGCTCTGGCCGCCGGCTGTGGCCGCCGCCGTCACGGAAGGCCGAGGCATAGATCCGTTCCGGCCTGGACAGATGCGCGCTTGCCGGCCAGTTCGGCGCCAGAACGGCGGCGAGCGCCCCCGTACGCTGCCAGCCACGGATTGTCAGCGGTTTCGGATCTTCACGGCCGTTGGGCGTCAATCCCGGGCCGCTGGCGGCATCGTCAGGCTTTTCCGCATGGCGGAGCAGCAGGATTTCAGTCGCTGCCATGGGCGGCATCCTTGCTGAATTGACCCGTCGGGCGCATCGCTGTCCTCGCTCAGGCTCGCCCGCGCAGCAGGCCGCGCAGCGCGTCGCGGCCGAGTGCCAGCGCGGTCTCGCCGGCCTGTCGCGCCAAGGTGGCGACAGGGTTGATCTGCGCCTCCAGGATCAGACTGTTACGACGCACGAGTCCGGTCGGCCGGGCACCCCGTTCAGCCTCGTCCTGACGCGGTGCATCCAGGTTATCGAGCCGCTCCGCGGGCGCAGGCTGATCGGAGGATTGCAGCGGCCGGGCGCCGAGTTCCATCACCATGTCGGTCAGCCGTGGCGCCAGCCCGCCCGCCAGCGTCGCCGCCAGCCCGCCTGATCCCACGTACAGGTCGCGCACCGGCCAGCGGCAGGCATAGAGGATGGCGCGCGCCACCAGCCGCGCATCGTAGGCCGGCGGCGGGTTGCGGGTCCCCACGCTCGGCAACCAGTTGCGCGCATGATCAACATAAGGCGTATCGATCGGCCCCGGCTTTATCAGCGTCACCGATATCGGCAGCCCGGCTTCTTCGAACTCCATGCGCAACGTGTCGGTGATGCCTTTGACCGCGTGCTTGGCGGCGCAGTATGGCCCTTGCAGGGCGAGCGCGCGGTCGCTCAGCACGCTGCCGACGTTGACGATGGCACCGCCACGGGAGCGCAACGTCCGGGCCGCGGTGAGCGATCCGTGCACCACGCCCCAATACACCGTATCGAAGACCCGCCGATGGTCCTGAAGCGGAATTTCATCCGTGCGGCCGAAAATGAAGGTACCGGCATTGTTCACCAGGAATCAAAGCCGCCAAAGGCTTCCTCGGCCCTGAGGGCGATGGCATCGACCTGCGCGGGATCGCCGACATCCGCTGCGTGTACGGCAACGCGCCCGCCCTTTCCGCGCAGTTCGTCGCTGATCCTGCCGAGCGCGTCGGCGTTACGGGCGGCCAGGATCACGGCCGCACCGCGCTGGACGGCCAACCGGGCCGTTGCGAGGCCGATACCCGAACTCGCGCCGGTGATAACAATGGTCTGCTGCGCCAATGACTTCAGCCTGGGTGGTATGGCCACCGTCTCCTCCATTCCGTTGGTTGCACCGCGTGCCGGACCCGAAGCTGGGGCCATCGCACCCCCCAACTGCAGGCGGGCCGCAGGGTTGCGGGAAGCCGGTTATCCGATGCGAATTAGTTACAATGTCGCTTCGCTATGGATGGCGTCCGCCGACACCCTGCGGCGTCCCGCAACCTTACCGAAGCGGCGGCCGATCGGCTCCGAGGGCGCGCTCGATCTTTTGGTCGGTCTGATATTGGCTGACGGCGTAGGCGGCCCATATCGCCGCCGGTATCCATCCGATCAGCGTCACCTGCAGGATCAGGCAGACGATCCCTGCGATCGGACGATAGATGGTGAAGAATGCAAGCCAAGGCAGCAGAAGCGCGATCAACAGGCGCATGAGGCAGACTCCAGGAAAGGATGCTACATCATTCGATGTACAGATTGGACACTACGACGCTCCATCGCCTTCGGCGAATCGCCGGAAGGCTCATTCTGAATCGCGGCAGGATTATGTGCGGCGTCTCGGCGGATTGCGGCCAACCAGAGGGAGCAAACCTATATCGGGAACCGCATCCTGGCGGTGAACGCGACGAGGGGTGTTCCCGGGGACGAAAAGCGTGACACCAGCCCGCGCATCTGATGCGCAAGGTCCGAACCTCGGTCATGAGCGGAACCTTCAGCAAGGCTTATGCTGCCGCCGGGCGTCGGGTACGTTGTCTGTTTCGGAATGCGGCGTGGTCACCCCCGGGTTCTGGGCGGTCTCTCCGGCAAACGGTCCCCCCAGCAGTGTCACGTGCACCCCCCCGGCCGCGGCTCCTGCTCCACCACTCGTGATGGCAGTGCGGTCCGCGGCGAGATCCTGTTCGTAAAAACAAGCACGCCGGCTCGGCCCGTTGAAGACGTCATGGCTCTTTGCGCGAACAACGGATCCATGTGGCGAGCAACACCGCGGTCAAAGGGGCTCCTGTGCATCCTAAATGCCGCTTCTTGAAGGGCGGTCGAGGCGTTGACAAAGTGAGCTGATACGGTGATCATGTGTCACTTTCCGGTCCATTTCCGCAACTATGGGCACGACCGGTAAAGTCGATCGGATTTCGCAACATATGCGTCCAAACAATTAGACATGCGTCCAAGCAGTTAATGCCGGCGATCAATGCTGGAACATCGGGGGACAAACGATGAAAATAAGCTTCAAGTTGAAAACGCTGTTCCTGGCCGCAGCAACGGTAGCCTGTTCGTGCGCCGGGCTAATCCTTGCAGCAAGAGCGGAGTCGCCACAAGGAATGCGGCTCTACGTGTTCTCATCAGGCTGGCTCAACATCGACAAATCCGCGCTGCAGACTGGAGCGACGTCTGCAAAGATACAGATCCCGGTCGCCTTCTTCCTGATCAAGCATCCCAGAGGCAATATCCTGTTCGATACAGGCAACAACGACAAGATAATTACGGATCCAACCTATTGGGGACCGATGGCTGCGGCGCTGGAACCCGGGCGGAGCCCCGATGTCGCGATCGATGCGCAGCTTGATAAGATCGGCATGAAGCCATCCGATATCAACTACGTGATCCTCGGCCATATGCATCTGGACCATGCCGGAAACGTCGGCAAGTTCCCGACGGCAACGCTGGTCTATCAGCGGGATGAAGCCATCAATGCACTCTGGCCGAAACCTGGCTTTGCCGGTGCGTATGTGCCCGGAGACCTTACCGTGCTCCGCAGCGGGCTTGGGGATCCGTCGCCAGCCCGGCAGAAGGTGATCGAACTGGACGGCGACCTTGATCTGTTCGGCGATGGCAGCGTCTATATCCATCGGGCTGTTTCACACACGCCGGGAAGCGAGATGGTGGTTGTACGGCTGCCGAAGACCGGTCCGGTCGTGCTGACCAGCGATGTCTGCTATCTGATGGAAAGCCTGCAGAAGAATATCCTGCCAAGCATCAGCCTGGCTTACGATCCGTCCGGCATGCTCAATGCCTATTCCTGGATCAAGCACATGCGCGATGGCGAAGGGGCCGACGTGATCTTCGCGCACGATGCCGAGACCTTCAAGGCGCACAAGCACTCGCCCGAATATTACGAATAAGCAACTCATTGCCCGGTCACGCCCCGCGCACGACATCCATCGCGAGCGGGGCTTTCCGCTGAGATTGTCCAAGTCAATGTCAGACATCGTGGTCGTTGAGCACCTCGTGAAGCGCTACGGCCCGCGCCCCGCGGTGCGCGACGTATCGTTCTCGATCGCACAGGGCGAAGTGGTCGGCCTGCTCGGACCGAACGGGTCCGGCAAAAGTACCATCATGCGGATGCTGACCGGCTATCTGCCGCCATCCGAAGGCATGATCCGCGTCGGCGACCTCGATGTGCATACGGACTCCCTCGCGGTGCGGCAGCGGATCGGATACGTGCCTGAGGACACGCCGCTTTATGAAGGCATGCGGGTTCATGAGTTCCTGCGCTTCATGGGGCATATCCGAGGGATGTCCGGGCGCAGGCTGGCAACCGCTGTAACCGCCGCCTGCGAGCAACTGCAGTTGCAGCGCGTCTTCAAAATGCCGATCGGCAAGCTATCGCGGGGCTATCGGCAACGGGTGGCGATTGCGCAGGCTTTGCTGGATGCCCACGACATTCTCATCCTGGATGAGCCGACGAACGGGCTTGACGCCTATCAGGTGATCGGCATTCGCGAATTGCTGCGGTCCTTTGCCGGGCAGCGCACGGTCATCCTGGCGTCGCATATACTTTCTGAAATCGAGAAAATCGCAGATCGCGTGATGATCCTGGCGAACGGCCGCCTGCTGACCACCGATGCCCGGGCGGACGGATCGGCTCCGCGCATCCGGCTGCGCATCGTCGGGCCGAGCGATGCGGTCCTGGCGGACCTCCGCGCGGTAAAGGGCGTGGCGGCCGCCACGGCTGAGCCACAGCACGGACGTGACCAGCCCGGCACCTATTTCGTCGAATTCGTCCCCGGCGTGCGAGCAATCGGCGAACTCGCCCGGGTGATCGTCGCCCGGGGCTATCCGTTGCTGGAACTGATGGAAGAAAAACCCGATCTGGAGCAGGCTTTCCTGAACGTCACGAGCAGAGCGGCGGCGGCATGAGAGCGTTCCTGGCATTGCTCCTGAAGGAGGAAAAGGCGATCTTCACATCCCCGATCGCCTATGTGGTGATCGCCGCCTTCCTTGTGACGATGGGCTATACTTTCACACTCACTTTGTTCGTTACGCACACGCCGACGCTCGTCCATCTGTTCTTTCAGATCTACGTGCTGTTCCTGCTGACGGTTCCCATTATCACGATGCGCCTTGTTGCCGAGGAACGCCACCTGCGGACGCTGGAGCTTCTGCTGACCACGCCGGTCAGCGAGGTAACGGTGATCCTGGCGAAATACCTCGCCAGCCTCAGCCTCGTCGGCACAATGCTGCTGTTCTCCGGCATCTATGCAGTAACACTGGGGATCCTTGGCCAGCCGGACTGGGGGCCGATCTACAGCGGCTATATTGGCCTGGCGCTGCTGGGCAGCGCGTTGGTCGCCATCGGGCTTTTCACCTCCAGCCTGGTGTCCAACCAGATCGTCGCCGCCCTGCTGTCGCTCAGCCTTTTCCTGCTGCTGTGGATCATCGACCAGCTTGGCAATTTCCTGCCGGATCCATTCAACGCCCTGGTGGTCAACATGTCGCTGCTGGTGCATTTCCGGCCGTTCGCGACCGGTTCGCTGTTCATTTCGGATGCAGGATTCTTCATCAGCGTCGCGCTGCTGGGATTGTTCCTGAGCGTCCGCGCGCTGGCACACCGGTGAGACAGGTTCCGATGCGATCCCCCACGCGCCGGATCTGGATCGAGGGCCTGTTGCTGGCGCTGGCGATTGGCCTGGTCGCCGCCGGCGCGCTGGCCCCGGTCGAGGACTCCGTTTCGAAGCTGCTCTATTTCGGCGCCTGGTGTGCCGCGCTGCTGCTGATCTTCCTGCTTGGCCTGCGCCTGCCGCTGCATCTCGGCGGGCGCCTCGGACTGGCTGCCAACGGTGCCATCGCCGCCGCGGCCCTGGGCATCGTGTTGCTGGGAAACATCGCGCTCTACCGCCACGATGCGTATATCGACGCCACCGCCTCGGGCCGTTTCACCGCCCCGCCGGAATTGGAGACGATCGCCCGCAGCCTGAAGAGCGATGTCAGCCTGACCTATTTCTACAACGACCAGGATGAAATGGCCCGTGCCGCCCGCGACGTCCTGGCCGCAACGGCACGCCAGTATCCGCATATCCGCCTGCGTGCACTCGACCTCGACAAAGAGCCGATCGCCGCGCGGCAATATGGCGTGCGGTTGTTCAACACGATGGTGGTGGATGCGGACGGCCGGCGCACGCAGGTCGAAAACACCGTCGATCTTCACCAGGTGGCGTTTGCCATTGCCCGGGCGCAGAAGCAGCGAACCGAGACGGTCTGCTTCCTGACGGGATATGGTGAACCGTTTGATACGCGGGGCCACGTGCATTTCAGCCACGAGGAAACGCTGGCGACCCGCGACAACCCCGGCAAGGCCGGAACCATCGAGGCGCCGCCGCTTGGCCTCGATCGTCTCCGGCTGGCAATTGCCGCCATTGGCTTCACCGAGCGTCCGCTTGCTGCGGGTTCGGCGGCCGATATTCCGCAGGACTGCACCGTCGTCGCGGATATCGGGCCGCGCAAGAGCTATACCGCGGATGAGGTGCATCGCCTCGAATCCTATCTCGCGCAAGGTGGGCGATTGCTCCTGATGTACGATCCGTATTTTCCGGTGGCGCCGGCGCTTCAGCAATTCCTGGCCAGGGCCGGGTTGGCGCTTGAGAATGGCGTGGTGATCGACCCGGTCAATCATTACGGCACGGAACAGGACAAGATCGCAGTGCCGTACTATCCGCCGCATCCGATCACCGAGCAGCTTGCGATGACGGTGTTCCCGGGGGCGCGTGCCATTCGCGTCGCCGGCAAAGTCCCGGGCATCACGACGACCGAACTGATTGCCAGCAGCAAGGACAGCTATCTGCACCCCCTGCCGGACGACGAGAATGAAACGCCACTGGCAGTCGATGCAGCGAAGCTTCCGCACGGCCAGCAGGTGATAGCTGTGTCGGAACAGGGAAACTGGCCCGGCCAGACCAGGCCATTCCGGCTGGTGGCGATCGGTAACTCTGCCGTCGCAACGAACGCGTTTTTTCCCTACGTTTCCAATGGTGATCTGGTGGTTTCAGCGATCCGCTGGGCGGCCGGCGACACCGGCATCCCCGCGCTGAAGCCGGCAACATACAGCCTGCCGGAAATCACGCTCACGCATCGCCAGATGCAGGTCACGTTCCTGCTGATCGAAGTGCTGCTACCGCTTTCGGTAATGCTGTTCGGCGGCCTGGTCTGGTGGCGGCGGCGATGAGCACGATGCGTTGGACACTTCTGGGATGGGGCACGGCGGCCCTGATGCTGGTGATAATCGCGATCCTGTCGCTGTCCGGCGAATGGCCGATCGATTCGCCGCTGGAACGGGCTGAGACCCATGGCATCCTGGCGCAGCCACGCGACCGGGTCGCGCGGATCGAGATCGCCGAAGGCGGGAGGACCGACCAGTTCGTGCCGATGCCGTCAGGTGCCTGGTTGCGGAACGGAACCCCGGTTGACGCGGCGATTGCCGGACACCTGGATGCGGCGCTGCGGCTGTTGAACCGTTCGGCGCCCGACCGCGTCTTCAACCGTGGTGACTATGACGCCCGGCAGATGGGCGCGTTTGGCCTGGACCCGCCGCAGGCGCAGATCACGATCATTGCACACGACGGAGCGGCGACCCGCGTCGCGTTCGGCGACGCGACACCGACGCAGGTCGCCCAGTATGTGAGGATCCTGGGACGGCCAGAGGTATACCTGCTGTCCCGCTTCGTCGGAACCGAGTGGCAACTCGCGCTGGATATGGCGAACCGTGCCTCCGATGGCTCTGCATCAGTCAACGCCGGGGACGCGCGTGCGCCATCGTTGTTTTCTCCCGTATCGATCGCGCGGATCTGGGCCGTCGAACTCGTCGCAGGGGGCCGGATGATCCGTTTCGAGCGGGATTCAGCAGGAAACTGGTTTCACCACGCCGGTGAGCACGTTCACACGCTTGGTGGCGTCCTGCATCGGGCGGACCCAGCCATGGCCCCGCTGATCGCGGCGGAACTTGCCGGCATCGACCAGGCGCGGGTCGAGACCGTCGTCGCCCACAAGCCTGAGGATTCCGCCATGCAGGCGTTTGGCCTGCAGCACCCGTCGGACATCGTGCTGCTCTACAGCCAGGATTCGTCGCGACCGGTCGCGCGCCTTGAAGTCGGCGAAGCAACGAAAGACGGCCACGCCCTGTATGCCCGCGCCCGGGGAAGCGACACGGTGGTGACCATTCCCAGCCTGGAAGCATCCCATCTCAACAGGCTGATCGAGCTTGCCGGAAACACATCATGATCCTGCGCGGGAATTTTGCCGGGACGGCATCGCACGCTGTCACCGCCTCCGTTCTGGTGGTCTTCTGGGTCCTGGTGGTCGTTTGGGCTGGGGCCGCTTCGGCCCATCAGGTCAATCTCTCGACCGCCCGGATAACCGTGAATGCGGATCACGCGGTGGATGTCGATGTCGCAATGAAAGGCAGCGACGTCGACCGGGCGGCTGGAACCAGCGTCTATGACACGCAGACCGGCCTGGTGCGCCCGGACGCTCTCGCCGCGGCTTCGGCTAGGATCGCTGGCTACATCGCGGCTCATTCGGCCGTGCTGGCAGCGGACGGGGGACGATGCCACGCGGGTCCTGCCGCCGTCGCGCCGGATGACGATGGGGTGGTGGTACGCACAAGCTGGTCCTGTGGGCCGGGCAGCGACCCGTTGCGCTATCATTCAACCGTGCTTGTGGACGTTGCTCCGGATGCGCGACAGGTGGTGCTGGTCCAGGATAGAAGCAGGCGCTTTCAGGATCTGCTGGACGCAACCAGGACCGAGTCGGTGCTGACTGAAGCCACGCAACCCACGACATTCCAGGTCATCCGGCTGTACCTGGCGGCGGGCACCGAGCATATCCTCATCGGCTACGATCATATAGCCTTCCTGGTCGCGATCGTCCTTTGGGCGCGGCGTCTGTGGCCTGTCGTGAAGCTTGTCACGGCGTTTACCATGGGCCATTCGGTTACGCTGTCGCTTGCCGCCCTGGACATCGTTCGCATTCCAAGCTCGATTATCGAGCCTGCCATTGCCGCCTCCATCATCTTCGTTGCGACAGAGAATTTCTTTTCGCACGATGTCCAGAAGCGCTGGCGGGATACCCTCGGCTTCGGCCTGGTTCATGGGTTTGGTTTCGCCAGTGCCCTGCAGGCGTTCGGCATTCCCAAGACGGCCCTTGTGCCGGCCTTGGCGTCATTCAATCTCGGCGTCGAGATTGGCCAGATTGCCATCGTGGCGGCAGTGGTGCCGGCGCTGGTTGCACTCGATAAGCTGACTGGCGCCTTCACTCACGGCGGTCGTGGTACAGGCCGGCCTGTGATCGCCGTCTATGCTGCTTCAACAATCATCGTCATGCTTGGAAGCTACTGGTTCCTTGAGAGAACGGTCTTTCAAGCCTGACCAGGGGTTTTTCTTCATTTGGCCAGCGGCCTGGTTGATGGCTCATTCCGCCGGCGGTGGGAATCGGCAAGCATGCGGCGCCTGGCACTATCAGGCGCTCCGCGAAGCGCAATATTGCTTTTCTCCGTGAAACTCCGTGCAAACCTCGTGTCCGCTTGCTTTGCCTGCCCCACAGAAGCCGTGCTTCGTGTTGATCCAGTAGCCACCGCCGCCATACGCGGCCCAGGGACTGAAATCCTTCTGGAGCCAAATCGGCAAAGATCCTTGGAGGCTGTGACTCCAACCAGACCTACTACTACAGCTGGGTTTCTGCGTTACCTCTGCTGGGAGGCAATCCAGCATGGTGACGCAAACAGATGTGCAAGCCTGGGCTGATGGCCTGGACGGCGTTGTTGATCGGATCGCGCCGCGGTTTGGACGGGTCGAGCCGCGGCGGCGGGCGCGGGCTTATCTACGGGGCTTGCTGGCGCCGGTGGAGCGCAAGAACGGCTGGCAGTTGGCCGAAGCGGTGGGCGATGCGCCCCCGGATG
>Ga0170475_102319742_pt1 | contig 12122 bp, 13 predicted proteins | sample Soicark_Litter_5_FD_111474 | JGI IMG/M metagenome (GOLD analysis project Ga0170475, IMG submission 111474) | Avena fatua rhizosphere microbial communities from Hopland, California, USA. Combined Assembly of 48 SPs | reverse complement strand
GCCATGTTGCGGCACCGGGGCGCCGCCGCTTACCTGCCTGCGGCCTGATCATCACCATGCGCGTGCTCGTCACTCGGCCGGCCGATCAAGCGGCGGAATGGGTCGAGGGCTTGCGTGCCATCGGGCTGGAGGCCATCGCGCTGCCGCTGATAGGCATCGACCCTCTCGCGGACCCGGCTCCCGTGCATGCAGCCTGGGACAGCCTGGGCGCGTACGCGATGGTGATGTTCGTGAGCCCGAACGCTGCGGCACGCTTTTTCGCCTTGCGCCCCGCTGGCTCGGCTTGGCACGCCGGGGTGCTGGCGGCGTCGCCAGGGCCTGGCACCACCACGGCGCTGCAGCGCCTGGGGGTGCCGCCCGCAGCCATCCTGCAGCCGGCGCCGGATGCGCTGCAGTTCGACTCTGAAGCCCTGTGGCAGGCCATCGCGCACAAGCCATGGGCCGGTCAGCGCGTGCTCATCGTGCGCGGCACCAGTGGGCGTGACTGGTTCGCGGCCCGGCTCACGGAGCAGGGCGCCTCGGTCGACCTGGTGGCGTCCTACAGCCGTTGCATCCCTCGGCTCGATGCGGCCGGCACCGCCACGCTCGCCGCGGCCTTGGCCGATCCTGGCAGGCACCTGTGGTTTTTCAGCAGCTCGGAGGCCATCGACAACCTCGCCGTGCTCTCAACCTGCGCCTCATGGGCTGGCGCTCTTGCGCTGGCCACGCACCCGCGCATCGCCGAGCGCGCGCGCTGTGCGGGCTTTGGCCGGGTCATCGAAGCGCGGCCATCATTGGCGACCGTGGCTGCATGCATACAATCCCTCGCGTGAACGAAACACCTCTCAAGCCCGACACCTTGTCGACTGAACCCGCGTTGCCGCTGCTCCCGCTGGCCGATGAGCCTCGGCGCAACTGGTGGATGATCGTGGTGCCGATCTATTCGCATTGGCGCTGCTCGCCAGCCTGGGCATCACCGTGTCATCGCAGAAGCGCCTGCGCACCATCGAGCAGGAGTTCGCGCGCCGCCAGCAAGACACTCAGGGGCAGGCAACCGAGTCGCGCCTGCTCGCCAAGCAGGCGCAGGACATCGCACGCGAAAGCGCCGCCAAGGTGGCCTTGCTCGAAGCGCGCCTGGCCGAAGTGGCGTTGCAGCGCACGCAGCTGGAAGACCTGATCCAGTCGCTCTCGCGTTCGCGCGATGAAAACCTTGTCGTCGACATCGAGGCAGGCTTGCGCGTGGCCCAGCAGCAGGCCGCCATCACTGGCAGTGCCGAGCCTCTCGTGGCAGCCCTGAGGCAGGCCGACGAGCGCCTCACCCGATACAGCCAACCTCGCCTCGATCGGGTGCGGCACGCGGTGGCGCATGACCTCGACCGCGTCAAGGCCGTCGGCGTGGCCGACATTTCAACGCTCACCATCCGCCTCGACGAAGCCGTGCGCCTTGTCGATGACCTGCCCATGCTCTCTCAAGCCACGCCGCGCAAGGAGCCCGGCCGGCCCAGCGCCCCAGCGCCCGCACCGGCTGACACAGGCCCCGCATCGTGGTGGTCATCCATCACCGACGAATGGCAACACGCTGTGGACGTCGCCTGGAACGAAGTGCGTTCGCTCGTGCGGGTCACGACAATCGAACACCCGGATGCCGCTCTGCTTTCGCCCGACCAGGCGTTCTTCCTGCGCGAGAACCTGAAGCTGCGGCTGCTCAACGCGCGTTTGGCGCTGTTGAGCCGCCAGTTCGACACCACACAGACAGACTTGCAGGCTGCTCAGGCCATGCTCGACCGCTACTTCGACCGCAGCTCGCGCCGCACCGCCGTGGCCACCGACCTCATCAAGCAGGTGATCGCCAGCGCACACCAGGTGGCGCTCCCGCGGCCTGACGACACTTTCGCCGCACTGGCCGCCGCCGCGGCCGGGCGCTGAGCCGAGGGCCTGGTCCATGCGTGCCGTCGTCTGGTTCGTCCTTCTCTTCATCGTCGCGGTGGTGGCCGCCTCCACGTTCGGCGCGAACGATGGCATCGTGTCGTTCTATTGGGGGCGCCAGCGCACCGACATTTCGCTGAACCTTTTCCTCCTGGCGCTGATCGGTACGTGTTTCGTGCTGGTCAGCGCCATCCAGGCCATCAACGCGCTGGTGGGCTTACCGCAGCGCGCCCACGAGTGGCGCGTGGCCCGGCGCGACCGCACCGCCCAAGCGGCGCTGCGCGAAGCGCTCGCTCAGTACTTCGGCGGGCGCTACAGCCGCGCCCACAAAGCCGCGCAACGTGCCCTCGTGATCCAGGCCGACACGCCGGATCTCGTGCAGGACAACGAATTCACCGTGCTGGGCCACTTGCTCGCCGCCGGCAGCCTGCACAAACTGCAGGATCGTGCCCGCCGCGACGAGGCACTGAACCAGGCCCTGGAACTGTCCAGCCGCAGCAGCCTCGCTCGGCCGGCGGAGGAGGGGGCGCGCCTGCTGGCTGCCGAATGGGCCCTCGATGACCGAGACGCAGGACGCGCGCTTGAACTGCTGACCGACCTGCCGCCAGGCGTGGCGCGGCGCACGCATGCATTGCGCCTGAAGCTGCAAGCCACCCGCCTGGCGCACCAGCCTCACGAGGCCCTGAAGACCGCGCGGCTGCTTGCCAAGCACCAGGGGTTCTCGAAAGGCGCTGCCCTCGGCCTGTTGCGGGCACTCGCATTCGAATCCATCGATGGCGCTCGGGATGCGGACCAGGTGCGCCGCGTCTGGTTCGCGCTTGAAAGCGCTGATCGGCGCGACCCGCTGGTCGCCGCGCACGCTGCCAGCCGCCTTGCCTCCTATGGCCATCACACGGAAGCGCGCCTCTGGTTGCGCCCCTTCTGGGAACGCCTGCCCGAGCTTGGGGACGATGAACGTGCTGCCGTGGCCGATGCCTTGGTGCAGTCGCTCGACGGCATCGGCCACGACTGGTTGCCGAGGTTCGAAGTCGCCGTGAAGGCCTTGCCGCGCGATGCCAGCCTCGCCTACGCCGTCGGCTGCGCCTGGGCTGAACGCGGATTGTGGGGCAAAGCCCGTGTGCTGCTCGAGCAAGCCACTGCGTCGACCGAACTCAGCACCACCTCGCGCCGTCACGCATGGCGCCTGTTGGCACGCCTCGCCGAAGAACAGTCCGACATGGGCCGTGCGGCCGAATGCTATAAATCTGCCGCAGCACTTGCGTGATCCACAAAAAGGTGTGTATACTTCAAGGCTTCGCGGCTGTAGCTCAGCTGGATAGAGTACTTGGCTACGAACCAAGGGGTCGTGGGTTCGATTCCTGCCAGCCGCACCAGTAAAGACGAGGGTTAGCACGTTAACGCGTGCTAACCCTTTTGTCTTTGTTGAGCGTATCGTGGTCTTGCCTCCACAGTGGGAGCGCCCTGTGCTTTGCCTGGCATTCACTGGCAGTGTTGCAGCGGGGCGCGGAAACCAAATCCAATGTTTCAGCATTGGGCTCTGGATACTTCGCCGGATACAGCAAGGCTTTCACCAAACCAACCGCTCAAGCGGCCTTGGGCGTGGCCTTGAGGCCTGTCTTTCGTGGCGAAGCCGTGGACTGATCCCCGCTCAACAGCTGTTCAACCTGGGCCAACCGCGACTTTCGTTCTCCAGTCACCTCGCCGGTGGCCTCGGCAGTCTCGTGCAACGCCTCCAGCACGTGGGTGCGTTCGGCATCGTTGGCCGACAACATCTTCGGGATGGCCGCCAGGGCTTTCTCGCGGTCGAGCTGAAGGTAGAAATACTGCTCGCGCAAAGTCTGCTTGAACGCCTGCAGCGTCAGCCCTTCGTTTTCGGCGCGAATCTGGCGCAACGCATTGAAGGTGCGCTCGTCGGCGCCCGGTCCTGCCATGCCGACATAGATCAGCGCGCGGATCGCCGCCTCGCGGGGCCCGCCCTCGGCGATATGCGCCCTGAGTTCGGCGATGCGCTCCTGGATGAGCGTCACCCGCTCCGGGTCCAGGCCAGGCTTGCGACGCACCGATTCTTGCGAGGCAGCCAACCCCACCATGGCCTGCAGGACTGGAGAATCGTAGACGGCCAGGAACGCCTTCTCCAGCTGGCTGTCGCGCTGGTCGCGGTAGCCATCAAGGGCGGCGATGATGCCGTCCGAAACCTTGGCTTGCCACTCCAGGAAGGGGTTGTCGGGCGCAGCGGGTTGGCGATGCTGGCGCACCTGCTCCGCGAGTTGAGCCACGTGCCGCATCAGCGGGTTGCGCTCAGAGAAGATCTCCAACGGCAACTCGGCAAAGTTGAGTTTTTTCATCCACTCTGCCGTCTGCTCGTTGACCGAGGCCCGCACCAAGGGCTGGAACAGGGTGCGGTACAGACCAAGGTTGATCTCCGACCCCCGCCGCACGGCAGCAAAGCGGCGTTCGTTTTCGTCGTCCGGCTGCACGATGGCACGCACGTCGTCGAGCGTGCGCGGCTCGAAGCGCACGATCCAGTCACCCACGATGCCCTCCTGATTGGCCGAATCGGCTGTCTTCGGGGTCAACGTGGCCTCGTACAGCCCCGGGGGCAACACATCGATCAGATCGATGTTGGAGGCGAACTCCTGGTGTTCCTTCCTCGCAATGCCGCCTGACACGAAGATGCCCAGGTGTCCGACCGTCGCATGCACGTTGTAGACGATGGTCTGGCCGCAGGCCTTGATGTCGTTGTCGCTGCCATAAAGGTCGACGATCCATCCCAGCGCCTGTTGCGGCGGCGTGATGTTGTCACCCTCGGAGCAAAAGCAGACGATTGGCGAGCGAATGTGGCGCAGGTCGATCCGTGCCCCGTCGCGGGTGACGATCTCGCCCGTGGCCAACTTGTTGCCGACGAACAGCTGGTCCACGATCCACTGGATCTCCTCGCCATTGAGGGCAACGTGGCCGCCCCACCATTTCTCGAACTCGATGAAGCGGGGCGCCTCGGTGTCCACCTTCGACCACAGGTTGTAGTTCTTGGTCCAGAGCGTGTTGGATGGGTTCAGGTTCTCGAAGTTCTCGACCAGGTGGGCCGTCGAACCTGCCGTTCTCCAGGTCGCTGGTCAGTGCGGTCATCCAGCTGCCACCGGCCAGTCCGCCGGTGTAGCGCATGGGATTTTCGCCTTCGACCCCCGCCCAGTAAGACATCGGTGAACCGGCGACGATGATCGGGCCGAACAACTCGGGCCTGACCGTCGCGACCAGCATCACGGCCCAACCTGCCTGGCAGTTGCCGATGACGCAGGGCTTGCCCTCTGCCTCGGGATGCAGCTCGATGACGCGTTCGAGGAACACAGCTTCGGCATCCATGATGTCTTCGATGGTCTGGCCCGGCATCGGCTCAGGTGTGAAGCCCACCAGATAGCAGGGATGCCCGGCACGCATGGCCACGCCGATTTCGCTGTCGGCCTTGAAGCCGCCGATGCCCGGCCCGTGCCCGGCTCGCGGATCGACCACCACGAACGGACGCTTCAAGGGATCGAGCACCACGCCAGGCTCCGGCTTGATGCGCACGAGCAAGTAGTTGACCGGCTTGTCAAACGTGCGGGCATCGAGACCAACTCGGCATCGAAGCTCAGCGCATGTGGAACGGCCTTCGCCTTCTCCTGGTAGTACTGGGCACTGCGTTGGCGCATCACATCCCAGAACAGGATGGTGCGCTGCGCGGCATCGGTCATGTACTCGCTCAACGGCCGCCAAGTCTGCAGGATGGGGTTCAGGCTCATCATGTCCATCATTGATGGCAGCGTGTTCAACGTGGTGTGGCCGACCGCAACCTGGGTCGTGGTGCTGTTTGTGTGGGACATCTGGTTTGCTTTCAGATTGAGGTAGCAACAACTCAGCGTCTCGCTACGCCATGATGTGAGCGCCGCCATCGACGTAGAGGGTTTCGCCCGAAAGTCGCCTCGCGTACGGCGTCGCGAGGAAGGCGCACGTGAAGCCGACGTCCATGATGTCGACCAGCTCGCCAACCGGCGCACGTTGCGCCGCGTCGTTGAGCATGAGGTCGAAGTCCTTGAGGCCGGAGGCGGCGCGGGTCTTCAAGGGCCCCGGTGAGATGGGATGTACGCGGATGCCCTTCGGGCCAAGCTCATAGGCCAGGTAGCGCGCCGACGCTTCCAGTGCCGCCTTGATCGGCCCCATCACGTTGTAGTTCGAGACCACCTTGTTTGCGCCGTAGTAGCTCATGGTGAACATGCTGCCGCCGTTTTTCATCAGCGGCGCGGCCAGGCGTGCCATCCGGATGAAAGAATGGCAGGAGATATCCATCGCCTTCGCGAAGCCCTCCGCCGAGCAACTCAGCAGGCCGCCTTGTAAATCGTCCTTTGGTGCCCAGGCCAGCGAGTGCACCAGGACATCGAGCTGGCCCCACTCCCTTTCGATCTTGGCAAAGACAGCCTCGAGTTCACCGGGCTGCGACACATCGAGGGGCATGAACATGGGCGCATCCAATTGGCGTGCCAGCGGCTCCACGAACTCCTTGCTTTTTTCGTTGAGGTAAGTAATGGCCACGTTCGCTCCGCACTCGCGGAATGCCCTGGCGCAGCCATAAGCGATGGAGTGCTCATTGGCGATGCCGCAGATCAGAACCTTGGCATCTTTCAGAATGGGGTGAAGGATCTCGATCGTCATGTTGGCGCTCCTGGGTTTTTGGTCTCGGCCGTCTTCATCCGGGCGGCGTTTTGGCAATCTCCAACGTGTGGCGGGCGATCATCAACTCTTCATTGGTCGGAATCACCCACACCGATACTTTGCTGGCCGCCGTGCTGATGCGTGGCCCGCCTGCCTGGTTGGCCGTCGCGTCGAGATCCACGCCCAACCACGCCGCGTCGCGGCACACTGGCTCACGTATCAACGGCGCATGCTGGCCGATCCCTGCGGTGAAGACGAGGGCGTCGATGCCCCTGGCTGCCGCGGCAAGCGATCCCAATTCCCGCCCGGCGCGGTAGGTGTACAGATCGACGGCAAATCGCGCCCGTTCGTCATCGCTGGCGAGCAGAACCCGCATGTCGCTCGACGAGCCGGAAACGCCGAGCAACCCCGATTGCTTGTAGATCAGGCTCTCGATTGCGCGGGCATCCATGCCGAGTTCGTCGATCAGGTACAGGACGACGCCTGGGTCCAGATTGCCACACCGCGTTCCCATCGGCAGCCCGTCAACCGCCGTGAACCCCATCGTGCTGGCCACGCTGCGGCCACCGACCATTGCACACATGCTGCTGCCGTTGCCGAGGTGAGCAACGATGGTGCGACCCGCTGCCGCTTTGGCGTCGAACTGAGCCAGCACGCTCGCGATGTATTCGTAGGACAAACCGTGGAATCCATAGCGGCGCACCCCCAACTCCGTGATGGCGGGCGGCAGCGCGAACGCCTGAGCCACCTCGGGCTGGGCACGATGGAACGCGGTGTCGAAACAGGCCACTTGCGGCAGTGACGGGCGCAGCTTCGCGACGATGTCGATGGGTCGCAGATTGTGCGGCTGATGCAGAGGCGCCAGTGGGCTGAGCTTTTCGAGCGCGGCAACCACCTCCGGGCTGACTCTGACGGCCTGGGAGAACGCCAAGCCGCCATGCACGACACGGTGACCCACTGCGACGAGCTTGTGATCCGCTCGATGTCCCTGGAGAAAGTCGACGAGGTAAGCGATGGCCCCGGCGTGCCCGAGTTCCGTTCCCTCGCCCCAGGCTTTGGAGCCGATGTTTGCGCCCTGCGCATCACGGGCCGTGAACTGGGGGGACGTATGCAGGCCCTCGATCTGACCGCTCAACAGCGGAGCCAGATCGTTGCCGACGCTGAAGGCGCTGAACTTGACGCTGGACGAACCAGCGTTCAACACGAGGATGACGTCGGACATGTCGTCACTCCACTGCCTTGCCGCTGTCGCGGCGGGCCTTGGCGACCATTGCCGCGACGGCGCACGATGCGAGCCGGGCGATGAGCGAGTCCGCCCTGCTGGTCAGGATGATCGGCACCCGCGCGCCAAGCACGATGCCTGCTGCATCCGCCCCGGCCAGAAAGGTGAGGCTCTTGGCGAGCATGTTGCCTGCTTCCAGATCCGGGGCGAGCAGCACATTGGCACGGCCAGCAACCGGCGAATCGATCTTCTTGATCTTCGCGGCTTCGAGGTTGATCGCGTTGTCGAGCGCCAAGGGCCCGTCGACGAGCGCGCCGGTGATCTGGTGGCGATCCACCATCTTGCACAGCGCAGCCGCTTCGACCGTCGACGGCACTTTCGGGTTGACGATCTCCATCGCCGACAGGATGGCCACCCGCACCTCCCTGACACCCATTGCGTGCGCAAGATCGATCGCGTTCTGGAGGATGTCGGCTTTCACCTCCAAGGTGGGCGCGATGTTGACGGCCGCGTCCGTGATGATCAGCGCCTGGTCGTGACTTGGCACGTCCATCACGAAGCAGTGACTGATCGGCGCGAGGTCCGCAGGCCGGTGTCGCCCTTCACAACAGCGCCCATCAACTCGTCGGTGTGCAGGCTGCCCTTCATCAGGGCTTCAGCCTTGCCTTCGCGCACCAGTTGCACGGCCGCAGCGGCGGACGCAGTGCTGTGGGGTGCATCGACGATCAGCACGCCAGACAGGTCGAGCTTGCATTCGGCAGCGAGTGACAAGATGCGCTCTCGTGGCCCCACGAGAATCGGGTCGATCAGTTTGAGGCGTGCCGCCTCCATGCAACCTTCCAGCGCACTTCGATCGCAAGGGTGCGCAACGGCCGTGGGCGTGGCCACGAGCGTCCTGCAGACGTCGATCAGCTTCTGGTACTTGACGTGCTTCGCATCCATATCGGTTCTCTCTTGTTCACCGTGCGGCGGTTCGCAGAAACGAAAGGCCGGGCGGCATGTCGATTCGAATGACATGGAAACGGCGTAGCCACTACCAAGTCTGTCGATAAGTGCCTTGAACCAATATAGGTCGCACCGTTTGCGACGTCCAGCAAAGATCCCCCCGGATTCGACATTGACAAATGCCGAAGAAGCTTCAGGGGCGTCGCCTTATGGATTACCAAGCGCCATGCGACAGATGCGAACGGTCGCGTCGTCGGGATCGGGTATGACGCTGAAGCCGAGACGCCTCGCGAGGCGAAGCATCCGCTGGTTCTCCGCCAGCACGAAGCCTTCCATTTCCTTCACGCCGCGGCGCGTCGATTCGTCGATGAGCGTCTTCATCAGGGCCGTGGCAAGCCCTGCGCCGCTGAACGAGGCGGCGACGGTGATCGCGAATTCGCAGCGTGCCCGGTTGGTGTCGAAGACGGCAATGGCGCTGCCGACGATGTCGATTCCGTCGGCTGCGGGGACCGTGGCGACCACCCCGACCCCCGCCTCGGGAAACGAAGCGAGCTGGGCGCGCACCCGCTTCAGATCGGGCTGCCGGAAGACGTGCAGGAAGCGCATGTAGCGGGCCTCCTGGCTCAGGCGTTCGAAGCCCTGCACGAGTTCGGCCTCGTCTGCGAGGCACATCTCTCGGATGTGCACGACAGGTCTGCCGGGAAGAGCGATGTCGAAGCCGTCCATGCCAGAGGCCGGTTGATCAATTCACCGCAGCCTCAGCAGCCCTGTGCACCTCTTCGACGGGAGAACGGCGCCTTCAGTTCAGTGATGGCGTTGCCGGTCGATTTGGAGAAACCGGGGCATTGTTGCGTGACGGGTATCGCGCTAAGCTGTGGTTGCCTGTCGCAATGTTATGTGAGGACGCCATGACCGACAAGATCCGGACCAAGCACTGGGGCCGGCAAATCGATGACGTAATGTCGGAGATTGCCCGCCAAGCGTCCATCTGCCAAGTGAAATTGCTCGACCCCGGCGTCATTGACGCGGGTGTTCGCAACGATGACTCGGTCTGTGGTCACAAGAATGCGCGATCGTTCAAGAAGCTCAGGGACACGTTGATGCTGGGTTTCGTCGTGCGCGGCAAGTCGAACGAGAATCTCGGGCCGCTGGAGACCGACGCTCTGGTTCAGGTCATCCGGGAACAGCTCAATGAACGTCTGGGCGGGCGGCTTGGAGGTCCTGCCCGTTCAAGCTGACCCGGGTCTTGAGGCCCGGACCATGGAATGCCCGCGGGCAGGCTGCGTCGTGTCACGCCTAGGTCAGCGCCATCTCCGGCACCTTGTCGGGCACGACGAGTTCCGCGTCCGTCATGTCGAGCACCTGCTGCACCGACACCCCTGGCGCCGTTTCCATCAAGGTCGCCCGCCCGCTTGGGAACGCGATCACGGCCAACTCGCTCACCAGCAGGTCGATCGGTCGCACCGACGTGAGCGGCAGTGTGCAGACCTTCACAAGTTTCGACTTGCCCTTGGCACTGTGCTGCATGGCGATCACCACACGCTTGGCGCCTGAGGCCAGGTCCATCGCACCACCCATCCCCGGCACCATCTTGCCGGGGATCATCCAGTTGGCGAGGTGACCGGTCTGGTCGACCTGCAGCCCGCCGAGCACCGTCATGGAGACGTGACCGCCGCGGATCAAGCCGAATGACATGGCACTGTCGAAGGTGCAGGCCCCCGGCAGTGCGGTGACCGGCTTGCCGCCGGCGTCGGTCAGCAGCCGGTGATGCATGCCTTCCTCCGGAACCGCACCAGTGCCGATCAATCCATTCTCGGATTGGAAGTACACATTGATTCCTGCCGGAACGTAGTTGGCGACGCCAGTCGGGATGCCAATGCCCAAATTGACGAGCATGCCGTCGCGAAGTTCGAGCGCGATGCGTTTGGCAATGAGCGTTTGTGCGTCCATGGTGTCAGCCCTGCGCAATGAGGTAGTCGACGAGCGGAGCGGGTGTGATGACGTGGTCCGGCGAAATCAGGCCCACCGGCACGACGTTGTCTGCGGCCACGATCACGGTGTCCGCCGCCATCGCAATCACCGGGTTGAAGTTCCGCCCGGTCAACGCGTAGGCGAGGTTGCCGAGGTAGTCGGCCATGAAGGCGTTGACCAGCGCAAAGTCAGCCCTCAGCGCGGGCTCCACCAGGTAGTCCTTGCCGGATATGGTGACCTTCTGCTTGCCTTCCTCCACCAGGGTCCCCACGCCAGTGGCGGTGAGGATGCCACCAAGGCCGCAGCCACCGGCGCGAATGCGTTCGATCAGCGTCCCCTGCGGCACCAGCTCGACCTCCATCTCGCTTGCGATCATCTGTGCTTGCGTCTCGGGGTTCAGGCCGATGTGGCTGACGATCGCTTTCTTCACCAGCCTGGCATCGACGAGTTTGCCGATGCCCACGCCGGGCGTCGCGGTGTCGTTGGCGATCACCGTGAGGCCGCGCTTGCCCTGGCGTACCAGTTCGTCGATCACGCGTTCAGGGGTGCCGACGGCCATGAAGCCGCCGATCATCAGACTCGCACCATCGGGGATCAATGCCACCGCGTCGACAAGGGAGACAGTTCGCATCATGACTCCTTGAAGTGACCGCCACGGGCCAGCCAGCCGTGGTCAGGACCGTCTTTTCCCGAGTCTCCTCTCGACCTTGGCGGCCAGCATCGAGATCACGCAGACACGATGGACCGGCTGACTTTCCAACCCGACGGCGCTCGTCATGCTGCACTGCACTGAGCCATTCTGAACCTCGTATCGGGCGCTGGTCAACTTCATCAATCAACTTCCGCAGCGTGGCAAAACTTGACGGAGACGACCAACACTTGTCACGTCGTCACAGGTTTCGCAACCCGAGGGTATGCACGATCCGCTCGATGTTTGGTTCGAGCAAGACCACGGTTTCGTGATCGCCGGCCAAAGTTTGCTCGGTGCTGAGATGTGGCAAGCGCGTATAGGCCAGCCAGTCTGTTGGCGTCTTTCCGGACCCCACGGTGCTTTCGGCATGGAACACGTGCAGGGGCGCTTGCACGGGGCCAGGCGTGAAGCCGGCCATGAGCGCGGCGTGCGAACGCTGGATGTCGTATTGCTGTCGGATGAAGTTCATGTTTGCTTTGGCCGGTGACGTGTCCGCACCCCCACCAGTCTCGACAGGGAAGCGAGTGGACGCCCAGGCGACGAACTCCTCGTAGCTTTGCTGTACAGGCGCTTCGTGCCGTTGGGTGTCGAACAAGGCGACCCAGGCGACGGTGTGTCCGGCCTGTTCCAGCAGTTGGGCCAGGCGCAAGGCGATGGCGCCTCCCATGGACCAGCCGCCAAGGCAGACCGGCATGCCCGCGGGCT
>Ga0170475_124189902_pt1 | contig 12127 bp, 17 predicted proteins | sample Soicark_Litter_5_FD_111474 | JGI IMG/M metagenome (GOLD analysis project Ga0170475, IMG submission 111474) | Avena fatua rhizosphere microbial communities from Hopland, California, USA. Combined Assembly of 48 SPs | reverse complement strand
GTCAGTACGAGTGCCTAGGGTTTTGTTTTGGATTCTATCATATTCATGCGTAGTTGTGCTCCTAACCCCCGTCTCTTTCGAAACGGATTAACACAACTTGCGTTTAATCCGTCGATAGATACGGGCTTGGTCCCGCCTCACAACCGCGTTGTTGAGGGGAGCGGCGCGAAAGCAACATCGTTGCAAAAGCGCAGGCACAGACACCAACTTTAAGTCTGGCCCTGGGAAGTGGCTGGGGTAGGGAGGTCGCTTAATTCCTCCAGGCTCGAAAGCCTCCTTGCAAAAGAGGTGGATTGTTTAGATCCGGGGTTAGTTGGGGCGGGGAGGTCACTTATTTCCTCCGAGTCTTTCGACTCCCTTGCCGTAGGTTAGGGGAGGGAGGAAACCAAGTTGCTCCGGGCCTTTCAGCCCCCTTGCTCAATTGGGGTAGGGAGGTTATTCAATTCCTCCGAGTCTTTCGACTCCCTTGCTCCGTCAGTACGAGTGCCTAAGGGCTGACGGCGCCTTGTTCTGATTAGAAAACTACTAATCACAACGCTCAATTATACGGGCCGAGCAGACAAGAGCCTCTTTTTATTTTGGGGTTTTCCAATGTTTTTGTTTTGTTCTACTGATTTTATGAGGTTGGGGCGCGAACGCTCCCCTTCTTCCAATAAATGGAGACAGTAAACCTCGGTTAATTGCTACTACTTAGCAATCGCGTTAGATTGCAAGCTGGTGTTCACGCACCGGCCAACAACCCAGACTTCCACGGCGATTGCAAGAGACACGAGCGCACTTCTCGTGTTCCCAAAAGTTATTCACTAGGGGCAGTAACTCTATCTTGTCACATCTGGTCTCAACCTCTCATGTAGTCCAGAAACTTCTGCTTGGACATCTGGAGCACGGTCAAATTTGGAATCTGACCATGTGCGACGGTTCCGAAGGTCGTGAAAAGACGGTCGTTCGAGACGATAATCACTTGAGTTGGTACGTTCTTGTTAACTTCACAAAGCATCAAGATGATTATGCGGGCGTCAACTGCATCTGGTAGACGCTCTGACTCGACAACCTCAACGATCGGGGGGACGATCATCTTCTTCTACGTTCCGTTATGCACAAGACTAATACGAGTTTCAGTCTCGCGCGAAAAGGCGGCTAGAGAAGCCATCTCCTCTCCAGGGAAATTCACGTTATCGGCGTCAATATAGACGAGTGATGTGGGCGCCGGCGCTTGTGGTTTAGCTGGCTAGGCGCGCTGCACAAGCGCGTACGTTCTCGGTGTGGAGTCCGAAACGCGCAGGTTGTCGCGATTCTACTCAAGGACGGCTTTGACCTCGCCTAGCGTAGTACCGAGCTCTCGCGCCAGGGCGAAGGCCGACTTGGGGCTGTCGACCAGAGCCTTGCGAACATCAAACCATTCAATCATTGGTTCTTCTTCTTGTTCGGCTTGAGGCCCGAAGCTGAAGCCTTCTTCTTAAGCGCTGCGGCGCTCTTGGAAGACGATGCTACGGGTCCCTTCTTCTTCTTCACGATCTTCTTGACAAGCTTAACACTCTTCTTCGTGACCTTGCGCGCGCCGGTGGCAGTCGCACGTAGGCAGCGGCCTAGAAACCGGGACCAAATAAAGGTCACTCCGGCCTAGACGTAGTATAACACACGCCACACGAGCGAAAATGGACTCAGAGTCCACACGAGGAACAGCACCCAGTCAAAAGCAACGAAGTAAATCGTGCTTCTAACCGCCTTGGTCGTGAGTGAGGTTCCAACGGCTCTGAAGGCCCCAGAGGCCATGCCGACAAGGCACCAACCAGCGAAAGCTCCAAGCCCGACAATGGCGCCGATCGGAGCCAACTGAGCGGCAAGGAACCGTGCCTGGCTGCTGACCATGCTATACGTGGTGAAGTCGAGCCAGGAAGCCACACTCCACCCTCCGACCCGAGTCGCCATCACCTCAGAGAAATACTTTGGTGCGGCGGTAAGGACAGAGCTGTAAGTGATGGTCCTGCCGTCACAGACGTCTTGGTAACACAGAAAGAGCTGCAGGTCAAAAGTGCCAACGTCAGAAAGGAGCTCCACTTCATAGGTCTTCTCCTCGTTCGTAAGCTCAAAAGTCGTACCGGGGACGACACCTGGTTGATTGCTAGTCAGCACTGCTGGACCAACGTCTTTCAGGCTGACCACTGTAAGCAGCAATCGCGTACCGCTCAAGCTCGCCGAGAGCAGCTTAGGAACCACCGAACCTACAGAAGGGAACACGACATTCTCGGTAAGGCCAGAAACCTGCACTATCATCGAGAAATCTCCTTGAATGGGCGCAAGCCACTGGCTAGTGGAACTAGGCGTGTAAAACCTACCATTGCCGTTAGCGTCGATTTGTAGAACAATAACTTGATTTTGTTCTGTCTTAATCGTCACCGATGCGGAAGGAGGGTCGAGAGCGCCAGATCCCAAGGGCGCCATCCAGTTCGCCCAGTACCCATTGCCACAGGAACTCGGAGAAAGGTACGAACAGCCGTCAGATGTAGAGATGGCCTCGAAAACACCCTTGGACCCGTCAGCCATGAGCAAAGGGATGGCGGGAGTGATCAAACCAGTAACGTTATTCACCCAACCGTACCTACAAACGTTCATGGGGACGTTGTTCCCGGCCCAATCCTTGATGGTGAGGCCGGTGCATGGGTTGATATTGGCGGCGAAAGTGACAGGGCTGAGCTTGGTGCAGACAGAGGGATTACTACCTGAACCGCACAGCGTCACGTTGCCGTACTCCACGGACTAGAAATATCCGAGGAGTCCAGTATCACTCGAAGGAGCCTACTAACCAGCGACAAGTGTCCAGGAAGAACCCACCCTCACGGCTGCAATTGTGCCCTTGGTTCCGTTGACGAAACTAACATCAGCGAAACCTCTGGCATTCTCGTAACTGCTAGTATAGGCCATGAACGACCCGCCCGTGAGTGACATCGGAGTGTTGCCAACAAAGACTTCTCTACCGAGGTAGTCTTGAGCGGCAGAACCAGTGTAAATGGCTCTCCCAACCTCGGAGTCAACCGTCGGCAACGCTCTAAACGCCACGTCATGATCTACCGCGGAGGAAAAGACTCGTACGTTGGACACGGGCGAGCACTACTGCACGATCGTAGTGAGCTTGCTCGCGAAACCGGCTGCGTCAACTGTCTAAACACCGTTGACGACACGATTCCAACAGAACTTGCTTGCGTCAGGTGAACTAGTAATGCTCACAGCGTCGCTGAGTAACTTCAAGGGCTGATCACTCTGTGTGTCTTGGACAATCTGACTGCCAACGACGCGAATAACTCGATTCGGATCGGCTGCAGTTGAACCAGCAATCGTTGCGGAGATGCCGTCGACTGGGGGCATAGTGAGCGTCGAAACACCGTCCCACATGACTGAAGTCCTGTTGGACGCGGCCTTGTTGTAGAAGCTAACGTAAATTGTGGGATTTATCGAGCGAACAGTCGACACCTTATAACGCGTCACGGGAGGTAACTCGACCGAGACGACGTACGGTGCCGGTAGTAGCGCAAGAGGGCAGCCGCTAGCAGTAGCAGAACCACGCACAGTAGCGTTAGGATTGTTGTAGAGCGGCAAGCCTCCACTAGGTGTCTTCCAGACCAACCCAGCGATGGCATTGACGCTTCCAGGGCAGTCGCAGCGCTTCCTAAAACCTGTAGGAGGGTTGCCGCAATAGATCGGAGTGCCTTCAACAATGCCGTAGTAGCTATCTGAAACCTCCAGAACGTATGTGCTGTTGTCTGATGAGCCAGTAACCCCAGGTAGCAGGAACTCCAGCTTGGATCCAGGGAACACGCTCTGAGTGGCGCTAGCAGCGACGGTAGCACCAAGATTGCCGTCAGCCTGGCGGGTGATCTTGCTGAGACCCAGAATAACTTGAGCGTGAGTCTCACGAAAGGGCAGCATCAAAGCCAGAGTCGCGAAGAGGAAAGCAAAGACTAGTGACAAGACTCGCTTGGCACAGCTATCGCCCCGCCGCAAAGGTGCCGGCGGCGGGGCTGTCGCGTAAAGGAATGCACGTTGAGATGAGCACATCAGTTTCCGATGTCGCACTTCTCAAGGAGAGACTTTACACAGGGCTCGCTTTTAAGTATCTCCCTGTGTATTAAAGTTGGCGGCAGATACAATCTCTGTAGCTGCTCGTCTGTCGGAATGGTAGTCAGCGCTAGACGCCACTCCGGATCATCCTTGAAAAGGCTGTCGAAGCGTTGGAGTAAATACTCAACATAGCTTCGGACGTAATCATAGAAGGGCTGATCAGCCCAACAGTTGAAGAGTACGGCGACAGCTCGCGTTAGTGCACTCGCGGGGTGGGAGGTCTTCTTACCCCACTAGAGAGTTGCCTTGAGTCGAGAGCGGTCCATCACTGGAAGCCAGTACCCCATACGCTACTTGAAGTATTGCGACAGGAAATTGAGCTTGTGAATTTCTCTGTACGGGCCATCGAAGTTGACTTCCCAACCAAGGTCAGCTCCGGCTTGCGCGCGCTTCTCGATAGTGAACTCGTCAATGATATTCTCACTGACGCTATCCATGCTGTCGTCACCATAACCAAGAAGCTCGACGTGGCGAATGAAATCCTCGAAGGTGGCGTGAGGAAAGATCTTGAGGAAAATCTCCATGCACAGCAAGATGAGAAACAATGTGTTCATCTCAGCCGTAGCACCCTGACCGGAGTTGTTGCCGTGAGTCTTACGAAGCACTTCCCCGTTGTACTAAGCCACCCAGGTCCAGCACAACTCGCGGAAAATGTTCATCAGAATGTTCCAGTTCTCTTGTGTCTGGTGGTCCTTCCGAAGGCTGGCCCACATCAAGTAAAAGACACGTGCGAAGTAGTCCTGAGAAACAGATGAGTCAAAAGCTCCAACGTCAGCGCAGCTGCCGTGTGCATGTCGCGCGAGACGCATGTAAAGTGCGTGGAAGCCGCCCTGGAACTTGCTCATACCGACGCAGACAGGAGTCTTGCCGAGAGATCCGTGTATCTTGTCGAGAAAATCTCTCATCACAATCTGTTGGACAATGAGAAAGACAAACGGCGACGCAGTGAAAGTACGAATCTTGTTCAAGTCAATCTTCTCTTTGAGGCGACGCTCATCCTTGAGTGTGCACAGCCAGACGCAGACGGCGGCAGTGACTAAGCTCTTGTAGCTATCCCAAAACTTCGTCACGCTCTCGCGCAGTTCCTCTGGTTTCGACTCGACGTATTCGCGCTTGTTAGCATGATCCTCTTTTAAAGGCCAGCCGGCAGAGGTGCTTAGGTTCAGTCGCTGAAGCACATCATCATAGGACGTGAATACGCAGCCTCGTGTGTGAGGAAGGAACATACGCAACAACCAGTCACAAGTGCGGTCTATCATCCAACCGGGCTTACACACCTGTGCCTTGGCATATTTCCCGAAATTCTTGTAAGAAGCCTCGGCGTTAGGAGTAGGAATGCCGTATAGACCGTCCCACTCGACTTTGCTCTCGGCTGCGAATTCCCGATAGTAGCGGTCCTCCTGAAACTCGCTCTTTGCGAAGCTCGTACGATCGATGCGACCGATGGACTTGAAGAACCCGTCAGGGATGTATTGGCGGTAACGCGGATTAATGAAGCAGTCTTCCCCCAGGAAGAGGTTAGCGTATCGCTCCGGCAGGGCCTGGAACAGATCGCTAAGACCTGTATCCTCCCTGGGGGCGATCAGTTTAAAGAACTGCCGGTCTGAGAAACCTTCTAGATCTCATCCAGCAGTTCACCGTGCAAAAGCACAGCTTCATTGGTCACCACTGTCGTTCCGTCACTCTTGATCTAAGTGTACGCGCGGTGGTGAATTCCGAGCAGCGCCCCGTCCGATTGTGCAATGACGAGACCGCCGCAGTCCCTAAGCTCAGTCGGAGCGTCATGGCGGCCGTTGCTAAGGATGTAACCTTCTTCGACGTGATAGTGTTGGACGTCCACATCGCCAGCCTTGTGCTCGTAAGTAACCACTCTAATTTCCTCACCATTGCGAGGCTTGCGAATTCCGAGTTTCACGAAACCGGGCAAACTTGAGCCATCAAACAACGCGACGTCACGCGCAAGATCCAGCCAACGAACGGCGAAGAGTTCCCACTTTCCAGTGGAGTTCTGAGCAAACACCTTAGGCTTCTCCAATCGAAGGCGAGTTTCAGGTAGCAAATGCCCGACGGTGGTAATAGTATTGAAGATCTTGACCCCGAAGCAGATTAAGTCACCGTCTTCATCAACTAGAGCCAAGAGGCTGTTGTAGTCTCCCGTGTTGTACTTGCTGCCAGCTTGATCTACGTAAGTGACTGCACCAAGCTAGATCGCCACGTCTACTTCACGGCTGGCGGCCGCCAACCGAGCCGCTGCTTCGAGCCTAGCGTTCTGGAACGCAGCCGGGTCGTCGGCATGAGTGATGCGGCTCGTCGGAATCGCCATGGCGGGTTTCTCAACTCGCGGTGCTCGCTCACGCTGACGAAGAGGAGGACGCGACCACTATCTCTACTTGTCGGGGAACGGTCGACCAGTTGCAGTAGCCACCCCAGGGACGTTGTTCGCTGCTGCTGCTTCAGCAACAGCTTTCACATCACGGAAATCCTGAGATAGGTCCGCTTGCTTCTTCAACGCCTAAGCTTCGGCCACGAAAGCAGGGTTAATTGCCTCCGCAGCAGGTGAGAGAATCTCTGCCTTAAGCAGATTGCGATCCTTGAGTGAGTGCAATGCAGGTGCCCCGCGCTTCCTACGCGCGGCACGCACTAACTCAATGATCGGACCAGACTCCCTTGCCTTGCCGTTGCGAGCGCGATAGTCGCCGTGCTCCTGCTTACATCCAACAATATGCTTGCACTTGGGACCCCCACACCGAGTGTTGCAAAACTTGTGGCTGTCCGGAGAAATGTGCCTGGGGCAACTAGAATGATGCGCACACCCACGAGCTTCACAAATACCGTAAACGTCACCGAGCTCCTTGGGACGTGAGTACAACTCGCGCTGAAGGTCCTTACCTTGATCTCGAATATAAGCATACTCAGCACAAGTTAGGCCAGCGTAATGATTGCGGTGACAGTCGGCGCACTCAATAAGATCATCAGGTTCGGCACCGTGGCGCACCGCGCAGGCGTATAAATCAGCGACTGGCTTCTTCTCTAGCGCGTCAGCGAAGCGCAAGCGCGCGTTGACGCTCCTAGCCGACTGGTTCTCCTCGCGCACGCGCTGGTTGAAGTCGTAGTCAGTGTCAACCTCCTAAAAGTCATCGTCTCGCTCATACGCGTCCTCAATCTCCTGCTCAATCCTAGTAATCTCGTGCAGCATCTCGCGGTAGTGCTGGTAGTAGGGATCACTATTCTTGGCCATGCGCTGGATGTAATCGCGCGTTTCTCGAGCAGTATCATCGAAACTGGTGGCCATACGAACAAGTTCGGCCTTGTAGTATTCCTGCTCCTCCTCGTATTCATCCATGTGGTCTACGCGCATACGCTGCTGGAAGTCTCTAGCCTTGGAACTCCACTCCTTCTTGCCTTCGTCATCGAGGGTGTCCCAGTCGACGTCGTAAAGGCGATATCCTTCTTCGTATTGATCGTCGTTGAGCCACCATGGAAGGAAGCCATGAGTCTCCAGATAAAATTCGCGCTCAATATCTTGCTCAAGCACTGCGTCCCTGTACTCCGTTGGGAAATATTGCTTAAGCCAGCCCTCAGCGAAGATCTCTCCGTTGAAGAAGATGTAACCTTCCATGTCACCACCGTACTGCGCACCGAGAGTCTTGGAGTACTTTCTCTTCTAAGCTCCTCGACCAGTCTTGTTCTTGCCCTTGCCCTCACGAACCGCGATGGTCCTACCCTTCTTACGAGCAGCAGCTAATGAAGCCGCGTCCGCGTCTAAGTCAGGGCGTTCAGGAGTACGCTAGTAGAGGAGGAAATAAAGCAACGCGGAGCAGGCCATCATGATTCCACCGACAACTAATACTTTCTCGAAACCGACAAAAGTTAAGCGTCGAAAAACCATGTCTTGCAGACGGTTCCACGCCGCGGCGACTCGTTCGAAAGCTGGGGAGGCTTGATCCTCTCCTTCGTTCATGGGCACATTGCCAACAGATTGCACCTCCGTGGGCTTGATGCCGACAGCCAAGCAAACATACCCTGACTCACGTTCAGAAAGGCGGGTGTACAGTGTTACCCCGTCAGGAGTGATACACCTGTAGACCGGTGTCGAGCTGGACGCGCTCTTGCCTTCTTGTACTGAAAAGCGGGCAACTGCGAAGAAGAAACGGGCGTGTTTGGGACGGTAGCATAGCCAGAGCATCTCGTTTGGCCTCTTCTCTGTGGCCTTCGCACGCACAAGATAGTAGCCCCACTCGGCAGCTTCGTCCTTACTTCCAGAGGTTGAGCGGCTGATAACAACTAGGGCCGCATTCTCCAGGTCCTTCTACTCGTCAAGGTACGTATGGATGTTACGCTCGAGTATTCCTGTCTTGAGCGCCTTCTGTGTCATAGAAGGCCTGAGGCGGAGAAGTGGCGTCGCTTTGAGCGTGTGAAGCCTCTCAGGCACTGACTACATAGCGTTACGCTTCAAGTAGTTCTCGTTCCCGTCGGCGTCAAAGCAGAGTCCCATTGGTGGCACCGCTCGCTTCCCGCAACCGTCCGCACGCATGATGTACTTCTGTACCTCAGCCACGTGCGTAGCAACTTGTGTCACATCACTCGCAATATCAGCTGGTCCTGTTAACTATGGTTCAAAGAAGTATGGCCCCGCCTCAATATATGGCGTCGCGTCCATGTTGCGCCGCACGAACTCGAGCAGTCTGCCGCGCACTTGCTATTTGTCGACCTTGGCTTCAGTCAGCTAAGCGATAGCGCTAGAAACCGCCGCGTGAATAGTTGCGTCAGCCGTTTCATGCGTCACCTTCTTGAACGACATGCATTCGACAGGCTAGCGGAGGGGAAGGAAATTGAGCAAGTTCTTGACTGCATTAACGGCGAAAACGCCGCTGTAAGCAACAGGGCGCAACGCCGGGTTGTAACCGAAATTGTCATAACCCAAGCTCTTAACTGGGGCGGCGCTCAAGTCGCGCGAATCTGCAGACGCTGGAGTAGCGGAAGTTCGCATCTCAGCGAGGGCGCTGCGCACGAAAGCTTCCTCTTCTTCAGCGTCACTCTCAAAACGCACAGTTCGCTTCACAACATGAGGAGCGTATTCGGCAGCCTCTGCCAAGGCCTGCTCCTCAGTGGTCTCACGAGCGTCATAAAAAGTTGGAGCGGAAAATGGGTCTTCACCTTCTTCGTCCACTAGCACTTCACCACGGTCAACGTGCTTCTTGGCTTCGGCACGCAGGTTGCTTTCACCGACGTGGACGACGTTGACAGCTTCAGCTCTACCTAGCTTTGCTGCATGAGCCTTAATCGCGCCTTCCAAGTCTCCTCCGTAGACGAAGTCGATCAATGGGGACTTCTTCTTGACAATGGCCTTGATAACATCGCGCAACCAACCAGTAGAGTACTTGTGATAAGCAGCTCCAGTGATAATGCCACTCGCTGAGCCAATAACCGCTTTAGAACTCAACCGGTCTTCAAAATCCGCGAGATCAGTAGCAGCTCCAATGACTGTGCCTTCTTCACCATCCTCTCTGAGTTTAAGGATCTTGATGGCACCGTTGAGCGCGTTGTTAAAAGCGCGGGAGCTCCTATCGTCGACAGGGAGGTCCATGCGGTCATAGTTCTCAACTAGCTTGTCCAAAGCGTACAACTCACTGGTGGTAGGCATGTAAGGGTTCTTCGTAGACATCCTCTGTTGCGCGAGTGCTGTAGCCTGGGTAAGTTGCTCAACACTCCACTTGTCAGGGGTTCCGCCAAACTACAACTCCAGCTCAGCAATAAACTCAGTCAAATCGACCAGACCACCCAGGTCCTTGATTATCTTGGTCCAGCTGCGCAAAGCGTTCAGGTACTGAGACCCCTTGAGGAAACCATACTTGAAGCCAAGGAAAATGCCAACGGTGCTAACCGCAACGGACAAAATCACGCGATAGGCGTGGTTGAACCACTCATGGCGCGGGTCTTTTGTGGTAGAGACGAGTTTTACATCGTCTCCCTCCTTCTTAAAACCCTCACCAGTCTCGTAATTCAGCCCGATCTGGTTCTTGGCTTCCGCCTGCACGGTAATGGCAGTGCGGTGACGCGCAAACCAAGCCAAGATGGCGATCATTGAAATCAGAATCATGGTCAAGATAGCCCAGAACAGTCGTATCTTTCTCAGAGCCTTCACGACGCTTGTGATCGTCTTGGCGGTCTCCATGGTAGCCTCGCAGCTGCTCTTAGTCTTAAGAGCGACGGCTTCGCACTTGTCCGCGACCCAGTTCTTCACTCGTTCGGTAAAGACTGGCTTGGTAGCGGGCGCGATGTCGTCCACCTCAGCAATGAGCACGTTTGTGGCTGCTTGGTCCACCCTAGCGTCGAGATACGCAGCGTCTCGCCCGAGCAATCGGACAAGCTCATCAAGCTTCTTCACTTGCCCGTGATCGAGTAGATACTTGCCAGCTACCATCGTGGTGCTGTTGTTGATGCTTTTGAGAAGCTCAAGACAGTCGGTAAGTCGAGCGTTAGCCATCAGTTGTCGACCGATGACGTCTTGCTGACTGGTCTCCAGTCTAACGACCACCGCCACGAGGTTAGTGAGTTCTACCCTAAAGACGTCGCGAATGGCTTCGGCGTCCAGCCCCTGCTTTTCAGCAGCGACGGTCGCGTTCAAGCTTCGAACGGCAGTGAGAATTGAATCCCTGTCCAATACAGCGGACTGAGCGATGTCACGCGCAGTGCGCTGCAGGCGCTAGGCCATGGACAGCGATGTACGCCAGTAAAAGTATGTACACACTCCTGCTACCAGCATAAGCGACATACTAACGGGGATCCAGGTTGAAACGGCCTGCTTCACTGGGTCAATTTCTTGACCGAAGACGCCGCGAACGGAAGAAAGGGCTGCTGCCACCAGGCTCACAGTGGTACCGAAAGACCACTTTGGCTTCGCTCGAAAAGGCGCGACTCTCACGTAAGCTTCGCGCACACGCTACTGCTCTTCAGCAGAAACTTGCCTTCGTGGTGGGGTGACAGTGACTCGCTTGTTGAAGCCAGGTCGCGTCTGGGAATAACGCAACCTCACTGCTCCTTCCTTGAGTAAGTAACGCGCGTGGGCGTATCGATCAGCAGCCAGTGACAGCTTCAAACTCTTCGAAGAGCTTGCGCGCTTGATCCTGAGCCGCTTGATCGAGCTGCTCCTCACGATAACAATGTCGAGCGAATGCTAAACACTCGCTTGACACGTCTTCAGTGTCGTTGCGCTCATACGCGAAAGGGAGAGGAATACCTCCAGGAATGTGCGTGACGGGCTCAGCGAAACTCGCTAAGTCACGGCACACTTGCCACGTGTTGCCGCGCAGCTCACTCCCGTCAGGGTTGACGGCCGCGACCAGCGGGATCTCGCACTCGTACATGTGAGGGTATCCTATAGCGCTAAAGACGTTGGAGAGATAAAACATCGCAGAGTCAGCTTGGTGAGCTCGAATCAGTTTTACCTGCGCGAGGCTCGCCACACCATCCTCCATCGCCAATCTAGCTGCTCGCAGCGCGAACCCGTCGGAACCGGGAGCAATACCATCGCTGTAGACGCGGCGCACGGGTCCGAAAGAACCGCGCGTGCCCTCTAAAGCCACAAGTACAGTTTCGCGGCGAAGGGCAGTGTTGTGTGGGCTCAACCACTAGTTCTGACGCATGAGGGCCAATCGCCTTCGGACCACTTCCGTAGTCTCGGAGACAGGATAAGATCCTAAGAAGTACCCTAGGCCCACTACGCGCTTCTGAACTTCAAATGCGAACTTCTCGTCAATTGGTCCTTCGTAATCAAGAACCCATGCAGCCGCCTCTCGCCACGCAGCCAACCTCGCGGTTTGGCTATCGTTGCTGTTCGACCCGACAAGACAACGCTGGGAAACTCCCGCTGCGATATAGGCCCGCATATTCTGAATCAGACCCTCGGCGTCGAGCCAAGACCGGCGACCACCCTCTGTCACTTGGTCAAGCGGTGCTTCGGCCTAAGCCGCAGCCACGCTGAAACGCTCTGTTTTGGTGTTGACCTTGG
>Ga0170475_107454125_pt1 | contig 12130 bp, 10 predicted proteins | sample Soicark_Litter_5_FD_111474 | JGI IMG/M metagenome (GOLD analysis project Ga0170475, IMG submission 111474) | Avena fatua rhizosphere microbial communities from Hopland, California, USA. Combined Assembly of 48 SPs | reverse complement strand
CGTCGATGCCGTGTCCAACGCTATCGGCCACATCCTCGGCACCGTCACAACAGACGAATGCGCCAACTACTTCGCCAACGCAGGATATAAACCCGCGTAAACTCATCCCGCTCTAATCGGGTCCGCAACCTATTTGGAGTCCGGTACGGCTACCGTCGGGCCACCGACTGGCATGCCAAAGCCAATCCCAGACCCAATCGGGGGACAGCCGCCCGTGAACCCAAAACCAATCAAGGCTACATCAGATGCCGGCTGAAGTCCGCTGACCACAACATGAACAGCATGGTCGCGGGTGTCATATTCAGCGAGGGCGCTTTTGCGCGGCGGTAGCCGCGGCCCGGCACACGCCGCCAGGACTGAAATTGCGCCCAACAGGGCGAGCGCACAGGTCATCGCTGGGACGCTCCATAGACCGTAGCGCTTGCCGCTACCGCCGAACCCAAGTGTCGGCCATCGCCACGACAGCAATGGTTTTGGGCGGGGTTGGATAGGCGGCTGCCCCTCAGGGCTTGCCCGATCTCGGCCGGGCTGCCGGAGGACGAATGACCGAGCGGTTCTTCGAGCACCCGATACTGAATTCGCCCGACGACTACCCTGGCAGCCATTGGGAACTTGTGGACGGCCAACCCGCTAACCGGATCATCGAGTACGTCACCGCGATGACGGCAACGCGAGCTCCGAAACAGGGCCATCTCAAGTTGTTTCGCAACTTCGATCAGTACGGGCAACGCCTGCCGCGCTCGAATACGCTTCCGATCGATAGCGAGCAGCTTGAGTCCGGTGGCGTCTCGGTGCTCATGCTGGCGGAGAGCTGGGACGTCAACACGTTGCCGCACATCCTGGCGGTACGCGCCTTTGGTACTCAACTGCTGTGCGAGCAGCTGGTTGGCCGCGCGCTGCGGAAGCGGTCGTATGATCAAAACGAGGAAGCGCCGTTCGACGTCGAGTTTGCCGACATCCTCGGCATTCTGTTCGACTTCACCGCCAACCCGGCGATGGTCGCGCCGGTACCGCCGCGGAGACGGTGCGCGCGCAGGCGATGAAGGACCCGCTGCGCTGCGTATTCGGTTCCCGCGTGTCGAAGGCTACCGGGTGCCGGAGGACCGGCTCACAGCCACCTTTACCACCGCCTCGGAGCTGGAGCGGACTCCGGAGCTGGTGGGAGCGACCACTACGCGTAATCAGGGGATCGTCGGCGAGCCGGTGGACCTGACGGTGACATACAGCTGACAGGGGCCTGAAGAACCGGCTACTAGAAATCGTCCCCCTTCCTCCTGTTCCATCGCACAGCCGCACGCTCCATGTTGGGCGCAGGAGGCCCCATTGCGCCGCAATCGGCACATTGAACCGCGAATGTGCCGGACTGCACAATCTGAGGCCGATCGCCGCAGAACGGGCAGGGTTTCAGTATCGGGACAAATGCCTCCTGCTCCATAGTCTTCTCTCCACGTGCTGCGCCGGCCAGCACTGTGTATCATTCGGACATCAACGGCCAGCAGCGCGGATGGCGCGAACGCGGCATCACCGATAACGTGCGCCAAGCTTGCTATCCGTGGTTGGACAAATTCCGATGACATCAAACGTTGCGACGAACACCATCAGTGGCCGCAGCGCCTTCATCGAACTGCTACTGTCGGAGGGGGTCACCCATCTCTTCGGCAACCCGGGCACAACCGAGCTGCCGATCATGCACGCGCTCGTCGATTATCCTGACCTGGGCTATGTGCTGGGCCTGCAGGAGGCGATCGTCGTTGCTATGGCCGATGGCTATGCCAGGGCCTCTGGCGAATTGGTCGCGTGCAACGTGCATGTTGCACCCGGGCTCGGCAACGCCATGGGCTCACTATTTACGGCGTTCAATTCCGGTACACCGCTCATCATCACCGCCGGACAACAGGAGCAGGGGCACGGACTGACCGAACCCCTGCTGTACGCCCCGTTGGTACCGATCGCCGCGCCGGTGGTGAAGTGGGCGACCGAGGTGACGCGGCTGGAAGATCTGCCGCTGATCGTGCACCGCGCTGCCAAAGTGGCGACGACGCCCCCGACGGGACCGGTGTTCATCTCGTTGCCGGGGGACATATTGAACGCGTTTGGCGTGATTGATCTTGGGCACGCGACGCGGGTTGATATGCGGGTACGGCCGTCGGACGAAAGCCTGCACACGCTGGCCGAGCGGCTGCTGAAGGCGAAGCGGCCTGTCATTATCGCCGGGCACGAGATCGTCAGAAGCAATGCTTTCCAGGAGGCCGTTCGCTTCGCGGAGGTGCTAGGTGCCCCCGTTTACGACCAAACGGTGCTGCAGGGCGCGCATTTCCCAAGCGAACATCCGGCCTATCTTGGCCCGCTAACGCGCGATCAAAAGACTGTGCGCGCCCGACTGGAGCCCTACGATACGCTGATCAGCCTCGGCTCCGATTTCCTGCGCATGTCGGTCTATAGCGAGATCGAGCCGCTACCGCCGCACGCCTCGATTATCCAGATCGGGTTGCGCGACTGGGAGATGGGCAAGACCTACCCGGCCGAGATCGCAATCCGAGCCGATGTCGGGGAGACACTGCGCGTGCTGGCGCCGCTGATCGCCGAACTCGGCGGCTCGCCGCAGCGGCAGCGCGCGACGGACGGGCTCGCTCAACTCGCCGGGCGTAACTGGACCGCCAACCGCAAGACGCGCGCCGAAACCGCGTTGGCAAAGGCAACGGAACAACCGATTGATCCCGAATGGCTGATGCTGACGATCGCCGAACTGCTTCCAAAGAATGCCATCGTCGTGGACGAAGCCTTGACCACCGCGGCGAGTCTTGCGGCCTTTCTGCCCATCCGCGATCGCTACGCGTATTTCGGCAATGTCAGCGGCGGTATCGGCTGGGGCATCGCCGCGGCGGTGGGCGTTCAGCTTGCGCAGCCCGCCCGAAAAGTGGTGGCCTTGCTCGGCGATGGAAGCGCGATGTACTCGATCCAGGCACTGTGGAGCGCTGCTCACCAGAAGCTGCCGATCACCTTCATTGTGTTCAACAACGGTGGATACCGGATCATCAAGCAGAGGCTAAAGCTGTTCCATGGCACCGATCGCTTCATCGGTATGGACTTTGTCGATCCGATGATCGAGTTTGCAGCGCTGGCTCGCTCGATCGGCGTGAAGGGTCAGCGCGTCGAAACGCCGGCTGCATTCAGGGCTGCTTATGCAGAAGCGCTTGCGGCGCGTGAGCCCTTGCTCCTCGAGGTGATTATCGACGGCAGCGTGTAGCTCCGGGTGAATCTCTTTCAGGGAAGCAGTCCGTCAACATTTGCCCGTCGGAGGATAGATGCGCACTGCTCTCATCCTGGGGCGGTTTTGGCCGTCGGACATCATCGACCGTCAGCAGGAGTTACAACCGGCGACCGCCGGGATCTATAGCTTCGCCGGTGCCTGGTATGCCGATTGGCGCCGGATGACGGGCATTCGCTTCGCTGTTCGTCACGCCGATCCTGGTGCTATTCCTTCTGCTGCCGGATCGTCGCCCGCCTGACTGCGGGAGCGTCGCAATAGGAACCGAAGACGGAACAAGGGAATCTTGCTTCATAACGTTGTAAGTAGCAAGCGCCAGGTCTTAGTTATAGAAATGGACGGCGTTGATCTTCGGATATTTCGTCAACAGAGTCTCCCAGATCCGTGCCTGCGCAGTTACGTCCCAATCGGCTGGCTGGGTATCTAGCACCTCGATCTTCGGATACCTTTTTACGACTGATTCAAAGCCGCATGCACGACCCCGGGCGCCTGTGCGGCCAAGTGCGCCTTGCGTCATGATTGTCGTCGATCTGTTCGCAATGCAGACGATCCTCCTGGCGTGGCACGCGCCCACGCAATCATGATTGCCACCGTTCCGGTCGCTGCCCGCGGCCTGCATCCTCGGGTCTACAAACTGGCGTCAATGGCAACAGGCGCACCGCCAGACATTTTTGATGCCGATCCGAAGCCCGCCCGAAAAGGAGCCGGAGTGACCATCCAGAGTTGCCTGATGGACAGGCTCTTCGGGTGGCGTCATGCTTGCCGGTACAACACGGCCCTGCAACCTAGGCCGCGACAAGACCTGAGGGGGGCCGCGATCGTCCGGAACGGCATAAGTCGAATTCACCCGCAAAGGTCGCGACCGCTGCGCGGGCACGACGCGCGCAACCCGTGAGACAAGAGGCGAATACCGTGCAATCCGCACCCAGGCATCAGGCAGCCTTTTTTGCTGCGCTGCTAACAGCAGGTCTGACCATCATGGCCTCCGCGGCGGCGACCGAGGGAGCGGAGCCGAATCCTAATGCCACGCTCGTCTATTACGACATGGCAGGGAATGAGACGCTCGATCCGACCGAGCCGCAGAACAACAGCAGTTACTCACACGAGGCATTGCTGGCGATCTACGATCCGCTGATTCGCCTGGACGATGCCGGTGTACCGGCCCCTGGCTTGGCTGAGTCCTGGACGCGCAACGAAAACCTCACCGAACTCACGCTGACGCTGCGTCATGGCGTGACCTTTCATGACGGCACGCCGTTCAATGCGGAGGCGGTCAAGCGCAACTTTGAGCGCAGCACATCGCTCGGTCGTCGCGCCGGCAACACGGTTTCCGAGACCTTCAGTCTGATTTCGGCGTTGGAGTTTCACGGCGACGACGTGGTGAGGCTGAAGCTGAAGGCGCCGAGTGGTCAAATCGAATATTGGCTGGGCAGCACGCCCGGCATGATGATCAGCCCGGCCGCGATCAAGGACGGTGCATTCGGCGGCAACCTCAAAGCGATCGGCGCCGGTCCCTATAAACTCAAAGCGTTCGAGGCCAACGTCAAGACCATCACCGTGCGCAACGACGCGTATTGGGGCGGCAGCAAAAGCCGGCCGGCAGGGTTTGAACATCACTATGTGCCGGAGGGTCGGGCGCGCTTGAATGCGTTGCGCTCGGGTCAGGCGAACATCGCCTTGATTGATGCGCAGCAGATCCCCGAAGCCAAAAGCGCCGGCCTCGCCATCCAGATCGTCGAGAAGAACGCCTACTGGGTGATCTATCCCAATCTGGCAAAAGGACCACTCGGCGACATCCGCGTGCGTCGGGCGATCATGCATGCGATTGACCGGCAGGGACTGGCCGAAGCTTTGACCAACGGCAGCGCGCACGCAACAGAACAATTATGGGCAAGCAAATCGCCATTCTATGTGAAGGAACTCAACGACCGCTATCCCTTCGACCAGGACAAGTCCAAAGCTCTGCTGGCTGAGGCAGGCCTCAAGGACGGCTTCGAACTACAACATCTGCTATTGAACAACAGCGAATATAAACGGCTGGCCGAGGCGCTGCAGGCCAATCTGGCCGAGGTGGGGATTCGGTTGAAGTTCGATGTGGTGGACGTCTCGCAGTTCCCGCTGTTCTTCAAGCCGCCGCCGCGCGGCGACATCCTGATGGCCCGCTATGGTGGTCGCAGCGATCCGATCCAAACGGTGTATGAGCTGGTGGGCACCGGCGGTTCCTATGCGCCAGGCGGTTCGGCCAGCCCGCGCATTGATGAGCTGCTGAACCACGCGCGTCAACTTGCCGCGAGCGATCCAAAGCGTGTCGAGGTGATGCGCGAGCTGGCGCGGGAGATCTCCGAGACGGCGGCGACAATTCCTATCATCACGCGTGCCAATCTCTATGCGTCAAAGCCAGGCTGCATCATGAACCTCGAACCATATCTGCCGTCCGGCGACGACAGGTTCAACGATGTGCAGATCGCCACGGGGTGCAAATAATGCGCGGCATACGAGACTGGCTGCTTGCGGCAGCAGTGGCGCTCACCCCTACCATCACGCTGGCGGAGGGCAATCCGAACGCGACGATCGTCTACTATGATGCGGTCGGCAATGAAACACTCGATCCGGCCGAGCCACAAAGTGGCAGCAGCTTCTCGCAGGAGGTGCTGCTAGCGCTGTACGACACGTTGGTGCGGCTGGACGACGCCGGAACGCCGACGCCGGGATTGGCCGAGTCGTGGAAGGCGAGTCCCGAGCTCACGTCTTTCACGCTGGCTCTGCGGCGTGGCGTGAAGTTCCATGATGGATCAGAACTGACTGCCGACGTCGTAAAGCAGAACCTGCAACGCAGCCTGGCTCTGGGCAGCAGGGCCAGTGGCACAATGATCGAGTCGATCAAGATGATCGACAATGTCGAGGTCACCGGACCCTTTGAAGTGAAGCTGAATCTCAAGGGGCCGAGCGGGCAACTGCCGTATTTCCTGGGCGGCATCGCCGGCATGATCGCCAGCCCAGCCTCAGTGAGCAGCGATGTGTTCGGTGCGACCTTCAAGGCTATCGGCGCAGGTCCGTATCGATTGAAGTCGTTCGAGTCTAACGTCAAGACCGTCATGATGCGCAACGACGACTACTGGGCTGGCCGGCAGGACCGACCGGCCGGCTTCGAGCATCACTACGTCCCGGATGGTCGCGCCCGGCTGAATGCCCTGCGTTCAGGTCAGGCCAACGTGGTGCTGATAGATCCACGCCAGATACCAGAGGCCAAGGGCGCCGGGCTGACCGTGCAGGTCAATGAAAAGAACGGCGTCTGGGACATCTATGTGAATCTGTCGCGGGCGCCGCTCAACGACCTCAAGGTGCGCCGGGCGTTCATGCACGCCGTTGACCGCGCTGCGTTGGCAGAGGCGCTAAGCTTCGGCAGCGGCAAACCGACCGTGCAGTTCTTCGCCCAGAGCTCGCCAGTCTATGACCCAGCGCTCGAGTTATTGTATCCGTTCGACCAGAAGAAGGCGAAGGCGCTGCTCGCGGAGGCCGGTTACAAGGACGGCATCGACATCACCCAGTTGCTGCTGAACACTACGGAATACAAGCAACTCGGCGAGGCCTTGCAGGCGATGCTGGCTGAGTCCGACATCCGCGTTAAATTCGATGTGGTGGACGCCTCACAGTTCAACCTCTTCCGCCGTCCACCCTATCGCGGCGATTATCTGATGGCCCGGTGGGGTGGACGCGCCGATCCGCTGAACACCTTCCAGGAACTGATCGCGACCGGTGCGACCTATAATCCGGTCGGCGTTGCCAATCCCGAGATCGATGTGCTGATCGCCAAGGCGCGCGGCATGCTGCCGGACGACCCCGAGCGACTGCCGGTGCTACGCCAGATCGGCAAACTCGGCGTCGAGTCTGCCGCGAACATGCCGCTGATGACGCGCTCCAACGTGTACGCCTATCGACCAGGTTGCATCATTGGGCTTACGCCATTCCTGTCGATTGGCGACGATCGCTTCAACGATGTGAAGGTTGGCGAAAAGTGCAAATGATCCGCGCCGTTTGCATTGCTGGCGGGCTGTCCGCCGGTCTGGCCGCGACAGCGCTGGCGGATGCCAATCCCAATGCGACGCTGATCTACTTCGATGCGGTCAGTAACCAGACGCTCGACCCTCAGGAGCCGCAGAACAACAGCAGCTTCGCTCAGGGCGTGCTTATGGCGGTGTACGAAGCTCTGGTGCAGCTCGACCCAGCGGGCAATCCGCAGCCGGGTCTCGCGCAGTCGTGGAGCTACAACGACGACCTCACTGTCTTCACCATGAAGCTGCGGCCGGGCGTGACGTTCCACGACGGCGCGAAATTCGATGCCGCAGCGGTGGCGATCACTTGGAGCGCTCGGCCGCGCTGGGCAACCGCGCCGGCGCTGCCACGATTGAGACCATGAGCCAGATCGCTGCAGTGGAAACCCAAGGCGAGGACACCGTGCGCATCAGGCTGAAGGCCCCCAGCGGACAGATGCCGTACCTCCTCGGCTTTCAAGCCGGTATGATGATCAGCCCTGCTGTGCTGGCCGACAATGCGTTTGGCGCCAGTCTGCGGCCGATCGGCGCCGGCCCATTCCGCGTGCGAGCATTCGAGTCCAACGTGCGCACACTTACCGTGCGCAACGACGCGTATTGGGGCGGAATCGAGGGTCGGCCTGCGGCATTCGAACACCATTTCGTCCCCGAGGCGCGCGCCCGGCTGAACGCGGTGCCTCGGGCCAGGCCAATCTCGCACTAATCGAGGCGCGGCAGATTGCCGAAGCGAAAGCGGCTGGTTTCACCGTGCAGGTCAACGAGAAGAACAGCACCTGGGAGGTGCAGACCAACTTCTCACGCGAGACGGTTGGCAAGTTGAAGCTGCGGCAGGCGATGATGCACGCGATCGATCGGCAGGCCCTGTCCGATGCGCTGGGCTTCGGTGCAAGCCGCCCTACCCTACAGCTGTTCGCTGCGACCTCGCCCGCCTACGTCAAGGAACTGGATGACCTGTATCCATTCGATCCGGAAAAGGCGCGCAGGCTGGTCATCGAGGCCGCCTATCCGAAGGGCGTCGACGTAACCTGGCTGCTACTTAACACCAACGAATACAAGCAGATCGGCGAGGCGGTGCAGTCGATGCTCGACGATGTGGGCATCCGGATCAAATTCGATATCGTTGACGTGTCGCAGTACTACACGTTCCGGCGCCCGCCTCAGCGTGGGGACGTCCTGATGGTGCGCTGGGGCGGGCGGCCTGATCTGTTGCAGACATTCCAGGAAAGCTCCGGCAGCACGGCCGTGCCATGGGGCGCCGCGGTGCCGGAGATCGACGTGCTGATCGACAAGGCGCGCGGGATGGTCCCGAGTGATCCGCGGCGGCTTGAGGTGTTGCACCGGCTTGCGCGCGTCACGACCCAGCAGGTGTCGCACATCTCACTGATGACGCGATCCGCGGTCTATGCCTACCGGCCCGGCTGCATCCACAACCTGCCGCCCTACCTGGCGACAGGCAACGACCGCATCAACGACGTGAAGATCACGGGAACATGCAAATAGGGGAGAACATGCGGCGGTCGTTGCACAGGCTGCTGACCGGGTGTGCCGTTGCCGCGCTGCTTGCCAATACAGTCACGGCACAAGCGCCGACGGTTGGCACGATCATCTACTTCGATGCTGTGAGCAACCAGACGGTTGATCCGCAGGAACCGCAGAACAACAGCAGCTTCGCTCAGGGGCCGCTGATGGCAATCTACGATTCGCTGATCCGGCTGGACGAAGCCGGCGATCCACGGCCAGGACTGGCCGAATCCTGGAACTACAACGCAGACCTGACCGAGATCACCCTGAAACTGCGCTCCGGTGTGACGTTCCACGACGGGACCAAGTTCAATGCCGCTGCCGTGGCACGCAACTTCGAACGCTCCACTGCGCTGGGCACGCGCGCGGGATTTGCCACCTCGGAGACGATGAACGCGATCACCGCGGTCGAACTCGAAGGCGAGGACGTGGTTAGGTTGAAACTGAAGGGCCCCAACGGGCAGATGCCGTTTCTACTCGGCAGCCAGGCGGGGATGATGATCAGCCCGGCATCACTGACCGAGGGAGCGTTCGGCGCGACGTTAAAGCCGGTCGGCGCAGGGCCGTTCCGCGTACGCTCCTTTGAGTCGAATGTGCGCACGATCATGGACCGATTTGACGGCTATTGGGCAGGTGCGACCGGCCGGCCCGCCACGATCGAGCACCACTTCGTCTCCGATGGCCGGGCGCGGCTGAATGCCGTACGTTCCGGCCAGGCCAATCTGGCGTTGATCGACCCGCGCCAGATCGCCGAAGCAAAGGCCGCCGGCTTCACTGTGCAGATCAACGAGAAGAACAGCACCTGGGACTTCTACCTGAACGTCAAGCGCGACAATATCGGCAAGCTCAAGGTGCGTCAGGCGTTTATGCACGCAATGGATCGTCAGGCGGTGGCGGATGCGTTGGGGTTTGGTGCCAGCAAGCCAACGGCGCAGTTGTTCGCCAGCTCTTCGCCGATGTACGACAAGGCGCTGGATGAGATCTATCCATTTGACCAGGCCAAGGCGAAGAAGCTGCTGGCCGAGGCCGGTTATCCCAATGGGGTCGATGTCACCTGGGTGCTGCTCAACACCACCGAATACAAGCTGATCGCCGAGGCGATGCAATCGATGCTGGCCGAGGTCGGTATCCGTATCAAGTTCGACGTTGTTGATCCCTCGCAGTTCGTGACGTTCCGCCGCCCGCCCACGCGCGGCGACATCATGATGGCTCGCTGGGGGGGCCGGCCTGATCCGCTGCAGGCATTCCAGGAGGTCACCGGCACAGGGGGCTCCGTGAACGCCGGCGACGCGGCAGTGCCGGAGATCGATGTGCTGATAGACAAGGCGCGCAAGCTCGATCCCGCTGACCCTGCCCGCATGGTGGTGCTGCGTCAGCTCGCTCGTCTGACCACCGAGCAGGTGTCGCATTTCGGGCTGATGACGCGATCCAATGTCTATGCTTACAAGCCAGGGTGCATCAGCGGCATTCCGCCCTATCTGCCGACCGGCAACGATCGCATCAACGACGTCCGACTGGCAGCGAATTGCAAGTGATGCAGAAAGCATGAATGCCCTTGCCTATATCGGCCGACGGATAGTCTCGACGGTACCCATGCTGGTGTTGGTCGGGCTCATCACGTTCCTGCTGATTCATCTCACGCCAGGCGATCCCGCCGCAGTTGTCGCCGGAGAGAACGCCTCGATGGCGGCGATCGAGGAAGCACGCCATCGGCTTGGGCTGGACCAGCCATTCCTGGTGCAGTTTTGGCATTGGCTGGTGCGGGTTGTCGGTGGTGATCTGGGCATGTCGTTCACCAGCGGGCGGCCGGTCACCGAGCTGATCCTCGACCGCATGCCGATCACGCTGTCGCTCACTACGGGCGCCACCCTGATCGGGCTGCTCATCGCCATTCCACTGGGTGTCTTCGCGGCCACGCAACGAGGTTCCTCGCTCGACCGAACGACCATCTTCATCACATCACTTGGCATTGCCGCACCCGAGTTTTTCATCGGTCTGCTGCTGGTGCTGCTGGTTGCACTCGAACTCGGCTGGCTGCCGGCGACCGGTTATGTTCCCTTCGCCGATAATCCGTTGGAATGGCTGCTGCGGCTGATCCTGCCGTCGCTCACCCTCGGTCTCGGCATTGCTGCCGAACTGACCCGCCAGGTCCGTGGATCGATGATCGACGTGCTGTCGCGCGATTATATCCAAACGGCACGCGCCAAGGGTCTTTCGACACTGTCTGTGATCATCAAGCACGGGCTCAAGAATGCAGCGATCCCGGTGGTGACCGTGCTGGGCTTGCAGATCCGCCGGTTACTTGGCGGCACCGTCATCGTCGAACAGATATTTGCGATGAACGGCGTCGGCTCGCTTGCAGTGCGGGCGGTATTCCTGCGCGACCTGCCCGTGCTGTTGGGCGTCGCGCTGACCACCGCCATTGTCGTGCTGCTTGTCAATCTGGTCGTGGACATGTCGTACGGCTACTTCGATCCCAAGGTACGTGCCGAATGAGTGTCGCGACTTCCCCTGTCACCGCTCAAGCGATCGCGCTGCCACCACCCAGCAACTTCCTCCAGCGGTTCTGTCGCAACCGCACCGCTATGGTGGCCAGCATCATCCTGGTGGTGATCGTCCTTGTTGCAGTCTTTGCACCCGAACTGGCGCCGCACAATCCGGCGCGGAGCTCCTTGCGCGCCATCCTGAAGCCGCCCAGCACCACTTATTGGCTGGGCACCGACGACCTGGGCCGTGACGTGCTCAGTCGGCTGATATTCGCCAGCCGCCTGTCGCTGGTCGCCAGCGTGCAGGCGGTCGCGATCGCGCTGATCATCGGCCTGCCTCTCGGCCTGATCAGCGGCTATGTGGGCGGCTGGGTCGACACCATCATCATGCGCTGCAACGACGCGCTGATGAGCTTCCCTGCGCTGATCCTCGCCGTGGTCATCGTAGGACTGCTCGGTCCTAGCCTGACGAACGCGATGACCGCCATCGGCCTGGTCTACGCACCGCGCATCATGCGCGTGGTGCGGGGCAGTACCCTGTCGGTGCGCGAAGAGGTCTACATGATGGCGGCGCGCGCCACCGGATGCAGCGTCACGCGCATTATCACGCGACATGTGTTGCCGAATGTCACCGGTCCCTTGGTCGTGCAGGCAACGGTGCTGATGGGACAGGCGCTACTGGCTGAAGCTGGGCTGAGCTTCCTCGGACTTGGCGTGCAGCCGCCAGAAGCAAGCTGGGGTGCAATGCTCGGCACGGCGTTCCCCTATCTCGCCCAGGCACCGGTGCCGACGATAGCCGCAGG
>Ga0170475_105318591_pt1 | contig 12136 bp, 10 predicted proteins | sample Soicark_Litter_5_FD_111474 | JGI IMG/M metagenome (GOLD analysis project Ga0170475, IMG submission 111474) | Avena fatua rhizosphere microbial communities from Hopland, California, USA. Combined Assembly of 48 SPs | reverse complement strand
GCTTGTCGTAAGAGCGGGCATTGGGGGCGGGCGTTGCAGGCATTGCACGCTCGGTCGGCGTCGGGGATGCTGACGCCATGGCCGAGCCCTTGATCCAACACGTGGCAGACACCGCCTTCTTGGTCGCCGAGGCGCGCGCCCGGGAAACCGAGCGCCCCGATGCGCTCTTTCGTGATCCATGGGCGCGTGCCCTGTCGGGCGAGAAGGGGAGGGCCATTGCCGCGTCCTTTCCCGCCACGACGGCGTGGTCGGTGGTGATGCGCACGTTGATCATCGATGCCTTCTTGGAGGAGGCGATCCGCTCAGGTCTGCGCACGGTGGTGAACCTGGGCGCGGGGCTGGACAGTCGCCCGTACCGCATGGAGCTGCCCGCCGATCTGCATTGGGTGGAGGTGGATTACCCCGACGTCATCGCCTACAAGGAACAATGCCTGGCCGGCGCGACGCCGCGCTGCCGGCTCACGCGCGAGCGGGTCGACCTGGCCCAGGACGGCGAACGTCGCGGCCTCCTGTCTCGCCTGGCGGCGACCCACGAGCGGATGGTCATCCTCACCGAGGGCGTGGTTCCCTATCTCGAGCTGGAACAAGTCGCCGCATTGGCGGACGACCTGCGTGCTACGCCGCAGGTGGTGGGCTGGATCGTGGACTACATTTCACCCGAGACTCACGCCTACCGCGAGCGCAGCGTAGGCCCGCAATTGGCCAAGGCGCAATTCAAGTTTCGGCCGACCGATTGGTTCGCCTTCTTCTCCCAGCACGGGTGGGAAGTCCGCGACATTCACTATCTGGGCGACGAAGGTCAGCGCGTGGGCCGCAAGGCGCCCTTGCCTTTGCGGGCCCGGCTTCTGATGAAGGTCCTAGGTCCGCTCGCGCCACCTGCCAAGCGCGACGCCTTCCGAAAATCCATGGGCTACGCCTGGCTGCAGCCGCAGGGGAGATCGCAATAGAAGGCGTCTCGGTCGGATCGATCGGATCGGTCGGATTCGCCTCAATGGGAGTGTCACTGTCAGATTTTGAAACGAGGCAGCTTCGTCTCGCGGCGCTCGAACAATTTCGGATTGGCTGAGGGAGCCGTTCATGGCATTGTTGCGCGTCGTACACACTCCAGCCTAAGGATGCCTATGCGCCGAAACTATTCGCCCCTGCTCGTCTCGTGCTTGTTGTTGGTCCACGCCGCTTGTAGCAGCTCCGGAAACGGAGGCTCCACCGGCGGTGCGGGCGGTGCCAAAACGGGAGGCGCAGGCGGACATGCCACCGGCGGAGCGGGCGCGGCAGGGCAGGGCGGAGGCGGCGCGGGCGGCGTGGGCGGAGCAGCGGGGCAAACCGGCGGCGTCGATGCGGGTTCGTCGGACGGTCCCGTCGATGCAGCGGGCGGCGGCGGTGGTGGCGGCAGCGATGCGGCTGCGGATGGTGGGATCGTGCTCAACACCGAGCAGCTGCGCGGTCAGTACCTGGTGAAGAACGTGCTCGGCTGCGCCGGCTGCCACACGCCGTCTTTGCCCACGGGCGGCCAGGACACCAGCAAGCTGCTTTCCGGTAACGATTGCTTCAAGGACCCCGCGACCGGCGCTTGTTTGGCCAGCGCAAATTTGACCAATGACGAGACCGGCCTCAAGAACCTCACCGATCAACAGATCAAGGACGCCTTCACGAAAGGCATCGATCCCGAGAAAGGCGATGGCGGCGCCACGCAATATCTCTTCGCCCAGATGCCCTACTACCAATTCTCCAACCTCACAGATCCGGACGCGCAGGCCATCGTGTCCTACTTGCGGACCATTCCTGGGATTTCGCACGAGCCGGCGGCCAATGTGGGGGCCTTCGCAAACCAGCCGACCTCCGCACAATGGGCCTTCGTCACCTTGGCTCAGCTGCCGACCGCAACTGCGGCCGACGCCGGGACGGGGAATGTGGAGAACGGCAAGTACTTGGCCGCGCTCATGTGCTCCACCTGCCACACGGTCAACACCGGCGCGACCTCTCCCCTGCAATGGGACGCCGCCAAGGCCTATCAGGGCGGCAAGGAAGCCTCGACCAAGATCACCGTGGCAGCCAATGGCGGTGCGGGCGGCGGCGCAGGCGGTGCCGGGGGCGCGGGTGGTGCCGGCGGCGCCGGTGGAACGATCACCATCACCAAGACCATTCAGAGCTCGAACCTGACCCCCGACGTCACCACGGGTTTGGGTAGCTGGACGGTGGCTCAGATCGTGGCCGCCATCAAGACGGGCAAGGACGACATGGGTCGGATGCTTTGCTCGCCGATGCGCACCTACCCGACGTTGGCGGATCAGGACGCCACGGACATCGCCACCTACCTCAAGGGGATTCCTCCGGTGGCCAACGCCATCACGATGACCTGCCAGTAGGCGCCGCTGACTCCCTCGGGGCGCCCATGGCCCCGATGGGCGGTCACGTGCCGGACCAGCTGGTAGAACGTCGGCTCATGCGGGCGCTTCTTCACAAGGCCGAAGTGCGCGTCGCCACGTTCGAACATCTGGTTCGCAAGCTCGACGAAGAGATTCCTGAGCTGCTCTGGGTGAAAACGGCCTTCGGCCAGCACCCCCCGTCTCCCGTCGGTGGGGAAGCTGGCCCAGCCGTGCCCCTGTTTGCTCTAGCAACGACTGGCATTTTTGTCCGAAAAGGCGATTCATCGGAAGCCTGCTCACCTTTATGGTCGGCAACGGCCCTGCCCGCAGCGCCGCTGTCGTCATACCCCTCCGATGAAAGGGGCGACCATGACCGATGGCGTCTTCATCAATGGCCGCGCAGGCGTGCACAGGGGCTGCTCCGGCAATCCACTGCCTTCCGCGACGTCCGCCTTTTCCCCTCATCCCGCGCCTCCCTCGTCCGCGTTCCCGGGCCGCTGCCCCCAATAGCGTGCAGGCGCGGTGCGATCGTGGCGGCTCAAGGATGAAAAGTGGAGGGAAGAAGCCCTGTGTCGCTCAACCCATCAACTAGCCGGAAAATCGCAAAGCCTCGCGGGCGACGACTCTGGCTTGGCGGGATTGCTGCTGCGTTGCTGTCGTCGTCAATGATCGCATCAGCCGATGAACTAGTGGCGTATCCGCCGCGGATACATCCACGGAAGGGCGGCCCCAGCATCTACGTCGATCGGGCCGGAGGGGTCTATCTACTGGGCGCAGATTTGCCCCTCCTAAAGTACGGTCTCTACTCTCTCGATCGATGGTATCAGGCGGCCCCCAGTGGAAAGGCTATCGCCGTTCTCACGGCTTACTCGCTCGTGGTCCTCTCGAGCGAGGGCGAGGAGCTTTGGGAAATGCCAGTTTCGTCGCACGATCGTCCGACATTTCGGTTCTCGACGGATGGCTGGTCCCTGGCGCTTTCGAGCAAGAAGGGATTCGAAGTTCGGGATCTTCGAGGCCGCCTGCGGCGTGGCTCGGTTGTGCCACATCTTCACGGAACGTGGATCAGCGATGTCAAGAACGGTTGGTTGATACGCGATGAAACGGCCTTGCGGCTCTTGACTGACACCGGCGAGATCCGCAAGGTGAGCAATCTCGAGAAGGCGGCGACGGTCGTGTCATGTGCCACCAACATTCTCGTTTTCGGGAAGAACACGCTCTCTGAGATCAGTCCTCTGGACCCGGCGCTCAAGGCACGCGTTTCAGCTCTGCCTGATGAGGGGCGCGTGGCGAATGCGGCGATCGCTCCGACGTGCGACCGGGTCCTGTTCGCTACCCAGCACACCCTCTATCTCCGCGAAGGCGACAGCCGCCCCACGGCCATCGCGAACCTTCATGACGCGACGACGTTGTCATTTAGCCTGGACGGCAAATCGTATCTCTGGTTAGGCAAGAAGGACGCTTCCGAGCCCTATCCCCTCGACCGCGGCGAATTGAATTGGGAGGGGAAGCGCTTCCGTTTGCCTGAGTACATCTATGCGGCCCGTTTTGCAAATGGCGGCAGCGGCTTTCCGGTAACGACCTCGACCCCCGAAGGTGTTCTCCGATGGAACATGAACGACAGCAAATACGACACGGTCGGCGGCATCAGCGCCCACGATGGCTATAACCTCAGTGGCGATTGGGTGGGATCGCTTCTGATAGCAATGAGCGAAGAGATATTTTCGAACAAGGAAAAAGGCCTTCCTCCGAGACCGGAGCCTCCTCCTCGACCTACTCCTATTAGCGAACTTCAGATCTTGCCGTGAAACGATCGCCAGTATTTCTGGTCGCGACGAAGATGCGCCCGTCGTTCTGGACGAACAAGTAGCTAGGCCCGGCTGGAGCCTTCTCCGTGAGCTCGTACAGGACACCGCTCGTTGTGGCGCCGTCGATGCGATCGTGCGGCCACGATTGCACGCGGAGGATGGGCGCCGGATGTTCGTATTCAAGGCCATTCCCAAACGACATCGCTGAAGCCTTGTAGTCTAGTTCTCCCGCTGGTGGCGGCTGAAAGTCGACCTCCAACCAGTACTCCATTGGCGAGAACGGCGGAACGGGCACAGGCGGCGACTTCTGGAGAGCGGAATAGTCCACGTATCCCGTGTCCCAGCGCGAGTGGCTTGCCTTAAACGCCTTTCCGAAAGTTAAACGGAAGTATTCGTACAGCCGATGATAGGTCCGGACGTTGATCGTCATGACGTCGATGCCGTCCACGACTATGGGCTCGGACCCCGTCCCGGGGCAGCCGCCTCGCACCTCAATGCCTAGGCAGGCAGCCGCGGCCGCTGAATATGTGTCGCGGTGGAACTGCCTGTCCATGAGCGACCGATGACGAGATTCACTCGTTCGAACTTCGGTAAAGGACCTGACTCCATCGTCGATACCGTCGTCACGTACGGTGAAGAACTCCTCGGAGGCCCCCCCTCTGTTGAGGATCTCGAGAGACTTCTGGCTGCAGTACTTGTAGATGGTCGTAGCGCTACAGCCCCAAATCGTAAACCTCGCGCCCGACGAGATAGAGTCCTTCATCGTCTCCCATTCGGAGAAGTTCTTAGGGTGGAAGTCTTTGACCCGGGCATCGAAGTCGTCCGGATCGCGCTCCGGCTTGTCGATGTAGGCGGGGCGCTCCCTGGTGTTGTAGAGGATGGGGCCTCTTGGCCAGGAGTGGCTGAATATCCCTAGATCGAGGACGCTCTGCGGAGCGCGCTTCCCGACCTCTGCCAGGTGCTTGTAAAAGGCCGAGACGTGAAGGTCCACGGAGTGAGTAGGGCGATAGGCATGGTAGGCGTGTCCTGGTGGTCGGCTCTTTCGCCTCGAAGGATCGCCCAGTTGGAGGACCTCGATGTCGACCCACCCTCTTGTCCCCCAGACCCGCGTCGTTCTCCAGATCTTGGCCGTGGAGAAGACGGTCACAATGGTGCCAGGATGGATCTTCCCTTCGCGACGAAGCGCCTCTGCGCGACCGAAGCCATAGCGGTGAAAGGTCCATCCCTCGCTTACGTCGGGATGGTGGTAATCGAGGCCCGCAAGGTAGACTAGCTCTGTGGCGGGGTAGAGGGTGACTTGGAAGCCAATGGCGCGTTCAGCTCTTGGTCCCACCTTTCGAAGAACCGTGAGCGTATCGAGGGTCGCGACGCGCGCTGGCGTTGGCTTGGCGACGTACTCGCCCTTCGCATTGGGCTTGAGAAGAAGGGGTTGGACGACGGGAGCTTTGCCAGGGGCGTTGACGACGAGGAGCCAGTCGCCGGCGGTAGGCGTTATGGTGTCCATCTCGAGATAGTTGCCACCATCTCGATGTATGTGGGTCGGCTTCAACGTCGTGTAGGGATGAGCCTCATCCCACAGACTTCCCCTCGAGACGACACACACGCGGGCATCGAGAACGGGATGTCCTCGCCCGTCGACAACATGCACGGGGAACGAGTGAGTTGCTGATGTGCCTGCCTCGGAGCTCACGTCCGTCTGCCGCCCTTTGGAGGAGACCGCCGTCTTGGTGGTCACGGAACAACGGCGCGTTCGGGACGGACATTGAGGTCCACAGGTGGCAATAGCATCGAAGCCAAACGTGCTGACCAGGCGATCGGGAACGAGAGATCGCCGAGTGGAGCGCTTTCGAGAAGACAGACCCGCTCGTCCCCCGCCGCAGCCGTGAGCGTGACTGACAGGTTGGCGCCGCGAAAACGGAAGTCGAAACAAAGGTGCTCGTCGATCCGCTTCGCAAATCGCTTCGCGATTCGCTGTTTAGGAAGGTCACGGGGCTGGAGTATCAATGCGAATTCCTCGGGAAGGCGCTCCGCGAGCTCTTCCGAGATCTCGAAACGCACAGAGACCAAATCGTCGGTGTTGACCAGACGGTGAATGCGATCTGTGGTCAAGCTCACGCCGGTCTGAAGCTCTTGCTCGGAGGCTTGACGCTCTTGAATCCGAGTGTCTTGCCCAATTTGGGGAGTCTTGGCTTTTCGGGGCGGCTCGGGCGCACGCGAGAGCTCTTCGGGGTCCTCAGACGGCGAGCGGGCAGGCAAGAGGGCGAATCTCACGTCACCTCTGGCGAGGCCCGCAAGAAGGACCTGCCCTGTCCTCGAGAGGGCGCCTTCGATCCGCTTTCCGTCCGGAAGTTGAGCTCTATAGCGTCGGCCTTCGAGCGGCTGACCCTGTCGATCGGCGACGAGGATGGCGATCGACGACGGTCCAGCACCGACCTTCCGCGAAATGGTCTTCGGCGCCGCAGGCAGCACCTTCATGGTCGACAACCAAGGCATGGGAGGCGTATTGCCCGGTTGCGGGCCCAGGTGATTGTGGGTGAGCAGGTCCATGTGGCGCACTGCGGGCTCTCCTTCGATCATCACGTTCATGGAGAAGGTCTGAAAGTAGGCCTTCCCTTGGACAGCGTGAGTGATGACGCCACCGCCGGTCGGACGCGAGACCTCATTACCCGTCGACTTCTTGAAAAAGGATGACTTCTTACCGCTTGGATTGCCTTCGATGAGCACGGACTTTGCCCCGCCTTCGAGGTCCGCCGCTTGGACCGTGTTGGGCAATGGCGTGGGGATTGGACCAGCCGGAGGAGATGGCGGGCAGAGACAAACATCTGGAAACGCGATGGACTTGCCTGCGCTGCCCTTGTGTACGGCGGCGCGACCGTTGATGAAGACGCTGTCTCCCATATCGCTGACTCCCGGGGAAGAAGGACGAAGGTGGGCCTGGCTTCTAGTCTCGGACGATAGCAAGAAGTGTTGCGCAAGAACTTCCCGCGATTCGCCACGATGGCGATCGGCCACCGCGCAACTCGCGCGCGCCCCTGCCGAAGACCCTTTCGCATCGATGAAGCGACGGTCTTTCAGAAACAAAGTGACGGTCGCCCGTTGCCAATGGGTTGGGCTACACTGCGGTCCGGTCATGGCGCTACATTCGCATAGGTTCTCTAACTCATTTCTGCGTTGGCTCTCGGTCGGCGGGGTGGCTCTTGCCCTTCTGTTAGCGGGGCCACGAGCGAGCTCTGGGGCGACGAAGGCGGATACGACGAAGGCGGACACCCAGGAGGCCGCTTTGAAGCGCGGCATCGATCTTCGCATCGCGGGCGACGACGAGGGGGCAGTGCGCGAGTTCAAGAAGGCCTACGCCATGTCGGCGACACCCAAGGCGGCGGCGCAGATGGGCCTGGCGGAACAGGCGCTCGGACGCTGGGAAGACGCGGACCTTCATCTGACCGAGGCCATGCACGCTGCGGAGGATCCCTGGATCAACCGCAACCGCAAAACGCTGGACGACGCGGTGACGGTCATCAAGCAGCACGTGGCGCGGGTAGAGGTCGTGGCGGAGCCGGCGGGCGCCGAGATTCTGGTGAACGGTCGGGTGGTCGGTGTGGCGCCGCTTTCGGCGGCCGTGCGGGTGAGCGCGGGCGAGGTGGCGGTGGAAGCACGAGCCGCCGGGTACACCACGGCGTCGCACGTGGTCCACGTGGTGGGCGGCCAGTACCAGAGCGTAGTCCTCAGGCTGGAAAAGGAAGGCGGGCCCGAGAAGATCAAGAAGGTTCCGGCGGAAATCGTCGAGCGGCCGCCGCCTGAAGAAGCCCCGTCGACGGTGCGACCGATCTTGAAATGGACGGCGCTGGGCCTCGGCGCTGCGGGTCTGGCCACCGGTATCGCCGCGAGCATCATTCACGAGAAGGGCGTCTCGGACTTCGGGAAGGCCTTAAACGGCACCTGCGCAGAGAGCGGGGGCATCGCCTATCACCAGGGGACGATGACGCGCGCGCCAGAGTGCCAGAGCTCCCTCGATACCTACCGACACGCGCGCGTCGCGCAGATCGTCGGCTTCGCGGCGGCGGGTCCCTTCACCGCCACCTGGTTGGTGCTTGCCCTGACGGAGCCCACCGAGTCAGCGAGCTCCGGCCACGCTTCAGCACACTCATCTCAGTCATCCACCTTCCATGCATCTCGGTGGGCCTGCCTGCCGACGGTCGGCATCACGCAAGTGGCGTGCACCCTTCGCTTCTAACTTCACGATAGAGGTCACATCATGATCGCGATTTTCCAAGGCCTGCCGACCCGCTTCGCATTGGCGTCCGCGCTCGCGCTGTTTCTCGCGGCTGGTTGCTCGAACGGGCGGCAGCTTCATCTCGACGACGCCGGCGCGCTCGATGCGAAAGGCGATCGCCCTGCGAGCCCGGATGGCGCGGCGGGTGGATCGGCCGGGCACGCGACCGGCGGTGGCAACGCAGGAGCAGGTGGAAAGGGAGGGACTGGAGGGCCCGGAGGTGGCTCCCCAGGAGGCGCAGCGACTGGGGGAGCGACCGGCGGAGTCGGAGGCACCGCCTCTGGCGGACAGGGCGGGAACGCCGTCACCAAGATAGCGACGGGTCTCGCCTGCACGAGCGACGGCGACTGCGACTCCGGCCATTGTGCCTCGGGCGTCTGCTGCAAGGACGCATGCACCGGCGCCTGTATGGCGTGCAAGAATGCTCTGACCGTCTCTCTGGCCGATGGCGTGTGCGGTCCGGTTGGCTCGGGGTTGAAGGATCCCAACGCCGGCTGCTCGGCGGATTCGGCTGCCTGCGGCAAAACCGGCTTCTGCGACGGCAACGGCCAATGCGAGCTGCGCGGGAGCACCACCTCTTGCGGGACCGCCGCTTGTGCGGGCGGGTCCTTTACGCCAGCAGCGTATTGCAATGGCAAGGGTACTTGCGGCGCCGTGACCGCCCAGGACTGCAAGGGCTTCACCTGTTCCGCGGCGGGCGGCTGCGCCATCACCTGCACCGCGGACACGGAGTGTTCAGGCGGCTACTGCGCCTCCATGGCCACGGGTGCCACCACGCGCAGCTGCGCCACTAAGAAGGCCGACGGTGCCGCGTGCGGCGGCGACAACCAATGCAGCAACGGACACTGCGTGTCGGGCGTCTGCTGCCAGAGCGCCTGCACCACCAAGTGCTACGCCTGCAGCAAAGCCGCCACCGGCCAGGATGACGGTCTGTGCAAACCGGTCAGCGCAGGCGGGGCTTCACAAGGGATGTGCACCACCTCAGGCGGCGAATGCGGCCAAGACGGCACCTGTGACGGCAACGGCGGGTGCAAGGTCACCAAGCAAGGCACCGCCTGCGCCACCAAGGCTCTAGCCTGCATCGCTGGCAACATGTCCGCAGCGGCACCCGTTTGCAACGGCGCCGGAACCTGCGGCTCGCCCAGCAGCCAACCCTGCGGCAGCTACGTGTGCAATACCGCCACCGGAGCCTGCAAGCAGGCCTGCTCGGGCCACGGCGACTGCGCGAGTGGCAATTACTGCAACGGCACGACCTGCTCCCCTAAGAAGGCGCCGGGCGGAACCTGTGGCGCCGCCCACGAATGCAGCAACGGAACGTGCTCCGCCGACGGCCACTGCTGCGACACGGCCTGCACGGGAAGCTGCTTCGCGTGCACGACGGGCACCTGCGTCGCGAAGACCGGGAACCCCGATACCAACCACGCCTGCAGCAATGCGTGTGTCAACCTCACGAACGATCCGAAGAACTGCGGAACCTGCGGAAGAGACTGCGGAGGAGGCTCCTGCAACGGTGGCCAATGCCAGGCGACTTGCGGTGGCGCGACACCCGATCCGTGTGGCGCCACCCTTTGCACCAACAAGCTGACGGACAAGGCGAACTGCGGGACGTGCGGGCATGTCTGCACGACGGCGCCCGCCAGCGCACAGAATATTTGCACCGGTGGACAGTGCGACTTCATGTGCACCGGCGGTCTCACGAAATGTAACGGAGCTTGCGTCAACACGGCCAGCGATCCCGCGAACTGCGGTGCCTGCGGGGCACCCTGCGGCGGGAGTTGCCAGTCGGGCGTCTGCTGTGGCGCGGGAACCTTCAATTGTGGTGGGACCTGCTACGATCTTACAAGCAACAATGGCCATTGCGGGACTTGCAGCATTGCCTGCAACGCCTCCACATCGAAGTGCTCAGGAGGAGGCTGCAAGGCTCTGGACGGTCAGGCATGCAGCGTCGCTTCGGACTGTCTCACGGGAACCTGCACCCTCTTCTATAGGGATGGCGACGGTGATGCGTACCCCGTGCAATCCGACTACAAAGGGGTGTGTGGGGCAGGTGCGTCATCAGGATCGACGTCATACATTGCAGCCCGAAGCGACGGAAAATGGGACTGCTGTGACGTTCGCCCAGTTGGGGGCGATCCTTCCCCGAGTGTGGCCATCCACCCGGGCGCGCAGTCGGCATTTTGGTCCAAGGCAATCGCCGATGCGGCAGCAGCTTGCGGCGCCACGTTTGGCGACACGAACTGTGACGGATTGGTTGAAAAGCTAACAGCAAAAACGCTCAGTTGTGATTTCGTCAACGGCAATTGCGCGGGTACCTATGCTCCTCCCAGCGATTGTGGGCTTGTGTTTCAAGATTGCCCCTGTGAGGCGAATGGATTTGATTGTCAAGGTCCTTGCAATGCGGTCCAGTCATTCTGTCGCTAGCGGCCGGGTTGTGAAGTAGCGGGTGGCGGGGTTTCTTTGCAACGGAAGCGGCACGACCACCATTACCAAGAACATTCAAAGCTCGAACCTGACCCCGGACGTGACCACGGGTCTGGGTAGCTGGTCGGTCGCTCAGATCGTGGCCGCCATCAAGACGGGCAAGGACGACATGGGGCGGGCATCCGCCCCGCTGAGCCGTCGTGAGACGGAAGCGGTCACGGGCCGGCACAGCTGCTAGAACGTCAGGCTCATGCTGGCGTTTCTTCACACGGCCGAGGTGCACGTCGCAACGTTCGAACACTTGGTTCGGGAGCTCGACGACGAGATTCAGGTGCGGCACGAGGTGGCGGCGGCACTGCTCGCCGCCACCAGGGCGGCCGGCAGCATCACCGATGAAGTTCGCGCGGACACCACCGCGGCCGTTCAGACCCTGGCTCCGGAAGGCGCCAAGGTCATTGTCTGCACCTGCTCCACCTTGGGCGGCGTCGCCGAAGAAGCGGACGTCGCCGACGATGTCCGGGTGATGCGCATCGATCGCCCGATGGCGGAGCTGGCGGTGGCGAGCGGCCGGCGCATCGTGGTGTTCGCCGCGGTGGCGAGCACCCTCGAGCCGACCCGCGCGCTGTTGCACGAGGTCGCGGCCAAGACCCATCGCTCGCAGGAGCAAGAGATCGTCGAGGTCCTCTGCCAGCACGCCTGGCCGTTCTTCGAAGCGGGCGACCAGAATGCCTATCTGGGCGCCATTGCCGCCGCGATCGAGGCCGCCGTGCGCCCCGACGACCTGATCTTGTTGGCGCAGGCCTCGATGGCCGCCGCCAGCGGCCTGCTGGGACACCTGGGCCTGCCCATCCTCAGCAGCCCCAAGCTCGGGGTCGAAGCCGCCTTGGCGCTGTATCGCGCGCCATCGACGTCATCGACCTAGGGCGTGGCGGCTCAGCTCACGCTTGGCTCAGCCGCTCGGCTGGGGCCAGCCCGCCGTGCTCCCCGACTCGAACGACCGCAAGGTCGGTGGCCCTGCGAAGAAGGCCCGCACCAATCCCACCACCTCGGCCGCCCCACCGCTCGCCTCGTAGGCCTCCGCCGCTGCGCGATCGCTCCAGATGGTCAGTACCACGAAGGGCTTGTCGAAGGGCTTGTCGAAGGGCTCGTCTGCGGCAACGGGCTCCAGGAGCAGACACCCCAGGTTGCCCGGGAAGGCGCGCACCTTGGGGACCGCCGCTTCATTGTAGGTCGTCCGCAATGAAGCGACGTGCTCTGGTTTGACCGGGAACGTT